>ERZ808054.995-NODE-995-length-19403-cov-34.941167_pt1 | contig 19403 bp, 15 predicted proteins | sample MGYA00380201_ERZ808054 | MGnify/ENA primary metagenome ERZ808054 (study PRJEB31490, sample SAMN06133419) | mouse gut metagenome | isolation source: Z5_2 | host: mice | place: China: Chengdu | collected 2015-05 ... | reverse complement strand
CTTTTCGCCTCAAAAAATTTGAAGGAGGAAAAATCCACCATGAGAAATCTGAAGAAGATTCTCGCACTGGTGCTGGCCCTCGTCATGAGTTTGTCCCTCATGGCTACCGCCGGCGCCGCTCAGTTCCCCGACGTGGACGACAGCAATCCTTATAAGACTGCTATCGACGTGCTGGACGAGCTGAAAGTGTTCCAGGGCTTTGAAGACGGTTCCTTCAAGCCCACCGACACCCTGAACCGCGCGCAGGCCGCGGTACTCGTCTACCGCATCGCCACCGGCGATGTCGAGAACAAGTACCTCGACAACTACACCTACATGCAGCAGAGCAAGTTCACCGACCTGGACGGCTACAACTGGGCGAAGGGTTACATCAACTACTGCCAGAACGCCGGTATCGTTGTCGGTACCTCTGCCACCACCTTCAACCCCGGCGCACAGGTCACCGGCTATCAGCTGATGGTCATGCTGCTCCGGACCCTGGGCTATGGCAAGGCCGGTGAGTTCACCGATCCCAAGGGCTGGGAGCTGGAGACCGCCAAGATCGCCGAGCGCGAGGGTATGCTGAAGAACGTCACCGGTGGTGACTTCGGCGCTCCCGCTCCCCGTCAGATGGTCGCCGAGATCCTCTTCCGCGGCCTGCTCCATGACACTGTGGAGTACAGCCCCCTGACTCCCGGCGGCTACACCAACTCCGGCGAGACTCTGGGCAAGCGCGAGCTGGGTCTGGAGGACATCGAGGGCGTGGTCATGGCCAACGAGTATGCCAGCCTGACCGGCACTTCTACCACCAAGGACGGCAAGACCGAAATGCTGGTGGATGACAAGACCTACACCCTGGAGACCACTACCACTCTGGACGACATCGGTGAGAACCGTCATGCCTACATCCAGAACGGTACCAAGGTCATCTACATGGAGAATGTGGGCAACAACGTGTGGGAAGATGTGGATGGCAAGAAGGATACCGATTCCAACATCACCATCAACAGCACCACCGAGCGGTTCACCAACTTTGCTGACGGCAATGTCTATGATACGTCCGATTATCTGATCCGCTACGTCATCAAGGACACAGTGTACACCGACGACCACTACGGCACTCTCGATACCAACCAGAAGGTTGCCAATGCGGTTGGTAATGCGCTGAAAACTCAGTGGGGCTATGATGAGGACGATTGGACCTATAGCCCCGTCATGAATGGCGCCGTTCAGGCCACGAATAACAGCGGTGAGTACGAGTGGGATGCCAGCTACACCGTCACCATCAAGGCCAAGACCACCATCACAAGCAAGCAGCTGGATGAGATCCACGGCATCTTCAACGGCGCTAACACCAAGCACGATTATGAGGATTCCAAGGAGTACATCGATGGCGAGGTCTATGTAGGCACCCAGTCCTACAAGGACATCTCCGATGAACTCTCCTTCGACGGTTTCGTTGAGAAGTACCTCAACACCCACGAGAAGGCCGTTGACAACAGCCAGAACGACAAGGGAAACTGGCTGAAGGTCATCGACAACGATGGCGACGGCGTGGCCGATTACGTCTTCAAGGTCATCTACACCATCGCCCAGGTCTCCAAGGTGAAGGATGATACCTACACCCTGGATGTCAAGAACCACACCCTTTGGAACGAGGATCTCCGGACCCCTGAGGAGTGCGGCATTGACGCGCTGAACACCCTGACCAGCCAGAAGGTCGTCGCCAACGGCGACATGGAGACCGGTTCCGTGGTGTACTACGCCATCATTGACGGCAAGGCCCAGGCCTATCCCGCCACCGTCGTACCCTCCGTCAACATTGACAAGTACGTCCGCAAGACCGAGACCGTCACCACCACCGACGGCAATGATTACATTAAGTCTGATGTCTGCGAGCATATCGAGGACGAGGCTTATGACGCCGCTCCCGAGCTGCTGGCCGGCAAGGTCAACTATGACCTGTTCCTGGTCCGCGGCGATTACCTGGGTGCGTTCGTCAAGAGCAGCCTGGAGAGCGATTATAAGCTGATCACCGACGGCTGGTTCGACAGCCGCAAGAATGCCGACGAATATGCTGTCCGCGTCTATGACGAGGAGAGCGAGCGCGCCGACAAGCAGGAGATCGTTGACATCACCGATAACGGCGAACTGTTCATCGACCGCGATGTTCAGAACGTTGACCACACCGTTGACAACAACGACTGGGGCGCTCTGAAGTATCTGGGCGGCGTTGATAAGTACACCGGTGCTAGAGGTGACTTGCCCACTAATAATGATGGTACATTTAAGCATACGTGCGCTGTCGCTGGCGAGAGCAAGCTCGTTGATGGCGCCGCTCTGAACGGCGGTCAGCTCCTTTGCGAAACTGATGCTAATGGCAACAACGAGCATTGGTTCATCAAGGACGGCACAACCTACAACCGCATCAAGACCACCGTGGCTGCCATCACCGCTGACGGCACCATTCTCCCCGTGGAGGACATCTCCGTCTCCGGTCGTTACCGCCACAGCATGATCGACCTGCCTGACCTCAGCAAGGTGCCCACCAAGGCCGCTGTGGATGGTACTGTCTATTACACGAACAACGACACCGCTTATGACACGGAGGGCAGTAGCGATGTTACCGTCCGCGCGACAAGCAGCACCGTCTACTACGTGGTGTATCCTTCCAACACTGACAGCGGCGTCATGGTGACGAAGTCTGTCGGTTACAGCAAGGCTCCCGATGTGAAGGCCTGGAACGAGAAGGGCTGGGTCGAGGATATCTACGCTGTCGGTACCCTCCGCAACCCTGATAACGATATTGACGCTACCAAGGCCGAGTACACCGCCGACGTCGTGGTCGTTGAGCTGAGCAGCTACGAGAACGACAAGTCGATCGTCCTGGTTCTGGATGACACTACAAAGCTCTCCGATACCCGTTATCGTGAGCTGGTGGTCATCACCGCCGACGGCAAGATGGAGACCCGCACGATCCGGTGGAATACCAGCTATGTCGGCGCGAAGATCGTTCCTCCTGGCCTGTACTACATGAGCGTTACCTCTGAGAAGGACATCTATGCCATCCAGCCGATGAGTCATGACCAGATTGCCGAAGAGGGCGGTTACACCACTGGCCATGTGGAGCGCGTCAATTGGACCAACGACAGATATGTTGTCATTGATCCCTACTTCTGGAATGGAAGCGCTTCGCTTTACGGCAGCAACGTCGGCGAGGAGCAGTTCGACCTGACTGCCGAGACCCCGCTGTTCCGCGTTTCCTATGACGAGCCTGGCCGTTATGACAGTTACGGTACTGCTGACGTGACGGAAGGCGTTGGCTCCGACTGGGATGAAAACTTCCTGTCTGCTGCCGTTGATATCGTGAACAAGAATTACTCCAAGGCTGATTTGGTGCGCGATACAGACGATGGCAGCATCCACAATCTGCGCTACTACAACTACAACCGTGTCTTGATCCACCATGACGGCAAGGGCAATGTGGTGTACGCTGTTTCCTTCGACAAGCTTGCTGACGAGTCTGGCATCGACGATACCAACAATTACGATGTTGACGAGTACAACTACGCCATGACCGTGTGGAACAATGTCAAGCCTGCTGGCGCGAAGAATACCGATGTGGAGATCACCTTCGGTCTGAATCTGACCGGTGCTGACAAGATCACGGTCATGAAGAACGCCACAGACCCCGATGGCGTGGTTTATACTGCTGGTGATGACACTGCCACTATCACGGTTTCCAAGGAAATGGCCGACAAGGGTATCGTTCGTTTCTGCATCCTTGAGGATGCTGCCACGACTCTGGCCTCCGTTGTTCCCAACAACGCCGATTGGGTGACCAGTGAGATGAAGCGCGACACCACGAACAACAAGCTGTGGCATATTCTGCTGACGAAGCAGGATGCCGGCCTGATGGCTCTTGCTGGCGAGGATACCACTGCTGTGATCTGGACGGTGGCGGCTGTTGATGCCGCGATTGCTGAACTCCAGACTACCATCGATAAAGCTACCAATCAGCTTACTAACGAGGATATTGCGGCTCTGGAAGAATTGGTGACGACTCTGACGGATATCCAGGACAACAAGGTCAATGACTATGTTGGTGTTCAGGATACCATCGATACGATCACCGATAAAATCGAAGAGGCTGAAGAGGGTGCCGCTGAAGCTCTGATTGAGGCTAAGAACGCCGCTCTCGATGCTATTACCGCGACTCTGGCTATTGCCGAGCCCTACTGGACCGGCAACACGATGGGTTGGGAGACTCTGGTAGCTGAGATCGATGCTTTCCGTGAGGAGATCAAGACCGCCGAGACCGTTGATGCCGTTAACGAGATAAAGGCATCCGCTCTGTCCAAGATCACCGCTCCTGCGACCATAACCGAGGAGGAGATCAGCGAAAATCTTGGTGCGTCTGCCATGCTCTATGAGGCAGTTGACGCGATTGGCGTTCCTGGCGAGAAGAAGATCATCATCTCCACCAAGGAATCTCCCACTGGCTACACCATGACCCAGCTTCTCGCGAATGATGACTTGATTAAGGCCGCTCTCGCCTGGAATGACGGGGCTAAGGAGATTACCGGAAACGGTACTGCAGATGATCCTTGGACGAGCGATCAGAGCGATGGTCGCAAATATGTCAAGGATGACCAGACCCCCGGTGACGGCCAGCAGAAGGCTAGTGATTTCATTCAGAATACTCTTGGCGAGTATCTCGAGGGTAAGGATGAGAGCTTCACTGACGATACCAAGCTGTTCTTTGCCGTGCTGGACACCGTAGCTGCTGGTATTGATCCAGAGGATGTTAATAATGCGACTGTGATGCTGCAGCCCATCACCGAGGGTATGCTTGATGAGAACGGCGTCTTTGTTACCAAGTTCTATGGTACCGAGGTGACGTTCACCGTTGACTGCTCCGGCATTCAGTGGTAAGCATATCCCCATCTGAGATTTGACCACATGCGAAAAGGGACCCCTCGGGCATTTGCCCGGGGGGTCCCCCTGTTTTCATATTACCGGAATGCGATATACGTGTAGGTCTTGCCTAAGTCGTTCATGTGCGGATAATCCCGGGTGCCGCTGTTGAGCTTTGAGATCGTCCTGATCGAGAAGCCCTCGTCATGAAATCTAAGCGCACTGGTCATCAATCCTGGTCCCGCCGCCAGGATACAGCGGACCTGTGTATCCTCATAACCGGCGACCTGACCAGTGATGAGAACAAACCTGGGCCGAAACCCCACATCTACTGGTGTCTCAGTTTCTCCGCCGCCGGCATAGGTCCCGATAACGAGGGGCGGATAGTCCGTTGAATACGCCTCGTCTGCCTTTTTCTTCGCCTCCGCGATTCCGCTCTCGATGTCCGCGCACATCTGGTTGAAGTCCGTGCGCATGATCCGGTCCGTCTCCTCCCACTGGGGCAGGTGATACCTTTCTGTGTAGTTCATACAATGTCCTCCTTTTTGTTTGTTTTGGAACGGCTGAAAACCGTTACACAGTACTGTGTAACGGAGGAGAAGTTGCACAAGGTCGTGCAACGGCGGAATACACAAAAATCAACCGGTATCCCGGCATCCCGTTTTTATATCGCACTTCCCCGCTCTTGTACTTTTCCCCGTTTCATGGTACAATCAGACCACAAATCATTCCGGAGGTATATCCCATGCGGATGCGGAAAAAGAAAAATCTCATTCCTCGAATGGAAAAATGCGCGGCCTGCCAGGTGAAGGACGGCTTCGCCCTGCGGGGCCGCTGGCGGGAGTCCCTGATGCCCCAGGCCGTGGAGCTGCGGGTGGAGCTGGGCTGCGGCAAGGGCCGGTTCACTGCGGAGACCGCCCGGCAGAATCCGGACGTCCTCTTCATCGCCATCGAAAAGGTCCCCGACGCCCTGGTGGTCGCCATGGAGCGGGCCATGGCCCTGGAGCTGAAAAACGTGTTCTTCGTGGTAGGCGACGCGGCGCTGCTGCCGGACTACTTCGCGCCGGAGGAGGTTGCCCTGATCTACATCAACTTCTGCGACCCCTGGCCTCCCAAGGGGCAGGCCAAGCGGCGGCTGACCCACCGGGGCTTCCTGGAACTGTACCGGAAGGTACTGAAGCCCGGCGGCCAGGTCCATTTCAAGACGGACAACCAGCCCCTCTTCGAGTTCTCCGTCCTGGAATTCCCGGAGGCGGGATACGCCCTCAGCGAGGTCACCCGGAACCTCCACGAGTCCGGCCCCCAGGGGGTCATGACCGACTACGAGGCGAAATTCTACGAGCAGGGCCTGCCCATCAACCGCTGCGTGGGGACCCTGACGGCGGCGGAGCCTTCCAAGGGCGATCCCGCGCCGTCCTGGAAAGGATGAAAAAAGCCCCGGTATCCCTGTGGGGATACCGGGGCTTCTTACGCGCGGATATTTAAGCGGCCTTCTTGGCCATCTCCACCAGCTGCTTGAAAGCGGCCTCGTTGTTGACGGCCAGCTCGGCCAGCATCTTGCGGTCGATGGCCACGCCGGCGGTCTTCAGACCGTGCATGAAGGTGGAATAGTTCATGCCGTTCATCTTGCAGGCGGCGCTGATGCGGGTGATCCACAGGCGGCGGAAATCCCGCTTCTTCAGGCGGCGTCCGGTATATGCGTAGGTCAGGGACTTCATCACCTGCTGGTTGGCCATCTTGAAATGCTTGCTCTTGGCGCCCCAGTAGCCCTTGGCCATCTTCAGGATCTTATTCCTTCTCTTGCGGGTCATCATCGCGCCCTTAACTCTTGCCATTGTAAAAGCCTCCTATTCTAAAGCGTATCGTATATTCTTACTTGTAAGGGATCATCTTGCGGATGGCGGATTCGTTGGTCACGTCGGCATAGCCGCCAGCGCGCAGACGACGGGTACGCTTGGTATCCTTCTTGGTGAGGATGTGGCTCTTAAAGGCCTTGGCCCGCTTGACCTTGCCGGTCTTGGTCAGATTAAATCTCTTCTTGGCACCGCTATGGCTCTTCAGTTTCGGCATAATTGATTGACTCCTTCCGTAATCCTTGTTGCGATCGTAAACTTATTTCTTAGGGGAGAGGAACATGGACATGTTCCGGCCCTCCAGCTTGGCGCCCTTGTCAAGGCTGGCGACCTCGGCACACTGCTCTGCAAACTTATCCAGGAGCTTCCGGCCGATGTCGGTATGGGCCATCTCCCGCCCGCGGAAGCGGACGGACACCTTCACCCGGTTGCCCTCGGTCAGGAACTTCTGGGCATTCTTCAGCTTCACGTTGAAGTCGCCCACGTCGATGCCCGGGGACATGCGGATCTCCTTGATCTCGACCACGTGCTGGTTCTTCCGGGCTTCTTTTTCCCGCTTGCCCTGTTCGAACCGGAACTTTCCGTAGTCCATCAGCTTGCACACCGGCGGATTGGCCTGGGGTGATATCTTCACCAGATCCATGCCCTTCTCGTCGGCAATGCGCAGCGCCTCATCCGCAGACATGATCCCCAGCTGCTCGCCCTCGCTTCCAATCAAGCGCAGCTCCTTGTCCCGAATGTCCTCATTCAGTTGATGCATAACAATGCTAATAGCCGAAGCACCTCCTTAAACATTTTGCCGCATAGCACACAAAACAAAAGCGCGGATGCACCGCACCCGCACGAACACACGCGCCCCTCTCCGGGACGCCGTCTGCCGTATAGACCTCTTCGCGTTGCTGGAGGTGAGGCGGATGCACCCTGCCTTCTTTGTTGTCTTACCTACTATACCAGCCTTTCCCCCGGTTGTCAAGCACTAATTTCTCCAAAAACCAACTTTTTTGCACCGGCAAAACCGCCTGCGGAAATTTTCCGCAGGCGGCTTATGTGTCAGCTTTGATCAGAGCTCGATCAGCTCATACTCCCTGCTGCCCACGCCGATCTTCTCGGCGTGCTCCAGGCAGGAACGCCACTCGGACTCCGGGGTGGAGTTGGTAAAGTGGTCGTGGTGGTCGTGGAAATCCGGAGAGGCCAGATTTTTTGCCAGCTGGCTTCCCGGCATAGGCGCCGCCGCCAGGCAGGCGTCCACGCAGGCCTGATCCAGCGCCAGCGCGTCGAAGGAGGCGAACATGCCCAGATTGGGCAGGATGGGCACGTCGTTCTCCCCGTGGCAGTCGCAGTTGGGGGACACGTCCACCACCAGGGAGATGTGGAACTGGGGCCTCCCGTCCACCACCGCCTTGGTGTACTCCGCCATGCGGCAGTTGAGGACCTTTACCGCGTTGGAGGAGGCGAAGGAAATGGCGTCGAAGTTGCAGGCCCCCAGACACCGTCCGCAGCCCACGCAGTGATCCAGGTCCACGGTCATCTTCCGGGCGGCCTCGTCAAAGACCAGGCCCTCGTTGGCGCACTCCCGCTGGCAGCGCCTGCAGCCCCGGCAGAGCTCGGGATCGATCTGGGGCTGTCCGTTGTTGTGCTGCTCGCACTTACCGGCCCGGGAGCCGCATCCCATGCCGATGTTCTTGATGGCCCCGCCGAAGCCGGTCATCTCATGGCCCTTGAAGTGGGTAAGGCTGATGAAAACGTCCGCGTCCATGATGGCCCGGCCGATCTTGGCCTCCTTCACGTACTCGCCGCCCTGCACAGGCACCAGCACGTCATCGGTACCCTTCAATCCGTCCCCGATCATGAGGGGGCAGCCCACCGTAAGAGGGGTAAAGCCGTTCTGCCATGCGCATTCCAGATGCTCAAGCGCATTTTTCCGGCTGCCGGGATACATGGTGTTGCAGTCGGTGAGAAAGGGCTTGCCGCCCAGCTCTTTGACCACGTCCACCACCGCCCGGGCGTAGTTGGGGCGGAGGAAGCTGACGTTGCCCAGCTCACCGAAGTGCATCTTGATGGCGACAAATTTTCCCTCCATGTCCAGCTGGCCGATACCGGCCTTGCGCAGCAGTTTTTTCAGCTTGGTGGGCAGGCTGTCTCCATAGGCCTGGGTATGGAAATCCGTAAAATAAACCTTAGAAGCGGACATATCGTACTCCTTTCCGGCCATATCAGCCGTCACGTCCCGCGAATAGACGAATCAAATCAACAGGCAGCGCCGCCGCTCATATGGAGCTCGGCGTCCAGGATCTGCTGCTTGCGCTCCAGCAGCTCATTGCCCAGCAGCTGGGCCTCCACGTTTTCGAAGCCCAGGCGCTCGATGGTCTTGGCGAAGCGCTCCCCGGTCTTGCCCTGCTCCCGGAAAAGCAGGATGGCCTTCTCAATGACCGCCAGCGCTTCCTCCTTGCCGGTAAATATCTTGCTGAGGGCCCGGCCCTGAGCTACCTTCTTGCCCCAGCGGCCGCCGATGTAAATTTTGTAGCCATAGGTCCCCTCGTCCAGGGCGTCGAAGTGGCAGGTGCCAATGCAGCGTCCGCAGTTGTTGCAGACGTTCTTGTCGATCTCCAGCACGCCGTCCACCACCTTGGCCGCACCCATGGGGCAGGTCTGGACCACGCCGCACTTTTTGCAGCCGTTGCACTCATCGGGGTCCAGCCCGGGGATGCGCTGGCCGATGATGCCCAGGTCGTTGAGGTCGGGCTTGACGCAGTTGTTGGGGCAGCCGCCCACGGCGATCTTGAACTTGTGGGGCAGCTTCACGCCCCGATAGCCCTCATAGAAGCGGTGGTGGATCTCCTCGCTGATGGCGAAGGAGTCCAGCAGGCCGTACTGGCAGGTAGTGCCCTTGCAGGCCACCACCGGACGGACCACGGACCCGGTGCCGCCGGTGACCAGTCCTTCCTTGGCAATGTAGGCCTGGAAGTCCTCGATCTTGTCGTAGGGGATGCCTTGGACCTCAATGGTCAGGCGGGTAGTAAAGGTGATGATGCCGTTGCCGAACTTTTCCGCCGCCTCGGCGATACATTTTTGCTGAGCGGCGGTTATTTTTCCGTTGACGGTGATGATCCTTCCGGAGAAGTTGTCTGTTCCTTTATTGGAGAGGAATCCCATTGCCTTGACGCGCTTTTCGTCAAGGGCGCTGACGGTCAGTGTTGCCATTATTTTTCTCCTTCTATTCGTAAAAGTGTTGCAGTTCGTTAAGCGGGTTCTGCCCTTTACCCCGGGGGCTTCTCGCCCCCGGACTCCTCGCCTACTTTTGCCACGCGGCAAAAGTAGGCAAAAACGCGCTCAGGAAACTGCGTTTCCTAAGAACCTTCCCGAATTACGGGGGTAATTATTTTCGCTACGACCTATGGATTTCCAGTCTATCGTCCGTGCTCTGGGCCGATGCCAGTCTGTACTTCTGCGCACAGTTCTACCGATAGTACTGGTTGCCTCGCGACACTCGGCACGAGGGTCTGGCGGTGAGGGTGCAAATCAGAAGAATGTACCGTTAGAACAAGTGCCCCTTGCAGGCAGTCTCTCTTTGAAAGGGCGGCAGCCGGAGTTCTACAAGTACCAGAGCGGCTGAAGAAGAACCGCCAATTCGGAGGCTTCGCCTATTCAACACCCCTGCCGCACAGCCCTTTACTTCCCCGCCGAGGTGGACGCCCAAAGGGCGGCCCCGAGAAAGGAGTACAGAACCATTGGTTCTGGCGCGTTTTTGGTTACTTTTGCCGCGCGGCAAAAGTAACCGCAGGGCGTCCGGGGCCGCGCAGGCCCCGGGCTTTCGAAGAGAACCGAGCGGCGGCGGCCCGCAGGGCCGCAGAACCCTCACTCCTCGATTTCGTTAAACGTAGTACCCCCCTCCAGCACCCTGGTATTGACATATCCATAAAATTTAAGCCTGTTCTGCGTAAGATACGCCCTCTTCCCCTTGGCGCAGACAAGAAGCAGCTTATCCTCCCTGCCCAGCCCGGGGACCTCCCCGCCGACCTTCGTGAGATTCAAATACTTCTTCCCCGGCAGGGAGGGCTCGACGGCGCAATCGATGATCTCATATCCCTCCGCCGCTCCGGCGGCAAACTCCGCCGGCGTGAAGGTCTCCAGCTCCCCATCCAGTTTGTTCATCAAAATATTGACACTGTGCGCAAAGGGATGTATTGCCGTGGAGAAGGGCGGTGCGTAAGCAAAGTCCATAACCGCCAGCTGGTCCACCGTGGCTCCCAGAGAGATCGCCGTCACGCCGATATCGGTGATCTTATCCACCGCCCCAGCGCCCAGCACCTGGACGCCCAAAAGCTTCCGGCTGGCCTTATCTGCTGTAAGCTTGACAATAAAGCTCCCCGCGCCGGGATAATAGTGGGCCTTGTCATCCACCACGGCAACAACGGTCTCCACATCGCAGCCCTCCGCCCGCGCGGCGGTCTCCGTAAGCCCCGTGCGGCCTGCGTTCAACCCGCCGGGCAGCTTGGCCACGCCGGTCCCCAGCACGCCGGGATAGGCGATCTCCTTCCCCGCGATGTCCTTGGCCAGGACGCGCCCCGCGATATTGGCGGTAGACCCCATGGGGGACCAGGCCGCCTTGCCGGTCTGCCGGTTGGCGACCATGGCGCAGTCTCCGGCGGCGTATACGTCCGGCACATTGGTCCGCAGATACTGGTCGGTGAGGATGGTCCCCTTGTACATCTCAATACCGGAGCCCTCCAGGAACCCGGTGTTGGGCCGGATGCCGATGGCCAGCACCAGCGCGTCGGCCTTCATGCCCCTCCTGCTGGTGAGGACCTTCTCTACTTTCCCATCGCCCTCTACGCCCTCCAGGGATACGCCGGTCATGGGCATGACGCCCTCCTCGGCCATCCTGTTCTCCACGAACTCGCTGAGCTCCGGGTCCAGGAAGTTGGGCAGCACGTGGGGCGCAAAATCGATGACCGTGGTCTTCACGCCCTTGGCCGCCAGATTTTCCGCCACCTCCAGGCCGATGAAGCCGCCTCCGGCCACCACGGCCCGCTTGATCTCCCCAGCCTCCACCGCTTCCCGCAGGCCGATGGCGTCATCGGGTGTGCGCATCACGAACACATTCTTCAGGTCCAGCCCCTGGATGGGCGGCACGAAGGGGGACGCGCCGGTGGCGATGACCAGCTTGTCATAGCCGTACTCCGCCACCTCCCCGGTGTTGAGGTCCTTCGCCTTCACCACGTGCCTGTCCGGATGGACGGCCACAGCCTCGGTCTCGGTCTCGACGCTGGCCCCGGTGAGGGCAGCGAACTTCTCCGGCGTGTTGACGATCAGCTCGCTCTTTGCCTGGATCACCCCGCCCACGTAGTAGGGCAGGCCGCAGCCCGCATAGGAGATGTCCTTCCCCTTGGTAAGGACCGTCACCTCGCAGGAGCGGTCCTCCCGCATCAGCTTGGCGGCAGCCTTAGTGCCGGCGGCTACGCCGCCTAAAACCAATACCTGCATCGCTCTTCTCCTTATTTAAATAAATATCTGTTCTCAGGATACCCGATTTCCGCCGGGTTGTCAACCGGAAACCGCCCCCTGCCCAAGGACCTCCGCCAGCCGCCGGATATACTCTGGCGCAGTGCCGCAGCATCCGCCCAGAATGCCCGCCCCGGCTCCCGCCAGAACGCCCATGTGCCGCGCAAACTCCTCCGGCCCCATATCGTAGTGAGCCTGTCCCTTTTCATCCATCACCGGCAAACCCGCGTTGGGCTTGGCGATCACAGGGATATCCACCGCCGCGCGGATGGAGCGGATCACGGCCTCCAGCTGGTTTGGCCCCACGGAGCAGTTGACGCCCACGGCGGCGGCCCCCAGCTCCTGAGCCATAGCCGCCGCCTCCCAGACGGTCCCGCCGAACAGCAGTCCGCCGTCGGCCTCCGCCGAGAAGGAGACCATGACCGGCAGGCCAAGGTCCGCCGCCGCGTCCAGAGCGGCTACCGCCTCGTCCGCCCCCATCAATGTCTCCAGGGCAAACAGGTCCACTCCGGCCTCCGCCAGAGCCTCCATCTGCTCCCGGTAGATGCCGTAGGCCTCGCCGTAGGGCAGGTCCCCCACCGGTTCCAGCGGACGCCCCAGGGTGGACAGATCCCCCGCCACCAGCGCCCGGTCTCCGGCGGCTTCCTTCGACAGGGCGGTCAGCGCGGCGTTCAGCTCCTTCAGACGGTCCTCCAGACCGAAATGCCGCAGCCCCGGCCGGTTGGCGGAAAAAGTAGTGGCCATGATGACCCTGCTCCCCGCCTCCACATAACCCCGCTGAAGTTCCAGCAGAACCTCCCGGTGTTCCAGCACCCACAGCTCCGGGGAAACGCCCACCGGCATCCCCGCCGCGCGGAGGTTAGAACCGGTAGCGCCGTCCAGAAGGAGCGGCCCCTGGGCGGTCAGCTGAGAAAATCCCTCTTTTGTCATGCAGTCCTCTCCCTCACTATTTCACTGCCTCGCGGTAGAGCGTCAGGATGCTCCCCATGACCCCCGGGTCCAGCTCCCACTCGCGGGATTTGTCGATGGAGGCGTAGTAGTCCCGCAAAACCTCCTCCGGAACATCCCCATCATACTGCTCGTCCAGCCGGCTGCCGGTCTCATTGACCTCGTCCACGTAGTCCATGGCAGCCGGGGAATAGAGCAGGTTGTTGTGCCCGTCCCGGCGGTCCTCGCTGCAGACAAGATACCGCACGTTGGGGTTGGTTATTTCATCTTTTTTCGCAATAATACTCACGGTATCGTATACCACCGTGGTATCCCCGCTTCCGTGGAGAATCAGGATGGGGGTATCCGTGCTGTTGATGGCGTCCACCGCCGTCAGCCCGAAGGTATCGCCGAAGGTCAGCTTCTGGTTCAACCAGATGAAGGGCTGCTCTAGATAGATCAGCGGTCCGATCATCCCCTTGCCCCACTCCATGATCATGGGCATGGCCTCGTTGAACCCCGCCACGCTGGCGGAGGCGGCAATATCGTGGTCAAAATGGAAGATGGCCGCCGCGGCGTACCCGCCCCAGCTGTGCCCGAACAGAAACACAGGCAGGCCATCAAACCGGCTCTCCCCCTCCACCCAGGTCAGGGCGGCATCCAGGTCCAGCACGGACTGATTCAGGCCGATGCAGTTCTTTCCCTCGCTGTCCCAGCAGCCGGTGTTGCTGTAGCACAGCACCTGATAGCCGTGGTCCGCGAACCACATCATCTCCGGCAGATAGCTCCCCTCGCCGCCGCCCAGACCGTGGGCGATGACCACCAGTCCCTCGGGGTTATCCCCGCAGTAGAGATGGCCGGTCAGACGGTTTTTGCCGGAGAGGAAGCTCACCGGTTCCCGGTCATACCGGTCCGCGATGTCCTCATAGAGGATGCTGGAGGTAAGCCCCGCCTCCGGCGGCTCCGTGCGGGCGAAGGTATCGTTCATCAAAACCTGCACCACAATGGGAGACGCGATGCAGAACAGGACCAATAGGACCAACAGAATGATACCGGTGATTTTCAAGACCTTTTTCTTGGTTTTCATTGTATTGCCTTTCTTTACGCAAATTATGGGACCGTCATTGGGCCTGCGGCCCAGCTGGGACGGGCAAAGCCCGTCCGCAAGGCTCCAAGGGAGCCGTGCAAGCACCGGCCGGTCCGGCGGCGCACGCGCCGCCCCCCTGCCGCAGCCGCCACCGCAGGCCGCTGTACCGCCGCTGCTGCTTGTCGTTGGCGGCCATGCGCCCCAAGGCGCCGTCGTCGCCCACCACCACCAGCAGCTCCCTGGCTCGGGTGACGCCGGTATACAGCACCCCCCGCACCATCAGCGCCGGGGCGGCCGGCAGGGCCACCAGCACCACTGCCTTGTACTCGCTGCCCTGGCTCTTATGTACCGTCACGGCGTAGGCCAGCTCCAGCTCCCCCAGCATGTCCGCCGTGTAGGTGGCCGTGCGGTCGTCGAAGCGGATGCTCAGCAGCTCCCCGGCGGGGTCAATGTCCTCCACCACGCCCACGTCGCCGTTGAAGATCCCCGACCCGGTGACCCCGTCCCCCCGGACCCACAGCACGTCATAATTGTTCCGGATCTGCATCACCCGGTCCCCGGTGCGGAAGGTCAGCTCCCCCCACACCTTCTGCCGCTTCTCCGGCGCGGGCGGGTTCAGCGCCTTTTGGAGGGCCCGGTTCAGCGCCCCGGTGCCCCACTCCCCCTTCCGGGTGGGGCACAGCACCTGGATCTGCTCCGGCTCGATCCCCATATTCTGGGGCAGGCGGGTCCTGCACAGCTCCACCACCAGGTCCACCGCCAACAAGGGGTCCCGGCGGCGCATAAAGAAGAAATCGCTCTGGGCGTTGTTCCGCAGCTCCGGGACCTGCCCCTCGTTGACCGCGTGGGCCGCCCGGATGATGGCCGAGGCCTGGGCCTGCCGGAAGATCTCCGTCAGCCCCACCGTCTCCACCCGTCCCGAGCGGATCAGGTCCCCGAACACGTTCCCCGGCCCCACCGAGGGCAGCTGGTCCGGGTCTCCCACCATGATCAGGCGGCAGTCGTCCTTGATGGCGGACAGCAGGGCGTGCATCAGCGGCAGGTCCACCATGCTCATCTCGTCCACCACCACGGCCTCCGCCAGCAGAGGCTCCTTCTCGTTCTTCTGGAAGGTCAGTTCCCCGGTATCCTCCCGCCAGCTCATGCCCAGACACCGGTGGATGGTCTGGGCCTCCCTGCCGCACAACTCTCCCAGCCGCTTGGCGGCCCGTCCCGTGGGCGCCAGGAGCAGGGTGGTGCATCCCATCCGGTCCAGCATCGCCACGATGCCCCGGACGGAGGTGGTCTTGCCGGTGCCCGGCCCGCCGGTGAGGAGGACCACGCCCTGCTTGGCCGCCAGCTCCACCGCCCGCCGCTGGGCGGGGGCGTAGGTCAGGCCCTGCTCCGCCTCGATCTGCCCGATGATGGCGTCCACCCGGTTGGCCACGTGGTCCAGCCGGTCCGCCTGACAGCGGAGCATCCGCTCCAGCTTCTCCGTGACGCCGGCCTCCGCGTCATACAGGCGGCGGAGGTAGCAAGCCTCCACCCTTGCCACCTGCTGGCGGCGAATGGCTCCCCGCCCGATGAGGTCGTCCAGGGAGGTCTCCGCCATATCCGCCGGGCAGTCGATGAGCTGGGCGGCGGCGGCGATCAGCTTATCCCTGGGCAGGAACACGTGGCCGTTGTTCAGGTTGTAGGTCAGCTCGAAGAGCACCGCCGCCTCCACCCGCCTGCGGCTGTCCCCGGCCATGCCCATGGACAGGGCGATCTCGTCCATGACGGCGAAGTCCACCCCGTACAGCTCGTCCACCAGCAGGTAGGGATTTTCCCGCACCGCGTCCAGGGCCTCGCCGCCGTACCGCTGGTACAGCCGCAGCGCCAGGGACAGGGGCAGGTCGTTGGAGGACAAAAACGCCATCAGCCGCCGCATCCCCGTCTGGTACCGGAAGCTCTCCCCGATCTCCCGGGCCCGCCGGGGGGAGATGCCCTTGATCTTGGTCAGCTCCCCCGGCTCCTCCTCCAGCACCATCAGGCTGTTGGCCCCGAAGCGCTGGACGATGGCGCTGGCGGTGGCGGGCCCCACGCCCTTGACCACCCCGGAGGCCAGATAGCTCAATATCTCGTTCTCCTCCGTGGGCATGTACCGCTCCACCTGGCGGGCCTCCACCTGGTCTCCGTGGACCGGATGGCTCACCCACCGGCCCACCACCACCAGGTCCTCCCCCGGCGCGGCGAAGGGGATGGACCCCACCACCGTCACCGCCTCGCCGTCGGTGGTCACCAGCCGGAGCACCGTGTAGCCGTTCTCCTCGTTCTGATAAATAACATGGGAGATGGTCCCGCTGATCGTACATTCATTCATAGCGCGGACCCTCCCCCTTTTTTATGACTGTTCGTATAGTTTCCCCAATTTTCTACGGTCCCTCCGGGACCGGCGGGGCGCTTTCACCCCGTCAGGAAATCCGCGGCCTCGTCTCTGCCGCACAAAATCACCCAGCGGTACTTCCCCGCCAGGAGGCGGGCCAGCTTCCGTCCCTCCTCGGTGAGGCCGCAGTCCACCAGCAGGGCCCTGCCGGACAGTCCCCGCTCCCGCCGCAGGCTCTCCAAAAAACGGAGCTGCTCCTCCAGCCGCTCCCCGTCCCCCTGGGCGGGCAGCAGCAATCCGATCTCCCTCCGGCGCTCCGGCCCCGCGAACAGCACCGCCCGCACCGCCGTCCACACCAGGGACGCCAGCCCGACCGCCGCCAGCAGCGCTACCACGCCGTCCTGCCACAGCTGCATAACTTCCTCCTTCCGCCGCCTTCCGGCGGCTTTCCGATCCGTTATGCCAGTCTATGCAGGGCCCCTCGGATTTGACAGCCCCGCCTCAGAAGAGGCTCGCCACCCCGAAGGTCAGGATGCTGATGGCTATACCGGCGACCAGCACCCCGGTAAAGATGGACGGGATGGCCTTCCGCAGGGGCATGTCCAGAAAAGCGGCGGCCAGGGCCCCCGTCCAGGCCCCCGTCCCCGGCAGGGGGATGGCCACGAACAGCATCAGCCCCAGGTACTTGTACTTCGTCACCTTCTGCCCCTTCAGGTGGGCCTTTTTCTCCAGCTTGTCCACCAGCCGGTTCAGCCGGGGGAGCCTCCGGCGCATCCACTGGAAGATCCGCCGGATATATACCAATATGAAGGGCACGGGCAGGATATTCCCGATGATGGCGGCCAGATACGCCGCCCACACCGGCAGGCCCCGGGCCACGCCGAAGGGAATGCCTCCCCGCAGCTCCACCACGGGCACCATCGACACCAACATCGTAAAGCAGAACTCTCCCGCCGGGTTCTGCGTCAGCCACTGCATGATATCCATCGCAGACCTTTGCAACCTTTCTTTTCCAACGCCCCCGCAGCGGGGCGAGACATGAAAAAAGGCCCCGGCCCTGGAGCCGGGACCTCAACGGTCCTATTTTACCACATCCGTTCCAAATCCGCAAGAGGTTTTCTGCGGGGCGGCGCGGGTCACATCTGCTCGCTCAAATACAACCCCACCCGGTTCTGGAGCAGTCGGATGGTCTCATCCAGGTCCCTGGCCCCGGCGAAGTAGGGGTCGCATATCTCATAGATCAGGTTCATCAGGGGGCCGTCCCAGATCTCGATCTTGTCGATGCTGTTGAAGAAATCATCAAACTCCCTGGCCCTCTCCTCCGTCAGCGGCGGGGCCGTGATCTCCTCGTGGGTCACAGGGTCGAAATCCACCGGTGCCTTCACCGTCATAGAGGTATTTCTCTTTATTTCGTACTGCTCCCTTTTGAGCGGGGTGTCGGTCAGACTGCCCGCAGGGCCCGTCATCACTGTCCGGACAAATTCCCAGGCGGCCTCCTTGTTCTCACAGGAAGCGGATATGCCCAGCTGCGGCCCCCGGGGCCGGAACGTGCTGCCGTTGCTGCCGTCCTCCGTGGGATAGCCGATCAGGGCGCACCGTCCGCCCCACAGCATATCCTGGAGCTGGAGTTCCCTGAACGTCAGATCGATCTCCTCCAGCAGCTGCAGGCCCTTCTGCTGCCGCGATCTGGCATCCCGCAGTACATCAATATAGTCAATGCCCCCGATCTCCTCTTCCACTTCCTCAATGCCGGGGAGCATCTGGACAAACTCCATCAAGGAGCGGAAGCTGGGATCGTCAAAGGAACACGTCCCCGCCTCTCGGTCCACATAGGCATCTGCGGAGTACCGCAGCAGAGAGCCGGCTATCTCCTCCCGGCTGGTATTGAAGGACAGGACGGTAGAGCCCTCCGGCATGGCGGCGAAGGCATCCCGCAGCTCCTGGAGGGTCCAGCCGGTCCGGTCCCCCACCAGCTCCGGCGAACTCACCATCGTGTTGATCTCCACTTTTCCGAAGAGCATATAGAGCCCTCCGTCCACCTCGGAGAGCTTTAGGGGATTCTCCAGCACGCCCTCCCGGCCCAGCTCCGGGTCGTTCTCAATATAGGGCCACAGGTCTTCCAGATAGCCCTTCTTGACCATCTGGTGGAAGGGGAGGGGGCCGCCCAGATCGATGATGTCCGGGACCTGCCCGGCGGCCATCTCCACCAGCAGCCGGTCCGGCCCCTGATCGTCAGTCTCGCTGTATGAGTAATCCTTGACCACGATCTGGACATCGTCGTGAGAGCGGTTGAACCGGTCTATCAGATCCCGGCGGGGAGCGTCAACGGCGTTCGAGCCGAGGAGCTGGGCATAGACCAGGACCTCCTTGTCGGGGTCGATCTCCTGCTCCTGTCCCGGTACGGGCGCGGGAGCAGGCTCCTGAGATGGCGGCGGCTCCTGACCGCCTGCGGAGCAGGCGGCCAGGATACCGGCTGCCGCTATCGCAAGGAACAGCATCATAGCCTTCCATTTCAAATGCAGTTTCATAAATTTCCACCCCTGTTGTTTGATCTGTATTTCTATGCTATCACATCCAGCCGCAAAACGCAAGCCTGGACGGCTCACCTCTGCTCGTTGACGTAGAGCGTCACCCGGTTCTGAATGAGCGCCACCGTCTCGTCCAGGGTCTTGTCTCCGGCAAAATAGGCGCCGGCGGCTTCCCAGACGATGTTATAGATATTGGTGTCGTACATATCGACCTTGGTAATGCTGTTGATCAAGGCTTCGTACTGTTCCCATTCCTCATCCGTTAC
>ERZ808054.994-NODE-994-length-19424-cov-4.667442_pt1 | contig 19424 bp, 14 predicted proteins | sample MGYA00380201_ERZ808054 | MGnify/ENA primary metagenome ERZ808054 (study PRJEB31490, sample SAMN06133419) | mouse gut metagenome | isolation source: Z5_2 | host: mice | place: China: Chengdu | collected 2015-05 ... | reverse complement strand
AAGATGGATACAATTTATTATCCAATCATCAAACTTTTTGTAACAGAAATTAAACGTTTGGGAATTGTTAATGAAAATGACAGTTCTGAAAAACAAGAAAGTGCAAAGCTGTTTACAAAAATATTCTTTGAGTATATGTTTGGTACACAGGATTTTTATAAGTTTATAAAAGAAGATGGATCAAAATCCACTAAGGTGTATCCATATAATATGCATGGTTCTTTAATGCGCTCTTTTAACGGAAATAGAAATATGCAAGCTGTACAGGCAATTACAATGCCGGAGGAGATAGTTGAAGTTCGTATAAAGCCCAAGAGCAAGACAACAATAGAAATTTATTTTGATCAATGGATTATTTCGATGAGACTGCATAATGCAGATACAAAGATTACCAGAACTTCTCTTAAATTTGATGTTCAAATAAAAGCCCAGCCAAGAAAAGTAATGGGAACGAATTTACCGTGGGCTAATGAAGGAAAGGAATAATCATGGTTTATTTATCCGGCTTTCAGTTCCCCCACATTGAACGGGAATACGACTTTATATTAGGGCAAAAAAGGACATGCTACGATACATATTATCCTTTTCAGATCTTATCGAAGCATAATCTGACAAGACTGGATTTTGAGCCGGTCACAATTTTGTATGGAGGCAACGGATCTGGCAAGACCACTGCCTTAAATGTGATTGCGGAAAAACTGGGGTTGGAGCGGGACACATTATACAATCGTTCTAACTTTTTTGAAGATTATACGGAGCTGTGCAGCTACGAAGAGGAGCACAGGATACCGTCAGGCAGCAGGATCATCACCAGTGATGATGTGTTTGACTTTATGCTGAATTTAAGAAGCATAAACGATGGAATCAACAAAAAAAGGGAAGACTTATTTGAGGATTATCTGGAGGCGAAGTACGCCCATTTTCAGATGAAGTCGCTGGATGATTACGAACAGTTGAAAAAAGTAACTATGGCAAGGAGCAATACACAGTCAAAATTTGTCCGGAAGAATATCATGGATAATGTGCGGGAGCATTCCAATGGAGAGAGCGCCTTCATTTATTTTGCAGATAAGATCAAGGAAAACGGACTGTATTTGCTGGATGAGCCGGAAAACAGCCTTTCGCCGGAAAAGCAGCAGGAGCTGCTCAGATTTTTGGAGGACTCTGCCCGGTTTTTTGGGTGTCAGTTTGTGATGGCAACACACTCGCCGTTTTTGCTTTCCATGAAAGGAGCAAAAATATATGATATGGATGAGGAAGTAGTGGATGTGAAGCGGTGGAATGAGCTTGGCAATGTACGGGCGTATTTTGATTTCTTTAAGAAGCATGAAAGGGAATTTCTGTGATAGTGCGAAGAAGTTTTTCCGTCTGTGGGGAAACTGCGATTCACGACAGGTGGAAATTATTTATAAAATCGATTAAAAATATATAAAATTTATTGACAAGTGCGTTGTATGCGGTATAATTGTTCAAAAATAAACAATTTTAATATAGACAGAAGTACTTTTGGGATTGCTTTTTAAAAGCATATTTTTTTAAGGAAACATTAGCACTCGACAATGAAGAGTGCTGATAATTTGGCGTGGAACGGAGGGAAACTTTATGAATGAAGTGAAAACACCAAAGAAACCATTGATTTTCTATTACTGCATTGCGCTGATTATTTTGCTGTTTTTCAATTTCTGGATGATGCCGCATATCATGCGGATGCAGGTAAAAGAGGTGGATTATGGAACATTCATGTCCATGACGGAAGAAAAGAATGTGGGGCTTGTTGAAATCCAGTATAATCAGATCGTCTTTACAGATAAAGAGGAAAATACTGTGTACAAGACTGGTCTGATGAATGATCCGGGGCTTACCGAAAGGCTGTATGAGTCCGGCGCAGTTTTTGCAAGCGAGATTATTGAGCAGACATCTCCGCTCTTAAGCTTTCTTTTGTCATGGATTTTACCGTTGGTGATATTTTTCGGCATTGGGCAGTTTATGACCAGAAGGCTGATGAAAAAGGCCGGCGGCGGAAATTCCATGATGTTCAATATGGGAAAGAGCAATGCCAAGGTCTATGTGAAATCTTCTGACGGAATTAAATTTTCAGATGTTGCCGGTGAGGATGAAGCGAAAGAGAATCTGACAGAGATTGTAGAGTATCTGCATGCTCCGGAAAAATATGAAGAAATCGGGGCATCTATGCCGAAGGGCATCCTGTTAGTAGGACCTCCCGGAACAGGAAAGACCATGCTTGCCAAGGCAGTGGCAGGTGAAGCAAACGTTCCGTTTTTCTCAATGTCAGGGTCGGAATTTGTTGAGATGTTCGTCGGAATGGGTGCGTCAAAGGTGCGGGATCTGTTTAAGCAGGCAAAGGAGAAAGCTCCTTGTATTGTATTTATTGACGAGATCGATGCCATTGGAAAAAAGAGGGATGGGCAATTGGGGGGCAATGACGAGCGGGAGCAGACATTGAACCAGCTTTTGACGGAAATGGATGGATTTGAAGGAAACAATGGGGTCATTATTCTGGCAGCTACCAACAGGCCGGAATCGTTAGACCCGGCACTGCTCCGTCCGGGAAGGTTCGACCGGCGTGTTCCGGTAGAACTTCCTGATTTAAAGGGCAGGGAAGAAATCCTGAAAGTCCATGCGAAGAAGATAAAGGTCGGGCAGGATGTAGATTTTACCAAGATAGCCCGTATGGCTTCCGGCGCTTCAGGCGCAGAGCTTGCCAATATTGTCAATGAGGCGGCGCTCCGTGCGGTGCGTGACGGAAGGAGCTTTGCAACACAGTCTGACCTGGAAGAAAGCATTGAAGTGGTGATCGCAGGATATCAGAAGAAAAATGCGATCCTTACGGACGAAGAAAAGCGGATCGTGGCCTATCATGAAATCGGCCATGCATTGGTAGCGGCTATGCAGAATCATTCAGCCCCGGTACAAAAAATTACAATTGTTCCCAGAACCTCAGGAGCACTGGGGTACACCATGCAGGTGGAGGAAGGCAATCATTACCTGATGAGCAAGGAGGAGATTGAAAATAAGATTGCAACCTATACAGGCGGCAGGGCTGCGGAAGAAGTGGTATTTGGATCGGTCACTACCGGAGCTTCCAATGACATTGAGCAGGCAACGAAGCTTGCCCGTGCGATGATTACCCAGTATGGTATGAGTGATGATTTCGATATGGTGGCCATGGAGACAGTGACAAACCAATATCTGGGCGGGGATACTTCACTGGCTTGTTCTGCCCAGACACAAGCGAAGATTGATGAGCAGGTAGTGGAACTGGTAAGGAAGCAGCATGAGAAAGCAGCGGAAATCCTTAGGGAAAACCGGCAGAAGCTGGATGAGCTTTCATTGTTTTTATACGAGAAAGAGACAATTACCGGGGAAGAGTTTATGAAGATCCTTGAAGCATAATTGTGGAAAGCCGGCTGTACCGATGAGGATGAAAAATAAGCGTGATTAAGGAAGGAGACAAAAAACATGGAAGAAACGAAGAAAGAAATTGACATACTAAAACTTGGAAATGAATTGACATTCAGAAGATATCTTTTTAGTAAAGCACAGGTTGCCCGTGTGTTAAATGTGCCGGACTATATCGCGCTGCATATCATCAAAGAAACCGGAAGCGAACAGGAGATATATGGCGGAAAAACTTATCTGAAAGATCTGTCAGAAAAAATGCAAATGACTATCCGCCAGACTTCAAAACTGGTCGGAGGGCTGAAAGACCGTGGTCTGATAAAGTGGCTGCATGATGGAGACGGCAGTGACGGCACCTACGTCGTGATCACGGAGGAAGGTTTAAAACTGCTGAAACAGCAGCAGAATGCGTTCAAGGAATATTATGGAAAAGTAATTGATAAATTCGGAAGAGATAATCTGATACAGCTTCTGAATTTAATGAAGCAGTTGGAAACGGTTATGAGCAGTGAATTGGAAGGAATGGGGGTAGCAGATGATGTTGATGGAAGAGATGAATAAATATACCGAAGAAGCACAGAAAATTTGTTTAAAAAATGACAGTATCTCTCCCCGTTTGTACGATGAATATGGCGTCAACCTTGGACTCCGTGATGAAAAAGGGAATGGGGTGCTTACAGGACTTACCAATATTTCGAAAATTACCTCATCAGCAATTTCAAACGGACAAAAGGTTCCTGCGGAGGGGAAACTCTGGTACAGGGGGTATCAGGTCCAGGAATTGATCGGTTCGCTTGGAGATTCGGAATTAGGATTTGAAAAAATTGCCTATCTTTTGCTCATGGGAGAACTGCCGGATGAGAAGGAGCAGGAGAGGTTTTCAAGGCTGATTGGCGAATGCAGGACATTGCCTACCAACTTTACAAGGGATGTCATTATGAAAGCGCCATCCGAAGATATCATGAATTCCATGACAAGAAGCATCCTGACGCTGGCATCCTATGACGAGAATGCTAAGGACACAAGCATTGCCAACGTACTCAGGCAGTGCATCCAGCTGATCAGTGAATTTCCGCTTTTGGCGGTGTATGGATATAATGCATACAATCATTATGAAAAACAGGCGAGTATGTTTATACATCATCCGGACGCTAGTTTATCAACTGCAGAGAATTTGCTCATGCTGATGAGAGCGGATAAGAAATATTCAGCAGTCGAAGCCAAAACGCTTGATACGGCATTGATTTTGCATATGGAACACGGAGGCGGAAATAATTCTACGTTTACGACAAGAGTGGTGACCTCCTCCGGTTCAGATACTTACTCTACGATTGCAGCGGCCATGTCATCCCTGAAAGGTCCAAAACATGGCGGGGCAAATATCAAAGTAATGGAGATGATGGAGGATATCCGGGAGCATATCCGTGATTACAGCGATAAAGACGAGATAAGTGCATATTTGTCAAAGATCCTTGATGGGGAGACTTTTGACAGGAAGGGGCTGATCTATGGCATGGGTCATGCGGTTTATTCCCTGTCCGACCCGAGGGAGCGGGTATTTAAAGGCTATGTGGAAAAACTTGCTTCGGAGAAGGGCAGAGAGACGGATATGCAGTTGTATCAGAATATAGAAGAAATTGCGCCAAAGCTTATCGCCGAAAAGCGGCGTATCTTCAAAGGAGTCAGCCCGAACATTGATTTCTACAGCGGCTTTGTATACGAAATGCTTGGCATCCCGCAGGAATTATATACCGCAATTTTTGCAATTGCAAGAATTGTAGGGTGGAGCGCCCACAGAATTGAGGAGCTGATCTGTACGAATAAGATTATTCGCCCATCTTATATGAGTGTGATGGAAGAACGGTAATCAAGGCTTCTCATGGCAATTCTTCCGCTTCGTATTCTTATTGTAATATAATTCATTGTAGTAGAAAATGAAATATGAAAATAGTATAATCGAAGTTAGAGGTGATAAGAAAAGCCATGAGAATTTTTAAAAAGATATTCAGGAAAAAAGTGCAGCCGGTAAGGGAGATTTCGGGCAAATGTCTGGAGCTTGTTGAATGGGAAGCCTTTCTTAGAAAATTATACGATACAGATCACTATATTTCGAGAAAAGAATATCTTCCCAAGGTACAGCAGTTTTCTGAAGTTATGCAGTTTGTCAGGACGATGGATGAGAACGATGTTCTGGAGAATTATTGCAATAAACATGGATTCGAGACCGGACAGGCTCAAAAAATATATTTGCAATACGAGAAGGTCACAAAACTGGTAGATGAAATAAATGACCGATATATCAATGAAAAGCTGATGGATGAAAAAACCTATCTGGACCAGATTTTAAAGGAAGTGGATCCGGGAATCAGTCTGGATGAGGACCAGAGGAAGGTTGTAATTGCCGACGAGGATTACAGTCTGGTCATAGCAGGCGCGGGGGCAGGGAAAACGACTACAGTTGCAGCGAAGGTCAAATACCTGGTGGAAAAGCAGCAGATAGATCCTGCCCAGATTTTGATCATTTCTTTTACCAATAAGGCTGTCAATGAACTGGAAGAGAAGATAAATAAGGATTTGAATATTCCCTGTCCGATTGCCACATTTCATTCCACAGGAAATGCGATCTTACATAAGAATAACCCGGAGAAGCTAAATATTACCGATGCAGGTAAGCTGTATTATTGTGTACAGGAATATTTCAGAGGCACAATATTGAAGAATCCAAGCGTGGTCAACAGTCTGATCCTGTTTTTTGCTTCTTACTTTGATGCACCTTATGAGGGAAATGACATCAACCATTTCTTTAACTATATGGCGAACGCAAATTATGCAACCATGCGGAGTGAGCTTGATGATTTTCGGGAGGAAGTGCTTGACAGAAGGAGTAAAAAGAAAGTTACGATCCAGAATGAGGTCGTGAGATCGACACAGGAAGTGGAAATTGCCAATTTTTTATATTTAAATGGAATTGATTACACCTATGAGCCAATCTATCCATACAATATTCTCATGGCTGCGAAGCCTTACACGCCGGACTTTCTGATCACTCAGGGAAATCATAGGGCTTATATCGAGCATTTTGGTATCTCGGAAGAAGGGAAGAATTTTTTGTATGATGCGGAAGAGCTTGCGGCATACAAAAAAGCTGTTAATGACAAGATCCGTTTGCACAAGGAGCATAACACAGAGCTGATTTTCACACTTTCATCTTATAAGGATGGGAGAAGTATTTCGGAACATCTGGAAGAAAAGCTGGCGGAGCATGGATTTTGGTTAAACAGGCGGTCTGACGAAGAAATCGTGAAAAGGCTGATTATGCTGGAAGAGAATAAATATATCAGCCGTCTGGTGTTTCTGGTGACTAATTTTATCAGGAATTTTAAGGTAAATGGGTATGATGAGAAGGAATTTGCTGTTTTGGAACGAAGAACGTCCAACGTGAGGACAAAGCTTTTTCTCAACATTTGTCATGCCTGTTTTTTGGAATATAAGAAATATCTGATAGAAAACCATGCAGTGGACTTTGAGGATATGATCAATGAGTCGGCAAGGGTTTTGAATGAAGTTAAGGAAATGAAGGAAAAGCTGGACTTCAAATATTTGATTGTTGATGAGTATCAGGATATTTCGAGGCAGCGGTTTGACCTTGTTAAAGCTTTTTCAGAGGTGACAGATGCAAAGATCATGGCAGTGGGGGATGACTGGCAGTCTATTTATGCGTTTAGCGGTTCTGATATTACCCTGTTCACGAAATTTGAAGAAAAAATGGGATATGCGAAGCTGATGAAGATTGTGCGTACTTACCGTAATTCTCAAGAGGTAATTGATATTGCAGGAGGTTTTATACAGAAAAATGCATTTCAGATACAAAAATCACTGATATCTCCCAAGCATATTGACGAGCCAGTCATTATCTATACTTACGACGGCATGAAAAGGTCATCAAAAAATGACAGGCGCAGCGGCGCTGATTATGCCATGGCTTATGCTGTCCAGACGGCTCTTGATCAGATCATGGAATATGACAGGAAAGCCGGGAAAAATACCTTCGAATCCAAGATACTTCTGCTGGGGAGATTTGGGTTCGATGGGGAACGTCTGGCAAGAACCGGCATTTTTGAGTATATAAACAGGGGTTCAAAAATCAGGTCTGTTAAGTATCCGAAACTGGATATTACGTTTATGACGGCTCATGCTTCCAAGGGCTTGGGCTATGATGATGTTATTGTTGTAAATGGAAAAAATGAGACCTATGGTTTCCCGGCTCAAATAGAGGATGACCCGGTGCTGTCACTTGTGGTGAAAGAGGACCGTTCTGTGCAATACGCTGAGGAGCGGCGGCTTTTTTATGTGGCGATGACGCGGACCAAAAACAGGGTATATTTTGTCGCTCCTGAGAAGAATCCCTCAGAATTTTTATTGGAGATAAAAAGGGAATATAAGAATGTTTATCTGCATGGGAAGTGGTCAGAAGAAGAACCGGTCAGGATGGGGAGAAAGAAATGCCCGGTTTGTGGGTTCCCGATGCAGTTTAAATATAAAAATGCTTATGGCCTGAAATTGTATATATGTACAAATGAACCTGAAATATGCAGCTTTATGTCCAACAATCTTTCCGGAAGGAAACTGTCCATTATGCAGTGCGATAAATGCCAGGGCGGCTATCTGGTTGTCAAGCATTCAGAGAGAGGCGGCTATTTCTTGGGCTGTACCAATTATAAAACAGATCGTACAGGATGCAGCAACACAGTGTCCATGTATGATTACTATAAGATGATGAAATATGAGTGGCCGGAGAAAGAAGAGGAGGACGGATCAGGAGAGACACAGGTCTGCCGCAGTAAGTCAGCAGCCGGTGCGTTACTGGTGGAGAAGAAAGAACCGGAAAAAGCAGTCGGGAAGGAAAACTGGGAACAAGAGATGCTGGATCTTGCCAGTGAAAAAGAGATGGAAACAGATAAATTCCCGGAATATAAAGGTTATAATGTCTTTTGGATGGCTGAAACGATCCTGCAGGCTTTGGTGCATATAAGCGATAGGCATTATTTTGGCGTTTCTACATTGGAAGGCGTTTTGCGCGGCTCAAGGGCAGAACGGATTTTCAAATATCATTTAAATGAAGTGGCGGAATATAATGCCATGGCAATTTTTAACAGGGAAGAGGTCACGACAGCCATATATTGGTTGATAGAACAGAAGTATATTTTGCAGACAAAGGGAAAATATCCGGTTTTACATATAACAAACATGGGGCTTACCTATAAGGAGCACTTAACGCCGAGGAAAATGAAAGGATTGGTGGATATTCTTTTGGAAAAGAAGGTGTAAGCGCAGGGGCAGACCTCTCTTTTTTGTGCAAGTATTGAGAGGAAAAATCTGAAAGATTACCTTATAATGATAAAAGAAAATTTGATTCCTGCGAGCGATGAGCCAGGTGGCTGCTTGCAGCAGGATTGTCGGAATGGAGGAGGTGCCCTTATGGAGTGGGTGGAAAGATTGAACAAAAGCATGGAATATATTGAGGAACATTTGGCGGATGAGATTGACTATGGGCAGCTTGGGCGGATTGCCTGCTGTTCTGCTTATCATTTCCAGAGGATGTTTACTTATATGGCAGGCGTTACTTTGGCGGAATATATCCGAAGAAGAAGGATGTCACTGGCGGCTGTGGATCTGCAAAATGGGAATGAACGGATCATAGATATTGCGGAAAAGTATGGCTATCAGTCCCCGACAGCTTTTAACAGGGCATTTCAGGCTTTTCATGGGATTGCGCCTTCGGCAGTAAAAGAAGAGGGGGTAGTGGTAAAATCCTTTTCTCCGATTGTATTTACAATTGCTGTAAAGGGTGCTGCCGAGATGAATTACCGGATTGAAACAAAGGAGGCTTTCCGGATCATAGGATTGTCTGCACCGCTTCATAATGGGATTGAGCAGAATTTTGAGATTGTTCCCAAGATGTGGCAGAATGCAGTGGAGACCGGGAAGATTCAGATGCTGGCAGGGATGATGGATGCTTTGCCGATGGGGCTTTTGGGTGTGAGCGCCTGCAATGAAGAGGAACAGTGGAAATATTTTATTGCTGTTTCAAGCACAAAAGAAAAAGGGGAGTTTGAGGAATATATTGTTCCGGCATCCACCTGGGCTGTTTTTGCGGGGGAGGGCACAAACCAGTCGGTACAGGAACTGGAGAGGCGGATTGTTACCGAATGGCTGCCTGCCTCCGGGTATGAATATGCCAACGCGCCAGATATTGAGGTTTATTTGAACCCTGATCCGCAAAATGCACAGTATGAAGTGTGGATACCGGTTGTGAAGAAGTAGATAAGTTTCTAATGGTATATCCCAATGATCTAAGGTATAATAAAGATAATATCAAAATCAACAGGAGGTTGTATGGTATGGGATTTTACCTTAACCCGGGTAATAAAGGTTTTTGGGAATCAGTTCGTTCTAAAATATATGTGGACAAGACGGAGTTGATCGCGTGTACCAATGAATTGATCAATACGCAGGAAAAATATATCTGTGTCAGCAGACCGAGACGTTTTGGAAAATCTATGGCACTCAAAATGCTCGCGGCTTATTATAGTTGTGGCTGTGATTCGGCGGATTTATTTAAAGGGTATAAAATAGAAAAAAATGAAACATATAAGGAGCATCTGAATCAATATGATGTAATTTTTCTGAATATGCAGCAATTTTTGATTGAAGCAGAGTCTGGAAAAGTAACAGAGTATTTGGAACAGCAGGTGCTTCGTGAGCTTAGAAAAGCTTATAAAGAAGTTTTAGGTGAGGAGGAGATGGGGCTTGCTTCTGCGCTGCGGGAGATTTTTGTGGAGACAGACAGGCAGTTTGTTTTGTTGATTGATGAGTGGGATTGTGTAATGCGTGAGAGGCAGGAATCAGAAGCATTGCAGAAGCAGTATCTTGATTTTTTGAGAAATCTGCTAAAAGATCAGCCCTATGTGGCATTGGCATATATGACAGGGATTTTGCCTGTGAAGAAGTATGGGTTGCATTCTGCGCTTAATATGTTCTGGGAATATTCAATGACAGATCAAAAAAATCTGGAAGAATATACGGGTTTTACAGAAAAAGAGGTAAAGGCATTATGCAAAAGGTTTGATATGGATTTTGCAGAGGTAAGCAGTTGGTATGACGGATATATGCTGATAAGGTTCAGGCATATCTACAATCCCAAGTCTGTTGTTGAGGCAATGATTTGTCATAGATGCTCAAATTATTGGACGTCTACCGAGACATATGATGCGTTGAAAACTTATATTGATATGGACTTTGATGGGCTTCGGGCAGACATTGTGCAGATGCTTGGCGGCGGACGAGTCAGGATTAATATACGCAGCTTCCAGAATGATATGCACAATTTTACGACGAAGAACGATGTCCTTACACTCTTGATCCATTTAGGTTATCTGGGGTATGATTTTGAAACAGAAGAGACATTTATTCCAAATAAAGAAATTATGATGGAATTTGAGAATGCTATGAGTACAGGCGGCTGGTCTGAGGTTATGCGTGTGTTAAAAGCATCGGAGAAGCTTGCAGGGATAAATTACGATAAAGAAGATAAAAACAAATACCATAGCTGCACGATAGAAAAAATCCGTGGGATTGGTTGAATGTGCAAAATCAGAATGAGGTAAGGAGAGAACATTGAAGCGCAGACCGGAATATGATTTGAAATTGATCGGAAAGAATTTAAGACATCTTCGGAAAAGGAAAGGTCTTTCAGTGGACGAAGTGCGGGAATATCTTTGTTTAGGTTCCGTGCAGGCAGTATATAAATATGAAAATGGAAAGAATCTGCCGGCGGCGGATACGATGTTTGCGCTTATGGAATTGTATGGGGCAGACTTGCAGGATGTGACCCAAAGGCATACAGAAGAGTGGTATAAGTTTGCATTGCCTGTGTTGCCTGCGCCACTTGTATTCGAACTGCGGAGTCCAGTTAGGATAGATGAGGTAAGAAAGAAGCAATATGACAGGTTGATGCATTACAGCTTATGCATGAAATCTGTTGGGTAGTGTTGGCTTTAAAAGATTAAAAGAAACGAGTTTTGGATGGTGCAGCCTATGGCTGGGGTCGAAAACTCGTTTCTTTTTTGTATGTGACAGGAATTTGCTGTATATTGAACTTTACCGTCAATGACAAAATATAGAAATGATGATACTCTTATGGCAAAGTTGGAGATTTTGTTTTATACGTTTAAGAAATGGTATTGTCATTAAGCTAGAGTGGTAAACGGAAGATACATAAATGAGGAAATTATGTAATGGAAAGAAATGTTCATATTATCAATGATCAGGACGGAAACAAGATTGTGATTATTAATGATATCATTTTTAGGGGAAGACAGAAAATTGAGTGGCAAAAGGTTGAACAATATTTAAAACAATTTATCGGGGAGTGTTATACAGTTTTATCATCTAATGATATGGTTTATATTGGTTCAGAGTTGCCAGATGAATATGCGGGATCAAATTATACGAAAAATTTAAAGGGAGCGTTAGCGAAAGCTAAAGCAAATGCGGCACAGGGAGTGCCTGAATTAATAACAGTTGCGACTCATAAACGATTTAGAGAAAACTTGAAAGAAAAGCATGTTTTTAATGCACAGTTTGGCTGGTATAGATATAATGTAAAATTTGCATTGCCTGTTTATAATGAGAATCAAAAGGTGGATAGATTTAATGTTTTTAATGCAGTTTTACTTTTACGATATGCTCATAATGGGAGGTTGTATCTCTACGATTTATTAAATATAAAAAAAGAAACGGGTAAGCCGCTTGAGCAATAAGCTGTACGGTAAGAAACTCGCTTCTTTATAAATAATAATAACAATAAAATTGTAATTTTGTCAACAGATAAATTGAAATTGCGAAATGAATTTTATCTAGTAAATTGACAGAGAAAGAATTATTTCTATTTTTGGGTGGAAGAGGCTTGGATGAAATTTTCCAGTGTAACAGAAGAGAAAGAGGTATTGTCATGCTGTTTTTGATCGATTATGAAAATGTGGGCAATGCGGGGATGAAGGGTTGTAACTACCTGGATGGGCAGGATCACCTTATCATTTTTTACAGTGATGCAAAGAAAAACATGGAACAGAGAGAGCTGGAAAATATCACTGTTTCAGGCTGTACTTTTGAAATATGTAAGCTCTGTAAGGCAGGAAAAAATGCTTTGGATTTTTATATAGCATCACGGTTGGGGGAACTGGTTGGTGCAGGATATGAGGGGATTACTGCAATTGTCAGTAACGACAGTGGGTTTCAGGCAGTGCGTGAATATTGGGAGAAAAAAGCAATTCATACGAGAAGAGTGCTGTTGTCTGCATGTGTTGAGGATGGGATTGTAAGCGGAAATGAAAATAATGAGCGTACGAAAATACTTCAGCGATTGCGGGAGAAGCACTCGATAGGGGGATATTATGCTGCCTATACAGAGAGGAGACGCATCAGGAAAGCTTTACAAGATTTATTTCAAGATACAGAATATGAGAATAACATTGAAGAAATTTTTGGTATGCTTGAAGGAAATGGGAAGAATGCAAAGGTTATATATCTGAGCAGTTTGCATCTGTTTGGCAGGAAAGGTGGATTGGAAATTTATAACAGGATCAAGAAAAGTGATGAGCTGCAGGCAAAATTTATAGCGGTTAAATGAAACAGGGAAACAGTATTAGGATATTGTTCTCCTGCTTTATTTTTTATAGATATATTATGGGATTTTTGATATGCTATGGTAAGATATGATACTAAGAGAATTATGAGAAAATTGCAATGACAGGACAAAACATTTAGAATGGAGAAAAAGATGAACGAAATTTTACAGGCACTTGAAAGAAGAAAGTCGGTCCGGGTATTTACGGACAAGGAAATATCAGCACCGGATAAGGAAAGTATCCTGTACGCAGCGCTGCAGGCACCATCTGCGGGCTGTCAGTTATTGTATACGATTATAGATGTTACAGGTCAGGAGAAAAAGGAAACGCTTGCGCGGCTTTGTGACAACCAGCTCTTTATCGCGAAGGCAAAACTAGTGCTTGTGTTTTGCGCAGATTGCAGGAAATGGCTTTCTTTTTATAAAGAAGCGGGGCTTGCACCGAGGGATCCCGGCGCGGGAGATTTGCTGCTGGCGGTGGAGGATGCACTGATTGCGGCGCAAAACGCAGTGACGGCAGCGGAAAGCTTAGGGATTGGTTCCTGTTATATCGGGGATGTGATGGAGAATGCGGAAGAGATGAAAGAGCTGCTGCAGCTCCCAAAATATGTGTATCCTGCTTGCATGCTTGTCTTTGGATATCCCACCGGGCAGCAGATTGAGCGAAAAAAGCCGGAACGGTTTAAAGTTTCGGATATAGTCTGTGAAAACAGTTATCGGGATAAAACAGGGCAGGAGATCCGGGAAATGTTTTCGCAGCGGACAGATATGCAGAGCTATGAGAAATGGATGGAAGCTTTTTGGAAGAGGAAGTATGAGTCGGATTTTTCCAATGAGATGAACCGGTCTATGGAAGTGTATATTAAGGATTTTCTGAAATGATGTAACGCAGAAATGCCAAGGTAGAATCTTCATTATGGTTATGATATAATGTTCGCGTAAGCAATGAGCACTGCGAAAACGAAAGATGAAAAAATGGCAGCTTGCTGACAATTTTTTCAGATTACGGTTTCATAGGGCGAAGCCCGTGAATGAGGAAAATCTCTGATTTTCCGAATGGGCAGTGCGGAGATGATGTAATAATTGTAAGAAGAAAAGGCTGCAAGGCCAGAGTATTAAAAGGTATGGTCATAAGATGGAAAACAGTAATTTGGTGAATGATCAGGAACAGCGCATTGAGGAATTGGAGCAGCAGATTAATGATTTGAAAAAGGCATTGCAGGAGGCGGAGGAGGCAAACAAGGCAAAGAGCCGTTTCCTTTCCAATATGTCCCATGACATCCGGACGCCAATGAATGCAATTATGGGCATGACTTCAATTGGTCTGTCTCATATTGATGAAAAGTCCCGGATTCAGGACTGTCTGAATAAGATCCAGACAGCAGCAGCGCATTTGATGAGCCTGGTAAACGATGTGCTTGATATGTCACGTATCGACAGCGGCAGGCTGACCATAAATGAGGAAGCTTTTTCCCTTGCAGACCTGATTCATGATGTTTTAGTGATCATACGCCCACAGGCAGCCTCGAAAAATCAAAATCTGCGTATTGAGATTGGGCGTATTGAGGAAGAAAGTCTGTTAGGAGATCCGCTCCATTTGCGGCAGATTTTAGTAAATATTATAGGCAATGCAGTGAAATACACGCAGGAAAATGGCGAAATATCCGTGCGTTTTGTCCAGTATCTGCCAGAGGCTGAAATGACGGACGATCTTGGACAAAAGAAGGTATGGCTGGATTTTCAGTGTAAAGATAATGGAATCGGCATGAGCAAAGAATTCCTGAAACAGATTTTTGTTCCTTTTGAGCGGGTGCATAATGACCTTACCAGAAAAATAGAAGGTACCGGGCTTGGCATGTCCATCGTCAAAAATCTGGTAGAAAGTATGGATGGGCAAATTACAGTGGAAAGCGAAGAAGGGGTAGGGAGCTGCTTTACAGTAAAGCTTCCCCTCACAATTGCATTGCAAGGGGAAAGAACCCGGAACTTGCCTGCCGGAGAGACTGTGTTAATTGCAGAGAGTAGGGAGGAGAGGGCAGAGCAGATCGTAGAATACCTGAAAGAGAGCGGATTGGTTCCCATACATCAAAGAAGCGGTTCACAGGCTGTTACATGGTTGGCAGAGGCTCAGTATGAGGAGCGTATGCCTTGTGCCATGCTGCTTGGTGAGGAATTGCCGGATATGCCGGTTTTGAATCTTGCTTCCCATGTGCGCCAATTGGCAGGACGGGATTTTCCCATCATACTGGTGTCGGAAGCGGACTGGGCCCAGTTAGAATATCGGGCAACACGAGTTGGCGTTAATGCATTTGTTCCTTGCCCGCTGTTTAAGAGCCGGCTTCTCGACACGCTGGCTGATTTGACAGGGGATGCCAGAAGTGAAGAAGTTATGGCGGACCGGAAAAAGGATTACAGTGTGTATCATGTTTTGCTGGTGGAGGATAATGAACTGAATCAGGAAATTGCCGTGGAGCTTTTGTCAGTGACCGGTGTACAGGTTGAGGTGGCTGATGACGGAGCACAGGCAGTGGAAAAATTTGGTGATTCACCAGAAGGCTATTTTAGCCTGATATTTATGGATGTCCATATGCCTGTGATGAATGGCTATGAAGCAACAAGGCAGATCAGGAAGATGGACAGAGCAGATGCGGATAAGGTCTGGATTGTTGCCATGACGGCAGATGCCTTTGTGGAAGATGTCAGAATGGCGAAAGAGGCAGGGATGAATGAACATATTTCAAAGCCTGTGGAACCCAGCCACTTGCAGGACATTATAGACAGGCAGCTTCAGTAGGGGGCTTGATTTATGATTGAAATGACTGGTCAGCAGGCGCGGCGGTTCATGCTTTTAAAGCAGGGACTGCTCGGCGAATATAGATTTACAGGGAAGCAGGGGGCGGCAGAGTTCGTGCGTCAGGCAGGCTGCATCCAGTTTGATCCGGTGGATGTATGTGGGAAAAATGCGGAGCTTACCCTGCAGTCCCGGGTGAAGGGCTTTACCAAACAGACTTTGTATGAGCTGCTTTATGAGGACCGTGTGTTGGTAGACTTCCCGGATAAGAATCTTTCTATTTTTCCGGTTGAGGACTGGCCTTATTTTGAACGTTACCGGAGGGCGGCAAGAGAAAGCGGGATGAGATTTCCAGAGCTTGCAGGGCTGGAAGAGCAGGCAAAGACCTATATTGCCCGAAACGGAGCGGTCAGCTCTGACGAATTACCCATAGAAGGGGATATCCATTGGCATTCTGCCATTCACTGGAGCGGTACGTGGGGCGGAAAGTCCAATGCGGCGAGAGCCGTACTGGAGCAGTTGTATTCCAATGGGGAGCTGGTGATCCATCATAAGCAGGGAGCGCGGAAGTTTTATGCCCTTGCAAAGGATTATGTATCGTCAGAGCTGCTTACTGCTCCAGATCCTTTGCCCGATGATTTTGACCATTTGAAATGGAGGGTGCTTCGCCGGATTTCTGCGGTAGGACTTTTATGGAACCGTCCGTCAGATGCATGGCTGAATATCTGGGGGCTGAAAAGCACAGAACGAAACAGGGCTTTTGGGGAATTGCTTGAAGAAGGGAAAATTCTGGAAATCCGGGTGGCGGGGATAAAGCCTCTCCTTTATTGCAACGCAGAGGACTTGCCGGTTGCAGAAAGAGTTTTTGGCAGTGAAACCTATAAAGCCCGCTGTGAGTTTTTGGCTCCGCTGGATTGTTTTTTATGGGACAGGAATTTGATTAAAGAACTGTTTGGTTTTGACTACCGGTGGGAGATTTATACGCCTGCGGACAAGCGGAAATATGGATTTTATGTATTGCCGGTTTTATGCGGAGAAAAGTTTGCAGGACGGATTGAGGCGGTTGCAGACAAAAAATCCGGCATGCTGACGGTGAAAAATTTCTGGTACGAGGATGGGGTAAGGCAGACGAAAAAGCTTTCTGCGGAAATTGAAAAGTGTGTGAAGAGGTTTGCGAAGTTTAATGAATGCGGAGAAGTGCGGGTGCAGGGACAGGAGAAATAGAAAGATGCTGATCACCATCCTTGCCCTTGCCTGGCCGACCATGTTAGAGCAGCTTATGCAGACGGCTGTCCAGTACATTGATACGGCAATGGTAGGGACGCTGGGAACGCAGGCGACTGCGGCGGTGGGTTCCACAGGAACCATTAACTGGCTGATCGGCAGTACGATTTCTGCGGTGGGCATAGGATTTCTTTCCTACATAGCAAAAGCATACGGAGCAAAGGATGAGACCGCCGCAAAACGTGCAGTTGCGCAGGCAGTCTTGGTTACGTGTGTTTTGGGGATTTTTTTTACTGTGCTGACGGTGTCTTTAAGCGGCGTGATTCCGGTATGGATGCAGGTGGAGCCGGGGATACAAAAGATGGCATCTGCGTATTTCCTGATTTTGTATCTGCCAATGCTGCCAAGGACGGCAAGCATTATTTTGGGCACAGTGCTGCGCTCGGCGGGAGATACGAAATCGCCGATGAAAATAGGAGTGCTGGTAAATCTGATCAATGTATTGTTGAATTTCCTGCTGATTTATCCAGTTCGTCAGGTAACTGTTTTTTCCATGCATTTTACAGTATGGGGCGCCGGGCTTGGTGTGATTGGTGCAGCCGCTGCCAGCGCCATTGCGTTTACGGCAGGCGGAATTTGTATTACCATTGTGCTCTGGAGACATCCCATGGTCTCGCCTCATGGGCAGAAATTTTCCCCGGATATGCAGATTTTAAAGCCTTGTATGAAGGTGGCATTTCCAAATATGCTGCAGCGCTTTGGAACATCCCTTGGCTATGTAGCGTTTGCGGCGATGATCAACTCCCTGGGGGAAGTGTCTACGGCAGCCCATACCATAGCTAATACGGTAGAGTCGTTATTTTACATTCCGGGATATGGGATGCAGACGGCGGCAGCCACGCTGGCAGGAAATGCTTATGGCGCCAATGATGGGAAACGGATGAAACGGCTGGCATCTATGTTCATTCCTTTGGAAACAGTCTTAATGATCGGATCCGGAGCCTGCCTTTTCTTTGCAGCTCCGGGACTGATGGGGTTGTTTTCTGTTCATAATGAAGTGGTCATGCTGGGGGCAACGGTGCTCCGCATGGTGGCAGTTTCGGAACCCTTTTATGGTTTTTCCATTATCATAGAAGGGCTTATGATGGGTGTGGGAAAGACAAAAGCGCCTTTTGTGTATAATATTATAGGTATGTGGCTTGTCCGTATTGTGGGAACGCTGATCTGTACACAATTTCTGGGTCTTGGATTGGTTTCGGCATGGGCATGCATGATTGCCCACAACCTGCTGCTGTTTGTGCTGTTTTTAATTTGTTATGTAAGGGGCGTGTGGAACCCCTTGTATGGGAAGGCATAATGCTACAGACAAAAGGCAGCGTAAAGAGGAACAGCCCAAAGGGCTCCGTCGGAACCGAAATTTTTCCGGGACAGTCTGATCATTTTTTCCGGTTGTGATAGTTTCTGAAAATGCTTCAGGCTTTTGGAATTTATATTTTCGCCGGATTTTACTTCTACCGGAATGATTTTTCCCGCTTTCTGTATCAGGAAATCCACTTCAGCCACAGGGGCATCGGATGTCCAGTAATACAGTTGATAGCCGCATGCTGTTAACGTTTGTGCCACGTAGTTTTCAGTCAGGGCTCCCCTGTAGAGCTCTGACAGGTTATTTTTGATAATATCCTCCGGCATGATTCCGGTAAAGGCGGATAAAAGCCCTGTATCTGATAAATAGAGCTTGAAAGCAGATACATCCCTGAACGCAATCAGGGGATTTTCACCCCTCGTGACCCGCTCGCAGGAAAGGGCTACTCCGGAGAAAACAAGCCATGCAATGGAATCTCCAAACAGCCCTGCCGTGGCGCCTTTTCGGATCAGCTTGTATTGGAATTTTTTATTTTCTTTTGCAAGCTGCGCGGGTATGGATTGAAAGGCATTCCTGATTTTTGTACTTTCACTGTTGTTGGTATATTTAGCCATGTCTGCAGTATACGCATTCAGGATCAGGTTTTGTATTTCAGGAACATTGATCAGGGATTCACGCTCCTTATATTGATTGATTGCCGCCGGCATTCCGCCGATAAGCAGATAACGGTCGTACCAGTACAATATTTCCTGGTGGGTTGTTTCCGGCATTTTCTTCATTTCATGATAATGCTCCCGGATCAGGCTGACCAGGTGATTTTGCCCAAGGGCACATAAGAATTCGTCAAACCGGAGTGGATGCAGGGTTTTGGTGATTACTTTGCCTGCCGGAAAAGAATAGGACTCCCGGTTGATTGCTGCTCCAAGAAGGCTTCCGGC
>ERZ808054.993-NODE-993-length-19428-cov-17.694124_pt1 | contig 19428 bp, 17 predicted proteins | sample MGYA00380201_ERZ808054 | MGnify/ENA primary metagenome ERZ808054 (study PRJEB31490, sample SAMN06133419) | mouse gut metagenome | isolation source: Z5_2 | host: mice | place: China: Chengdu | collected 2015-05 ... | reverse complement strand
ATCCGGCGCAGGCGCAGGATATCTGAGAGGAGCTGTCCTTAGTACGAGAGGACCGGGATGGACGGACCGCTGGTGCATCTGCTGGGAACCAGTCCCATGGCAGAGTAGCCAAGTCCGGAAGGGATAAACGCTGAAGGCATCTAAGCGTGAAGCCCCCCTCGAGATGAGATATCCGGGTCAATAGACGAAGGTCCCTTGGAGACTACGAGGTAGATAGGTCCGGGGTGTAAGCACAGTGATGTGTTCAGCTGACGGATACTAATAGACCGGAAGCTTAACCACAGATATAGTGAAGATGTAAGGAGGATATGGAACCTGGTATTCGGTTTTGAGGGCACGGCATTTTTTTATTATAATTGCAAGTGTAGATAAAAAGCAGTATAAACTGCTTTTTTTTATTGTTAGAAGTAAAGATGTATGTTATAATTTTCTAGAAGGTAAATGCGGGTGTGAACCTGAAAAGAATGAGGTGGAAAAAATGGATACAAAAATTCTTCTTGAAAACGGAACTAATGAACTAGAGGTATTGGAATTTACGCTGGATGGTAATGCATATGGGATTAACGTTGCAAAGATTAAAGAAATCATTCCTTATCAGCAGATAACACCTGTACCGAATGCGCATCCCAGTATTGAAGGGATTTTTATGCCGAGGGATACAATGATTACGGCAATTGATTTAAAGAATTGTCTCCAGCGAGGTGTGTCTACGGAGGGCGGTCTGTTTATTATTACAAATTTTAATAAATTGGATATAGCTTTTCATGTTGATGCTGTAATGGGGATTCACAGGGTTTCATGGGAGAACATTATCAAACCTGGCGCAACTGTTTCAAGTGCAGAGGAGAGTATTTCTACAGGAATTGTTAAGTTAAATAATAAACTGGTTATCATTCTTGATTTTGAAAAGATTGTAACAGATATCAATCCTGAAACAGGACTTAGAGTAAGTGAAATTGAAGAGATGGGTGTGCGTGGCAGAAGCAATGTTCCAATTCTGATAGCTGAAGATTCACTGCTATTGAATCGTCTGATTGTTGATTCCTTAAAGCAGGCAGGCTATGTAAATCTGACACATACCTGTAATGGTCAGGAAGCATATGATATCATCATGAAGAGCAAGCAGAATGGTACATTAAAGAGTACCGTGCAGTGTATTATTACGGATATTGAGATGCCGATTATGGATGGTCACAGGCTTACCAGACTTGTAAAAGAAGATGAGGAGACGAAAGATATTCCGGTTATTATTTTCTCATCGCTGGTAAATGATGAAATGAAGAAAAAGGGTGAATCTTTAGGCGCTGATGCCCAGTTATCAAAGCCAGAAATTGCTAATCTCGTTAGACTTATCGATCAGTTGGTTGGTCATGAACAATAAGCAATTGTACATCTAAAAAGGGCCGGAATTTTTCCGGCTTTTTTAATGTGACGGAAATAATGAAGAAAATCTTGCTGTGCAAATTGCATTATTGCAGTACATAAATATATTTGGGATGATGAAAATGGTGGAATATATAGCTGAGAAAATAAAAAAAGCAGATCTTGTCTTAGTCGGTTTGGGAGAAGAAGCAGATATGCTTACTGATTTAAAAAAGAATCTTCATTATCAGAATTTGGCACAGAAATTAGATAAAGCATGGATTCTTCCTTTTGTAAATAAAATGAAAATAGATGAGGAATCAGCCAAAAGAATGGAACTTTACCATTTATTATCGGAAGGTCTTCAAAAAAAGAATTATTTTGTTGTATCGGTCTGCATGGATGGAAGAATTCATCAATCTGGGCTTGAGCAAGAGCGTATAGTGACGCCATGTGGGGGATATGAGAAGTTACAATGTAGTGAAGGCTGTAATGCTGATTTATATGACGTTCCGAAGGAAGTCATGGAGCAAGTGAAGTTACTTTTTTATGGTGAAAGGCAGGAGCAGGAATTGCAAGAGCCTGTTTGCCCGAAATGTGGAAGACCATTGGTATTTAATAATGTAGATGCCTTTCATTATGTGGAAGAGGGGTATCTAGAGCAATGGGCTGTTTACAAAAAATGGCTGCAGGGGACGGTAAATAAAGAGGTCTGTCTTCTTGAAATTGGAGTTGGAATGAAATATCCTACTGTAATAAGATGGCCATTTGAGAAAATTGTCTTTTATAATAAAAAAGCAGAATTGTTTAGAGTTCATAGCAGGCTATACCAGATTTCTGAGGAAATAAAGGAGCGAGGACATGGTATATGTGAAAAGCCAGAAGATTTTATTAAGGAATTGTCTAAAATGCTTTAGTATGTTAAACTAAACATGTGTTGCCGTCTTTGGCGTGCATATAGAGTGGAGAAAAAGAAAGCAGAGGGGTTTTATCAATGGCTACTGATGAAGAATATCTTGATAGTTTGTTAAAATCAATGACTGATAATGAATCGAACAGATCAATGGAAGAGGTTATGAGGGAGGTCTCAAAGACTCCGAAGGAAGATGATATATCTTTTGGTGTTGAAGATTTTTTTGAAAGTTCTCCAGAACTTAGTGAGGACATTTTGGAGAATATTTCACTGCTGGATGATTCTGCTATAACAGCCGATAGCGATAGTGCAGATGGTGTGGGAGAATTGCTTGAGCAAGATGAATGGAAACTCAGCCTTGACGATATACTGGCACAAGCGGAGGCTCAGAGTGGCGAAGCGGAGGCAGATGGTCTTTTTGACGCTCCTGATTGGGGGGATGGAGAACCATCCATAGATATTCCTGATATTCCGGAGATTTCAGATGTTTCAGAAACAGCACAGGAAGCGGATCCAGTGAATGCGGAAAACATAGATGTGACCGACTTAATTGACGGTATGGATAATACGGATGTGGATTTGGCAGAAATCAATGGTCTGCTAAAAAGTGCAGACAGTAAAGAGAGTGCCAATGATGATATGTTGGCATTGCTTGAAGGGGTAGACGTGGATCAGATGGATGCTTTTTCAGATCCGGATGCAGATTCAGAATTTTCTATTTTTTCTGAGAGTGATTTGGAAAAGAGCGCCAGTTATGGAAGCGGTTCGCTGGACCAGACAGATAAAAAGAAAGAGAAAAAGGCTAAGAAAGAAAAAAAGAAAAAAGAAAAAAAATCAAGACTATTTGGCAAGAAGAAAAAAGAAACGGGTGCAGATTTTGATGAGCAAATGGAGGATACTGCACAGGACGGCTTGAGTCTAGACGGTCTTTTGGATAGTGCGGAAAACGGCGAGGGCAGCGATGGCGATGGAGAGAAGAAGCTGGGACTATTCTCAAGAGTGATAAATTATTTGATGGAGGAGGAAGAGGAAGAAGCTTCTGATGAAACGCAGGAAGCTGCAGATGGAACTGGCGAAGCAGCAGACAAGAAAGCATCGAAGAAAGATAAGAAAAAGAAAAGTAAAAAAGGCAAAAAGGGTAAGGAGCAGGAAGCAGATTCAGACGAAGAAATTGACGAAGAAGAGGATAGCTCAAAATCCAAGAAAAAGCCTAAAAAGGAGAAAAAGGAAAAGAAAGAAAAGCCACCAAAAGAAAAGGTTAAGACAGAAAGAGTTTTAAGTACCAAAAAGCTGTTAGTGTTAATTGCATTTTGTGCAACGATTACTGCAAGTATTGTAGTTTTTAGTACTTTCCTTCCTGAATATGCAGATAAGAAGAATGCAAATGAAGCTTTTTATAAAGGAGACTATGAGACGGTATACAAACTTCTTTATAATAAGCAGCTAAACAGCAGTGACTCTATTATCTTTAACAGGGCAAGAATTGTTTTAAAGCTTGAAAGAAAGCTGCAGTCTTACGAGAATAATATGACGCTCAACAGGCAGGTAGAGGCTGTTGATGCGCTTATGCAGGGTGTCAAGTGTTATCATGAACTGACTGGTGCGGATACGTATGGAGCCAGCGATGAACTGAATGCGCTGTACCAGCAGATTTGCGTGATTCTTCAGAATAATTATGGAATCTCTCCTGAGGAGGCTGTTGAAATTAATGCTTATGATAATGTGTCGTATACTATGAAATTAAATTCTATTGTAAGTGGAATAGCATTTTCCATACCTGAAGAGACAGCAGCGGAGTCTGAATAGACTACTTTTGACGGAGAAAGAAATGACAGCGATTATTGACTATGACGCAGGGAATATTAAAAGTGTTGAAAAGGCGCTTCTGAAGTTAGGCGAGGAAGTAATTATCACTAGAGATAGGGAGGTGATTTTGGGTGCAGACAGAGTCATTCTGCCTGGTGTAGGCGCTTTTGGAGATGCCATGCATAAGCTACGCGCTTATGGTCTTGAGGAAGTGATTTGTGAGGCAGTCCGCAGAGGGATTCCCTTTTTAGGTATCTGTCTTGGGCTTCAGCTCATGTTTGAGAGAAGTGATGAAAGTGACGGTGTAAAAGGTCTTGGTCTACTTAAGGGAGAAATTCTTCGTATACCTGATGGAGATGGGATTAAAGTTCCGCATATCGGATGGAATTCACTTAAGTTCCCAAATGGAGGGAGGCTTTTTCAAGGGATATCAGAGGATTCCTATGTATATTTTGTACATTCCTATTATTTAAAGGCAGAAGATGAAGGTATTGTGACAGCATCCACGGAATATGGGGTGCTCATTCACGCATCCGTGGAGAAGGATAATATCTTTGCCTGCCAGTTTCACCCGGAAAAAAGTTCACAGGTTGGTCTGACGATTTTAAAAAATTTTATCGGTGTGGAGCGGTAGAGAAGAATAGCCTTTTTAGGAAATTGCGGAGGAATGAGAGATGCATACAAAGAGAATCATTCCCTGCCTTGATGTAAATAACGGCAGGGTGGTAAAAGGAACAAATTTTCTAAATTTGAGGGATGCAGGAGATCCGATTGAAGTTGGAAGGGCATATGACAGAGCAGGCGCAGATGAACTTGTCTTTCTGGATATCACAGCCTCATCCGATGCAAGAGCAATTAAGGTGGAGATGGTTAGAAGGGTTGCGGAAACAGTGTTTATTCCTTTTACCGTGGGAGGCGGCATCAGAACGGTGGATGATTTTAAGATGATTCTGCGGGAGGGTGCGGATAAGGTGGCAGTGAATACGGCAGCAATCATGAATCCTGCCTTAATCAGTGAGGCAGCTGATAAATTTGGCAGCCAATGTGTTGTTGTAGCGATTGATGCCAAAAGAAGAACGGATGGAACAGGTTGGAATATCTTTAAAAACGGCGGTCGTGTGGATATGGGGATGGATGCCGTGGAATGGGCGATGAAAGCAGATCGACTGGGGGCTGGGGAAATTCTTCTGACCAGCATGGACTGTGACGGTACAAAGGAAGGTTACGATATTGAGCTTACGAAAGCAGTGGCAGAGAACGTATCGATTCCAGTCATCGCATCAGGAGGAGCTGGCGAAAAAGAGCATTTTTATGAAGCGCTTGCACATGGAAAGGCTGAGGCAGTGCTTGCCGCATCTTTGTTCCATTATAAAGAACTGGAAATATGTGATTTAAAGCATTATCTTATGGAAAAAGGAATATCTGTAAGACTTTAGGCGTGAAGCACAGGAAAGAAGGATAAAGCTATGGCGATGATTGACAACGATTGGCTTACGTGTATTCAGGATGAATTTAAAAAGCCGTATTATAAGGAACTGTATACATTTATACGGCAGGAATATAATACGCATGTAATTTATCCGCCGGCAGATGATATTTTTAATGCGTTTCACCTTACGCCTCTTGGCGAAGTGAAGGTTTTGATTTTAGGTCAGGATCCTTATCACGGAGAGCATCAGGCGCATGGACTTTGCTTTTCTGTTTTACCAGATCAGCCAGACCTTCCGCCTTCGCTTCAAAATATTTATAAAGAACTTCAAGACGACTTAGGCTGTGAGATTCCCAATAATGGTTATTTAAAGAAATGGGCGCAGCAGGGGGTTTTGATGCTAAATACGGTGTTAACTGTGCGGGCTCATCAGGCTGGATCCCACCAAGGAAAAGGCTGGGAGCAGTTTACGGATGCGATTATTCAGGCTGTGAATGCACAGGACCGTCCAATTGTGTATTTGCTATGGGGAAAACCCGCCCAGAGTAAGATACCGATGCTTACCAATCCGAAGCATTTGATTTTGAAAGCGCCGCATCCAAGTCCGTTGTCTGCTTATAGAGGCTTTTTCGGATGCAGGCATTTTAGCCAGACGAATGAATTTTTGAAAAAGAATGGGATTGCGCCTATTGATTGGCAGATTGAAAATATTTGAAATAAAAAATTGCGGCAGCCTCCCTCAAGGCAGGGCGGCTGCCGCAATTTTTTTAGGATTAAGTGTTGACAAAATATTAAAACACTATTATAGTAGTTCTGGCAAGAACTACTATAATTCGTGGCGGAATCTATATAGTTAATTTGGAAAATAGGGAGAGGCGCGCAGGATGGAAGAGAATGTTGTGTTGGAGAAGCTTGGCGCTTTTGGGCTTACCAGGCAGGAGGCAAATATTTATCTGTGCTTATTCAGACAGGGAGAGCAGACTGGGTATGAAGTTGCCAAATATACGGGAATCTCTCGATCTAATGTTTATAGCGGTCTCTCGGCGCTGACGGATAAGGGAGCGGCTTATTTGATTGAAGGGAATTCCAGCAAGTATATGGCAGTTCCCGTAGAAGAGTTTTGTGAAAATAAAATCCGTAATCTTAAAGAGGAAAAGGCATACTTGATGGAGCATATGCCTGTTACTAATAAGAGGGAGATTGGTTATATTACCATAGAGGGAAGTCAAAATATCTGGGATAAGATGATTTGCATGATTAAGGAAGCGGAAAAGCGGATTTACGTGTCTGCATCCATGAAAGTGATTGAAAAGCTTAAGAATGAATTTTGTGAGATCATTTCCAGGGGGATAAAGCTGGTCATCATTACGGACGGTGAGATGAAAGATTTAGAGGAGCTGAAAGGAAGCATCTGGTATAATGGCAGTGCAAGAGAGAACAATATCAGATTGATTATTGACTCTGAGTATGCACTTGCAGGTGAATTGACAGGTGGGAAGGAAGATACCTGCCTGTATACAGGACAGAAAAATTTTATTATTGTTTTTAAAGAGAATCTCAGAAATGAGATGGAATTGATTCAGATACAAGGAGGAGAAATGAATGAGTAAAGTACCATTTATCACAAAGGAAGAAGCACAGGAGATTGCAAAGACATATCCAACCCCCTTTCATTTATATGACGAGAGGGGAATCCGGGCAAATGCCAAAGCTGTAAAGGAAGCGTTTGCGTGGAATCCGGGTTTTAAGGAATATTTTGCGGTCAAAGCAACGCCAAATCCCTGCCTGATTCAGATTTTGAGAGACTATGGCTGTGGCTGTGACTGCTCTTCCATGACAGAATTGATGCTTAGCAAGGCGATGGGAATGGAAGGGGCAGACATTATGTTTTCCTCTAACGAGACGCCGGAGGAAGAGTATGCATACGCTGCAAAGATAGGGGCGATTATTAACTTGGATGATATCACGCATATTGAATTTGTCGAGAACATCCTTGGAAAATTACCAGAGACAATGAGCTGTCGTTATAATCCCGGAGGTGTATTCAAGATGAGCAATGGGATCATGGACAATCCGGGTGATTCCAAATATGGCTTTACCACAGAGCAGATGTTTGATGGGTATCGCATTTTAAAAGAAAAGGGAGTAAAGAATTTTGGTATACATGCGTTTCTGGCAAGTAATACAGTGACTAATGAATATTATCCCATGCTGGCAAAGCAGCTGTTCGAGCTGGCAGTCAGATTGGAAAAAGAGACAGGCGCTGATATTAAGTTCATTAATCTTTCCGGAGGAGTTGGTATTCCTTATCAGCCGGACCAGGAGCCTAACGATATAAAAGCTATTGGGGAAGGGGTGCGTAAGGTTTTTGAGGAAGTTTTAGTCCCCGCAGGTATGGGAGATATTGCTATTTATACGGAGATGGGACGTTTTATGATGGGTCCTTATGGGCAGCTTGTGACGAAAGCAATCCATGAAAAGCATATTCATAAAGAATATATTGGAGTAGATGCCTGTGCCGTAAATCTGATGCGCCCTGCAATGTATGGTGCATACCATCATATAACCGTTTTAGGTAAGGAGAATGCTCCTTGCGATCATCAATATGACATTGCTGGTTCTCTATGCGAGAATAACGATAAATTTGCAGTTGACAGAATGCTTCCGCAGATTGAGAAGGGGGATTATTTGGTCATTCATGATACAGGCGCCCATGGATACGCTATGGGATATAATTATAACGGAAAACTGAAATCTGCTGAACTGCTTTTAAAAGAAGATGGGAGTATAGAGATGATAAGGAGAGCAGAAACGCCTAAAGATTATTTTGCAACACTTGACTGTCTATCCATTTATCAAAATCTTGAAAAGGAATTTTAAAAAAAAACTTGTCAATAACAGCTGGGTATGGTATTATAATATTCGGCTGTTAAAGGCTGACGCCGGCGTGTCGGAATGGCAGACGAGGCAGACTCAAAATCTGTTGTGGGCAACCACGTATGGGTTCAAGTCCCATCGCCGGCATTAAAAATGGCTGAAAACTTCGCGTAATCGAAGATTTCAGCCATTTCCTTTTTAATTTCTAACTTCCAGTTTCTCAAAAAGATCAAAGCAGTCAAACGTTGCAAAATAATCCTTCGGCGTCTCCGCACGCCTGATCAGCTCCACACTGCCGTCCTCCTTTAAAAGAAGCTCCGCCGACTTTAACTTACCATTGTAATTATATCCCATGGCAAACCCGTGTGCTCCCGCGTCATGGATCACGAGATAATCCCCCCGCTCGATCTCCGGCAGCATCCTGTCGATCGCGAACTTATCGTTGTTCTCACACAACGATCCCACCACGTCATATCTGTGATCACAGACCGCATCCTCCTTGCCCAGCACCGTGATATGATGATAAGCGCCGTACATCGCCGGCCGCATCAGATTCACCGCACAGGCATCCACGCCGATATATTCCTTATGGATATGCTTCTCATGGACCGCCTTCGTGACCAGCACACCGTAAGGACCCGTCATAAAACGTCCCATCTCCGTATAAATTGCCACATCGCCCATCCCTGCCGGAACAAGCACCTCCTCATAAACACGGCGGACGCCTTCCCCGATCGCACGGATATCATTGCCCTCCTGCTCCGGTGCATAAGGAATCCCCACGCCGCCGGACAGATTGATGAATTCCAGCACAACACCGGTCTGCTCCCTGATCTGCACCGCCAGCTCAAAAAGCTGCTTCGCCAGCTGCGGATAATACTCATTGGTCACCGTATTGCTGGCCAGAAATGCATGCAGTCCGAAATGCTTTACGCCCTTTTCCTTCAAAAGTCTGTAACCTGCAAGCAGCTGCTCATAAGTGAAGCCGTATTTGGAATCCCCCGGATTGTCCATGATCCCGTTACTCATCTGGAAAACCCCGCCCGGATTGTACCGGCAGCTCATCGTCTCCGGCAGCCTGCCGAGTATCTTTTCCACAAATTCAATGTGCGTGAAGTCATCTAAGTTGATGATGCCTCCTATCCTGTCGCAGTAGGCGAATTCCTCAGCCGGCGTCTCATTGGAAGAGAACATGATATCATGCCCCTCTATCCCGATCGCTTTGCTGAGCATCAATTCCGTCAGCGAAGAACAGTCACAGCCAACGCCATACTCATGCATGATCCGGATCAAAAAAGGATTCGGACACGCCTTCACCGCAAAAAACTCCTTAAACCCCTTGTTCCACGCAAAAGCCTCCTGCACCGCCCTGGCATTCTCCCGGATTCCCTTTTCATCATACAAATAAAAAGGGGTGGGATAATTCCCGGCGATCTCCTCCACCTGCTGTTTTGTCACAAACGGTACTTTACTCATCTTTATCTGTATTCCTTTCTTCTATCGTTCTTTCCTGGCGTGTTCTGCGCTGCTCTTAACTGTTTTTGTTTGAGTTTTATGCAAATGCACGCCTGCTTTTACTTCAACTACATTATTTATTATGGCCCGCTGATTTTCTGTTACCAACAGCTGCCCCGCATATATTATAGCAAATTTCCGCGGATTGACAACCAATATTTGATAAATATACAATTCAGGCGATTCCACCCGTTCATTATACATACACTTTTTATCAAAGATCACTCATAAATCACTGAATACATTCTTAAGCTACAGACCGTATGAAAATAACCGTATATTGCCATTTCTGCGTTATATGCTATACTATTATCAAAATCAAACTAAAGGACTGTGACAGCATGGCAGATGTAACCCATGACCAGACATTTGACTGGCGCTGTCGCTCCCGGGGATAAAATAATGCAGCACTAAAATCTTTTTTATTACACATACACTGGATCAGAATCATTGTCAAAAAGATAAAGCTTTACATAAATTTAACTGGTCTTTTGATAATTATCAATCCAGAAATATCAGTATACCACTCAAATCGTACAAAACAATAGATGAATCCTCATTTACAGGCTGCCGCCAAAATCTCTAAGAATTTTCACGTGATTTAGTCGCATATAATGACCATACCCTGTATAATGTATTCAAATGGATATCGCAAAAGCAAAGCACTGATTATAAATCGTTCTGAAAAGGAGTAAAATCATGACACCAGCATTACAACCTAAATTGGAAACCATAACTCTGGAGCAATATGAGGCTCTACCAGAAAACAGAAGGGTGGAGATCTTTGATGGTGTTATCTATGATATGGCCAGTCCGTCACAGATACACCAATCGCTATCCATGGAATTATCAAATACCCTCTATAATTACGTTAAAAACAAGAAGGGCTCCTGCCAGGTATTCAGCGCACCGTTTGATGTAATGCTGTCCGACAATCCCCTTACAATTGTTCAACCTGACATTATGGTCATCTGCGACAAAAACAAGCTGGATGGGAAGCGTTGCAATGGCGCTCCTGACTTTATCATTGAAATCGTTTCTCCCGCCAATCCGTCAGATGATTATATCCGCAAGCTCTACTACTACAAAAATGCCGGGGTGCGTGAGTACTGGATTGTGGATCCACGCCGGAAAACCGTTACCGTTAATTACTTTGAAGAAAACAATCTAAACGTCCAGTACTCTTTTGACTCCACGATCAAGGTCAATATCTATGATAATCTATACATCAACTTCTCTGATATTGCCGAACTGCTATAGTTAACGACATTAGAAATTTCGTTTTCGGCTTTGCAGGAGCTACCGTATATGGCTCCTGCAAGAGCCGGAAACAGAAGTAAGCGGGATTTCACCTCGAACTTCTCACAGAATCGTACGTGAAGGTCTCTCTTCATGCAGCTCTTATCATTTAACAATACGAATACATCTCATCCCAATGAGAAAACAGTTTCTGCTCATAGACCTCCGCACCGCATAAGGGGCAGCTGCCTGTTCAACAGGCATAAATCAATCCCGAAAATGCCGATTTTATCAGCATTTCCGGGATTTATCCATCGCTCAAACCCAATCTATATATTCTCAATCTGCCAGTCGATCGGTTCTGCGCCATTCGCTTTCAGAAACTCGTTGCACTGACTGAAATGCCGGCAGCCAAAGAAACCGCGGTATGCCGACAACGGACTCGGATGCGGCGCTTTCAAGATCAGATGCTTCGGATTCGTCAGCATCGGAATCTTACTTTGTGCCGGCCGCCCCCAGAGCAGATAGACAACGGGCCTGTTCTGTGCATTGACAGCCTCAATCACGGCATCCGTAAACTGTTCCCATCCCTTACCCTGATGGGAATTGGCCTGATGGGCACGCACGGTCAGTACCGTATTCAGCAGAAGCACCCCCTGATCCGCCCACTTCTTCAAATACCCGTTGTTGGGAATGTAGCAGCCCAGATCATCCTGCAGTTCCTTATAAATATTCTGCAGAGAAGGCGGGATCTCCTTCTGATCCTGCGGAACAGAAAAACTCATGCCGTGGGCCTGATGCTCATTGTGATACGGATCCTGCCCCAGCAAAAGCACCTTCACCTCACTCAAGGGCGTAAAATGAAACGCACTGAAAATTTCTTCCGACGGGGGATAAATGACTCTCCTGCTGTACTCGTCCTTAACAAAAGTATACAACTGCCTGTAATATTCCTTGTGAAACTCCGGATTAAGCGCTTTCGCCCAGTCATTGTTCAACATTGCCATCCCCATATCCTCCCCATTGCACCACTGCTATATTCTGACCGGGATGCCCTTTTTACTGAGAAAAAGTTTCAAATCCCGGATCTCCATCTCTTTAAAATGAAACAGCGAAGCCGCCAGCGCCGCATCCGCACCGCCCACAGTAAACGCCTCGCGGAAATGCTCCATCGTCCCTGCACCGCCGGAAGCAATGACCGGAATCGACACCTGTCCGGCGATTGCACGGGTCAGCTCCAGATCATATCCGGCCTTTGTACCGTCTCCGTCCATACTGGTCAGCAGGATTTCACCGGCTCCCAGCCTGTCCGCCTCTATCGCCCATTCCACGGCATCAATGCCCATATCAATCCGGCCGCCGTTACGGTAGATATTCCAGCCGCTGCCGTCGGCACGCTTCTTCGCGTCAATCGCCACCACCACACACTGGCTGCCGAATTTATCCGCCGCATCGGAGATCAGCCTTGGATTCATAATCGCTGCCGAATTGATCGACACCTTATCTGCCCCCTCCCGCAGGATCGCCTTAAAATCCTCCACCGTGCGGATTCCGCCGCCCACCGTAAAGGGAATAAAAACCCGTTCCGCCACTCTGCGGACCATCTCCACAGCCGTCGCGCGCGCATCGGAAGAAGCGGTGATATCCAGAAATACCAGCTCATCCGCTCCCGACTTGTCATAGGCCGCTCCGACCTCTGCCGGGTCTCCCGCGTCCTTAAAATTTACAAAATTTACCCCTTTAACAACCCGTCCGTTCTTTACGTCCAGGCAGGGAATGATTCTTTTCGTATGCATTCCTCTTCACCAGCCAAAATTTCTCTTGCTTCTTATCTTCCTACGCTTCTGATCTCCAGAAAATTCCGGAGAATATGCAGCCCAACCCCGGAACTTTTTTCCGGATGGAACTGGCACGCAAATACATTGCCCTTCTCCACAGAAGCATGAATACACGCGCCATATTCCGTCGTCGCTGTAACAATTTCCTCTTCTTCTGCCTGCAGATAATAGGAATGCACAAAATACACATAAGATTCCTCCGGAATTCCCGCAAAAAGTCTTCCCTCATTTGGATACCGCAAAGAATTCCAGCCGATATGCGGTATTTTCAATCCGGGTACTTCCGGCAGCCTGACGATTCTGCCCGGCAAAATTCCAAGCCCCTTTACGCCTTCGCTCTCCTCACTGCTCTCAAACAACAGCTGCAGTCCGAGACAGATTCCCAGAAAAGGTATCCCCTCACCGACAGATTCCTCGATCACTTCCGTCAATCCGTAACTGTGAAGCTTCTCCATCGCATCGCCGAAAGCCCCCACCCCCGGAAGTATAATATGGTCTGCGGAGAGAATCTCTCCCCGCTCCCTTGTCACTTTAACGTCTTCTCCCAACAACGAGACTGCTTTCTCTACGCTCCTGATATTGCCGGCGTCATAGTCGATAATTGCTACCATCTGTATTATCCGCTCCTGTCATCTGGCCTTCCCTGCTTTCTGTGAAATGCCATCGCCTTTTGTCATCGCCTTTTCTCTGCTGCTGCGTCCTGCCATCCGGGATCACAGATCATCTGCCGGCATTACATCCTGAATCTCTGCCGAAGTCTCCTCAGGCGCTTCCGTCGTATCTGTATCATTCGGCACATCTGCATTCTCCGTCGTATCCATTTGATCAACTGCTTCCGCGCCATCCGATGCTTCTGTATTTTTCAGTCTGTCGATGATCTCTTCTTCCTCTGGCAGCACATCCTCTTTCACCTTAGGCTGCTCTTCCTCCTCCGGTGTCCCGATTCCATTGCCGTTCAAAATAGAGTACAGTTTCCCGGAATATGTCAGTTCATCTTCCGATGCGATAACATCCAGTGCGGCTTCCTCCGACACACCGTAATTACCCGACAGTTCGGCCAGAATCTTTGCATAGATACCGTCAACCTCTCCTGACACGCCGCACAGCTGTGCCTCCGCGCTGAACAGGTGGTAGAATTCCACACCTTCAAACAAAGCGTTCAACGCCTCAGCAGGCATGTTCATCTTGCTGTAATTCTCATAAGAATTCCACTTTCTCTTTACCTGCAGGATAACACTGCTCTTCTGCATCAATGCCGTCTCTTCCTCGTTCAGTTCCTTACCGTAGAGCAGTTCATATACTTCCTCATACTGGCTGCTGTTGTACATCTCACGCGCCTGCTGTTTCTGCATATAATCAGGAATAAACTTGTTCACCACAATGATCGCCACTGCGATCGAACCGCAGAAAATCACGACGAAAACAATCTTCGTCCTGGAGATCCGCTTACCCGGTTCCTCAGGCTCCACATTCTTGACCTTCTTCTCTTTCTTCGGCTTCTTGGGCTTCGGAGCTTTCTTCGGCTTCTTATCCTCTTTTGCCTTTTTCTTCGGCTCTTTTTTCTTCTTCGCTTTCTTCCCGGCGTTCTTTTTATCTTCCGCGTTGAGTTCTTTTAACAGATCCTGATTCTCGTCGGATAAACTGCCAAGCTCCCCGGCGCTGCCATCCGCCAAAGCAGCATCAATATCTTCGTCATCCTCCAGAAGCGCACCCATAAGTCTGCTGAAAAATCCCTGCTTTTCAGGCTTCTCTGCCCCGTTCTCCCTGCCGGCTTTCTTCTTTTTCTTTTCCTTTTTCTTTTTTTCTTTCTTCTTATCTTCTGTCTTTGGCACTAATTCATCCAGTCCTTCCTCTTTATTCTCCCGGATGCTGCCGGACCTGATCCCTGCGGATTCATCCTTCCCCCAGAAATCAAATGCATCATCGTTGTCCTCCGTATTCTCTGCGGAATTCTCTTCCAGAAGGGCAAGCATGTCATCGTCTTCCGTCAGGCCCTGATCCGCCTTCTCCAGCAGATCGCTGATCGCCGAAAGATCGTCATCCTGTCCCATGCTCTCCAGAAGTGCAGAGAGTCCTTCATCATCATTTCCCTTCTCGTCAAGTGCAAAATCATCGCCTAACAGCCGGTCAATGTCTTCTTCCGACATGGTCTCACCTATCGCCATATCATCACCACTCAGTTCAAAATCATCCACATCCTGATCGCCTAAACCAAAATCTGCCGCCAGATCTAAATCCTCCGCTTCCCCTGCTCCGTCATCCTCCAGATTTCCGGACTCTTTCAAAAAATCATCCAGGGCAGATTCTGTCTCTTTCAAAATATCATCCATCTCCGTATCTTCTTTCACATTTAATTCTCCTGCCAGAACATCCTCATCCAAGGCCCAGCCATCCAGCAGCAAATCATCATCCAGGCCCGGTACTTCTTCTGTCTCTGCCGGCCATTCATCCAGCTCGGAGGCTTCCTCCGAACGCCTCTCCTCCACCGGAGATTCCACGCCCGCTGAATCCTTTTCCGGTTCTGGCAGTTCCACAGCTTCCGCTTTCCCAGGAAGTCCTGCTTCCTCTTCTTCTATCGGAATATTCTCAAGCTCTTCTGCTATATCCGCTTCCAACTCTTCAAGAGGCCGCTCTTCCTCCGATGAAGTTTCTTCCAGTTCCGCCGCCAGATCCGGTTCGGACTCATCCATCGACCATGCATCGGCCGGCTCCGCATCTATCGCTGCCGGTTCTTCCGGTTCCATCTCATCCAATACCGAATCATCACTCAGCGCCCATTCTTCCAGAGCAGCATTGGCTTCCGGCGTCATCTCATCCGACAGCAGCGCCTCTTCCAGCGTCAATTCATCTATTGAATCCGGTTTCCCCACTGTATTCTCTTCCGGATCTCCCTCTTCTTCTAACGTCCATCCTTCTGCTGCTTCCGGCACTTCCGGCAGACTCTCTTCTGACAGCACATCTTCTGCCGTCTTCCATTCATCGCCTTCCATCGCTGTCGCCAGGCCCTCTTCTGACAGCACATCTTCTGCCGTCTTCCATTCATCGCCTTCCATCGCTGCCGTCAGGCCCTCTTCTGACAGCACATCTTCCGCCGTCTTCCATTCATCGGCTTCCATCGCTGCCGCCAGGCCCTCTTCTGACAGCACATCTTCTGCCGTCTTCCATTCATCCAAAGGTTCATCTTCCGTTATCAGCTCTTCCGGAAGCTCCTCTTCCTCCAGTGCCCATTCGCCCAGAGATTCCTTCTCTCCCGACATCCATTCTTCTGCAGACTCATTCCCGCGTGGTTCCGGTGTCCATTCTTCTAAAGCCTCACCGGCTTCCGGCACCGGCTCTTCGAATATTTCATCCTCTGCCGTCCTCCACTCTTCTAAAGCCTCACTGTCCTCCGGCATCGGCTCCTCCGCGAGCATATCTTCTTCTAACGCCCATCCGTCAAAGGCTGCGTCTCCTGCTGACGGCCCTTCCTCCGGAAATGCTTCTTCCTCCAGCGCCCATTCGTCAAAATCTTCATCTTCTGCTAACGGCTCTTCCTCCGGAAACGCTTCTTCCTCCAGCGCCCACTCATCCAAGGCAGCTTCCTCTGCCAGCGGCTCTTCCTCCGGAAACGCTTCTTCCTCCAGTGCCCATTCATCCAGGGCAGCTTCTTCTGCCAGCGGTTCTTCCTCCGGAAACGCTTCTTCCTCCAGTGCCCATTCATCAAAAGCTGCGGTTTCCGGAGATTCATCTGTTAAAATCTCATCCGGCTGCGCAATCTCCTCCAGTACTGGATCGGCACTCTCTGGAACTTCACCCGCATAAGATTCCTCAGGCAAAGAATTCATCGGATCTTTTGTCAATGCCGAACTGCCGGTTACGATTCCGTCACTCATGGTAGCGAACATTTCTTCTATCTCGTCCGTACTCATCGCCTTATTAGATACTGCCGGCGCGGATTGCTCCAGATCCTCTTCTGCCTGTTCCTCCGCCTTCTCCGCATTATTGTTCTCTGAAATATCTCCGATAGAAGCAAACATTGCCTCCGGCGACTCCTCTTTATCCGGCTTCGTGTCAGTTTTATTTTCGCTCTCCAACAAAGCTTTTAAAAGATTATCCAAGTATTCTTCGCTCGAGTTCATAATTCCTCTCCATAAAAAATTTTCTGTCTCATTTTATCACATTCTGCTGTTTTTCACAAATATAATCCACCGCAGCTGCCTGAATACCCGCGCCTCTGCCGCCCATCTCCTCACTTACCTGATAGAGTTTCGAGTGTATCCGGTACATAAATGCCTTTTGATTGTAAAAGACTACCTTCTCAAACGGAAATCGAATCACAGATGGATATTCCATGCCAACCCCCAGCTCCAAAACACAAAGCCGTCTGTTCACGGTACTCTGCAGCCATCTGGTATATCCCTGCCATTGTTCCAGATATCCTTCCTCAGCGTAACTTGTCACGCCGAGCTGATTAAACCGCAGTTTAGCCCCACACGCCGGACAGACCGGTTCCTGCAGAGCATCAAGCGGAATCTCTTTCCTATAATATCGCTTTACTGCATCAAAGCTGTCCTCCGGAACATCCCAGAGGCTATGACTGCAATTACAATCACACTGCATTTTGCGGAAACCGCCGCACGGCGTCACGATCTTTTCCTTTTCGAGATTCGTGCTGTAAATGTAATCATCCATACACAGCGACACAATAAAATAATCTTTTCCGGCAAGCAGCTTCTCCAGAGAATCATAAGCCATCTTCCACTTATCATCTGCCGGCTGCTGTAGGATCATCTTCTGTAAAAAAGGTGTGATCCAGACATACGCTTCCCTGTCGCCAATCTCGGCCTCGATTTCCTGATAGCGCCGGTCCGAAATCAGCCGTTCCCAATCATACTGAAATTCTTCACCGATCCCGACAAGAACCTTCTCTGAATTCTCCAGCTTCTCAAGCAATCCTTCTAATCCTTCACCTGTCATCACATATCCTCGTACCAAATAAAAGCCGGGAAACTCCCAGCCTTCATTGCTTATATTATCACAAGCCTTATCCCACAACTTCCGCCGTTCTCACAGCAGAAGTTGTGGGATAACTGTTATGACCTTTCACCAGTTAAAACCAGATCATCCACTACGCGCACCAGATTACCGATCTCCGGTTTGGAGAGCTGTGCATTGGCACCGAGGGACACTCCTTTTCTCTTCATTTCTTCATTTACCAGTGAGGAGAAGATAACAACCGGAATATCCTTCGTCTCTTCATCTGACTTAATAAGTTTCGTGAGCCTGTGACCGTCCATCAAAGGCATCTCAATATCTGTGATGACACACTGTACATGCTCTTTCAATGTGCCTTCTCTCTTACACTCCTGTATGACATCATATGCCTGCTGACCATTCTCAGTATGGATCAGGTTCGCATACCCCGCCTTATGTAACGAATCCACGATCAGTTTATTCAAAAGCGGAGAGTCCTCAGCAATCAGAATCGGCACATCAATTCTATGTCTCTCACCCAGTTCTTCAATGTCAGTCATCTTCAAGCCGGTCTCCGGATTAATATCGGTGACAATCTTCTCAAAGTCAAGCACAATGATCAGCCGCTCATCAAACTTGATAATACCTGTTGAAACGCCTTCTTCCGTCGTTGAAACCGCTGCACCCGGCTTAATAATGTCTCTCCATGAAACACGATGTATACCGATGACCGAATCCACATGGAAAGCAATATCCAGCTTGTTAAAGTTTGTGATGATAAATAAGCCGCCCGGCTGTGATGTCCCTCTCTGCAGGCAATTCTTCAAATCAATCGCTGTGATCATCGTATCACGCGGCATAAAAATACCTTCAATGCTGGGATGCGCATTCGGCACGGGCGTAACCTCTTCATAGGTAATGATCTCCTTGATCTTCGCTACGTTGATCCCGTATGCATTACCATCCAGTCTGAATTCCAGTACCTCCAATTCATTCGTTCCATTTTCAAGCAGAATCTTTGTATCCATGTAATCCACCTCACGTTAAAGTTATATATTTGAAAATACTTCCAAATTTATCTAATTGCATGTACATTTCCCCTTGTTAAAGCGCAAAATCTACCGCAACCTCAAATTTAACTCCATTATACCATAAAGACAACAAAAAAAAAACACTATTTGCATTTTTTTGCAGATAGTGTTTTGAAATTCTAATAAAAAAGGACATACCCTCAAAACCGAACCTGATGATCTTTCTACAATGTACTTTTCCTATCCTTTTGGCTGATTCTCTCGAATCATCCCTTCTTCTTGGTTAAGCCCTCGACCGATTAGTACCTATCAGCTCAATGCATTGCTGCACTTACACCTTAGGCCTATCTACCTCGTAGTCTTCAAGGGGTCTTACGAAGTTTCCTTCTGGGATATCTCATCTTGAGGGGGGCTTCACGCTTAGATGCCTTCAGCGTTTATCCCTGCCGGACTTGGCTACCCTGC
>ERZ808054.992-NODE-992-length-19449-cov-4.341059_pt1 | contig 19449 bp, 28 predicted proteins | sample MGYA00380201_ERZ808054 | MGnify/ENA primary metagenome ERZ808054 (study PRJEB31490, sample SAMN06133419) | mouse gut metagenome | isolation source: Z5_2 | host: mice | place: China: Chengdu | collected 2015-05 ... | reverse complement strand
TTACAGAAACTCTTTCGGAATCGAGCAGGGGAAATCTTTTCCCCTGCTCCACGCACCGGGCACCCGTCAGCTCTGCTGACATCCTTCCCCTGGGTACCCGTGTGCATAAAAACAAGGCGGCAGATGCCGCCCCCATTGCCTGGTCATTCCCACAGAGAACGGACCTTTAATTTCTTTTCACTGCCTGTTCCCTTTAAATATTCCTTAAAAATAGACACTATCTCATCCAGCTCTATATAGTTTTCAATAAACCGCGCCAGTTCCCGGTTAAACTCTTTCTCCTTCTCCATAATCCGGGGAATGAGCATTTTTCCTTCCTGGGTCAGGTAAAGGACGGAATACCTGGCATCCGTCTGGGAAGTCCCCTTATAAACCAACCCCTTTTCCACAAGCCCCTGCACCAAACGGCTGGGGCTTTTTTTCTCGCAGATCAGCAGTTCCCCCAGCTCTTTTAACGAAATGGGCGCGTACTCATCCAGCACGAGCAATACTTCGCTTTGGTTCGGGGTTACGTGAAAAGGGCTGAGTGCAGCCGCAAATTTTTTCGTGGCCTCCTTTTCCGCGCTCCTGAAAACATAGCGGAACCTTGTACCATTATCCATTCTTTTTCTCCTTCCCCATACGCCTTTTCCATACGTCCAGGCACATATCCCCTATATGGTACTGCTAATCCGCCTGCCGTTTCCACGAAAATATCCTGCATGGTATTTTTCTTTGTCCCTGTATATTACCACATAAACACCTTCTTTTCCACAAAAATGTATCTATGAAAGTTGCTTGCAGTGGGGTTATTGACTCCGTTGACATAATTTTTTTTAAATGACAGCATTTAACCAAAACGTGTTTGAAAATTGCTTTCTGCAAGATGTTGCCCCAATTTACGTCCTATCCAAAACATCGGTTTAAAAACGAAGACGGATTATATATCACTGCCATTTCAATGATTGCCGGGATTTTGCGTTTGGATAAAACGGGATTTACAAAGAACAGGGACGTAACAAAAAGAATTACGGTATCCCGCCGGCAGGCTTCCGTATTATTCAGCGCTATTTTAAAAGCAAAAGGAATCCCCTGCCGTTCAAGGGCCGGATTTATGGATTTTGGTGATACCGGTGACAGCTATATGGAGCATTGGGTGAATGAATACTGGAATTATACCGAAAACAGATGGGTATTGGCAGATGTTGACGGCTATTATGAATATGAATACCGTTTTGGTTACAGTCAGTTTGATCTGCCGCGCCGGAAATTTGTAACTGCTTCGGAAGCATGGCTTGGCTTAAGGAAAAATACGCTGCATAAAAAATTAGACGTATTTTCCCCAAATCCTTTGGAAGGCGTCTGCGAATACTTGTTTATGGATTTCCATGCATTGATGAACAATGAAATCTTTTATTCTTACCAGCCCCTATATCTCCGCGGCGGCATACAGACACTGAACGGAAATGAACTGCGCGAACTTGATATGCCGCCTCCTTCCATAGACCGCCTAGCGCGTGTTTGAAAATTGAAATTGTGTCAATTCCCCGCAAAGAATATAGCCAATCCTCCGGTAAGCGGCATTTGAGCATATATTGCCCAGTTCGGCGTAAAGCATTGGAATTCTGCCTTCGTCCAAAATCTTCTGTGTTATTCCACTGACCAGCATTCCTGCGTAGCCCTTTCCCCGCTGCATGGAATCTGTATATACTGTATTGATTCTGGCATATTTCTCCGCTCTGTGAGCTATCATCGCCATGGAAACTATCTGTCCGTAATCTTCCCACAAATACATATCCAAAGAACCGGCTACACCGTCCGCAAATCCTTCTGCCTCACCTTCATGCATCGGACGTTTTTCCAAATCCCAAACCATTCCGGTGATAAACTCTTTTAAAATATCTTTATGTTTATCATTTGACAATACCATGTGTCCATCTGCTTTTTTCGCATTTGTAACCTTATCACAACGATAAATAACCATTGGAATCATACTATTACAGCTAACCTTTTTCCGTTCTGCTATTCTATCCAGTATTGGACGGATGATTGTTTCGTCTGCTATTACGTTTAAATCCGGATTCAATTCCAAACGTTCTTCAATCATTGATTCAATCTCTTTGATTGCATCTTCCGCCGCATTTTCTTTTATCCAAATCCACATTGGAAGACGTTCCTTTGTCTGTCCAATGATATAGGATTCCCTATCGGTTGCCCAAAAGGCACTTTCACTTTCTGCTATCAGGTAAAATAAATTAAAACATATCTTATCATTTTCAGATAATAATTCATTTATTAACGGTAACGCATTACTTATTTTTTTCATGTTATTTATGTACCTCCATCTGTGCGAACTTTTAAGTTACCTTGCTTCCATCATAGCGGAACTTTCCATGCCAATCAGAAGGGATTTTCAATTATGATTTCCTGCATCGGTTCTCACCTGCTCCGATTCTCTTATCTGCTTTTCGGACTATATTATATATTTACTTTACACGCAAGCCAAGTTCCTTCTCAACCAAAGCAAACGTATCCTCAATGCTTCTATTTTCATCCCTGATCATAACCCGAAAACCGGAATGAAGAAAAAAATCATATGCTGCACGAGAGTTGACCCTTTTCAAACATTGTCTGAAATTCTCCATTGCCAGTCCGGGATTATCTTCGTCCATGAGCAACCGATATAGAAACTGCTTTTCTTTATCCGGTCTTTCAAAAAAGCGGTTCACCGATGTATCAGGGTCAGCCAGCATGATTAGCACATGGTCATTATCTGATATTTCCCTCAGCGTTTCTATGGAAATATTAGTGTCCACAAATACCATTTTTCCTTCCGCATTCAGCTTATTCAGAATATGAAGTTCCAAAGTTTCGCATTCCTTTAACACACCCTTTACCCAGGCTTCATATTCATCCGGTGTTCGTCTGATGAAATCGTGCCAATCCTGCAAATCCCTTGTATAGCTCAAACATGGAAACTTATCTCTGTCTAACCCGGGTAATAATTCATCATGATAGTTTTCTTCACAGGCAATCCCATTATACTTTTCGGCAAGCCGTTTCACCATCGTAGATTTCCCGGCATATGCCGTTCCGTTTATAAAAAATATATTATCAAATTTCATCCCGTCCCCCCGTCCTTCAGCTTCTTTTCCATCATTTCATAAACCAGCTTAACATCATTTTGTAACTCATAAATTCCATGCCCTACCGTTTTATACCCTCTATGCTCATATAAACACACTGCCGAAAGTGAAGCATCTAAGAGTACCGTATCATATTTTTTTGAGATTTCCATTTCCAGACAATCCAAAATTCTTGAACCACAACCTTGTTTCTGATAATCCGGTAACACATATACTCCTGTAATATGATTTCCGTCATAACAGCCCGTACCGATAATAGTATCTCCATCTGTCAATACTCCCATATTTCCGGAAGCTATCCCCTCTAAAATATGTTCCCTGCTATGATGTTGGCAAAAGAAATCTACTACCCCTTTCGGATAATACTTTGGATATACCGTTCTTATTGTTGTATGCAAAATATTGTGTATTGCATCTGCCATTTCCACTGTCGCCGTAAAATACTCCATACCTCTCCTCCCAAAACCTCCGATTTACAAATTGGATTACAGCACTTCAAAACCTCGCTTATCCCAATAAAATTTTTACAGCCTGTTTTACATTCTCAAGAGTCAGGCCTACTGTCTGGTCCGGTTTTACCTGATGCCGTTCAATTTGAGCATTGTGTAAATCAAGATCATCGAGAACTACCCATTCGGTAACATCATTATGCAAATTTATCCATAAAAGAATTTCATCAGCTTTTACCAAACTGAATTTCTTTGTTTTTCTGATTTCTTCCGTGGTCAGGTTTGGTGTTACCCCAATTATGTGTAAATCCTCTTTTTCTAATAATTCAACCAATTTATTTGCTTCTTTACAAACCGGTTTTAATTCAGAGTCAAACCAAAAACGCCATCCCGAGTGAAGAACTATTTCCGAATTTGTCTCTCTTACTAAATGTGCCAATAACTTAATTTTTTCTTCATCAATTAATGTACCGTCACTAATTTCTGTTTGGTGCCTGTCATTCCAAAAATTAGAATTAAGTACACCATCTATATCCAAAAATATAACACTTGACATTATTATCCCTCCAACGCTTTGGACAATTTGATTATACTACTTCCAATTTCCATTTACCACAAAAAATGTAGTGGTCAGCTTCTTGCTTTGCTCTGATTCCAATTGTCTATTTGTTCCATAACCGAATCTGCAGCATCTTCTTTTCTCCGCCCTGTATTAACAGTGAAACATAATCCTTAATGGAGCGAATAGGGATATTTGCCATACGCATACACTGTATCATTTTTATCCATTCTATGTCCTCGTCTGTATATTGCCTGTATTTTTGGCTGTTTCTAGCTACGTGTGGCAATAATTTTTCTTTTTCATAATATCTTAAAGTTGCTGTTGATAACCCGGTTATTTTAGCCGCTTCCTTTGCTGAATACATATAAATCCGCCTTTCTGTTTCATCATAAACTATGAAGCGCACTTCAAGTCAATAAAGAATTATATCATAATGGGCAGAAAGAGATTAGGAGCAGATGGTTTATTTTAGATTACTATCTTTCATGCCATGTTTTTTCCATTTTGTTACAACACCTTGATATTCATTTCCTTTTTTCCTGACAAAAGGGAGAATACCAAATCGGAATATTATAAAATGCTTTATTTTTTGGCATAAATATATTTTCTGATTATGGATATCTTTATAAAATTTTTGGGTTGCGTTATACACTGTATTATGCGTTTTATGATTGCTTAGCAGATTGCCGGAAAAGGGTGTCTTAATAATAAGTGAATGAGAGATAGTCGCTCCAGAATAGCATAATAATTTGTTTAATATTTTAGAAGTATCCTTTCCACCGTAATTCTCATATGTTGAAACACTGATTGCATATTTTCCGCATAGTAATTGTTCCATCACAAAATGTCCACGGTCTATTATAACTTTCATTTGCCCGGAAACATTACTTGCATATGTGGGGGAGCCTATTATAATGCCGTCCGCTGTTTCGATCATTTCTGATAGTTTTTCAATGTCATCATTCAAAATGCATTTACCATTTTTGTAGCATTTACAACAACCGACACAATATTTTAAATTCAAGTCTGCAACATTATAAAATTGAATTTCTACATTAGGATAAGTTTCCAATTTTTGGTACATTTCATGCAGTATCAATGCTGTCGCGCCATTTTTTCTATGACTTCCGTTTATTATGATAATCTTCATGTTCTTTTTCCCTTTCCATATTTATTATAAGAGTATATAATGCAATTTGAAAAGTACGGACTTTTTTGTATGATACTATCAAAAAGGAGAGCATGTGTGTGAAAAAAGAAACCTGTTATCTTCAAGATTTTGGATATGAAAGATTTGAAACGATTGTGGGAATGATTGGCGGAAAATGGAAATTAAGAATAATATATATGTTGGCGTTTCACGAAGTGTTGAGATATGGAGAATTGAAACGCCTGCTTGCACCAATTACGCATAAAATGCTGACAAATCAATTAAAAGAGTTGGAGAAAGACGGGCTTATTATCCGTAAGGAATATCCGCAAGTACCACCAAAGGTAGAATACTATTTGTCAGAAATGGGAAAAGGGTTAAGACCAGTAGTTAGGGCAATGTATGAATGGATTGAAAAGTATGATATAAAATTTTAACGTTTATATTTCTGTGTTATCTGAATTATGTTAGAATATATGGGAAATACAGAATTGGCAGGTCAGCTATGGACGTAACGATACGGGAAATACAAACACAGGAATATCCGTTACTGGATAATTTTCTATATGAAGCAATCTTTATTCCAAAGGGTATCGAACCTCCACCCAAAACCATTATTACATCTCCCGAATTACAGGTTTATGTGGAGCATTTAGGGAATCAAAAGATGATTGGGGATTAGCCAATTATGCGGCAAAGATGTATCTAAAGACTTGGCTCTGCAATTTACCTTTCAGATAACCGGTGCAAAAGCGGTTCAACTGAATGTTTTCAATGAAAAAGCATTAGCAAAACAATGTTATGGAAAAGTCGGCTTTGTTGAAAGAACGATTGACAAGGATGTATTTTCATATAAAGACAAGTTGTGGAGCCGATGTAATATGATAATTTCAAAACAATCTCTCTAATTTTCAGAAAGGACACAGGACCATGGTATTAGGGGGATATACAGAAAAAAATCCGCTAAAATATACTCACGGCTTAATGCCGTAATTATACTTTTTAGCGGACTCCCAAAAATCAGTTACTCATCATCAGTAAAGAACTTCTCTAATTTTTCGCATTTCCCTCCATACATTATCCCCATAATTGCTCACCAAAACGGAAATAGTCCCATTATTTGGATTATACTCGGATATAAAACTTACCCCCGGATCACAACCTTGAAAATACGCAAAATCTTTTCCATTGGGATTATCAATTATCCACAAACCATAACCATAATATCCTTCTTCTGCATCATCCCCGTCTCCGCTCTGCTTACTAAGCATATCTGAAACAAATGCTTTTGAAATTAAATTTCCTTCCAGCAAATTAGTCCAAAAACTAATAATATCTCTTACCGTTATAAACGCCCCGCCCGCACCAGTGCCTTTCGCATCCACAGAAAATATATTTGTACGGTAATCCTTTGTATCCGTACAATAAATATAGTTATTAGCGCACTTTGCCGGCAGCCTGTCCAACTCATAATACCCCGTTGATTTCATACCGCATATGTCAAAAACATTTTCTTTTAGGTATCGGTCAAAATACATTCCCGTCGTTTTTTCTATAATCATTGCAAGCAGGACATACCCTGTATTATTATACTGGAATTTTTCGCCTTTTGGATACATCATAGGTTTGTTTATAAATAGTGGGAGCAAATCGCTGTTATGTCTGATTTTATAATTAGGATAATCAATCCATAATTCTTCATATTCCTCCATAACACTTTCATCAAAATAATCCGGAACACCCGATGTATGGTTTAAAAGCTGTTTCACTGTAACATCTTTATCAATATCATTTAACGGCATATCAAGTAACATACCCAATGTATCATCAAACTTAATTCTTCCTCGTTCAATCAACTGCAATATCCCTACTGCAACAAATACTTTTCCTGCCGAAGCACTTGCAAATTTGGTTTCTACCGTGTTAGAAATTTCATTTTGCAAATCTGCAAAACCATTTTCTCTTTCATATAAAACTTTACCGTTCTGCACAATATATATGTTTCCCCTAAAGTTTACATCCATCGTTTCTTTTATACCCATTCCAATCTTCCTCCAATCCACCAATTTATTTCTCCAATTATATCACTTCCATTTGTAATTTACCACAAAATATAGGGCACAGCAACCGCCACACCCCATATTTCTTATCGTTCCAACGATTTTTCCATTTTGAGTTTTTGCCCTGTCTCCTCCGAATTGCCTGGAAACATATGTTTTTATCCCCTGCAAATCATCTAATGCTTTAGACGTGTAAATTTACTTTGGCATATTATAATCCCAATGCAGCCTCTGCTTCATCTGCGGAAATCATGAAAGAAATATAATCCATTCCCCATTTCTTTTGCAAACGAATCTTTATTCTGTATAAGTTCTATAATAAAGTTTACATTTTGATCAATGGGTTTTGTTCCATCCATCCGTATAACCGGGCATTTCAAAGATTTTATCCATTCTTCAACAGTGTTCTCATTTCTGGATTCAACAAAGCGGAAAAATTTTTCTTCCTGCTCAAATAAATCCCCGCCCGATAACATTCTATTGCCAAATTTCTGAAAGGAACGCTCTTTCACTCGTTGCAGCCTAATATCTTTTGGAACATCAAGCAATATGGCACTTTGAAAAAACGAATATATATCTTCCCCATAATCTCCTTTCACAGAAGCAAGAATAAAATTTTCATGCGTTCTTATCTCATAGAGCAGACGCTCCTCTACATCTTCACGGGTACGTGGCGAAGCATATATATAATCAGGATTTGTTTTAGGAAAATACAAATTTTCAATATCTATAAAATGAAAATGCAGCTTCTCTGCAAGAGTTTTCCCAAGTGTGCTCTTTCCCGCACCATTTAAACCACATATAATAATTCCCATATGTTCTCCTTAAGCAACTTCTGATTTTGCTATTCACAAAATAATTCCTGCCGGTATTCCATATACTTCTGATTTATACTCTTTATCTTTCCACCAATGTAAAAAAGTAATTTCCTCCATTTTTTCCATCTCCCGTATCAAATTTATAGGATTAATTATATCACTTCCATTCTCCATTTTCCACAAAATACAGGGCACAGCAACCGTCATGACGAGCATCCTGACATGGGATAAAGGTCTATGTAAAACACAGGTATAATTGCTGCACAAAGCCAGCCTCAGCCCCGGCATATGTTGCCGGAAAAATTCAGAACCGGGAATTTTGGGAAAGATGATAAAAAGGAAAATATACCCCCGCGTGATACTGGAGCTATGCGGCAACAGCCCGGTGGCATTTGAGTAGTATCATGTCTTTTATTATCTCTAAAGAGAAATCCAATAACGCTGTTCAATATGTCCCTCTACCTCAACTTCATTTTCCAATACTCCACCATTATTTATTATTGATTTCGCTGAACCAACGTTATCTTTGTCGCAACATATCAAAACTTTGTTAATCCCCAGTCTTTTACATTCGTCTAATGCCAAACCAATCATTGCTGTCGCATAACCTTTTCTTCTTTCACTTGGTCTGATTCCGTCACCTATATGACCACCGGTTTTTAACAGTTCATCATTTAAATAGTGGCGAATGTTAACAGCCCCTACAAAAATGTTTCTGTCTTTATCGTAACAAAATAAAGTTGTATCAGGAACCCATCCATTTTTCGTTTCTTCCTTTGTATCAAGATTTTTTAAGTAATTATCAAAATCATGAAAATCATTTGCCCATATTTTCCATGGAGACATATCTGTGTGATTTACTATAATGTCGTTTTTCCACTCTATCAGCATTTCAAATAGCTGTTCCTTATATTCATTAGTTGCTCTCACCAGTTCAATATTCATCTTCTCGTCCTCCAAACTTCAAAATTGTTCTGTTTTTCATACAGATTATTGCGCGCTTTGCAGAGTTCTTTCATGCGCTCCAACTGTACCCACACTCCCTCCCGGCAATCCGGCTCCATCTTTTTATATTCCCCGGTTCCAATACCTTTGACCGTTCCATTATCGACTGTACGTGTTCCCTGCCTTATTGCCTGTAATCCAAAAACACAAATTCGCTTTTGAACAGCAAATAAATCAGAAAATCCCCAGTAAGAAACTAAGATATGCAACCGCCTTGCCAACGCCATTCCTCCTTCAATGGGACAATGAAACGATTTCCCGCGCCCGACGCTTTAAGAGCATACCGTCCTCGGTTAAAATAATACTGTGTTTGCCTCTATGAAACAATGTTACCCCTAATATTTCATCCTTATTTTAACATATCATAACACAAGATATGCCCTGATATTTCTATCATTACTCCGCATCCTGCTCCTCCCTTAAGTGACTAAATCATGTTTTTTACCCCCCACTCTCTTTTTTCGTAACCACCATACGGCTATCCCGGTCATAAAAGCAGATAAAACCACTGCAACTGCCGGGCACCATACCATGGCATGAAATGTCTTTCCGGCAAACCTGTATATTTCATTGTGGATATAAAAGTCCTTGCTGCCGGAAAGTCTGAGCGGCATAAAATTTGCAAACGCATGATCGACCTCGAAACTGATCATCTTCTCCATGATAAGGAGCAGTATCCAATAAAAGCTGACTGCCACGATCCCTGCCATGATCCTCTCGATCAGAACCGAGATCAGGATCGTCATGGAGATCGCAAAAATGAGCGCTATGTAGCCACGGCTGCAGTTCCAGACAAACTGCTCTGCATATGTGATGTGGAATACGGAAAAAAAGGTATCTTCACTGCCCTGTATATACTCATCATATCCAGAAAATCCAAACGGGAGCATTTTCACAACAAAATAGAACATGACTGCCACAAAATATAATGCGCTCCCCACTGCGAAAGCCGTGATGATCCTCGCCAGATCGAGCGCCTTTTTCCCATTTTTTGCAGACTGGCACAGTTCCTTCATCTTAGTCTGTGCATCATCAGCAAAAAGCGGCATTATGATAATGGATATCATGATCAGGCTAAGCGGTATAAAGCTGCCCATGTCACGGTTCAGGCTCTTCCATCCCTCCGCAAAGCCTACCCTTAATCCGGTGAGTTCCCCCGCTCTCTCCATAAACATCTCTTTTTCGGATTCTGTATAATGAAAATTACTGCTTTCATCGAGCCTTCGCTTTATCGTCCTTAGTCGGTTTTCAAAAAATGAGTTGATCTCCCCATCTGATAAGTCCCCTGCCTCCCTGTCCGAATAATTCAGGATCACCAGTTTTTCTATGTTTGTCTCATCCACGTAGACCGCCTCCTGAACATTTTTTAGCATCACGATCGCTTCCTCAATAGTTCTGTTCCCCGCATTTTCTTTGCCATGCTGCAAATTTTCCCATCCACCTGCCACAAACCCGTTCCCGTCCCACAATTCATAGCGCTTTACCGCCTGGCAGCTGCTGTTCACCGACAATATAAGGACAACAGCCAAAAAGACAGTAAGCGATCCTGTTTTCAGTATTCTCTTGCCTTCTGCCTTTACAATAGATCTCACAGTCTTCACCGCCTAACTCAAATAATATTTCTGTTCTCGTTTCCCCAGCCCATACGCGAACACCCCTATATCGATCACTGTCAGGATCAGGACAACAGCCATATATGGCACCAGTGTATTCCCACAGAAGAAAAAGTCTTCCACCACTGCGTCACTGCCAAACTGGATCGGATAAAACAATTTTATCTGGCTGTACGTGTCAGACAGCCTTGTCAGGGCTGCGACAGCCAGCACCGAAGCTGAGGAAGCTGCTTTCAGGTTTCTGGACAGGCAGGACAACAGCATCGTAAAGTTTGCAAATACCAACGTGCCAGACAGACCGCCGACAATCTTAAAGAGCATGCCTGTGCCAATATTGATACGCAAAATACAGTGAAACCAATACGTCTGTGCCGATGCCCCAACACCTCCAAAAGTAGCGACCGCGCCATGCTCTACGAGCAGCACCCCGATAAAGATCATGTAGGCAGAGGCAGTAAACAGATTTCCCGCTATCCACCTTGCCCGGAAGTCTTGTTTTCTTCCCTTTGCCGCCGACAATGTCAGCTCATTGATACCGCTCAGGCTGTCTTTTGCATAGGTGCAGGCAAGCGCAAAAGCAACCACAACAAAGAATACCGGATACTCCAGGTCATACCAGTTCATAAAATTGGAGATCCCCTGACAGTATGCGACGCGGACAGGGGTATCGATCCCGGCGATCTTCCGATCCAGCACCTTGATCTGTGGATCTGAAAATTTCACCATGCCGGCATACTGGTTCTCATACATGAGTTGTTCTTTCACCGCTTCCCGGTACTTCCGGTAAAATGCCTCCTCCGAATCCAGAAAGTCATGATCCAGCCCCATCTTGTTATTTCCGTTGGACATATAATAGGAGTAGTAGGCGTAATTGATAAAATAGTTGGGGTACATATATTTTGTCATACCTCCGGTGCCTAAAAATCCCCTGTGTTCATCCAGATACTGCTTATCCGCGCTGGACTCATACTGTTTTTTCAGGTCCAGCAGATACTCCCCATCCACTGTGCCCTCAATTTCCTTTGATGCCTCCCTTAATGCCCGGTAAGATGCAAGGCCGCTTACAACCTCCCCGTTTTTATCAATAGCCCTCCACTGCGAATTCATGTCCAGATAGATAAAGGTATGAAGGGTAGAGAGGATGCACATCGCCATGACAGCAACAATGGATATCCGGTTCCAGAGTTTCCTGTATTCAAACTGAACCAACGTCCTCATAGATTTACCCTCCGATCCCCCTATTCCTTATAGCTGCTTCCATCATGGATCACGCTCCATGCGCTGCCCTTCCCGTCACGGACAAGGATCAGGTACTGCCACGCACCGTCTCCATCGCAGTATTCGCAGACAAAAATATCACTGCTGTCATACCCTGACGCAACACCTTTATCCTCGTCGTCATAAATCGCCAGCACTCTCGGATCGATGCACATATAAGTCACCATCTTTGTACTTGGTTTGAATTTAAGTATATCTGTCACATACATCCGTGCGGCAGCATACGCTTCCGTCATTTCCCGTGTGTCAAACCTGCCTGTATAAAATGATCCGGACATATCAAAGGAATAATTGTCCTCATCCGGTGAACCTCCTTCCACCAGACCATCAGCCTCCTGGATCATATCCTCCCGCTCCTGACGGTACTTTTTCAGTTCCTCCTCCAGCTGCGCATCTGTCTGTTCCTCCACACTGCCCTCATCATGCTCCGGGATCGGTGTCTGTATCTGGGATTCCTCCTGTATCTGTGCATCAGAAGCCCCCACATCCTCTTTACGCTCCCTATCCTCTTCTATGGCAGATGATCCGACCTGTATCGGCGCATCCGGTTCATTTCCGCTTTCCTCCGCACATCCTGCCAGATTCATGACCACTGCAAATGCCACCATTGCTGTAAACAATTGCTTATTCTTCATTTCCTGTTCCTCTCTTTCCATCAAACATTTTCTTCCATGATCCCGCCTGCAAAAACATAGTAATCTTCCAGTGTCGGCTCTGCCAGGCTGCCCTCTGCCCCCGGATAGTCCTCCCCGACGAAACGCACCTGCACTTCCCTTCCCATCTGCTTTAAATGGATGACAGCGCGCTCTTTGCGGAGTTTCCGGTACACCTCCTGGCTGACTGCGGTTTCCCAGACCTGCCCCCGGACTTTCCGAACCAGTTCATCCACGTTCCCTGTCTCCAGAACCTGCCCTTTCTTTATCACTACAAGCTCCGTGGCGATCGCCTCGATATCCGACACAATGTGGGTGGACAGCAGCACGATCTTATCCTTGCCCATATCACTGACGATATTGGAAAACCGGATGCGCTCTCTCGGATCAAGCCCGGCAGTCGGTTCGTCCAGTATCAGTATCTTCGGGTCGTTGATGACCGCCTGTGCGATCCCTATCCTCCGCTTCATGCCGCCCGAAAAAGTCTTCACTTTCCTGTCTGCCACTTCTGACAGGTTCACAAATTCAAGGACTTCCATGATCCTGTCCTTCAGCTTTGCTTCCGGTATGCCTTTCAGGACACCCATATATTCCAGAAAATCTCTTGCCGTAAATCCTGGATAAACACTGTAATCCTGCGGCATATACCCGATCAGGCTGCGGTATTCTTCATCCATGTCAAAAATATCCTTCCCGCCATACCGGATGTTTCCCTTTGTGGGGAAGTCCACCGTAGCCATCATCCGCATAAGGGTACTTTTTCCCGCACCGTTTTCCCCCAGCAGTCCGTAGATCCCTGTTCGGAGTGTAAAGCTGACATCCTGCAATGCTTCTTTTTTCCTGTAAGATCTGCATAGATGTTCCACCTGCAATTCCATATTTGATCCCATCCCATTGCCTCCTGTTCTGAAAGATTTCATGCCCATGATCGGGAATATCCGCGCGCCGCCTTGCGGTTTCGTTCCTCCGCATGGGGCTGTGCTATCGAGCAGGGGAACGACCTTCTCCCCTGCTCGCCGCGCGCCCCGTGCGCCGCCTTGCGGTTTCGTTCCTCTGCACGGGGCTGTGCATAAAAACACCCGGTCAGGACATATACTATCCTAAACGGGTGTTGCGTTATTTTTTCGTTATAGATGTGTTATGGATGTAATATTTTTAATCTGTCAATATTTCATAGGTAATCACCACATACCTGCCATGAAGCAGCTCTCTGCCGGTATACTCTACCACGGCATTATCCCCAAGGGCTACATTCTGATAATCAAGCCCTGCATACAGCAGACCGTCTTCCACGACAAGGACTGCCTGCGTTTTTTCTTCATTTATCTCTGCAACGCCATCCGTTACCGGCAGACCTGCCATTTCCACAAACTGCCCCAGTTTTTCACAGGGCAGTTCCTTGGGAAGATTATCATACAAAGTGACCTCCGCTCTCCATACCCTGCCGGTGACCGCATTCAGGTATACAACTGCATCTGTATAGGAACCCGAAAAATGCACTGTCCAAAAACTGTAATAAGGCTCCAGCTTCGCTTTTGATGAATCCCTTTGTATACCAACGCCCAGCGCTGCTTTCACAAATTTCAGTCCATCCTCTGCTCCCCGGTTTTCCCCTATTCCCATTGATACCAGCCATTCTTCCCCTTCCCGGACCGCTTCCTCCATGGAAACCTGCCCTTCTACCGGATCATGAAGCATCTCCCCCAGCCGCTTATTCCAGCTTTCCATAGCATCCCTCACCTGCACCGTTGTAAGGGAATATCTTTCTCCCTCCTCCTTCTCATCCGGTTCATCTCCCCACCCCTGCCATGGGCGGACCGGTGATTCCACTACTGCCATCCCGCTTTCCGACAAAAACCGGTCTTCTCTTATGTATAGTATAAAGTTCATGGCCGCCATACTGCCAAAGATAAAGGTCAATGCAAGGAACATGGTGAGGAACGTATATTTATATGTTTTCTTCATCTGCGCCTCCTTCATGCAGCGGGAATCCAATGCTAATCACCGTACCCATCTTCCCATCGCTTTCTATCTCCATCTCCGCCCTGTGTATCTTCACAATCTTTGATACCAGGGCCATCCCCAGTCCTGCCCCATGCTGTTTCCTGGAACGGGACTTATCCACCATATAAAAAGCCTCTGTTATACGCCCCAGTTCTTTTGGCGGAATCCCTTTTCCGTTATCTCTGATCCTGATCCGGTAGGTATCCCTTCCCCGGGTCCCGCTGATCCATACATCCCTGCAGTCTGCCTTGACTGCGTTGTCAACAAGGTTTAAAATCATAGTCTTAATCAGGTCATAGTCCACTTCTATCATGCCATCCTCTATTTCCATATGCAGCTCTGCCCCATGCTTCCTGCATACAGGCCCTATGCCCTGCGCAAGGTTTTCAAACATTTCCTCTACGGATATCCTCTCCAAAAGGAAGTCCTGTTTATCCAGCACGAACAGATCCATCAGCTTTAAAGACAGGGATTCCAGCCTCATACCTTCACTCAGGATATACTCGGCTGCACTCTTTACTTCTTCCTTTGGCAGTTCCCGGCGGTACAGCATATCTGCGTAGCCTATCACTGACGTCAGCGGTGTCTTCAACTCATGGGCAAAGTTTGCAGCAAAGTCTTCCTTCTGCCTTGCCGCATCGGATAACTCTGCGACTTTTTCCTCTACCTGCCGGGCCATCTGGTCAAAGTCGGAAGCCAGCTCACTGATTTCGTCCTTCCCCTCTATGCCGATCCTCTCGGAATAGTTTCCCTTTGCAATCCTTCTTGCCGCTTTTCCCACTTTTTTAATGGAACCTGTCAGCGCCCTCGTCAGCAGGAAGATCACCGGGGAACTGATACAAAGGATGGCTACATATATCCTTTGGAAATAAGCGATCATACCTTTTTGGGCAACCACCACGGAACTGATGTCCGTCTCCGTGACCAGGAAGGCTTTCCTGTCCCCCTGCGCTATGCAGCCATATACAAAGATATTGCTTTCCTCCCCTTCCCGGAATATCCGGAAAGCTATCCGGTCATCCTCATCCCCGGTAAAAACAAAAAAATCAGGTTGCATGCTTATATTGGAAAAGATGCACACCCCATCCTCGTTAAAAAGGGCAACGGGAGCAGTGAATCTCCCTGCCATATTGTGCAGGCTGCCTGCGCCGTTTTCAAACAGTTCCGGCTCCAGATACAGGATTGACTGTAAGATATACTTGTTCTGCTGGAATTCCTGAAAAGCATATTTTTTCTCCTGCTCTATGGCATTCCCATAAGCATAGTTTATCAGCAGAAACCCTGCGGCTTGAAATGCGATACCAAAGAGCAGTACAAAACAAAGGAATATCTTATGGAATAATTTCATGGACTTTCCTCCAGCCGGTATCCCACACGGAATACGGTCTTAATCTGTTTCTCCCAATTCAGCTTCCTCCGAAGCCGCTGGATATGGGAATCCAGTGTACGGGTATCCCCTATGAATACCTCTCCCCATATCTTTTCATACAGTCTGTCACGGTACAGGGCAGCGCCTTTGTTCTGCACCAGCTCCACCAGCAGGTCAAATTCCTTGAATGTCAGTTCTACCATTTCCCCTGATTTCGTAACCGTCCTCGATATCATATCAATCTCCACATCTTCAAAGGACAGCTTTTTATTGAGCTTCCCATACCTCCGAAGCAGCGCCTCTACACGGGCGAGCAGTTCCCCTATCTGAAATGGTTTTACGATATAGTCATCCGCCCCCAGCTTCAGTCCACGGATACGGTCATTTACTGCGCCTTTTGCTGTCATGAAAATCACAGGTGTCCCAAAAGGTTTGATATATTCCAGCAGTTCATACCCATCGATCTCAGGCAGCATAATATCAAGCAGAATTAAATCAAAAACTTCTTTTTCCAGATAATCCGCCCCTGCTTTTCCGTCATAAGCACAGGTGCAGTGGTATCCTTCCGCCGTCAGGTTTATCTTTACTAAATTTGCAATAGATTCATCATCTTCTACAATTAAAACATTCATCACAAAAACCTCCAATATGTTTATTGTACCAAAAAGATGTGTCAAAGTTGCGTATTTTCCAAGTCTTCCTGCATTATTTATGAATATACTGCATAACTGATCATCGGTTTTACCGTATAATATATAGCAAACAGCACCCATGTATAAACGACACAGGTGCTGTTATCTGTTTCATTACATCCCCACAAAATCTAATTGGACTAACTTCTTTCCGTTTGGTAACGGACTTTCTATCTGTACGATTTTTTTATATCCCATATCATCCAAAGTCTGAATCAGTAAATCTTCTTCCACCGGATGGTGAATTTTATCAAGATCATCGAATACATGGATATATGGCGAATCGGACACCCAATCATCACCTTCATTTTTCTGAATAATGCAGGAGACATATTGGGGCTGTACTTGTCTGACCGCTTTTTGGAAGCAATCATATCCAATATATTCAATCAGCAGATTGGCAACCAATAATTCTGCTTTTGGCAGTCTATCCGTTTCGTCTATTAAATTGATACACAAACATTCCAGACATCCGTTCAATTCCGGATATCTTTGGATGACAGTCTGCAAATAGGACGCGTTAATGTCAACCCCATATATTGTGTCAAATCTGCCTTTTTGTATGTGTTCAAGACCATTGCCGCCGGCAATGCCGAATATCATGATGCTGGAAACAGGATAAGCCGCAAATTGCCCTTTCATCATTTTATTCATAGACTGCATCTGCATAACGGAATCTAATTTCATATGATTTTCGTAATCAGCCAGTGCTATATCTTCCCATGGATTAGCCATGATATTTCCTTTCCCAAGACTCATTTAGTGCATCATACTCAGCTTGTGACAAGTCAACGTGCCGCCACCTGCCAATGCAAACCTTTTTTCAGCAAAGCTGCTTTCTGTGCCAATTCTTTTATTTCACTGACAAACTCCATTTTTGATTTCTGAGTTTTCCTGGCTTTCCATGGCCAAAATAAATTGTTTTATCCCCTAATTCACTTATATATTTAGCACTTGATAACATTTCCTGTTCATCTGCATAAAGCATAGATACAGTTGGATAAAACATATTCATTAGCGCATCTCCAACAAACAAATTACCATCTACCTTTATTCCAATAGAACCTTTTGTATGTCCCGGTAATTCTACAACTTTTGCGGCTATACCATATTCACTCAAATCATCGTCATTTTCCAAATAAATTATTGGCTCAAACACTTCTAAGCTATCTTTCTCAAAGCTGCTTAAAGATACAGATAATACAATTTTCCCCAAGAATGTCTTTGCGAATAAATCTTGTTTTCTATTATCCGGTATCAGATTCATATCCTTTTTATTCATAGCTATTGGAATATGCAAAGCATCAGCAAGATAAGCAGCATTCTGGCAATGATCCATATGACCATGCGTGAGCACAATTAAACCCACATGAAACTCCCTGCATTTTTCTAAAATCTTATCACGATATCTCGTTCTGCCAGTATCAATTAATATAGCTTTGTCATTATCCGCTACAATGTAACAATTGACATTGCCACCTGCAATTCTATGTATTTTAACCATAATAAATATATTCAACCTCGCTTACTTTACATCCAGCAATCTCTACTTCATGCTTGTTTCCGCTTATCAAAATCCGTTTTTCTTATAAAATTTCCGGCTCTTATGTTATCTTTCAATACCCAAAGATAAATTTTCTTATTATTTATCATCCTCCACTGTACTTATCCTCATTTAATCTCATTTTTAACAGTAAGCATCCCAGCACAAACACCGCACCGCCCAACACAATAAATCCACCCCATAGCAGATTCCAATAAACTGCATTCACATCAAACATTGCCAATAACAAATCATGCCAAAGTTCTATCCCTGTTGCAATAGCAAACAAATCAAATAACACATATCCACCACCGCATAGATATATCCAACGCCACCAATAATTGTTATGCAGATTTCTGAAGAATGTAATAATTCCCAATACACAAAGCACCGCTAATATGCCCATTAGCACAAAGTAAAATATTCCTTTGCTTTCCATTACATTAATCCAAAATGCAGCGTAAGACTTTCTATCGAAAAACCCCCAAATTCTATGTAAATGAAATATTCCAAAGAATATAAAAAACCATGGTTCATAACTATATATTTTCTTCATCTTACTCTCTCTTCAAGAACTCAATAATTTTTTTTCAGATTCCGTCAAACTACTCATATGTCCTCTGCCCACCAGCAAATATGTAGTGACATTTTCAATGATTTGTTCTGCCCAGGCATTGTTTTTGCCAATATTCCGGCGCAAAACGAACCACCAAAGCAACAAATACTTTCATATCTAAGAGCATCTATCACTCCCCGCCTATTTGCCATAATCATAATTTCTTGCAGACAAACTTACTTCCGAAGATCTTTCCCAAGCGCACTCTTTCCAGTACCGTTTAAACCACATATAATAATTCCCATAAAATCTCCTTAAACATATATCCTCTTATTCAAGAACATACTCATAGCAACAATCCTCTTTTATAGTACCTTCTATTATGCAGGTTTTTCCACTATTGACAAATCCATTAGCTTCATAAAACTTTCTAGCCTTCATGTTATCTTTTATAACCCATAATACTATTTTACGCACTCCTTTTTTCCTTACTTGCTGAATCAGATATTCTATCAAAAGTGTTCCTATTCCCTGCCCTACAAAAAAAGGTTCAACATAAAAATCCGTAATCT
>ERZ808054.986-NODE-986-length-19542-cov-27.420190_pt1 | contig 19542 bp, 24 predicted proteins | sample MGYA00380201_ERZ808054 | MGnify/ENA primary metagenome ERZ808054 (study PRJEB31490, sample SAMN06133419) | mouse gut metagenome | isolation source: Z5_2 | host: mice | place: China: Chengdu | collected 2015-05 ... | reverse complement strand
CCGCCGGAGGCTTTGATAATCACCGGATAACCGATGCGTTTAGCAATGGCACGGTTTTTATCCATATCGTCGCCCAGCGGGCCGTCAGAACCCGGTACGCAAGGGACGCCCGCTTTTTTCATCGCCGCGATTGCGGATACTTTGTCGCCCATCAGGCGAATGGTTTCTGCTTTCGGGCCGATGAAGATAAAGCCGGAGCGTTCAACCTGCTCGGCAAAGTTGGCGTTCTCGGAGAGGAAGCCGTAACCCGGATGGATTGCTACTGCGCCGGTGATTTCAGCGGCGCTTATGATTGCCGGGATGTTCAGATAACTTTTTACTGACGGAGCAGGGCCGATACAGACCGTTTCATCTGCCAGTAATACGTGTTTTAGATCGCGATCCGCGCTGGAGTGCACAGCGACAGTCTTGATGCCCAGTTCTTTACAGGCACGAAGAATACGCAATGCAATCTCGCCGCGGTTGGCAATAACAATTTTATCCAGCATGTTCGCCTCGTTACTCGATGACGACCAGCGGCTCGTCAAATTCTACCGGTTGTCCACTTTCGACCAGAATTGCTTTCACGGTACCGGATTTGTCCGCTTCGATCTGGTTCATCATTTTCATGGCTTCAACGATGCACAGGGTATCGCCCACGTTGACTTTCTGACCCACTTCGATGAACGCTTTTGCGTCCGGGCTTGGGGTGCGGTAGAAAGTACCAACCATCGGGGAACGTACGATGTGACCACTGATTTCCGCTGCTGCTGGCGCTTCCATGGATAACACCTGCCATGGCATCGGAGGGGGACATCCCCCCGGAGCTTGGCGAGGCGGTAGAGGCCCCGGAGGCCCCGACGCCGGAGGAGCCGGAAGATACTCAGCCTCCGGAGGATGTGCCTCCGGACGAGCCCCAGCCTCCGGAAGACGTAACAAGCCCGGAGGAGGATATTCAGAAGCCGGAACCCGAAGACGAACCCCTGGAGGACCCCGAGCCGGACCCTGTGCCCCCGGAAGACTTGATCGACGTCCTGGTCCCCAGCAGCGGCCAAATCGTCCTTAATCCTTATGGCCTGGAGGTAGACATGGACGGAGGCGTGACCACGGACCAGATCGTCCATTCCTGTCAGACACTGATCAACCTGAGCGATTTCCCGGTGATAGTGGATGTTTCCGTGACCGGCACCATTCCGGCGGAGAGTGGGGCGGGGTTTGTCTCCGCGCCTCCCGCGCAGGACGCGCCGGGTAAGGATGTGTTCCTGTATGCAGAGTTCCAGCCGGACCCCAGCGTGTGGGTAGGCGAATATAGGGGATTGCCCTATCAGGTCCTGGCGGACGCCTCCGGCGAGAACGTGCTGACCCTGGAGGCCGGAGGAGAAGGATACTTCCGCATGTTCGGCGCGATGTCCGTCTACCCGGAGGAGCCCTGGAGCGATACGGATACCTTCGGCGCGGTGCTGTCGTTTACGTTCACGCCGGTCTATCCGGACCTGGAACCGGTCGAAGAGCCGGAAGCACCTGAGGAGGAAATCCCCGAGGACCCCGAGGACCCGGATATACCGGAAGAGGAACCCCCAGAAGACTCCACGGAGGAAGTCCCACCAGAGGATGCCCTGCCTCCTGACGCACCGGAGGAGGACCCTCCCGAGGAAATTACACCGCCCGATGTGACGGAAGAGGACCACGTCCCGCCGGAGGAGGAACCGGAAGCGCCCGACACACCGGAACCAGATACCCCGGAGGAACCGGGCCCCGAGACGCCAGATGAGACGGAACCTACGGAAGGACCGCCGGACCCGCCCGAACCTCCCGTATCCTTGGACGAAGAGGCTGTAAATAACGCTGATGAAATAACAGAGGACCCGGCTTTGCCGGGTCCTCTGTTTTTCTGTATTCTTATTGTGCCTCCTCCGGCAGGTGCTTCGCAAAGGCGCGCTCCACCAGGAAGGACGACAGCAGCGCCAGCGTACACGGCAGGAAGAAGACCGGGAACAGGAGCCTCCAGCAGGCCCAGACACATCCGGCCGTCATCAGCACCAGCAGGACGCTGGAGGGCAGATGGACGATCCAGAACTGGACCGCCGTCCGGTTCAGCGCCCCGAAGGAGAACTCGAACCGGCTGAGCAGCGGGAACATCCACGCCATCACGCCCAGCACCAAAAACAGCAGCAGTACCAGCACTGCTGTTGCCGCCAGCACGGGCCCCGGCGACTGGATGACCGCGCCGATGCCGTACTGCCCGCCCAGCAGCAGCGCTATGGTCGCCGCGCCCCACAGGAGCCAGGCCGGGACGGCGGTCTTCAGCTCCCGGCGGAAAGTGCGGAAGAAGCGCCGGTAGCACCCGGCCTCCTCCCGGCGGATGCCGTGGACGGCGGCGTCGTACAGGGCGGCGGAGGCCGCCCCGACGGTCACCACCGGCAGGCTGCAGGCCAGCCAGAACAGGCTCAGGATCATGATGTCCAAGATCCTGCTGCACCAGCGCCACAGGAATGCCTCCGGGTCAAACAGGCTTCCCATCTCAGAGCAGGGTAGGGACCAGCTTTGCCAGGGCGTCCGCCAGGGCGGCGTGGCCCTTGCGGGTCAGGTGCATGAAATCGATGGTATTGAACTCCGCCCCCACCTGGTTGGCGTCCAGGAAGTGACAGCCCGTCTCCTCCGCCACCCGCTTGAAGTGGGCGGGGAGCTTCCGGGACTTCTCCACGCAGCCGTGGCCCATGGTGCCCATCTCGTCCGCCACCGGGGAGGTGAGGACGCCTTCCCCAATGATGGGCGGCGCAACGATGAGGATGTTGGGCTTTCCGCCGGGGCCCCAGCACTCCGTGGTCTGGGCCTTCTGCACCAGGCGGCGCATCCCCAGGCTGATGGCGAAGGCGTTCATGCCGAAGCGCTCCTTGCTGTCGTTGGTGCCCAGCATGACGATCAGCAGGCTCACCGGCTCGTGGCTCTTCAGACAGGGCCAGAGGTAGTGCAGGGCGTCCAGCCCCTCGTAGAGGGGGTCGGTAAACACCGTGGTCCGTCCCGAGAGGCCCTCCTCGAAGACCTTGCAGTCCTCCCCCAGGGCCTTTTGCAGCAGGCAGGTCCACCGCTCGTCCTCATTGAACCGGGCCAGCTCCGGGTCGGTGCAGTCCGCAGGATCCGCGCAGTAGCCGTGGGTGTTGGAATCCCCCAGGCATAATGTGCTTCTTCATCCCGCCGCCCTTTACTTCACGATCTCAGGCAGGGACGCGGCGGCGGCGGACTGGCCCACGCGGCGGAATTTCTCGTCAGGCAGGGTGGGGTTGATCTGCGCGGCGATCTCCGGATATTCGTCAGCCATGACGGCCTTGCAGGTTGAGAGGATCAGGTCGCCGCCCTTGCCGGACATGACCCGGCCCAGCAGTAGCACGTGCTTGTAGTGATACAGGTCAAAATAGAAGGCCAGCGCGTGGGCCAGGTACACGCCGATGGAGCTGTACACGTCCGCCGCGCGGGGATCGTCCTGGGCCATGAGGGCCTGGACGGCCTTCAGCTTCTCGGCGGGGGAGAGGGACTCGTCCAGCGCGATGCCCGCGCGGGGGGCCAGCTTGATGACGCCGTCCTGGGAGAAGTACTTCACGCCGCAGCCGATATCGCCGCTCCACTCGTCCCGCATGGCGTCCGCCTGGGCGTCCACGGGCACGAAGGCCAGCTCGTTGAGCCACCCAGTGATCCGGCCCTGGGGGTCCACGTAGCCCACGGCCTCGCTGGTGCCCATGGCGATGCCCAGCACGTTGTCCTCCTCCAGGCTCATGGCGCCCGCCAGGGCAGACACGTCGCCGTCGTTGGCCACCGCGTAGGGGACGTTCCCGAAGGTGTCGGTGATGGCCCGGATATAGATGTCCTTCACCTTGGCGTCAAAGAGGTCCTTGGGCACCTGGAGGAACAGGGAGGCGTTCATGGTCCGGTCGTTGATATACACGCCGGCGGAGCTGACGCCCACCGCGTCCACCCGGGGCATGTGCTCCGCGGCGGACTTCAGCGCCGCGACGATGCCGTCATAGTGGTAGTCGGGGTCGGAATTGGTCTTGGGGAACCACACCACCTCTTCGGAGAACACGCTCTCGCCGTCGATGACGGCGGAGACCTTCCGGTCGGACCCGCCGGCGTCGAAGCCGATTCGGCAGCCGTCCAGGTGGCGGCCGATGGCCTTGGGGCTGTCCTTGGCCTCGGGCAGCTTGTCGCAGGACACCACCTCGAAGGGGTGCTCGAACACGTTGGCCATGTAGTCCCAGTCAAATTCCTGGCATCCGCCGGCGGAGTAGGCCTCGCTCAGATAGGCGCGGATGTCCTCGCTCCCCCGCACATAGATTCGGCAGCCGCCCTTCATCCACAGGATGGTCTTGATGAGCCGGTTGACGTAGTAGTGATCCGCGTCCCGCATCTCCGGGGTGCCGTGGATAAAGGTCTCGCACACCGCCATCTCGCCGCAGGAGCGCTCCACCGCCAGCCCCAGGGGCTGCTTGGCGTCCTTCAGAAATGCCTGGTTGAACTTGTAAAGGGGGATGTATCCCGGGTCCAGCTTCGGTGCGTGCTGTAAGGAGACCTCAACTCCAAATCGGTTCATGATATCGTACCTCCATCAATTTTTCCCCGCGCGGCGGATACGTTGCCTGCCGCGTTTTCTGTATCATACCACGGCACAGACGGTCTGTCACGCCTTTTCAGCAAAAAAGAAAAAATTTTGGAAATACAGGGGGCGCAAACATCAATTCAATTTGGGGGACAGCTGTGTAAAACGCCTGGCAGCAGCGGGAAGAGCCACGGACCAGATTCAGAACGGGTGCTGCATCATCATCTGTGCGATATGTCCTGTTATCATCCATTGGTCACATTGTAGAGGGAATAGAAATACTCCTTCCGCTCCATCAGTTCGCCGAACCGGCCCCGCTCGCAGATTTCTCCGCCCCGCAGGACGAAGATCTCGTCATACTGCTCCAGCAGCTCGGCTTCCAGCCGGTGGGTGACCACCATCCGGGTCAGCCCGTCCAGGTGCAGGATCGCGTCCGTTACCGCGAAGGCCGTCTGGTTGTCCAGCGCCGCCGTGGCCTCGTCCAGCAGCAGCACCGGCGTCTCCCGCATGAGACACCGGGCGATGGATACCCGCTGCCGCTCCCCGCCGGAGAGTCCGTTTCCGTTCTCTCCGCACCGGTAATTCTCGCCCCTCTGCTCGATGAGCCCGTCCAGCCCCGCCCGGTGGACCGCCAGCTCCAGTTTGTCCTCCGGGAAGTCCCGGAACATGGTGATGTTCTGATACAGCGTGTCGTCAAAGAGGAACACGTTCTGCCCGATGAGGCTCATAACGTCGTAGAGGCTGTCAGTGTCGATCTCCCGCAGCTCCTTCCCGTCAATTGCGACGGAGCCCTCATACCCGTCGTATGCCCCCATAAGAAGATTCAGCAGCGTGGACTTCCCCGACCCGGAGCCGCCCACCAGGGCGTACTTCTTCCCGGCCTCCAGACGCATGGACAGGTCCCGCAGTACCGGCTCGCCCGGCTCGTATCCGAAGGTGACATTTTCCAGGGTAATGGCATCCTTCAGCACCGGCGGGACCGGGTCCCCGGCGCGGCCCGCGTTCTCCTCCGTGACCTCCGCCAGCTTCTCCACCAGCCCGGCGGCGGCCCTGCGGTTGGCCAGGCCCTTGGGCAGGATATTGATCGCATTCAGCACATAACCGGACAGATTGATAAACATGATGACCGTACCGGCGGTGATATCCCCCCGGATGGCGAGATACGCGCCCAGGAAAAAGATGCCCATCTGCATGACCAGTCCGCACAGGCCGGAGGCCTCCCCGATGAGCGCCTCGCACCAGCGGCGGCGGTACTTGACGTTCTCCAGCGTCTGGTTGGAGCCATTGAAGCGCTTCTGGGTCTCCTCTTCCGCCTTGAAGCTCTTGATAACGGAAAAGCCGCTGAGCAGGTCCTTGATCTGCGCCATAAAGCTTTCGTTCTGGTCGCTGACAGCCTTCTCCCGTTTTGCCAGAGCGCCGCCTGTCACCGCCACCGCCGCTATGGGCAGCAGTCCCAGCAGAACGTCCGCCGCCGCCAGCAGCGGGCTGTACCAGATCATCATCATAAAGGCTCCCGCGCCTGTCAACATGTAGGCCGCCATCTCAAACGGTTTTTCCAGATAGTTGCTTTCAATGGTGGTCACATCGTTGGTCAGGGTGGATAAGTACCGCCCGGTGTTCTCCTGAGAGAAGGCGCTGATGCTCTTCTCTGACAGCCGCCGGAAGGCCAGAGCCTTATATTGCACCAGCGCCCGGCGGACAAAGCCTAATTTCGCCCAGTAGCTGGCTGTATCCACCGTCACCGTAAAGACAGCCAATCCTATCCAGACCCACAGCATCTCCAGCAGCCGGTCCGCTTCCCCGGCGGCGATGATGTCGATCATCGCTCCCAGCAGCCAGGTAACGAAGAGATTTACCCCGATGCTCAGGACGCTCAGGACCATGGCCGCCCAGTAGCGGATATGGTTTTTCTCATAAAAGGCGCGGAAGTATTCCCGCGCGGCGGGGGTCCTCTTATTTCTTTTCATCTTTTTTCTCCTTTTTGTCATTCTGACCGCCGCCATCCAGCAGCGGGGCTGCGTCACCGTCTCCAACGACGACCAGGTTTTGCCCATACTGCATCATGCACCGGGCCATATAAAGGAACGGCACCAGCGTTGTGCCCTGGAACAGAGTATAAGCGCTGGTCAGTCCGTCCGCCAGCTGCAGTTCTTTTTTGTGCATCACATGCAGCGCCAGCAGCTCCTGCAAAATCGTTTCTACCTCCTGCCGCGGCATCCGCAGAGCCGTGGCGAGGGCCTCCGGCACGTACAAACGGCTGGTCTGACTGTTCAGGTACTCCAACAGCTCAAGGCACCCGGGCCGGGATAAGACGGTAAACAGCGTCCGGTATTGGTCCATGGAAGCGAAGTAGGCTTCATATCCCTTCTCCGGTCTGGGCCATAGGGTAGAAAAGGACATATCTTCGGCATGGACGTCCAGCATGAATCCGCCCTCCAGCCACAGCTGCGCGGTTGCCAGAGCGACGCGGTCGGGTTCCTCATTTCTCATCTCACAGTTTTCCAGATAGCTGATCTCCGGGAATTTTCCCTTCCCTGCAATCATGTTTTTCAGCGCGGTCCAGTTCAAACGGCAGAGCTGGTCGAACCGGTCCTTTATGGGCATCCCCGCCAGCCACCGGGCCACGGCGTCGTGGATGTCCACCTTTTCGCCGCCCTCCCGTCCGAAGAGGGCGTCTATCGTCACGCCCAATTTATCCGCGACAGCGGGCAGCAGGGCCACGTCCGGCGCGCCGCCGTTCTCCCACCGGCTGACGGCCTGCGTGGAGACCCCCACCGCCTTCCCCAGCTCCTCCTGAGTCATGTTCAAAGCCTTTCTGTATTGCGTGATCTGCTCACCAATTAAATTGTTGTTCATATATTGTCCTCCGTGTCAATTGACAGTTGAATTATATATTAAATTAAGCTTGAATACAAGACAGTTGTCTTTGCGGAAAATCAAATAGCAGTTGACCCATTCCGCCCACTCTAAACGAACCATCCCCCATCCCTCACCCCGGCGAGTCCGCCCCGCTAAAACGGTAGGGGCCATCGTCAACCACGCTGAAATAGACGCAGAAGACCGGCAGAGCGGACGGCAGTCAGTTTAGATCAAACCGTCTATGCCTCGGGCGCAAAACAAAATACCCCCGTAATGAAGGAGGATCCTTAAGGAACTACGTTCCTTAAGTGACTTTTTGCAACTTTTTGTTCACACAAAAAGTTGGCCCGGGGTAACGAATAGAAACGGCTCTAAACCAACTGCCCCAAGGACCGTCATTTATCCGCCTCCGGCGTCTAAACGACCGGTCCGGCAGCCTGCCGGCTGCCTTGCATAAAAAGAACCCCCTCCTCATATATTGGGACAACCGACCTAAACAACCAATGAGGAGAAACCTACATATGGAAACCACCAAAAATTTTGTACAGCTCTGCGGGACGGCGGCGGGCGAACCCGCGCCCTCCCACGAAAACCACGGCCAGCAGTTCTCCCGGTTCCCCCTTGCCGTCCGGCGGCTGTCCGGCCAGACGGACACTCTCTGGGTCATCGCCACCATGGACCAGCTCCACCGCCTGCTGCCCCTCACAGGACGCCGCCTGACGGTGGACGGCCAGCTGCGCTCCTTCAATAATAAGAGCGGCAGCGGCAGCCGTCTGGTCATCTCCGTCTTCGCCCAGCTCCTGACCTCCGCCGGGGAGGAGGAAGAGGACCGCAACCGCATCGCCCTCCGGGGGGTGATCTGCAAGCCGCCGGTGCTTCGCCGTACCCCTCTGGGCCGGTGTATCTCCGATATGATGCTGGCGGTGAACCGCCGGTATGGCCGCGCGGACTATCTGCCCTGCATCGCCTGGGGACAGGTGGCCATGATTACCGGGAACATGGCCGTGGGTGAAGCCCTCTCTCTGGAGGGCCGCGTCCAGAGCCGGGCCTATACCAAGGTGGTGGAGGGCTGTGCCCAGGAGCGCACCGCCTTCGAGGTGAGCGTCATGCACCTGGTAGAGGACGAGTGCTTCTAGCGTCAAAAAAGCGCGTCTCCGTCCGGCGAACGGAGACGCGCTTTTGATGTTTGGAAATCATTCCGCCAGAGGCAGGCCGTGGTTCTCCTCCGGCGTATAGAGCGTAAACTCCCCATACGCCCGCTCCTCTGTGTCAAAGGTATCCCCGACCTTATAGGACAGACGGTACCGTCCGTCCTCCAGAGCCCCCCAGAGGTACAGCATATCCTCCGACCACTCCGCGCCTCCGGCGGGCAGGGGATCAGGCGTACCGCAGAATCCTACGTTGTCCTGATAGGGGATTTCCTCCCATCCTTCTGTCTCATTCCGGCGCTCCAGATGGGGGATGTGCAGCACCTGTCCGTCCTTGCCGGTGTTGTTGATGAGATACACCGGCAGCCGGTCCGTCACCAGACATCCGTCTACAGTAGGGACAGGCTTCTTTGAAATATACATGGCGTAGTCCGGCTCCGGCTGTGCTTCTGCCTTTACTCGGAAGTCCAGCTGCCATGCTTCCAATTCTGCCATGGAGTCTGCCCGATAAATAATCTCTCCAGTGAGGCGGTAGAATCCTTCATCCAGTGGCTGCTCCAGACACCCCATGTTCAGACGCAGTTTTCTTACAGAATCGGCCTCAAGGATCCAGGCTATGTCATGAAAAAACACCTTATCCTGAAACTCGACAGGCTGCCACGCACCGTCCACAAACTTCTGGCAGGAGAAATGCTCGCCGTAGTCAAATTCCATCTCACTCCGGTTGTCCAGTACCAACGTGATCTCCTGCACTCCCACAGGGTAGTTCTCCTGAAGCAGGGACAGCGTCACCCCCGGCCACCCGCTCCACACGGTGACCATCTCCGGTTCCTCCGGGGTGGCCGGTGCGGGAACCGGCACGGCTTCCGGCGCTGCGGCGGCAGGCGGGGCCTCCGGTTCCACAGGGACCTCCGGCAAAGGCGCGTCCTTCCCGCAGGCCGTCAGGCACATCGCGGCGGTCAGCAAAAGCATCAAAATTTTACGCATAACAGCAGCCTCCTTTATCCGTTCAGACGAAGAGCCCCGCCGTCTGGTTCCCCAAATGAGGAAAATATTCTTATTTTACCGTAAATCCATTCACCGTAGCGTGGGCCACATAGGTCCCCAGCTCGTCCCGCACGTCCACCGCATAGAGGCAGGTGGTCCGCCCGGATTTCAGGCACTTTGCTTCCGCCAGCAGCTCCGTCCCTCTGGCGGGAGCAAGAAAGGTGATGGACACCTGCTGAGAGACGATGATCCTGTCGGTAAACCCGTTGGACGCCACTGCGTAGGCAAAATCCGCCAGGGTGAAGATGGCCCCGCCCATAGGCGCGCCGTTGGCGTTCATGTGGCAGGGCCGCAGGGGCATGGCGCACAGGGCCCGTCCCGGCTCCGCCTCCCTGATCTCCACCCCCGCCTGGGCCGCGAACCGGTCCGCCCGGAACCGTTCGTTCAGTTCTTCCATAGTCGGCATACGCAAATCCTCCCTGTAAATGCTTTGTGGTTATTATAGCATAAACCCGCCCATATTTGCCCGCCCGCGTAAAAATTTTTTTGCCGGTCCCCTCGAAATTTGCCGGATCATATGATAGAATGGTCCCGAGGTGATGGACATGAAAGACTCCAGGGCCGTTTCGGCCATTATCGAAGAATTGAAAAATCTGTACCCCGACGCGTCCTGCTCCCTGGACTTCGACCCGGACAAGGCCTATGAGCTGCTGTTTTCCGTGCGTCTGGCGGCCCAGTGTACCGACGCCCGGGTGAATCTGGTGACCCCCACCCTGTACGCGAAATACCCCACCCTGGAGGCCCTGGCCGCCGCCACGGAGGAGGAGGTCGGGGAGATCATCCACTCCACGGGCTTCTGGCGGGCCAAGGCCCGGGACATCGTGGCGGCCAGTAAAATGCTGGTGGAGGAGTACGGCGGCAGGGTGCCGGATACCATGGAGGACCTTCTGCGCCTCCCCGGCGTAGGCCGGAAGACCGCCAATCTGATCCTCGGAGACGTCTACGGACAGGAGGGCTACGTCTGCGATACCCACTGCATCCGGATCACCGGCCTGCTGGGCCTCACGGACGGCAGCAAGGACCCGGTGAAGGTAGAGATGCAGCTGCGCAAGTGCATCCCTCCGGAGGAAAGCAGTGATTTCTGCCACCGGATGGTCCACCACGGCCGGGCGGTGTGCGTGGCCCGCCGTCCCGACTGCGCCAATTGCACCCTCCGCCCCTGGTGCGACCACTGGAATGGCCGGCAGGCGGAGGTATGACGACCTGCGATCCACCGGCTGCGTGCGGTACTGTTACAAGTGACGCCGTAAACCTGTTCCTTGGTTCAACGTAGACAACCATTAAAAGCGTTCCCCTCTCTCCCACATATTGCGGGAGAGAGGGGAACATTTTTCCGCTCCGGCACATATACTGGAAGGAAACCGGTCCTGCCGGACGGTCAAGTTCAAGGCTGTACCACAGCGTCCGGCCCAGACTGACGCCCGGCAGCGTTATTACACTTTAATCGGAGGAACCGTATGAGACAGAATAATCAGTCCAAGCTCCAGCAGGCGCTGGGGGACAAAAAGCTGATCGAGCAGCTGGCCAATTCTCCGGACGCCCAGGCCCTGGCCGGGATGCTGACCCAGGGCACGGACCAGGCGTCCCTGCAAAAGATCGCGGAGCGGGCCGCCAGGGGCGACACCGCCCAGCTCAAGTCCCTGATCCAGTCCATCACCTCCTCGCCCGGCGGCGCGGAGCTCCTGCAGAGGCTGGGCAAAAACTTCAAGTAACTTAGACGCCGGAGAGGAGGGGATGGCCCGGTGAGCGATTTCGAGGAAAAACTGAATGCCATCCTGTCCAACCCGGAGTCCATGGGGCAGATCATGAATCTGGCCCAGTCCCTGAACCTGGGCGGCGGCGGGGAACCGTCCGGCGATGGGACCCCGCCGCCCCAGCCCTCTCCGGATGCCGCTCCCTCCGGCGGCGGCATCCCCGACGGCCTGTCGGGACTGGGGAGCCTGCTGGGACAGATCGATCCCAAGCTGATCGGGCGGCTGCTGCCTCTGGCGGGGGAACTGGCGGGCGGCGGCAACGACGAGCGGATGCAGCTTCTGTACGCCCTGCGGCCCTTCCTGAAGCCGGAGCGCCGGGACAAGGTGGAGCGGGCGGCCAAGACCGCCCGGCTGATCCACGTGGGCAAAAAGCTGCTGCAGTCCCTGGGAGAGAACGATGTATAACCGCTACATCCGCAACGACGACGGACGGTACGAACGCATCCCGGTCGAGGAGACGCCCCCGCGGCCGCCGCCTCCGGGCGGCGAAAGGCAGGGGCCTCCCCCGGACCAAGGCGGCCCCGGAGGCGGAGGCCCGCCGCCCCCGCCGGGAGACGCCTCCCGATCCGCCGGCAAGGGCATGTTCGCCGGCATCCTGGACAAATTAAACTTAAAGGACATCGACACCGGCGACCTGCTGCTCCTCCTGATTATCTTCCTGCTCTTCCGCGAAGGCGGAGACGAGGAGCTTCTTATTGCCCTGGGCCTGCTGCTGATCCTGTGACGGTCCCGCAGTCCGCGGGACCGCCCCGCAGCATTTCCAGCCCGTGCTCCAGAGAGGGCAGTACCGCCTCCAGGTTTTCCCGCACCGCCTTGGGGCTCCCGGGCAGGTTGACGATGAGGCTCCGGCCCCGGATGCCCGCCGCCGCCCGGGAGAGCATGGCCCGGGGCGTGACCGCCATGGAAGCGGCCCGCATGGCCTCCGGGATGCCGGGGACCAGCTTGGGGCAGACCGCCATCGTGGCCTCCGGCGTCACGTCCCGGGGCGAGAACCCGGTGCCGCCGGAGGTGACGATGAGGGCGGCGTCCCTCTCGTCCGCCAGCCGGACAAGCACCGCCCGGATGGCCTCCTCCTCATCGGGGACGATGGTTCGCTCCATCACCTGATACCCCGCCGCCTCCAGCATCTCCGCCGCTGCGGGGCCCGCCCCGTCGGGACGCTCCCCCCGGAAGCTCCGGTCGCTGACGGTCACTACTGCCGCTGTATACATCTTATTTTCCTCCTCATTCCTTCAGTAACAAAATATCCTCCGGCGGCAGGGACACCCAGATCCGCTCCCCGCCTGCCCGGTCGGCCCACTCCGGCCGGCTCGCTTCCATCCAGAGCGCCGCCGCGTCCTCCGCCGCGCCCTCCGGGATCAGGGCCGCCTCCACGGTGGACACATCCTCCACCACTCGCCGGACCCGGCAGGGGAAGGCGTTTTCCGCCCCCTCCTCCGCCGGACGTACCCGCTCCGCCCGGATGCCCAGCAGGGAGATATCCTCCCTCCAGACTCCAACGGTCTGCAGGGTCACACCCCATTCCGGGACCCGCACCATCCCCGGCTCCGGCCCCGGACAAGCCCGCACCAGATTCCTGCACCCGGAGATACGGGCCGCCCCCGCCGTGCCGGGGGCCTCGATCAGCTCCCGCATCCCCGCCGCCGGGGAGGACCGTCCGTCTTCCAGCACGCAGACCCGGCGGCAGCTGCGGCAGACCTCGCCCAGGTCGTGGCTGACCCATACCACCGGTCCGCCGAAGCGGGCCAGCACCTCCTGGAGTTCCTGTTCCAGCTGCCGCCGCAGGCAGCTGTCCAGGGCAGACAGGGGTTCGTCCAACAGGATGGCCCTGGGCCGGGAGGCCAGTATCCGGGCCAGAGCGACCCGCTGCTGCTGTCCGCCGGAGAGCTGCCGGGGCAGCAGGCGCTCCGTACCTTCCAGGCGCAGCAGGGCGATGAGCTCCCTTGCCTCCGCCCGCCGTCCCCGCTCCAGGCAGACGGCGATATTCTGCTCCACCGTCATGTGGGGAAAGAGGGCGTACTGCTGGAAGAGATATCCGATCCGCCGCTTCTGCGGCGGCAGGTCGATGCCCCGCTGGCTGTCGAACAGCACCTGGCCGTCCAGCTCGATCTTCCCCCAGTCCGGGCGGCGGATGCCCGCGATGCACTGGAGGGCCGAGCTCTTCCCGCTGCCGGAGGCTCCCAGCAGCGCCAGGGCCTCCCCGCTTCCGGCGGAGAAGTCCACATCCAGGAGAAAATCCCCGTACCGCTTTTTGATCCGCACCGTCAGCGCCATTTCCCCGCCTCCTTCCGTTCCAGAAGGTTTACCGCCAGCAGCACCGCCGCCGAGATGGCCAGGTTCACCAGCACCCACCGCAGGGCCAGCCCGTCCTGCCCGGTGCGCCAGAGCTGGTAGACGGTGGTGGAGATGGCGGCGGTCCGTCCCGGGGTGTACCCCGCCACCATAGACGTAGCCCCGTATTCCCCCAGCGCCCGGGCGAAGGTCAGCACCGTCCCCGCCAGGATGCCCTGGCGGCATACCGGCATCCGGACGCGCCAGAAAATATAGGCATTCCCCAGTCCCAGGGTACGGCCCGCCTGGGCCAGCGTCTCATCGAAGGACTCAAAGGCCCCCCGGGCCGTCCGGTACATCAGCGGGAAGGTCACGATGATGGTGGACAGCACGGCGGACCACCACTGCATGGTCAGCCGTACCCCGAAGTGCTCCAGCACCCAGGCCCCCACCGGCCGCTTCGGTCCCAGTGCCAGCAGCAGCAGATATCCGACCACCGTGGGCGGCAGGACCAGCGGCAGGGTGAGGACCACGTCCAGGAGCCCCTTCACCAGCCGGGGCGCCTTCGCAGTATAGTAGGCCGCCGCGATGCCCAGAAAGAACACGGCCCCGGTAGAGACCGCCGCGATCCGCAGCGAGTTGTAAAGCGGAAACCAATCCATCCCATTACCTCAAGGGCGTGAAGCCCACGCGCGAAAATACCTCCGCCGCTTGGTCGGTGCGGAGAAAATCGAGAAAGTCTCCGGCCCCGTCCAGGTTCCTTCCTCCGGCGAGGATGGCGGCGGGGTAGACGGCCCGCCCACACATCTCCGGCCCGGCAGCGTCCACCACGGTCAGTCCGGCGGAATAAGCGTCGGTCCCATAGACGATGCCGCAGTCCACCGTCCCCTCGGCGACCTGGGTGGCAACCTCCTTCACGTTGGAGCCGTAAGTGAGACAGCCGGAGGCCGCCAAATCGTCCTCCTCCAGTCCCCAGTAGGCGAATATCTTCTGAGTGTACTGCCCCACGGGCACGTCCCCGCTGCCCATGGCCAGCAGCACCGTCCCCTCCTCCAGGGCGGACCGGAGTTGCTCGAAGCTGCGGAGGCCCGCCGGATCGTCCTCCGGCACCGCCAGGACCACCGTGTTTTCCAGCAGGTCGGACCGGCTGCCGTCCAGCAGGAAGCCCTCCGCCTCCAACTGATCCATTTGCCCCTGTCCGGCGGAGATGAAGAGGCCGCAGTCCGCCCCCTCCTGGATCTGTGTTTTGAGAGTGCCGGAGGAGTCGAAGTTGAAAACGATGTTCACATGGTCCCGCTGGGCCGTGTACCGCGCCCCGATCTCCGTCAGCGCCTCCTCCAGGGAGGCGGCGGCGAAGACCACGACCTCGTCCCCGCCCTCCCTGCCGCCGCAGGCGGTCAGGACCAGCAGCAGGAACAGCAGGGCCCATCTCTTCACCGGTTTCATCGTTGTTCTCCTTGTCATATAATGAACTCCGTGAAAAAGGCCGTCATTCCAGGCGGCCTTTTTCCTTATACTCCGAACCCGCAGTTGGGGAAGGTGCATACCCCGCACCCCAGACAGAGCCCGCCCTCGCCCAGGGCGGCGATCTCCTCACGGGTGACGGCCACTCCCGCCGCCGCCCGGGGTAGGACCAGGTCGAAGATGGTCCTTCCGGCATACATGACGCACCCCGGCAGACCCATCACCGGCGTCCCGTCCGCAAAATACCCCAGCAGGAACATGGCCCCCGGCAGTACCGGCGCGCCGTATGTGACGATCTCCACCCCGCTGGCCTTGATAGCTCCGGGCGTGCGGTCGTCCGGGTCCACGCTCATGCCGCCGGTGCAGAGGATCATATCCACACCCGCCTCCCTGGCGCGCAGGATCTCTTCCGTGATCCGGGCCATATCGTCCCCCGGTTTGCTGGTCCGGGTGACTTCGATACCGTATTCCGCCAGCTTTCGGGCCACCACGGGGGTAAATGCGTCCTCAATGAGCCCCTTGGCCACCTCGCTGCCGGTAGCGATGACGGCGGCGGTCTTCAGCTTCCAGGGCAGCAGCTCCAGCAGGGGGGAGCCCCCTCCGATCTCTTCCGCCCTGCGCAGCTTTTCTTCCTCCACGACCAGCGGGATCACCCGGGTACCGCAGAGCTTGTCGCCTTTGCGCACGGCCCGGCCGCCGTGCCGGGTGGCGATCATGATATCCTCCAGCAGGTTGATTTCCCGCAGCCGGGCGGTATCCACCCGGAACAGCCCGTCTATGGCGGCGGAGAGCTCCAGTTTTCCCTCCTTCACCTGGCTGCGGACCATGTGCTCGTTCTCGCACAGGGCGCACAGCCGCTGGGCGGCGTCGTTCTCGTGGACCATGCCGGGGACCATCTCCCAGACATACAGGTTTTCCTTCCCCATGGACAGCAGTACCGGGATGTCCTCCTCCCGGACCACGTGCCCCTTCCGGAACCGGGCGTCCTTATACTGCCCGGGGATGATCTGGGTCATATCGTGGCAGAGGACGTGCCCTACCGCGTCCTGTGTACGGATCAGCTTCATTCCGCTGCCTCCTTGATGATCTCAACGGGATCTCCCGCCCGGACGGCGCCCTCCTTCAGGACGGCGACAAAAATGCCTTCCGTAGGCATGACGCAGGTGCCGGTGGCCTTCTTGATGGCGCAGTCGTTGTGGCACTCCTTGCCGATCTGGGTGACCTCCGCCTCGGCGGAGCCGATCCGCAGCCGGGTGCCCACGGGCAGGCTCTTCAGATCGATCCCCTCGGTGTTGATGTTCTCCGCGAAGGCTCCCGCCTTCAGCTGGGGGAGCGAGCCCCGCAGCTTGTCAATGCTCTCTTCTGCAAGCATACTGACCTGACGGTGCCAGTCCCCGGCGTGGGCGTCGCCCACGATGCCGTGATGGGGCAGCAGCCGCGCCTCCTCGATGGGATGCTTGACGGTCCCTTTTTTCTCGCTGATGTTCACAGACGTTACCCGCGCCATGTCACCACTCCTTTTCGTAATCGCCGCTTTTCCCGCCGGTCTTCCGGCACAGATGGACGCTATCGATCTCCATGTCCTTCTGTACGGCCTTGCACATATCGTAGATGGTCAGGGCGGCGGCGGACACCGCCGTCAGGGCCTCCATCTCCACGCCAGTCTCGCCCTTGCACCGCGCCTCCGCCTGGATGCGGACGGCGTTCTCCTCATAGGCGAACCGGATGTCCACCCCCGTCAGCCGGATGGGATGGCACATGGGGATCAGCTCATGGGTCCGCTTGGCGGCCATGACGCCCGCCACCTGGGCCACCGCCAACACGTCTCCCTTGGGCGTCCCGCCGGTACGGACCAGCTCCAGGGTCTCCGCCGACATGCGGACCACGCCCTCCGCCAGGGCGGCGCGGAAGGTCTCCGATTTCTCCGTCACATCCACCATCCGGGCGCGGCCCTGGCCGTTCAAATGGGTCAGCTCCATCTTTTCATCCTCCGATCTGATTCATGGTCCGGCCCGCACCGCTACGGCCGGTCTCCGCCAGATGATGCCGGGGCGGCTTGGCGGCGATCCCCTCCTGGATGGCCTGCCGCAGCGCCAGCCCCGAGAGCCCCCGGAGGGGAAACTCCTGATCCGAGTGGAGGCAGGGCTTCAGCCTGCCGTCCGCCGTCACCCGGATGCGGTCGCACCCGCCGCAAAAGCAGCGGCTCAGGGGCTCGATCAGCCCCACCAGCCCCCGGCCTCCCGGCACCCGGTACCGCCGGGCCACTCCGGAGACGTCCACCGCCTCCAGCTCCGGACAGGCCTCCAGCACGGCGGAGGAGGGCAGGAAGCCCTCCCGGGTCCCCTCACCGATGGGCATCAGCTCAATGAACCGGACCTCCAGGGGTTCCCGCCGCGTCAGGTCCACGAAGTCTGGGATATCGTCCTCGTTGAAGCCCTTCATCAATACCACGTTGAGCTTGGTCCCGGTGAACCCGGCGGCCCTCGCCGCCTCCAGTCCGGACAGCACGTCCTCCAGCCGTCCCACCCGGGTCATTTGGGCGAAGCGGTCGGGACGAAGGGTGTCCAGACTGACGTTGAGCCGGTCCACCCCCGCCTCCCGCAGGGGGAGGGCCAGACGGGAGAGGGCCGTACCGTTGGTGGTCAGGCAAATTTCCTCTATGCCCTCCAGGGCGGCGATCCCCCGGCAGATGTCCAGAATGCCCCGGCGGACCAGGGGCTCCCCGCCGGTGAGCCGAACCTTCCGGACCCCCAGGGCGGCGGCCTGACGGACGATCTCCACTAGCTCCTCCACGGAGCAGATCTCATCGTGGGGCCGCTTGGGCACGCCCTGGGGCGGCATACAGTAGCGGCATCGGAGATCGCACAGATCCGTGACGGATAGGCGCAGATAGGTGATCTCCCGGGCGCAGGCATCCTTCATGACGGCCTCCTAAAAGATAAATGCTTCGCGTGAAGCATTTTTGATAGACGGAGGACGCTCTGGCATGCGGCTCCGGCAGGTTCGTAATCGTAAACATAGTATAGCAGAGGTCCAGGAAGTGGGCAACTCTTTCGTTCGGTAATACCGAAAAATTATTTGTTTATCTTGAATTTACTGGCGGCGCGCTTTGGGCGAGGAAAGGGAAAGAAGCGGCGCATAATTCCGGTCCTGGTGCGCAAACTACCACCGGCAAGACCCGAATTTCCATGATGAAGGAGGAACCATGTTATGAGCAATTGCACCAACAGCGGCTGCACCTGCACGCCCAACCGTTCCATCCACTGCACCGTCAATTCCTGCGCCCACCACTGCAAAAACGAGCAGTACTGCGGCCTGGATACCATCCAGGTGGGCACCCACGAGGCCAACCCCACCATGGATCAGTGCACCGACTGCCAGAGCTTCAAGCTGATGCAGTGACCCCGGGCCGGCCTGATGGGCCGGCTTACATATTCTTGGAAAAAAGGACGGGCGCTATGACGGATAGACGGAAAAACCAGATCGCCGGAGCGGCGGGAGGGCTGGCCAGCGGGCTTTTCGGCGGCGGCGGGGGGATGATCCTGCTGCCCCTGCTGGTGAAGTGGCGGAAGCTGGAGGGGAGGAAGTCCTTCGCCACCTGCGTTGCCGTCATCCTGCCCATGTGCTGTGTGTCGGCGGCGGTGTACCTGTGGCAGGTACGGCCGGAGTGGGGGACGCTGTGGCCCTATCTGGCGGGAGGCGCCGTGGGCGGCGTCCTGGGGGGAATGACCTTCGAGAAGGTGCCGGTGCGGATATTGAAGATCATTTTCGGGCTGTTCCTGCTGTATGGAGGGGTGAGGTATCTGTTATGGTAGAGTGGGTGGTCCCTTTTCTGGCGGCGCTGGCGACGGGGGCGCTGTCCAGCTGGGGAGTAGGCGGCGGGACACTGCTGCTGGTGTGTATGACCCTTTTTCTCGGTGTGGAGCACCGTGAGGCCCAGGCCATCAATTTGCTGTTTTTTCTTCCAACGGCGGGGATCAGTTTGTTTTTCCACCGGAAGAATGGCTTTTTGGACCGGGAGACTTGGCGGGACGCGGCGCCGTTGGGCACGGCGGCGGCCCTGGCGGGGGCGCTGGCCTCCATGGCGGTGGATGTTTCTTTGTTGAGGAAGCCTTTTGGTGTGTTTTTATTGTATGGAGGGGCTTCGATGCTCCTGGGGGCAATAAAAAGAGGAGACCGCCGGTAGGCGGCTCCTCTTTTTATTGCGGCCTGCCCGCGGCGGGCTTAACGCTAAAAGCGCCGCTTGCGGCGCTTCACAGGCAGGGGGCGTACTTTTCCCGCGAGGGAAAAGTACCAAAAGCTCGCCTAGGAAACTACGTTTCCTAAGAACCTTCCTTCACTACGGGGGTATTTATAGCAATCTTCAAAAAAGCTAACAATAAGCAGAAGCGACAAACCAATGCAGGCAATCCAGCTGCGAAACAGAAGC
>ERZ808054.984-NODE-984-length-19570-cov-10.593546_pt1 | contig 19570 bp, 17 predicted proteins | sample MGYA00380201_ERZ808054 | MGnify/ENA primary metagenome ERZ808054 (study PRJEB31490, sample SAMN06133419) | mouse gut metagenome | isolation source: Z5_2 | host: mice | place: China: Chengdu | collected 2015-05 ... | reverse complement strand
CAGCATGAAAATATGCTGATATTTATGTGAAACAAGGACTGTGAAAAATTAGCTGCTTGTTGAGCAGACATTAATTATATCACAGTGTCACTCCCCTTGCGGGAGTGTGGATTGAAATTAAAAAAGACGATTGAGGTTCTGAGTCCTTCCTTGTCACTCCCCTTGCGGGAGTGTGGATTGAAATAGATAGGGGTCAATCAGAGTTTAGTCATAGATGTGTCACTCCCCTTGCGGGAGTGTGGATTGAAATTCCATATAGGTCTGCATGAACATGGAGGAGGACGTCACTTCCCTTACGGGAGTGTAGATTGAAATATGAATCAATTAAAATGTCTAATTCGGGCTTTAACAGTCAGATTAGATTAGCATAATTTATTTATGATATGTTGATTGACTATATATCATTTATGAAGGCGGTTGATATAAAATGAGAAAAATTATTTGTCTCGTTTGGGGAGAAACAATATAGACATTGAAAGCTATATAGACAGGATGTTTTATCCTTTGAATATGAGGTTTATTTCTGTAAATATTCTTTTTCACAAAAATTTGGAACAATCTGTTTAGTATTAGGAAATACTGTATTTCACAGAAGGAACTAAAATTACTATGCATAGGAGTAATAATGAGAACGTCTGTTGTAAGGCGTTCTTTTTATGCAGCCGTTTACGTCGAAAAAGCGGAATGCTCGTAAGCGTCAAATCCGACGCCCTACCTAAAATTTAAGCGCCGCTTAACTGCGACGCTTGCTGTAACAATCAGCCGGCAAAGTTCTTGACCACGGCATGAGTGGTTCCAGCACTGGTTGTTCTATATTCCCATTTCTATTTACAAGCTGCGGCAGCTCCGTCAGCAGATGTTTGATGTAATAATAAACATTTAAGCTGTTTGCACGTGCGGTTTCGGTAATTCTGTAAATGATGGTACTTGCCTGCGCTCCGCGGACTGTATTTATAGTCATCCAGTTTTTCCTGCCTATTGTAAAATTTCTCAGTGCACGTTCCGATGCGGAATCATCTATGGGAACTTCACCGTCGGTCAGAAATACTTTGAGATGCTCTTCCTGATTTATGCTGTATGCAAGGCCTTTTGCTGTTTCACTTTTGGGAAGGATCTTCCCCTGGCGGAAAGTATCTTTTACCCACGCAAAATATTCTTCAACCAGTGGCCTGATTGAAGCCTGTCTCTCTTTAAGGCGTTCCTGCGGGGAAAGATTCTTCAAAGCATTCTCAAGGTCATAGATGGCACCGATCCGTACCAGCGCCTTGTAGGCAGCCGAAGATTTAACTGCTCCGGCATTCCCTTTCCCCATTGCTTTGATGGCATTCGCAAAGTGGCGCCTTGCATGTGCAAAACAGTTTGCATTCGTGATGCCTTCCTGTTCCCGGGCAAGCTTGTGGTACTGCTCCAGCCCATCCGTCATGAGTATTCCGTTGAAGTTTTTGTAATACTCTTTTGGATGGCTGCTGTGCCGTGTCTTCTGATATTCGTACACCACAATGGGCGGAACATCAGAAAGCTCCCCGGTCAGGTGCACCCACATGTAACTTTTGCTCCCGGCAGGCCTGCCGTCATGGATGACTTCCAAAGGGGTTTCATCACACTGGTTTACATGAACTTTCAGCTGCTGCGCCTTCATCAGGTCATATACCGGCTGGAAATACCGTTCAGCAGACCAGACTGTCCAGTTTGACATGGTCTGTTTGGATAAATTCAGGCCGTTTGCCTTAAAGTCCTTGGAAACACGGTCCAGCGGATTGCTGTTTACATATTTGGCATTAATGACTGCAGCCTCCAGTGATGCGGTGGCGATACTGCCACGGAACAGGGTGCCCGGATGGTCTCCACGCAGGAATTCATCCTGATGCAGCCCGTCTGTTCCCACATATACTTTAATGATGTGCTTTTCGGCAATCCACTTTGCCGGCTCAAAGCGTAACTGCCAGCAGATTTCATCCGGCATGCTTTTATAGCTGCCTTCGCCAAATGTATGAATCAATTTTTCCTTTGATACATCGTGGGGGATCTCTTCCTGGGGAAAGTCCTTTAAATCTTCCTCGCGCTGTCCCTTTTTCTTGGGTTTACGGGGTTTCTTAAGGGCATCTTCAATCACTTCATCAACGCCCGGCTCAGGATGCTGCGCATCATAACAGGCTTCAGCCTCATTGAAGAAGGAAAGCTGTCCTGTAATGGCATCCAGTGATTCTGTATGCCGTCCATAACGCTGCTGGTCAGCCAGACGGATCTGTTCTATCAGATTCCCGTAATCATGCTCCAGCTTATCAAGACGGTCCTGCATCTGGCAGATAACCTCGTTCTTGGCATCATGATCCATGCTGTTTAGTTCATCGGGTGTATATTTCTGACACATAGAAACCGCCTTTCCTTTTAGGCTGATTATAGCAGATATGTGTGGAATAATCCAATCTGACAGGGAAGCCGGTTCGTCATTCTGCCATGCTCTCAGGCATCGTTAACAAAGCATTAAAGTGCCTGGAAATATAGAGTTTTCAAGGTTCGGATTTTTCCTTCAGGACACATATACGCTGTTTTATGTGCTTTGTGCAGGCAGCTGATACATAGAAAACAGATAAGTTATCAGCAAAAAAAACAAAGGGAAAATTTCTCTGTTCTGCACAATCATTAATAAATTTTTCCAGGCTTCACGTCCTTGACCTTCGGGTCTAATGGGTTTAATCCAAGCATCAGGTAATGGAACTGTTCTTCCGTAAGTTCTGCTGCTTCCAGCGTGGTCCGCGGCCATGACAGACGGCCGTCTTCAAAGCGTTTGTACAGAAGAAGAAAGCCTGTTCCCTGCCACAGCAATCCTTTTATTCTGTCTGAACGTTGTCCGCAGAATAAAAAGAGCGTGCCTTTTTCAAAGGGATTCTGCTTATATTTGTCACCAATGATCATGGCAAGCCCGTCTATGCCTTTGCGAAGATCCACCGTGCCACAGGCAGGCACCACCCGGCGGATGCCTGCAGCATCCTCAAGCATGGGATACCTCCCTGAGAATCCTTGACAGCAGGCTGTCAGAAATCTCATTGGAAATCCCAATCGACACGCCGTTATACCGGATAACAGCCACCGGGCTTTCATACGGTTCAGCAGGTGACGAAATGCAGGACCGTACAGTTTTGGCAGGGATTGTTATCTCTGTAAATGCAATTTCATTACCCGGATTTTCATTTGTAACCGGGGGCTGCATTTGCGCATAGGCTTCTTTACGAAATTTTCGGAGCCAGTAATAATACGCCTTTTCTTTTACACCATTGTCGGAAAGCCATTGTTTGACGGAAATACCTTCCGGTCTTTCCTGACACTGGGTGATGATAGTCAGCCAGTTTGCACGGCGGACGTTGAGGGTTGTCTGATCCATGATAGTTCTACCTCCTCTAAAAAACTACTAGTTTTTTTGTGTTCTTTAGAGTATCGCATAAAAGCGCTGACTATCCAAGGCGTTGGATTTGACGCTTACGAATGCTCTAAAGTAAAATGCCCCGCTTCAAGCGGTCGCTTAACTTATTGCTCATGGGAATAAAGAAAAGTACTTTGAAAAATGAAAGGGTTGCTTTATACTTGAACTATATAGAAATCAAAAAAGATACGAAGGATTGTTGGACATGAGTGAAAAGGAAAGCAGGGTGCTGCCGGAGAAGATACGGATACGGGGAGCGCGTGTACATAATCTAAAGAATATTGATGTGGATGTTCCGCTGGGAAAAATCGTTGCTATTGCGGGGGTATCCGGTTCAGGCAAGTCCTCCCTTGCCCTTGGCGTCTTGTATGCTGAGGGGTCAAGACGATATCTGGATTCTCTTTCTACCTATACCAGGCGGCGGATGACGCAGGCAGCGAAGGCGCAGGTGGATGAGGTGCTGTATGTTCCGGCGTCACTTGCACTGCACCAGCGCCCCGGAGTGCCGGGAATCAGGAGCACTTTTGGTACAGGAACGGAGCTTCTTAACAGCTTGAGGCTGATGTTTTCGAGACTAGCAAGCCATCGCTGCCCCAATGGACACTATCTGGAACCGTCTCTTGCCGTTGCTGCAGAGCAGGAGCTTGCCTGTCCCGAATGTGGCGTTGGATTTTTCGCACCGGGGGCAGAAGAACTTGCTTTTAACAGTCAGGGCGCCTGCCATACCTGCAGCGGAACGGGAATCGTGCGCACGGTTGATAAGGAAACGCTGGTGCCGGATGAGTCCCTTTCTATCGATGAGGGAGCTGTTGTTCCGTGGCGGACGTTGATGTGGTCGCTGATGACAGAAGTCTGTCGCGCCATGGGGGTCAGGACAGACATCCCCTTTTCTGAACTCACCGATGAGGAACGGGATATTGTATATAATGGTCCTGCGGAGAAGAGACATATTTTTTACAAGGCAAAGAATACAAATGATGCCGCTGAAATTGACTTTACCTATTTCAACGCTACCTATACGGTAGAAAATGCACTGGCAAAGGTGAAGGATGAAAAGGGGATGAAGCGGGTGGAAAAGTTCCTGAAGCAGGATATCTGTCCGGATTGCGGCGGTACGCGGCTGTCGGAAACTGCCAGGATGCCGAAGGTGCGGGGGATTTCTCTGGATGAAGCTTGTAAGATGACGCTTGCAGAGCTGGTGGAATGGGTTGTCAAGGTTCCAGCGTCATTGCCAAAGATGATGGAACCGATGGCAGAGAGCATCTGTGAATCATTTACCGATGGGGCAAAGCGGCTGATGGACTTAGGGCTTGGCTATCTGACGCTCGACCGCGGGGCGTCCACTCTTTCCACTGGAGAACGGCAGCGGATGCAGCTTGCGCGTGCCGTGCGTAATCGCACAACAGGTGTCCTCTATGTGTTGGATGAGCCATCCATTGGTCTGCATCCCTCTAATATTGTTGGTCTGACAGGTGTGATGAAGGATTTGGCTGCAGATGGCAATTCGGTGGTTTTGGTAGATCACGATACCCAGATCCTGTCGGAAGCGGATTGGCTGATCGAGATGGGACCGGAAGCCGGCGCCGGAGGCGGGCAGGTAATTGCAGAGGGAAGTATAGCGGAGGTTGCGGAAAATGCAGACTCTATGATTGGTCCATTCCTTTCAGGCAAAGCGGATACCTGTGTGCGGAAACGCACAGACAAAGAAGCCTTATTTGCTCTTGGAAGAATCTGCCTGGAGACGGATGCCATTCATACCGTAAAACCGCTTCGTGCGGAGATTCCCAAAGGCAGACTGACTGTTGTCACAGGGGTTTCAGGTTCAGGAAAGACCACTTTGATTCTGGAAAGCCTCATTCCCGCGCTGGAAGCGGTAACAGAGGGAAAACGCATGCCAGGGCATGTGCGTCTGATTTCAGCGGACGGCATTGAACGGGTGAAGCTGATGGACGCCACACCCATTGGCATCAACATCCGTTCTACAGTGGCAACTTATGCCAATGTACACGATGAGCTCAGGAAGGTTTATGCAAGGACGCCGGATGGCAAAAAGCTTGGCTATAAAGCAGGTGATTTTTCTTATAACACAGGAAAACTCCGCTGTCCCGTATGTGACGGAACGGGAGTGATCAGCCTTGACGTGCAGTTTTTGCCGGATGTGGATATCCCGTGCCCGGAGTGCCACGGTTCCCGATATGCAAGGGATGCATACAGAGTAAAAACATTCAATAAGGCAGGAAAAATCTTTTCTCTGCCGGAACTTATGGGGATGGATGTTTCTACCGCATTGGAATGCTGCCGGGATTGGAAAAGTGTATATCAGCGTCTCCAGGTATTAAAGAGTCTGGGGCTGGGCTATTTGACGCTTGGAGAGGAAACGCCCGGTCTTTCAGGAGGGGAGGCGCAGCGTCTGAAACTGGCAAGTGAAATGGGAAGAGCCCAGTCAGATTCTGTTTTTGTGTTTGATGAGCCCACTATAGGGCTGCATCCTTTGGATGTTAGGACGCTTCTTGGCGTGTTCCAGACGTTGATTGAAAACGGTGCGACTGTGATTGTAATCGAACATGATTTGGATGTGATTCACAACGCCGACTATATCATAGATATGGGACCGGGCGGAGGAGAAGAGGGCGGGCGGATCATTGCTGCAGGAACGCCGGAAGACATTGCTGCAGATCATAGCAGCGTTACAGGACGATATTTATAACAGGAGGAAAGAAGGATGGAGAAGATGTGTATTGACGTAACAAAAATGCCGAAGCTGGGGTTTGGATTGATGAGACTTCCAGAGAGGGACGGACAGATTGATATGGAGCAAGTCTGTCATATGGTTGATCTGTATATGGAGAAAGAAGGATTTCACTATTTTGACACAGCATATGGGTATCATGGCGGAAAGTCGGAGACGGCGGTTAGGGAGGCGCTGGTGCAGCGCTATCCCCGGGATTCTTTTTATCTGGCTACCAAACTTCCGGCATGGGAAATAAGCAGTGCACAGGATCGGGATCGGCTTTTTGCTGAGCAGTTGGCAAGGACCGGAACAGATTTCTTTGACTTTTATCTGCTGCACGCTTTGGAAGATGGAGATCATTATGAAACCTACGAAAAGTTTGATTGCTTTCAGTGGGCAGTAGAAAAAAAGAAAGAAGGGAAGATACGGCATTTTGGATTTTCTTTTCATGGCAGTCCAAAGCTGCTTGAGGAAGTTCTAGACCGGCACCCGGAAGTGGAATTTGTCCAGATTCAGCTTAATTATGCAGATTGGAAAAATCCGTTGGTTCATTCAGGAAAACTTTATGAGATATTGCGCAGACGAAGACTTCCGATTATTGTAATGGAACCGGTAAAAGGCGGGACGCTGGCAGAGCTTACGCCGGAATTTGAAGAGATGTTCAATAAAGTGCGCCCAGAGGCGTCCGCTGCATCATGGGCTATGCGGTTTGCAGGTTCCCTTACAGGTGTTGCGACAATCTTGAGCGGCATGTCAAATGAAGAACAGATGAAAGACAATCTGCATACTTTTACAGCGTTTGAACCTTTGGATGAAAAAGAAAAGGAAGTGATCGGCGAGGTAGTGAAAAAGATGCTGGATATGCCGGTGATTCCCTGCACAAGCTGCCGGTATTGCTGTGAAGGATGTCCCAAAGGCATTCAGATTCCTGACGTATTCCGCGCCCTGAATACCATGCGTATGTATCCGGGTGACAATCGCCCGCAGATGTTCTATCATGGACTGGTGAGTCATTCGGGAAAGGCATCGGACTGTATCGCCTGCGGAAAGTGCGAGGGCGTTTGTCCGCAGCATCTTAAGATTCCTGAATTGATGAAAGAAGCAGCAGAGAAGCTTGGATGATTATGTAAAGTGGGTGAAGCGGAAAGCTTATAGGAGGAAAAAGACGAATGCGGAAGGAAATCGACAAATATGTACAGAACTTGCAGGAGGCATTCTTTGCGAGGAAGATGCGCCCGAAATTTCATTTTTCCTCGCCGGCTGGATGGATGAACGATCCCCATGCACCGGTCTGGTATCGGGGGGAATATCATCTCTTTTTTAATTATTATCCTTATGATATCGAAGGCGTGCGCCCCAAATGCTGGGGGCATGCCGTGACAAAAGACTTTACCTCTTATCGTCTGCTCCCTACGGCAATTGCGCCGGATACGATTCATGATAGGGACGGATGCGCTTCCGGGTGCGCCGTGGTGCATGAGGACAGGCTCTATCTGCTCTATACAGGAAGAAATTATTATCGGCGTCCCAGAGAGGTGCAGTGTGTCGCATATAGCGAGGATGGCATTCACTTTATCAAAGAAAAAAGAAATCCTGTGGTATTGCCGCAAAGCCGTGAAGAGATGGACTTCCGGGACCCTTGGGTCTATCCAAAAGATCATAGCTGGCAGATGCTGTTGGGAGGAAAGAAGGAAGGAACCCCCTGCCTCTATCAATACGAATCGGATAATCTTGTGGATTGGTCCTACAGTGGTATATTTGCAAAGGCAAAAGAAGGACAGGGCTCCATGTGGGAATGCCCCTCCCTTTTCCAGACCGAAGAAAAGACGGTTCTTCTTACATCTCCGGAACACATAGATGGCATGAGGCAGAAGTCTCTCTACTTCCTTGGCAGAGAGATTGCAGGCAACTTTTACCAGGAAGTAAAGGAGGAAGTGGATTACGGATGCGACTATTACGCCGCACAGTTCTTCTCATCCCAAAATGGTCCTATGATGGTGAATGCATGGATGAACAAATGGGATAACGAACACAAAACTAAAACAGAAGGCTGGATCGGTACCATGACAACCCCCAGAACCTTCTTTCTGGGGCAGGATGGAAAGGTAAAAGGAGAATTTATAAACTCCCTCAAGAAACTAAGAAAAAACGAAATCCATCTGTCCAATATTTCCATGGAATCTGGCAGAGGATTTTCCTTTGCGGGGGGAAAGACCAGCTTTTGGATGAAAGCCGACCTGGTATGGGAAACCATGCAGGGCACCTATTTTGAAATGCGCTTCCTGACAGGCAAAGCAGGAAGCGGCGGTCTGACGATTCGCTTTGAAAAGAACAAAAACTGCATTACGGTAGAAAATCATACTGTAAATCACGAAGAAAGCCGCCGCCGCATCCCAGTACAATTTGACTTCTGGAACCAGAATCTAAAGATGGATATCTTGGTAGACGTAAGCTGCGTAGAAATCCTAATTGCAAACGAAATCTTCATCACCAACTGCGTTTATCCAGATGTGGAGAGTGGCGTTTCCCACTATTGCAAAACCGATGACAAAATGCAAATTCCTCAAATTACGCTATATGATATGAACCCAGCGGAATTTTATTTTGAAATGCTGGAGTAGAGTCTGAGGAGAGGGGATGCAGGGGTGTGTCCCGGTGTTGCCGTCAGCCATTTCCCCTGCATCCCCTCTCCGTCGCCTCTTCAACAATCAACTAAGAATCAATTCCGCATATTCCTTCAACTCCGGTATATCCCTCTCCGTAATAATAGAAACCTCATCCAACGAAGCAACCTTCGTCATGGTAACGACCCCATACTTACTCGAATCAAGAAGAAAATAAGCCTGTTGCGCATGTTCCATGGCAATTCTCTTAATCTGCTTTTCATTCCCGTCATGATTCGTAATACCCGCCTTAATGCTGAATCCATTAGCGCCCAAGAAAGCTTTGTTAAAATAAATCTCTTTTAGGGCAGATTCCGTCATATGCCCGATGCAGGAACTGGTGGATGTTTTAATATTTCCCCCCAGCATGATGCAGGGGATTCCCTCTGCACACAACTGGTTGATATGGTAAAGACCGTTGGTCACGACCGTGATGTCCATTCCCTTCAGAAACGGAATCATGGGAAGGGTGGTACTGGAAGGGTCTAAAAAAATTACATCTTTGTTGTTCACAAAGGAGGCAGCCTTTTTGGCGATTGTCTCTTTTGCTTCTTTATTCAGATTCAATTTAGCAGAAATCTTAAGTTCGATATTGTCCTTCACGATCTGCACGCCGCCGCCGTGTAGATGGGATATTTTTTTTTCTTTTTCCAACTCTTTTAAATCTCTGCGCAGGGTGGAGAGAGAGACGCCTAAGGTATCTAATAGGTAGTCGGTGTATAGAATCTCTCCCGATTGCAGTAAATTCAGAATCTTTTGTTTGCGGATAGCAGGTATCATTCGTAGGACCTCCCAAGGATTATTTTATTCTGATATTAGTATAACTCAAAAACAAATATTAGGAAAGAAAAAATTATAAAAAATCAATTTTGTTCAAAAATAACTCAAAATAGATTCATAAAATGATTAAAATAAGTTGACTATATGAATATATTATGATAATATGTGAATAAATCAAGAAAGGAGAGGCGAAGTGAAGAAGATCGGATTGATTCATACGACACCAGCCACCGTGTCATCTTTGACAGACTTGGTGAAGGAAATCATAGAAGACGCGGAGGTCATCAATATTCTGGATGATTCTATCCTGCCGGATATGAAGGAAGGCGGACATGAGGAAGCGGTGAGGAGCAGATGGATCTGCTACGCGCGCATTCTGGAAGAACAGGGAGCAGCAGCGGTGCTGAGCGCCTGCTCTACGGTAGGCGCCATTGCCGAGGAGGCGGATAGGATTCTACAGGTACCCGTCTACCGCATCGATGAGGCGATGATCGATACGGCAATCCGGATGGGAACGAGAATCAGTGTCCTTGCCACGCTGCCTTCAACCCTGACTCCTACGGTGGACCTGCTTAAGCGCAAGGGCGGAAAGGAATTGGAAATCAACGTTCATCTGGTGGAAGGGGCTTATGACCTTCTGATGGCAGGAGACCGTAAGGAACATGACCGCCTGATCAGGGAGGCTGTTATGCAGGAGGCGGACCGCGCACAGGTAATTCTCTTGGCGCAGGCATCCATGGCAGGCGCATTAGACGGCGCAGATGCTTTGGGACAGGTCAGGATACTCACCAGCCCCCGTCTTGGAATTGAAAAGTTAAAGAAGGATCTGACATGCCAATGAAGTGTGTAATCGGAATCGACACGGGAACGACCCATTTTAAGACGGCTTTGATTGGTGCAGACGGACAGATGCTGTCCTTAGATAAGGTGGAAACGCCTCTTTGCACCTGTGGGCAGGAAAGCTGGTATGATCCCCTGCAGGTTTATGAAATCGTGAAAGGGCAGATTCAAAGAATGGCGCGCAAAGTTTCAGGCAGGAAGGATTTAGAGATATGTGGTATCTGTCTTACGGGCATGGCAGAAGCGGGACTCATCCTGCAGCGAAATACCGGGGAGGAATTGACGGAGATTCTGCCATGGTTCGATAAAAGACCAGCGGAATTTGCGAAACGGCTAAAAGAAGAGCATAATCGGAGCCAATATCACAAAACCGGTCTTTACAATAGCTATAAATATGGAATCTATAAGTATATGTGGCTGATAGAAAATAAAAAGCTGGAGAAATCCACTTCCATTTGGCTGTCCCTTAGCGATTACATTGCCTTCAAACTTACAGGAGAATATTCCACCACGGCGGGGGTTGCCGTCAGGACCTATGCTTACGACATGATGCATGAGAACTGGGACAGGGAACAACTGGACAGATACGGACTTGCCATAGAAAACTTCCCTTCCGTGCGAAAAGAGGGAGAGCCAATCGGTCTGTGTACAGATAAAGAACTTTGTGAAATCTTAGGCCGCCATGTTGCGGTTGCCATCAGCGGTCACGATCATGTATGCGCATTGTATGCCATCACGGGAGAAGACAGCACGCGCATCGTTGACAGCTGCGGAACGGCAGAGACTTATATGGGCATTACCGACAAAGCACCTTTGACAGAAGAAGATTACGATCAGGGAATCGTGCTGGGACCTTATCCGGTAGGGGCAAAGCAGTTCTGGATGGGCAATATTCCTTCATCCGGTCAGTCGGTGGAGTGGTTCAGGAAGGGATGCGGCAATCAGATTAAGGAGCGCGTCCTTACCTATGAAGAGATGGAAGCTATGCTGGAGAACAGGGCAGGCGAACCCACAGGATTGTTTTACTTTCCCTTTTTAAGCGGCGTTGGGACGCCCGTATACAGAGGCGACATGAAAGAGCAGCTGCATTGGAAAATGGAAGATGTTTCTGCTGAAATAAGCTTGAAAGCAATTATCGAGGGCATTCAATACCAGGGTACCTGGATTATGAAATGTGCCGGGCGCCGCATGATAAAGGATAAGATGCAGTTGTGGTGCGTGGGAGGCGCGGCAAAGAGCAGGGAATGGATGAAGATTAAGGCGGATATTCTGGGTATGCCGGTTTATGTACCCTGTATGGAGGAGGCTGCCCTTATGGGGGCAGCGGCAATCTTTTTTATGGAAAAGGAAGAAGCTTACTTTCCTGGCGGAGTGCAGAAAAAGAAGGAAGAGAACATACAGATTTATCTGCCGACAAAGGAAGGGCAAGTAAGGTATCGGGTCTTGGCAGAAGAATATAGGCGGAGAGCAAAGCAGATATGTGAAATAGAAGAATGAAGCGGTAAGGAGAGGTGTATGGAAGGATGTATCACAACGCTGGGGTGTATTGCAGATGATTTTACAGGAGCATCGGACGCTGCTTCCTTTTTAAAAGCGGCAGGTTTTGGACCTATTCTTTTTAACGGAATCCCCAAAAAAGCAGACTGGCACAGGTTTAAAGCCGATGCCCTTGTAATCGCCCTAAAAACTAGGACCATGCCAAAGGAAAAGGCGGTGGAACAGATTCTGGAGGCGGCAGGGTGGCTTAAGGAGCAGGGCGTTAAGCAATTCTACTTTAAGTATTGTTCTACCTTTGACTCCACACCGGAGGGAAATATCGGTCCTTGTGCCGATGCGCTCATGAAGTTCTGCGGCGCAGCGTACACCATCTTGTGTCCCGCTTTGCCGGTGAACCGCAGGCAGGTAACAGCAGGGCATCTTTATGTGGACGGGAAACCACTTCACGAAAGCGCCATGAAGGACCATCCCCTGACGCCCATGTGGGATTCCTATATTCCGGCGTTGATGAAAGGTCAGAGTACCTATCCCTGTCACATCTTAACCAAAACTGCGCTGGATGACAGGAAGGAATTTGCAAGGCAGATGGAGAGATGGAAAGAGGAAAGTTCCTTTTTTTATCTGGTGCCGGATTATGAGACGGAGGAGGATGGCAGAAGGATAGCGGAGTGTTTGGGAGAAGAGAAGCTGCTTACAGGCGGGTCCGGGCTGCTGGCGCATTTAAGCCCCCGGAACGGGAAACAGGGGGCAGATGTACAGGAAGGTAAAGTGGAAGGGAAAACCTTATTTTTGTCGGGAAGCTGCTCTCAGATGACCCTTAAGCAGGTGGAGAAATATAGAAGCGTTGGCGGAAAAGTGATTGAGGTGCTTCCAGAGGAGCTTTTTGACGGAAGGAAAGCAGAGCAGGATTACATCAAAGATTTGGAAGAAAATACAGATGACAGTTGTATGTTCTGCAGTTCTGCCCATCCTGCAGCCGTAAAAAAAGCGCAGGAGATGGGGAAGGAAGAAGTGGCAGAAAGGCTGGAAAATTTATTTGCTGCTTTAGCCTTCCGGGCGGCAGAAAAAGGGTATCAAAAAATTATAACGGCAGGAGGCGAGACCTCAGGTGCGGTAATGAGAGGATTGGGATTTTCCTCTTTCCAGATTGGACAATCCGTTGCGCCAGGTGTTCCCATATTGATTCCAGTTACGCGTCCCGACTTGCGGCTGGTGTTAAAATCGGGCAACTTTGGAGAGGAAGACTTTTTTGAGAAGGCAAAGGAGCTGTGCAGTGATGGTTAAGGAGAGTATACGAAAGACGGATCAAGACTTAAATCAGTTATTTGACAGGGCGTTGTGGATTGCACATACATTGTTTCAACGCAATCAGGTGTCAGGCTCTGCGGGAAATTTCAGTTTCCGATTCAAGGAGCATATTTACATTACAGCCGGTGGGACCTGTTTTGGGACTCTGAAAAAGGAGGATTTTGCAGTGCTGGACCGGGAATTTCGGCATATAGACGGACCAAGACCCAGTAAAGAAGCGCCGCTCCACTGTATGTTATACCAGAAGCAGAAGGAGATACAGGCGGTCTTGCATACCCACAGTTTTTACAGCACCCTTTGGTCCTGCATGGAAAATGAATCTTCCAGTGACTGTCTTCCTTCTTATACACCGTACTTAAAAATGAAGCTGGGAAACGTCGTGCGGGTGCCCTATGAACTGCCGGGCAGTGAAGCTTTGTTTCAAAGATTTGAACAGTCCCTGACAGATGCAAAAGGCTACCTGCTTGCCAACCATGGACCGGTGATAGGGGCAGGGAGTATGGAAGAAGCGTTTTACGCATTGGAAGAACTGGAGGAAAGTGCAAAAATCGCATGGTTTCTGGAAGGTGACAGGACAAAGGCAGTGAAGATAAAGGAGAAGGATTAAAAATGGTACAGGAATATTTTGATCAATATACAGAAGAATTGAGCGAAACACTGAAGGCGCTTAACAGAGCGGATATTCAGATGTTGTGGGAAAAAATGGAAGAAGTCCGTGAAGCCGGCGGAAAAGTCTTTGTGCTGGGAAACGGCGGGAGCGCAGCGGCAGCCAGCCATTGGATCTGTGATTTTTCCAAAGGAATCAATACGGATGGATCCACACGGCTGAAAATCTACAGTCTTGCCGACAATTTATCGGTTACAACGGCTCTGGGAAATGATTTTTCCTATGATGAGATATTTAGTGAACAGCTTAAAAATGTGCTTAATAAAGGAGATTTGGTGATATCGTTGTCGGTATCTGGCAATTCTTCAAATCTGGTGAATGCCCATTTATATGCAAGAGAAAAAGAGGCATTCACAACAGCCATCATAGGCGATTATCATGGAAAGCTGGAGCAGATTTCTGACTTGGTGATTACCATACCATCCAGAAATTATGGAATCGTGGAAGATATCCATATGACCATCGATCATGTGGTATCACAATATATGCGCATATGCAATGAAAATAAAGAAGCGGAGGGAGGTTTTTAATGAGACTGGAAGAAATCCTGAAAAATACCAGGAAGGAAAGGTATGCGACAGGTTCCTTTTCCCCAAGATATGTACCGATGATACAACCGGTCTTAAAGGCGGCTAAAATCTGCCATTCACCGGCAATCATACAGATATCGCAAAAGGAAATGAACCGGTATGGTATCTGCCCGGGGGAATTTGCTGAAGAATTTTTCAGGCAAAAAAAAGAGCTGGGTATTACAGAGCCCACCACACTCCATTTGGATCACACAAAAGAGTTTGATGTGATACGGGAGGCAATCGAGGCAGGGTTTGAATCCGTGATGATTGATGCATCTGAACATGAGTTTGAAGAAAATGTGGAGATTACCGGAAAAGTAGTGGAATATGCCCATGGAAGAAAGGTAAGTGTGGAGGCAGAATTAGGAAAAATCGGAACCACAGACATGATGGAGACAGACAAGGATGAAGAACTGTATACGGATCCCGGGCAGGCTTTAGAGTTTGTGAAGCAAACAGGGGTGGATGCGCTGGCAGTATCTGTAGGGACGGCGCATGGAGTCTATACGGTGAAGCAGCCCTGTGTGCAGCTCGACATTATCAAAGCGATTCGCGATCTTACACCGGTGTATTTGGTGCTTCACGGCGGATCCGGGGTGCCAAGCCAGATGGTAGAAGCGTCTTACGCGATGGAAGGAGGCGGTATCAGTAAAGTAAACATAGCCACAGACTTAGAACTGGCATTTTTGGATAGTCTGGGCAAAAAGGAGCGGGGGGACAATCAGTGGAGTATGGCGCTTGCTCCCGATGAACTTGCGCTGGGACGGCAGGCTGTGCAGAAATTGGTGGAAGAAAAAATGATTCATTATCTGCATAGTGATGGAAAGGCATGGTAATTTCTATGATAGGGGCAATAGACATAGGAGGGACCAAGACCATCACAGGGCTTGCAGATCAAAACGGGCAGATTCTGGAACAGATCAAATTTGAAAGCTGCACAGAAAATTGGGAAACGCATTTTGAGCGGTGCGCAGAAAGTCTGTCGGAGCTGTGCAGACGGCATCAAACGGAGGCTTCCAGTCTAAAAGGAATCGGGATCAGCCTTCCGGCTATGACGGACAGTGAAAAAGGGATACTGGTTTATGCACCCTTTTCCGGATGGCGGGATATTCCTGCAGCACAGTGGTTTGCCCGCCGGCTGAACCAGCCCGCCGTTTATGTGGAGAATGATGTAAACGCCTGTGCACTTGGAGAATTGAAATTTGGTCATGGAAGAACCTATAAGGATTTCTTATGGATCACGGTGAGCACGGGAATTGGCGGCGCTGTAGTGGCAGATGCCCGTCTGATTACAGGCTGGCATCATCTGGCAGGTGAATTTGGACATCTAAAGGTGGAGCGGGTGCATCCGAGGCGCTGCCCCTGCGGGCAGGAGGGGTGTTTGGAAGCGCATGCGTCCGGGACCGCGATAGGAAAAGCGTTCCAGGAATATCTTCTTTCTAACCCGGAAGCGGAGCGGATCTTGAAAGCGCATCAGTATCCGGCGGACGCCTATGGATGCCGCATGCTGGCGGCTAAGGGAGATGAGGGTGCTATGGAGATTTACCGGCAGGCGGGAAGATATCTTGGAATTGCCATAGCACAGGCAGTAAATCTCTTAAATCCCCAGGCAGTCATTTTTGGCGGAGGGGTGAGCGCATCTTTGGATCTGCTGGAACCGGAAATGCGGCGGGTGCTTGAAAAGGAAGTCGTCCATCAGGCAGGAAAAGCAGTATTTTTGTACACGGCGCTGGGGTATGAGGCAGCGCTTGCAGGAGCAGCGGCATTAGTGCCCTGAAGACCACAAAATTATGAAAAAGGAGAAGAGTATGAGGAAAAAAATGGAAAAGAACATGAGAAAAGCACTGGCAGGTTGTCTTGCAGGATTGATAATGGCAGGATGCCTTGCAGGATGCGGAAGCAAAGAACCGGCAGCAGAAAATACGGAACAGCCGGCAGCAGCGGCGCAAGAGGCAGGCGGGGAAACCACCGCGGATACAGCCACAGATGCAGCAGCGGATACGACTGCGGATACGACTGCGGATACGCAGGAAGAGATCACATTTACATGGATGATCAATAAGGTAGAAATCAAGAATGAACTGGAAGAGGTAGCACAAGCCTACATGGACAGTCATGAAAATATAACCATCAATACGGAAGTAGCCGGCGGCAGCGTGGAACCTTACGGAACCCGTCTTAAGGCAAAACTGGGTTCAAATGACATGCCGGCGCTGTTCGTCACAGAAGGACCCTCCGACTATGAAATGTTTGATGAATATCTGGTAGATTTGTCCGATTCCAAACTGGCAGGAATGGCAGATGAAAGCCTTCTGACGATTGCGACCATGAATGGTGAGGTAAAAGCGCTTCCCATGGCAATCGAGGGTTTTGGTATCATCTACAATAAGACCATTTTTGAAAAGGCTGGCATTAACCCTGACGACATCACTTCCATGGAAGCGTTAAGGGAAGCAGCGCAGCTTTTGGACAGCAAAAAGGACGAGCTTGGTCTGGAGGCAGTGTTCTGTCTGCCGGGTAAAGAGACATGGATCATCGGCTCCCACATGGGCAGCGCATTTTTGAACGGTGAATTTGAACAGCCGGCTGACGCATGGAACGCTCCCACATTGGAGTGGCAGAATCAGGCAGCTTATAAGGACTTCATCGACTTACAGGTAGAATATGGAATCGTTCCTCAGGGAGATATAAAGAATGTAGTCAATCTGGCATATTCAGATCAGATTGAAAAAGGGCTGGCATTAGGCAGAGTTGCCATGGTGCACAACGGTAACTGGGTGTCATCGATCATCAAGGGAATCTCCCCTGAAATGATTGAAAATGACGAGATCGGATTTCTTCCCACACCGATTCCGGGCTACAGAGAAGACTGTGTGCGGGTAATCGGAACCCCTTATATTTCTTTGAATGCAAAATTGGATGAATCCGTACAGAAGGCAGCCATGGATTTCCTTGAATGGCTCTATACCTCCGACGAAGGCAAAGATCTGGTGGTGAACAAGCTGAATATGATCCCTCCTTATGAAGGATTTGATGGTTTCGAGATCAAAGATCCTCTGGGCGCAGATTTATTAGAGTACATTGCAGCTGGGAAGTCTCTTCCTTCTCTGCAGAATAACTGCCCAAGCGGTTTCAAGAATTTTATGGGTGAGAAGGTTCAGGAATATCTGACAGGAAAAGACTGGGATACATGTGTATCTGAAATGATTGATAAATGGCAGGAACTTGCCGCAGCAAAGTAGCAGATTCAGGTATTTATATGGTATTATAAGAACAGGTTATAGGAGGCATGACAATGGGAAAAAAGCGAGCCAAAAATTTTCTGGTGGATGTAGTTTTTATAGGACCGGTACTATTTGCCTTTACCATGATTGTGTTGATTCCGCTTATGAAGGGCATCTTCTTAAGCTTTACGGATTGGAATGGGATGACCTATGAGTCTTTCGTGGGATTGAAAAATTTTAAAAATGCATTGGCAGATGAGTCGTTCGGGCGGGCGTTTCTTTTCACCTTTAAATTTGCGGCGATGGCTGTGATTTCCATCAATGTGGTGGGATTTGGTCTGGCGCTTTTGGTGACAAGGAATATCAAATGCAGTACGTTTATGCGGGCGGTGTTTTATATGCCCAATCTGATCGGCGGTCTGACCCTGGGATTTGTGTGGAACTTTATCTTCGTAGAAATCTTTCCGGTAGTGGGTGAGAAGCTGGGGCTGTCCTTTTTGAACGGATGGCTGGCAGATGGAAGAACCGGGCTCTTTGGACTGGTGATTCTGACTACGTGGCAGATGTCCGGGTATATGATGATTATTTATATTGCCGCCCTGCAGAATATTTCTTCCGATATTATTGAGAGCGCAAGGATAGACGGCGCAGGTTTCGGTGCGTTGCTTAGAAAAATCATGATTCCCATGGTCATGCCTTCCTTTACGGTAAGTATCTTCCTGACACTGTCCAACACCTTTAAGCTCTATGACCAGAATCTTGCGCTGACGGGCGGCGGACCGGGGGATGCCACCACCATGATCTCCATGAATATTTACAACACAGCTTACCGCTACAATCAAAATGCACTGGGGCAGGCAAAGGCGATTATCTTTCTTCTGGTGGTCCTTGCCATAACACTGACACAGGTTTACTTCAGCAAGAAAAAGGAGGAACAGCTGGGATGAGCAGAAAGAAAATCAATACGGCATTGTTGACAATCTTAGGGCTTTTGCTGGCAGCATTGTTCCTGTCGCCGTTTTATGTGATCATCATCAATGCCTTCAAAACACAAAGAGACTTTTTCACGGATGTGCTGGCGCTTCCTCATTATCTGTATCTGGAGAATTTTAAGCAGGCGATTCATGATACCAAGTATTTTAAGACCATTGGAAATACCGTGTTCGTCACCTCAGGGAGTCTGGTACTGATTATCATCACTGCCTCCATGGCGGCGTGGCGCCTTACCAGAACCTATGACAGAAAGATCAGCAAAGCGATTTATTTCATGCTGGTGGCAGGTATGCTGGTTCCCTTCCAGGGAATCATGCTCCCCTTCGTCAAATGGATCGGTCAGCTGGGGCTTATGAACAAGCCGGGCATGTGGTTCATCTATATGGGATTCGGCGCCAGTATGGCGATGTTCCTGATCAGTTCCTTTGTGAATGGGATTCCGAAGGAGATAGAGGAAGCGGCGATTATTGACGGATGCAGCATCTGGCAGCTGTTCTGGCGGGTGGTGTTCGCACTGCTTCGACCGATTCTGCTGTCGGTGATATTCTTGGATTTGATCTGGATTTGGAATGACTACCTGATGCCATCGCTGATCATTAACCAGCCGGGGAATCAGACACTTCCGCTGATGGTCTTTCAGTTCTTCGGGGGACAGTTCAAGAAGTGGAGCCTGGCATTGGCAGGGTTGCTGCTGGTGATGGCGCCGGTGGTGGTGTTCTATATGTTTGCGCAGAAATGGGTGATTAAAGGGATATCGGATGGGGCAGTAAAACAGTAGAGGGTGAGAGGTGCAGGGGAGACTGCAAACGTAACTGTCCGGTCCCCATGGGCGGCACTTCTAAGCAGCCGGGACCCTCACGGAAAAGGACCGCTG
>ERZ808054.982-NODE-982-length-19587-cov-4.942235_pt1 | contig 19587 bp, 11 predicted proteins | sample MGYA00380201_ERZ808054 | MGnify/ENA primary metagenome ERZ808054 (study PRJEB31490, sample SAMN06133419) | mouse gut metagenome | isolation source: Z5_2 | host: mice | place: China: Chengdu | collected 2015-05 ... | reverse complement strand
TACTTTGTGATGTTGACATACAGGTTCTCAAATATCCGGTATGTTTTCTGACTGTCGAGCTGCAGGATCGTCTTCTCCTCCGGCATGTCGAAACGCATCTCCAGGCCGGCTGCCGTCATCCTGTCCTCGTGCTCGAGATACACCTGGCGTATGAGATTGCAGATGTCCACGGCGACAGGCTCGAGCCTGACATTGCCGCTGCTTGCCTTGCTGATCTCAAACAGGTCTTCGATCAAAACTTTCAGCCGCAGCGACTTGCGCTCTAACGTTTCCAGGTAGGATCGCCGCTGTTCGTCGGTGATATGCTCGTCCTTTAGCAGATCCGTGTATGTGATGATCGCTGTCAGGGGCGTTTTCAGGTCGTGCGAAACGTTTGTGATCAGCTCGGTCTTCATGCGCTGGCTCTTGACCTCCTCCTCGACCGCTGTGCGGAATCCTCCCTGTATCTGGCACAGTTCCTCCTTGTAACTCTCAAAGATCCCAAAATGCTCCTCAAACGCATTGTCAAATTTTCCCTGTGCGATCGCATGCGTCGCCTGCAGCAGGTTCCTGTACCCCAGCTGCATTTTGCCGACATAGTACCGCAGTCCAAAATAGATCACAAACGAGTAGAATATGATCAAAAAGACGCTTATCGTCCCGGAGCTACATACCAGAAAAAGGATCAGCCCCTGCAGTGAGACCAGACACTTTAGAAATCTTTTCTTGTCCTTTCCCAGATCCACACTTGCCATGGAGCTGCGCCATTTGCTGCGGAGCCTGTGCAGAAATCCTTTGATCCGGCTGCCGTATTGATAGACCCGGCTTCTTTTTCTGAGAAACGCGCGCATGCCGCAAAAGATCTCACGGACACTCAGAAGCCACCAGTACCACACGCCAAACACCAAAAACATGACGGCAAACAGGATCAGAAAATCGATCGGTGAAATGAAAGCATTCAGCTCGCTCACAAAATAGACAAGTGCCACGATAAATTCGTAGAGAACACATGACAATATCCACATGACCACGAACATCACCTCCGCGGAGCATCCTGTGCCCACTGTATCTGCCGTGTACTGCGGCATATGGCGCACGAGAAAAGCAACGACAACGGCGATCCCCACAAGAAACAGCAGATACCATCTTCCTGTGCCGACATTTTCGTATGCCGCCTCCCTGGCGGATGTGCCAATATGACCTTTTACCGTGGCACTCCCGTATTCATCGACTTGATAGACGGTAAACCAGCTGATATTCCTGATCTGCTCCTCTGTCATGGCATATATAAATGTCGCGTTCTGCGGATTTTTCTGCGTGACCGTCATCCTCGTGTCCACCACATCAGACTCGTTCACCAGCACATAGTGCGCCACCCTCTGTCTGCTGCCAAGGAGCCGGGAGCCGGCATTGTTCGCCGCAAGCTGTGCATTCTTCAGGAACTGCTCCGAATTGCTGCTCCTGACACGCATGTCAGAAATACTGCCGTTTTTGTCGTAGCATATCATCAGGTAATACGCGTACACCGGATCCTCCCCATCCATTATCAGCTCTATGTTCCTTGTCGTGTTTTTCAGGAGCGTCCCCGTCTCACTGTCGATCACGCAGTAATCCATCATCATACCAAGTTCCGTCGTGTACAGCGCGTCGGTCTGGGCAAGGCTGTCCTTCAGATCCGAGAGATACTCCGCCTTGATCTGTGCGCTGTCTCCGTGGTATATGAGCTCGGTCCCATGGTAATCATCCGCATTCACACCGGATATTGTCTTCTCGTCGAATGCGAGGTACAGCTCCTCCGCGCTGACACTCATCCCGCTCTTTTCGAGCACTTCCGGGTACAGCAGATAATTCCACTGAAACAGGATATCGATAAACAGATCGCTCTCAAAATCATTGTCGCGCTGCGCGTAGTACTCATTTACCTGGTTCCTGCACTCCATCGCGACCAGCGCAAAAGCCGCCGCTGCCACGGTCACGATCAAAGCCGCCGTCCACAGCGCCTTTTTATTGCTTTTCAATCTTGTAGCCAACACCCCACACCACCTTTAGATATTTCGGATCATTCGGGTTGATCTCGATCTTTTCCCGGATCTTTCTGACATGCACCATGATTGTGTTTGTATTGATCGCCTGTTCATTCCACACCCGCTCGTAGATCTCATCCGCGCTGAACACCCTGCCCGGATTTTTCATCAACAACAGCAGTATCTTGAACTCGATCGGCGTCAGCTTCACCGGGTTTCCGTCCACCGCCACCTCCACCGTGTCCTCGTTTAGTTCAAGACCGCCGATCACGTGGATCCGGTCATGGTCCTCCTGTTCTGTCACCGCGTCGAGATATCTCTGGTAGCGGCGCAGATGCGAGTTCACCCTCGCGAGTAGCTCCATCGTCGTGAAAGGCTTAGTCACATAGTCGTCCGCGCCCATGTTGAGCCCCATGATCTTGTCGACCTCCTCCGACTTTGCCGACAACATGATGACCGGGAACTCATATCCCTTCTCACGCACTTTCATCATCATCGTGATGCCGTCCATCCGCGGCATCATGATATCCACGATGGCGAGATGAAATTCCTCCGACTCGATCTTTTGCAGCCCCTCAATGCCGTCTGCCGCCTGCGACACACTGTAACCCTGATTTTTCAGATAGATCTCGATTCCTTCCCGGATCTCCTTGTCGTCCTCGACGATCAAAATATGATATGTTTCCATGTTGTTTCTTTCCCCTTTGACTTTTGTCCTATATTCTTGCGTACTGATCGCTGGCATCCTCTTGAAATCTTACATCCAAAATAACTTTTAATATCGCCTGTCTTTTTCTCCGATATCAAATTGCTAAATCAGTCAATCAAAAATCAATTGCATAGCCCGCTATGCGCCTGATTTTTGAACGGAACTCTAGAAAAAATCCTGCGCGCCATTTATAAGTTATTTCTTAACAGTCCCTGATCACAGTATACCACTAATTTTGTGTAATAGGAAATTTCCCTGCGCAATTATATCCTTATATTCGTGTGCCGCGATCGCCGCCGCATAGCAGTCCGCCGCACGCCTGGCGATATCCTGCACCTGGTATTTCCGCGCGGTGTCCAGCGCCCCACGGCGCAGACGGGCACGCGGGCCTGACAGTACCTGACTGAGCACTTCCCCGAACGCCGTTTCTGACACATCTGTCATAAATCCGTTCACGCCGTCGACAACGATATCGCTCACGCCGCTTGCCCGCACCGCGACCACCGGCGTACCGGACGCCATCGCCTCGAGCAGCACGATCCCCTGTGTCTCGGATCGGGAGGAAAACAAAAACAGATCCGACGCACGGCAGTAATTTTTGATCTCCTCATTCGGAACGCGCCCCGCAAAATAGATCTCCTGTTCCAGATCCAGCCCTGCCGCGAGCTTTCTGAGCTGTTTTTCCTCCGGACCATCGCCCACCAATGCGAGCCGGAAATCAGATCCCCCTTTTTGGCGCTTCCGCTCAGCCAGCGCGCGGAACAAAAACTCCAGATTTTTCTCTTTTGCAAGTCGCGCCACTGTGCAGAACATATATTTTGTCCTATTATCTTCTCCCAGGATCCTCCTGCGCAGTGTCTCCGCGGCCCCCGCATCCACCTGAAAGCTGTCGTCCGAGATGCCTGTCGGAAGGACGTGCACCGGCACTCCGCATCCGATCTGCCACAGGTACTCCTGCATCTGCGGCGTCGGCGCAAAAACCATGTCGCAGAATCGCATGAAATGTTTGATATAAAACGGCAGTATCTTTTTAAGGCAGGACGCCTTGATGTAGTGCAGATACTGTTCATACCTCGTGTGGTATGTAAACACCAGCGGGACATTGTACTTCCGGGACAGATAGACGGCTGTCCACCCGATCATCATGGGGTGATGCACATGGATCACGTCAAACTCCCCCTTCGCAAATTCCCGCTCGATGTCCCTGTCAAAACTGTCCGGCACCGCTGCGCCCCTGGCGATCCCTGTGGGCAGTGCGCGATATCTGACGACATCGCGATCAGCCGTCTGCTCCCTGTACGTGGGCGCAAAGACCGTGACTGCATGTCCTTCCCTGCGCAGCCCGTCGCTGAGCCTCTGTATGGAGATCGGCACGCCGCCGATGAACGGCAGGTAATTGTTTGTCATCATAGCTATCTTCATAGAAAATCCCTCCTAAAGTACTGTCTGCCTACAGATGAAAATACTCAAAAACCGCATCTCCCAAAAAGTACCCGGCGCCGACAAAAACGAGGTTCCACAGGAACACGCCAAGCGCCGAGCTGACGCTGTATCTGACAAAATCAATCCGCAGCACGCCTGCCGGTATGGAGATCAGCGTCCGCACCATCGGGATCAGCTTGCTCAGAAAGATCCCAAAGCATCCTCTCCGGCGTATCATCTCAAAATTCCGCTCGATGGCGGGGCGCTGTTTCGGAAACCTGCGCAGATACCGCTCGAGCAGCATATTGCCGCCCGTATATCCCAGAAAATACAAGATCCAGCTGCCTGCCACGCCTGCCGCGAGCGTGATGACCATCACCCAGAAAAAATGGATGTTTCCCTTTGCCGCCCATATCCCTGAGAGCGGCATGATCACGCCCGCCGGAAATCCGGGCAGATTCATGTACTCTAACAAGACGATGATAAAGATCGCGACCGCGCCATATTGGGTAAAATAGGATGTTATGACATCCAGACTCATAAAAAACACCTTCTTTTTTGTTTTGATATAGCCAGTCTACCAATCAAAACGAAAAAAGAAGGTGTGCGAAACCGAAAGATTTTCTTAAGATTCTTTTACAAAATTAAAACTCAAATATCGCTGCTGTCAGTGGCGGCAGTGAGAACGTGATGAACTGATCCCTGTTGTCACATACACCCTTTTTCGCCTTGAGTGTCTTGGGGATCTTATTGCCGTTTCCGCCGAATTTCTTGTCGTCGGAATTGAGCAGCAGCTTATACTGCGTGTTCATCGGAACACCCACCCTGTACTTCGGATATTCCACGGGTGTCATGTTGATGACAAAGAGCATGTGCTGCTTGCCGTTCTTCGTCCTTCTGACAAAGCTGTATATGCTGCGCTCCGTGTCGTCTGCATTCATCCACTCAAATCCAAGCCAGTCATTGTCGATCTCGTAGAGGCACGGGCTGTTTTTGTAGATGTTTAACAGCTCGCCCACATAATCGTGCATGCCTTTGTTGAGCGGCTCCTCGAGCAGGAACCAGTCAAGCTCCCTCGCCTCGCTCCACTCGCGCTCCTGACCAAACTCCTGTCCCATGAAAAGCAGCTTCTTGCCCTCGTGCCCAAACATGAAGGTATAGAGATTTCTCAGGTTCGCGTACTTGTCGATCTCATAGCCCGGCATTTTGTTTACCATGGAACATTTCAGGTGCACCACCTCATCGTGCGACAGCGGCAGAATGTAATTCTCGGCACTGTTATAACTCATGGCGAAAGTCAGCTTGTAATGGTTATCCTTTCTGAAATACGGATCGAGTTTCATGTATTCGCAGTAATCGTGCATCCAGCCCATATTCCACTTGAAGGAGAATCCAAGACCGTCATCCTCGGGCGCTGCCGTCACTTTCGGCCATGCTGTCGACTCCTCCGCGATCGTCATCACGCCGGGATGTGCACCGTGGACGACAGAATTCAAATGTTTGAAGAATTCGATCGCATCAAGGTTCTCATGTCCGCCGTACTTGTTTGGCACCCACTGTCCTGCCTGCTTGCCATAGTCGAGGTAGAGCATTGACGCCACGGCATCCACTCTGAGCCCGTCAATGTGGAACTCCCTGATCCAGAACAGCGCGTTGGCGATCAGGAAATTTCTGACCTCGTTCTTGCTGTAATTAAATATCTTCGTGCCCCAGTCCGGATGCTCGCCAAGCCGTTTGTCCGGATGCTCATACAGGCATGTGCCGTCAAACTCGCTCAGACCGTGCGCATCTCTCGGGAAGTGGGCGGGAACCCAGTCCAAAATGACACCGATGTCATTTTTGTGCAGCAGGTCGATGAGATACCTGAAGTCGTCGGGTGTGCCGTATCTCGATGTCGGCGCGTAGTAGCCTGTCACCTGATAGCCCCAGGAACCGTCAAACGGAAACTCCGCAATCCCCATCAGCTCTATATGGGTGTAGGGCATCTCCTTTAGATACTCCACGATCCTGTCCGCAAACTCACGGTAATTGTAGAATCCTTCCTCCGTGCCGTCCGGGTGCTTCATCCAGGAACCGATATGGCACTCATAGATCGCCATCGGCTCCTCGTTCATGTCCTTCTTGTCGCGCTCTGTCATCCACTTCTTGTCTGCCCATTTGAAGTGATCCAGGTCGTATACTTTGGACGCTGTGCCGGGGCGCATCTCCGCATAGTTCGCATAGGGATCAGCCTTGTAGAGTCTCCTGCCGTCAGGGAGCACCAGCATGTACTTGTACATCTGCCCTTCCTTCACGCCCTCGACAAATGTGGCAAAGATCCCGCCCTCACCGAGACGCTCCATCGGTGATGCACTCTCGCTCCAGTCGTTGAACTCGCCGATGACATAGACTTCCCTTGCGTTCGGTGCCCACACTGCAAAGAACACGCCATCCTTTTTGCCCTTTTTGCAGAAATGTGAGCCTAACTTTTTGTATATCTCATAGTGTGTCCCCTGTCCGAATACGTACTGGTCCGCGTCAGAGATAAATACGGTTGTGTCTGTGTTGTTCATAAAAATCCTCCATTCTTATTACATAAAGTCCCTTTCCTTGAGAACTATCATGTCCTCGTTGTCATACCGTCTGGCAAAGAGTACGTCAACGAAGTTTTTGATCTTTGATTTTTTGGATTTCCAGATTGCCTCATCTATAATGTCGCGTACCTCGTCCTTCGTCACCACGTGATTGCCGCTCTGCATGTTCGCGATCCTGGTGTAAAGGGCAAGCGTACCTAACTCATCAATGGAATACTCCAAAGCCAGGGCATAGTTTTTGGCGTAAGCGACAAGTGCATTGTTGTCCATCTCCATCAGATCGATCCTGATGTTAAAGTAATCCACGATCATCGCCTGCTTCTCCAAAAGCTTTGTGATCTCTTTTTTCGTATCTTCCATGATGACTACGATCCCAAGCGTGTCCTGATTGAGGTTTGTCGCCAGCTCATAGAGCTTCTCCTCACTCATGCCGTTTGCCTTCTCTATTATAATACCACCATTATTCAATTTCTCAAAGACATCTTTGATATTTCTTTGATTGATTTTTTCCCCGGTGATCTTTGCGAGCTTCCCGGAAAAGCTGTCGTCCGATGCCTGGTACACTTTTATGAGGTTTTTCGCCATCCGCACCGTGTCAAGACCGGCGTCGCCCGTGATGATGACATTTCCTGTATAAGCGGCAAGTGTCATATTTTCAAGTGCCTGGATGATCTGTTTCTTGATCTTCTTGGTCACTGCAAAGTTCTCGAAAAGCGTCTGCTCCTCCGGTGTGAAATCGCGTATCTCCTCGCGCCTTGCACCTCTTGCTTCCTTTTTGGTCGTGGCGACGATCTTCTCGGAAAGGGAGCTTAGATCCGCAGTGTTCATCTTGATCTCCTGCGTCTTTAATGCGTCCTCCTTTGCCATCTCTGCGATACTCTCCGCATCCTCGGGATCAAGCTCTCTCTCGTTATACCCCAGATCCTTGCGCCGTTCCGGCTGGCGCGGTTCGCGGGCAGACTCGCTGTATGCGTCCTCGAGATCGTCATACGCGTCCTCCCCGTACGGCATATCTGTATATCCGCCGGCTGGATCCTGACGCTGCGCACGCTCTGCTGTGTACGCCGGGTCAGCGCCCCTGACAAAAAGCTCCTGGGTATATTCTCCCGCGTCTGTGTACCGACCGCCCGCATATCTGCCGTCTCGTCCCGCATAGTTATCCCGGGCATGTGCGCCGGCAGCATCCGTGTGGATTTCCTCCGTGTACGCGCCGGCTCGATCCGCATAATTATCCCGGGCACGTCCGCGGACAGCCTCTGTATGAATTTCCTCCGTGTACGCGCCCGCACCCTCCGCATATGGATCCTGGGTGTACACGGCAGGATTTTGCATATGGATTTCCTGGGTGCGCTCTACGGCATTGTCCTGCGCGTATCTCTCCCCGGTGTACCTGTCGGCGTCTCGTACGTACGTCTCTTCGGCGTCTCTGATATCCTGCGCATGGATCTCCTCCGTGTACGCTTCCTCTTCTGTGTATGTCCTTCGCGGCGCACCGCCCGATCTACTCGCAGCTGCAGCATAGGACTTCCCGGAATTTTGGTCGCTTCCCCGGTCGTGTGTTACCTCTGCATATCTGGCTGTACTTTGGTCATATGCTTCCTCAGCATATCTGGCTGCACTTTGGTCATATGCTTCCTCGCCATAACCGCTTTCTTCCGTGTAGGGTTCCCCGACAGTTTCATCGGCACCCTGGGCATAGGGTTCCTCAGCATAACCGCTTTCGTCAACGTAGGGTTCCTCGGCGTACCCAGTGGAATCCTGATCGTTTACTTCCTCGGCATAACCGCTTTCTTCGACGTAGGGCTTCCTGGGATTTTTGTCGCTTCCACGTTTATAGATTTTCTCAACGTACCCAGCGGAATCCCGCTCGTATGCTCCCTCAGCATAACCGCTTTCGTCCGCATAGGGTTCCTCGGCATAACCGCTGTCTTCGACGTAGGGTTTCCTGGAATTTTTGTCGCTTCCCCGTTTATACGATTCCTCAACGTACCCGTCTGCGCCCTGGGTGTAGGGTTCCTCAGCGTACCCGGTGGAATCCCGCTCATATGATTCCTCAGCATAACCGCTTTCGTCCGCATAGGGTTCAACGACATTTTCATCGGCGCCCTGTTCATAGGTTTCCTCAGCATAACCGCTTTCTTCCGTGTAGGTTTCCTCAGCATACCCAGCAGCATCCTGTTCATATGATTCCTCAACATAACCGCTGTCTTCAACGTAAGGTTTCCTGGAATTCTTGTCGCTTCCCCGTTTATACGATTCCTCAGCGTACCTGTCTGTGCCCTGTTCATAGGTTTCCTCAGCGTACCCGGCAGAATCCTGCTCATATGATTCCTCGCCATAACCGCTGCCTTCCGCATCGAGTTCCCCGACAGTTTCATCGGCGCCCTGTTCATAGGGTTCCTCAGCGTACCTGCCAGCGCCTTGCTCGTTTACTTTCTCAGCATACCTGCCAGCTTCATCGGCACCTTGTTCGTACCCTGCCCCGGCATATCTATTATCTTCCGCATAGGTTTCCCCGGCGTTTTCATCGGCACTTTGTCCGTATTCCTCCTCGTACACTGCGGCATCCTGCGCATATCCGTCCTCTGTGTATGACAGATCCCCTGCCGCACGGCGGTCTGCACCTTCCGCGTAGACGTTTCGCGCCGCGCTGCCCGAAACGTCCGCATGCACCGCTGCAGTCTTCTCCGGCTCGTATGTTTCCCCGGCATAGTCCCAGCTCCTGCCCGTGCCTGCCGATTCTCGATCCGTCATCTCCGGATTCCCGCTGTCTCCATTGAAAGACGTGCTCTTGAAATCCGTGCTCTCTGCGGGCATTTCCCGCGTGTACCTGCCGCCACTGTCCTGCGCTGCCCGGGCAGCGGACTCATGACTCTGATCGGAAACATTGAAGTTCTGTCTGTGCTCTCCGGGCTGCTCGGGCGCCACAGCTCTCCCTCCCGTTTTTGCGGACTGCTTCGATACGTATTCCACATCAAAATCATTCTCCGATGCCGGCTGCTGCGGGATATCGCTGGTGACATCCGCATCCAGGAAACCGTCACCCGGTCTGCCAGCCGGATCTCCTTGTCTGGCAGCGCCTGCCCTGCTGGTCCGCTGTGCCTCCGCTTCCTCGCGCTCAAGCTCCCCTAATATTCCGCTTTTAATAGAATTGTCAAAGTCCGCAAATATTCTGCCCGTCTGTGTAAGCACGCGCTTTTTGATCTCTTCCTGATGCTTTTTGGCATTGTCCTGCTTGATACGCTCCCACTTACCCAGCACTTCATCAAGCTTCATCGGACCTGTCGTCTGGGACTGCGCCTGCTCATCCGCATCATTCATCCCCATGATGCTCTGCTCGTGATAAACGTTCTCGTCATTATATTCCATCCGGCTGTGCTCGTCGTCCACGGATCTCTCTGTGGTGTCGCGCAGCTCCTCTATGTCAGAGTCTGTCTTGATCGAGCGCGCATCGTCTCCCGGTATAAAAACTTTTTTGATAGCTCCCGTGTGCGGCTCCGGCAGCTTTTCTGACACACCTGTCACCATCTGCGCGATATTGACCCTGCCTGTCTGTGTCTGGGAACCGACGGGCGCATCCTGCCCTTTCTGCGTCGTCCCGCGACCGGTTACACTTGCAAATATCCGCGTGTCTCCTATGCTGCTGCCGCTGCCAATGTCAGCACCGGAGTTATATTTCTCCCTGTCCTCCGCAAACACGTCCTCATTGTCGTCGGGGAACAACTCTTTCATGCTCTCGGCAACCACTTTCTGGAGATTGATCGTATTGTACTGACTCATATCCCCGGCATTTGCAGCGGATGGCGCTGTATTCTCGACCAAATGCAGTCCATTGCGGTACTCCCTGGACGCACCTACCTGCCCGGCATAGGGATCATCCTGGGCGCTCCCGCCCTGCGGATCGCCGTATGGCTCCTGCGCATGATCACTGTACATCCCGGGATCGATCAGGTTTCCGTTCTCATCATAAGCCTGCTCGACATAAAATTCACTTGTGAAACCGTTGTCCTGATAGGCGTCGTCTACATAGCTCAGATTCCCGTACCCGTCGTCGACGAAATTGCTCTGCGTGTACTGCGCACCCGGATCGTTCTGCTGAGCGTAACCATCCGGCGCATACTGTTCGCCCGGATAACCTTGATTCGCATAATTCCCGTCAGCGTACTGTTCGCCGGCGTAATCCTGACCGTTGTAATCTGTCCCGGCATACTGCCCGTCGGAGCCGTTTTCCTGTCCGTAACCGTCTGTGTAGGCATCGCGCACATACCCACCCTGGTCATAGCCGTTTCCATAAGGCGCATCGGGATCGTTTACAGGGTCATAACCGCCCTGCCCGGCATAATCCACGGGCGCGTAACTCTGCGTATCATAATTCTGGTCTCCGTAACCCTGCGCTTCATAACTTTGTGTATCATAGCCCTGCGCATAACCGCCCTGTGGGGCATAACCCTGCGTATCATAGTTTTGCCCGCTGTAATCCTGCGCCTCATAACCTTGTGCTTCGTAGCCCTGTGCGGCATAATCTTGTCCGTCATAGCCCTGCATGGGATTCGTCTGTCCGTCATAGCCCTGTGCGGTATAATTTTGTGTATCATAACCCTGCGCGGCATTCTCTGCCCCGCTATAGCCATCGGCACCGTAATTTTGCCCGGCATAACCCTGCGCATCATCCGTCTGCCCTGCATAAGCCTGGGCATCGTAATCCTGTCCGTCATAGCCCTGCTCATCGTAATTCTGTCCGTTATAAGCCTGGGCATCATAATTCTGCCCCGCATAGCCCTGCGGGTCATAATCCTGTCCGCCGTAAGCCTGGGCATCATAGTTCTGTCCGTCATAACCCTGTGGATCATAATTCTGTCCGTCGTAACCCTGGGCATCATAGTTCTGTCCGTCGTAACCCTGCGGGCCATAATCCTGTCCGTCGTAGCCCTGCTCATTATAATTCTGACTGGGGAATTGTGCTATATTATCGTAATTATTATTATCATAATTATTATTATCATAATACTCGCTGTCAGCATAATTCTTTGCGCTGTAATTCTGCCCTGCATTTCCCAGCATGATCTCGTAATTCTGCTGCTGCATCGGTGTGAGCGGCACATGTTTGGCTTTCAGCTCCATCGCCTTCATCACAAACGGTCCGTCTCCAAACCAGAGTATGATATCGTCACACTCCTCCGCGCACTTGGTGGACAGACCAACCCTGTGATACAGATAGGCAAGCTCATATGCCCACTCTTCCTGATAATCTTTTTTCTTCAATTCCTCAAGGATCTCGATCCGCTCCTCGAGACTCGCCTCCTGCGCTTCCAGAATGCGGTAGCGCAGCGTGTAGACACCGTTATCTTTGGGCGCCAGCTTCGCAAATCGTTTGTAGTACTCGATCGCTGCCACTACATCGTCTAATTCAATTGATAACTCGCACAGGGAATACACAACCGAACGGTTTGTAGGATAACGCTCGTAAGCCAGCATGAGCATCTCCCTGCTGTCTTCGTTTCGTCTGCTGATTCTGTATAATGCTGCTATCTTCAAGAGCATCGCCGCACTCTTGACGCGTCTCCAGTCGATCGTGTCCGCGATCTTGACAGCATCCGCATATCTCTCTTTGTCAATTAATTTTGAAATTTCCTCTGATCGAACTTTATACTCGTATTTATCCAAGTCTTATCACCTCTGACGCTGATGACATGTAACCATTTATCTATCAGTAAAAATTTACTTCAGTGCAGTCCTTTTGAGCCAAAAGCGTGTAATTTAATCAGGGTAGATCTGACAAATAGTCAGTCTCCCCACTCTAAAAGTCAGTTTAGCATACCGCCCTGTCCCTGTCAACGCAAATACACTTTTAAATAGAACAAAATTCGCGGATCACACTGCGGAACTGTGCAGAAATAACCTGCACAGTTCCTAAACTTTTGATGATGTTTCTAGAGCGTGTTTGAAAATTCATTCCTGTCATCTGCACGCCCCACTTTGCGTGATCTTTGCGCCAAATTCAGGTTACATAGCCCGCTATGCGTCCTTCATTTGGCACAAATCTCCCACAAATTGTGACGCGCATCTGGCAGAAAGCATTTTTCAAACACGCTCTAGCACTCCACAAGACAGAAATTAGAACTGTAAGCTGCATGGGTCGCATCAAACTTAAAAAACCAGGGAAAATCCCCCGGTTTTTCAAATTATAAGACTTATTCCACCATTCTCAACCGCTCGACCACTGTTCCATTGTTAAAGAAATGCAGCGCAATGGCAGGAATGACCGTCGCCAGAAATACATAGACCAATGCCACGATCAGAGCAGGAGCCAGCGTAAAGTGCATCGTAAAAAACCACATGGATGGCGCATTCAAGGCATTTTTCAGGGCTGTCAGCGCAAATATAACCGCGATCATACAGCCAGCTATATCTGCTCCTGCGGCATAATATAACCCTTCATAGACCATTAGACGGCGAAGCTGCCGGTTTGTCATGCCAATGCTCTGCATCGTAGCAAATTCGTTGCGGCGGGCAATAATGCTGGTGATCATCATATTGGTAAAGTTGATCAGCCCGGCAAAAGCCATGATCGCTGCGATCATGCCACCCACCAGCAAAACAATGATCCGCATGGATGCCGTCTGTTGTTTCAGCAGTTCGGTGGAGGTATAGGCAACAGCGGGATTGCTCTGTGTGAGATCACTCAAAAAAGCATCTATCTGTGCTTCCTGCCCCTCGGACACATTGAACCCATAACTGAATCTGGTTGGATTGTCATAGATCTGCATGAACATACTGTCGGTCATGTAGATGAGCGGGGCATCTCTTCCGATGTTATTCTGTGCGGTCGTCGACGAATTCGTTTCTCTTTCCATGCCTACCACCTTTGCCCTTGCAAGGATCGTACAAGTCTGAAACAGTTCGCCCTCTTTATAGAAAGAAATGCGGTCTCCTACTTGCAGCTGCTCTGTAAGGAGCGTTTCTTTAGGCTCTCCGGTCAGATTGTCCACAAAACATCCAAGTATCACATATTCCCCGGTCTGCAACTTCTGGTTTAGAACTTCTGCATCTTTTTCGCCATCAAAGATTGTCAGATCAGTGAAAAACTGTTCAGATGCCCCATAGATATTTCCACAAAAAAGATTTTCCACCTCGGGCGCAGTCAACATGGAAAAGCCACTATACGATCTACTGATACGACCGTCTTCTTCCTCCCAGGTACCTGAGCAGGATAAACGCCCAATACCATAATCAACCAACACATTTGTGTCATCCAGCGTGTTTCGGTAAAGGCTTCTCCCGCTTTCGATCCCCGGTTGCTGGTTGATAAAATCAACAACCGATGTGGGAAGTTCGTCTGAATGGTATTTGAACCCTTCATAAACATTGGCAACAATAGCATTGTAAACCGTATAGTCTGTTTTTGTGCTGCGGCTGATAAATTTTTCTTCATCGATACTTTGCGTGATAATGACAGCCGAATTGACAAAAACCATGCATAACAGCAAGGAAATGATAATAAATGCTGAGCGCCGTTTGCTCCGTCCGAAGTTGGCCAACGCCATGAGGGGCAGTTTGGCTCCATGGATCCTCTTAGAAGATTTCCTTCTATGATCATCTTGTTCTGTGTACCGGACAGCTTCTAACGGCGATACATTCGCTGCTTTTTTTGCAGGCTTTCGCGTGCTGATATATACAGTAAAAATTGTAAACAAGGACGCTATGACAAAGATCAAAGGGGAAGTTGAGATCTGCATTGCCGACATTGCCGACTTGTGTTCAAATCGGAAAAAGTTCATCACAACCGGCAGTGCCAGCCATCCGGCAAAAAAGCCGGCGATCAACCCGACCGGTAAACCAATGAGGGTGAGCCAGAATGCCTGCCGGATTACCAGTTTTTTAATCTGCCGGGAAGATGTGCCGATCGTCCGCAGCAAACCATATTGCCGCACATCCTGCATGACAGAAATATCAAAAACATTGTAGATCAGCAGATAGCCGCATACCACAAATAAAAGCGCAGCTATCACAGCAAATAAAACGGTTTCCCCTGATGTCATTCCCTGAGTCATTTGATTTGCGCTGCAAAGGATAAAATTATCGGTCCCGATGTTGCCCGGGTTGGCACCTATGCTGCGCACAAAATCTTCTAACTGGTCTTTTACATTTCCCTTGTTTTTCAACACCACATCAGAGAACGTAAGCCCTGCCATTTCCCCGTCCGCTGCATAGGTGTTTTGGAATATTTCGGGGTTTTCCTCTACGAACTGCTCTGATACAATCATTCGGCTGACACCATCGTAGCGGGCTTCCCACCAGCCGGAAAGCACCATGTCATAGTGATACGTCTGCCCACGCACTTCAAATTCTACCGGAACCGAAGCGCCGATTTTGACTTCAACGCCCAAAGCCTTGAGCGCACGGTCGGTGGTGGTAATCTCATTCGCCTTTTGGGGCGCGACACCATGGCTCGGCGCACAGAATGTCAATTCCTGCTGTACGCTGTCAGCATAGTTGATCTCAACAGCATGGCCAACAGCGTTGCCGGCATACGCAAGGAAACGCCTGTGCCCTGCTTCCTGAATGAGATCGCTCCTAGCAAGCTGCTGATACTGTTCTTCTGTCATATAACTCAGCGTACCATCTGCCTTGCTTCCCTTTTGCATATACATGGAGAGCTGCAGGGAAGAAACCATGTTAAATGCGAGAGCGATAATTGAAGTAAATAAAAACGCTGTCATTGTGATAGCCAGGATCGCGGTAACATTTCGCACCCTGTTTTTCTTGAAATACCTTTTTGAAAGGTTTCTAATTACTTTTGTATTGTTGTTCCCAAAGAGAATATCATTCATGTTCCTGCCCCTCCTTTACTGCACGATTTTACCGTCCTCAATGCGGACAATGCGGTCGGCAAGCTGGGCGATCTCGTTGTTGTGCGTGATCATCACCACGGTTTGATGAAATGTATCGCTGGTAACTTTCAAAAGCCCCAACACGTCGCTGCTCGTCCGGCTGTCCAGATTGCCGGTCGGTTCGTCAGCCAGGACGATGGCAGGTTTGGAAACGAGGGCGCGGGCTATGGCGACGCGCTGCTGCTGCCCGCCGGACAGATTGTTCGGCATATTGTTCAGTTTGTCCCCGAGGGCCAGCATGCGTACTACTTCGTCCATAAATTTTTTATCCACCGCATCGCCGTCCAGCGCTACGGGCAGGACGATGTTTTCATAGACATTCAAAACAGGGACAAGATTGTAGTTTTGGAAGACAAAGCCGATGTTGCGCCGGCGGAAGATCGTAAGCTGCTCGTCGTCCAGTTTTGCCAGTTCCCTGTCCTTTACCTTGACGCTGCCGGAGGTCGGCACATCCAGGCCGCCCATCATGTTCAACAGGGTGGACTTGCCGCTGCCGGAAGTCCCGACAATGGCGACAAATTCCCCCTGCTCAATGGAGAGCGACACACCGTCCAGCGCCTTTGTGATGTTCGGCTCCGCGCCGTAATATTTTTTGAGATCAGTTGTCTGCAAAACGTTCATGGTAAGCACCATCCTTTCTGTGATGCCGCTATCATAACAGCCAATTCTCACAGAAATGTCACAGGTCGCTGGTTTTTTACCCTTGAAATGTCACAGTTTCGTGACTTTTCATATATTCAATTGTATTTAATTGCGCGGCAGGAACACAGAAAATGTAGAGCCGCTGCCCACTGCCGAAGTCACCTTGATATAGCCACCCTGCATGGTGACGATCTCACGGGCGAGGTACAGCCCTATGCCGATGCCCTCCACATCGTGTACTTCTTCCTCCCGGTAAAAGCGTTTGAAGATCATTCCCTGCCGGCTCTCCGCTATACCTTTGCCGCTGTCTGTAATGTCAATCTTCACATACAGCTCCCAGCTCTGAACGGACACCTGGATAGCGCCCTCCGACGGCGTGTATTTCACAGCATTATCCAAAATATTGAACAGGGCTTCGCTTGTCCATTTCCTGTCATGGGTCAGCAGTATATCGGAGGGGCAGTCTGCACTGACATGAATCGCTTTCTTTTCTGCGCTCAGCAGAATCCCGCCCAGCGCCGCCGCCAACGTGTCGTATATTGGCTGCATCTTTCTGTCCAGACAGATCACGCCGATTTCCAGCCGAGAGGTCTTTATCATTGCCTGCATAAGAAAGTCCAGTTTTTCAAGCTGGCTGCTGGATGCCTGCAAAAATTCCTGACGCTTTTCCTCTGTCAAAGGCTGTTCCAGCAAAGTGGCGTTTATCATCTGTAGATTCGCAATCGGCGTTTTTACCTGATGGGAAATATCAGAGATCAATTCCTGCAAATCAGCCCTCTCGTTTGCGATGCTCTCCCTGTTTTCCCGCATAACTTCATATAGGCGGATCAGCCGGTGATCGATCTTGCAAAACAAATCTTCTTCCTCACAGACTTGCGGTGGAGCTGATACTCCGTCCAGCATATGATCCATTGTTTCGCACAGCCTGTCCGAAAACACTGCCAGCTTCCGGCGCAGAAAGGCGACGAAAAGAGCTGCACAGGTAAACACCAGCAGGATAAATAGCAAACCCAGCCACACGATTGCCGGATTTTTGGTATAGAGAAAAGCCGCGGTAACAGTCATCATGGAGAGCAAACCTAAAAAGGCTGCCCCCACCGCACAGGCGCAGTTGATAGAAAGTCTGCTGTGATTCACTTCTTTATCCCCCCAATCCACATGTAGCCCATACCGTAGACCGTTTTGATATACTGCATGCCGCCTGCTTCGATTTTCCCCCGGATACGGCTGATCGCTACAGTCAATGCGTGTTCATCCACAAAATTTTCATCTGCGTCCCACAACTTTTCAAGGAGCCTCTGCCGGGTCAGAACGACTTGCGGATTTCTCATCAGCACTTTTAGCAAACGGTATTCCATCGGCGTGAAGATAACCGTCTCTCCTGCGAGAGTGGCGGTCAATTCCGAAAAGTTGACGGACAGTGTGCCGTCTGTGTAGCAATCTCCACCTGTCTGCTTCTGGATGCGGCTCAGCAAAGCGGAAACCTTTTTTCGGAATACGCTGATATGGAACGGCTTTGTCACATAATCGTCTGCTCCCAATTCAAACCCTCTCAGCATATCGCTTTCCATATCGTTTGCGGTCAGGAAAATCACGGCGGTATCCGGACGGCGCTCTTTGATTTCCATACAGAAGTCAAATCCGTTTCCATCCGGCAAATTGACATCGAGCACGATCAGATCATAGTCCTGCGCTTCACAGAAACTGACGGCTGCTGATTTTGTCATGGCAGCGTCCACTGTGTAGCCCGCCACTGAAAGATTATAACAGAGCGTATTGTTCAAGAGACGGTCATCCTCAACGACCAAAAGCCTCATGGCATCACTTCCTTTCGCTTATAGGATAACACGAAAATGTCACAAAAATATCACAATACTTTTCGTACTGCGATACACCGTCTAATACTACTGCCGCGTCCCCGACCTTCCCGGATAAAGAAAGGTGGATTTGCCGGAACCGGAGGCACCCATGATGACCGCAAAATCGCCCTGATACTTTTTGTTTTTGCTTTCTCCAATTTGTCCCAAAAACAAAGATAACCCAAAGAAAGCTGAAAATCTTTGCACTGCAGCGTACTTTTTCCAAACCTTTTTACCATATGTTCTCTCAAGAGATTTAATCCCGCAACAATCCAACATCTTCCGGCATCTCCTTGCGCAACAGCTTCCATCGTTGAAATATCTACGGAAAATTCAAATGGTTGTAACTTTAAAAATACTCATTTTACACAGTACGCTGTTCATCTAATTTGCTAAATTTGTTAACCAACTATCATACGGTAATTTATGATATCTCTTCTCCGCTTCTTTTACCATAAAAATATAGGGCATAGCAACCGCCATACCCATGTCTTTCACGTCACTAAAGAAAACCAGTAGAAATTTGCTCTATGTAATGAGTATTAACTAATCTTTTTTGAATACGCATACATACAAATATTCACTCTCCCACATTTGATCATCTACAATGTTCTCTCCTTTATGTAAATCTACAACATCAAACTTTTCTCCCCAAAACGCTTTCAATCTTTCTTCTGTAAATGCAACTCCAGTTTGTTTTCTCCTATAAAAATCATAGTCATCCACTTCATCTGCACCATTTTTTCCTGCCGCAAAGCATAACAGAATAAAATAGCCATTTTCTGTTAATATGTTTGAAACAATATCTCTATATTGCAAACGTCTATGTGGAGTCAAATGATGAAAGATACCACTATCTATAACCAGATCAAACCTCTTATTCATTAAATCCATTTCAAAAATATTTTCTGCCTTAAAGACTACTTTTTCTGCCATGCTTTCTCTTGCGTTTTTTCTTGCATTTTCTATGGCGATTTCTGACAAATCATATGCTTCTGTATCAACATCATTTTTAGCAAGATAAATTGCATTTCTCCCCTCTCCGCAACCAAATTCACAAGCATTTTTTATAGCGTGCTTTTTCATAAAATCAACAACACATTTATCCGGCAGTTTATTATATTTCAAAAATGGGGCAGGTTTATCTCTGTTAGTGTAAAAAATATCCCAATCCACTCCCTCTGTATATCTGTCAAGCATATCAAATAAATCTTCCACTGTATTTATGTAGTTCATACACACCTCCACAAACTCAATCTAAATGACTATTCAATAATTTCAATACAACCGTCACCAAATATAATTGCCTGTGTATTTCCCAATTTTATTGTTTCTTTCCTATTTATGCTATAAAAGATCCTCCGTTATAATATATTTGCACATATGCCACAGTTCTCCGATTCCCACACTTTGTTATATCTTGTTATGAGATTTTCTTTCCCTTGATTTTGCCCTTATAAGCAGTCAGGGAAAGAGTAAACTTGTGTG
>ERZ808054.980-NODE-980-length-19668-cov-4.649023_pt1 | contig 19668 bp, 17 predicted proteins | sample MGYA00380201_ERZ808054 | MGnify/ENA primary metagenome ERZ808054 (study PRJEB31490, sample SAMN06133419) | mouse gut metagenome | isolation source: Z5_2 | host: mice | place: China: Chengdu | collected 2015-05 ... | reverse complement strand
ATCCGTCTTCCGCTCCCAGACCGGCTTATTCCGTACTGGAAAATTATATGTTAAAACTTACCACCGATTTCCGTTTTGCGGACTGGCATGATGCGATTGCGGAGTATATGAAGGGATAATTGACATAAGATGGAATTTATAGAGGATTTGTTGCACAACCGGATTTTCGTGGCGGCAATCTGCGGATGGTTTGTGGCACAGGTATTGAAAACGCTGATTCATATGTGGTTTAACCGCAAATTTGTGGCGGAACGCCTGGTGGGAAGCGGCGGTATGCCCAGTTCCCATTCGGCGACGGTATGCGCTTTGGCTGCGGCGTCAGGGATGGAATACGGCGGCGACAGTTTCCAGTTCGCCATGGCGGCGGTTTTTGCCATCGTCGTGATGTATGATGCCATCGGCGTCAGGCGCGAAACGGGGATACAGGCGAAAGTATTGAATGAAATGATGGAATTATTTGATAAAATGGGCAAGGAAATGAGCGTAGAGGAGAAGCTGAAAGAATTTGTGGGGCATACGCCGCTGCAGGTGCTGATGGGTGCACTGCTGGGGATTCTGATTGCCGTGACGGTGTATTGGTAAGACATGTCCACAGGCTGTATGGATTAACGGTGGGATATGGTATGTTCCATAAGGAGCTTTGGCAATACGGGCAGCGCCGGACAGGCGCTGCTTTTTTTGCACAGCCCCATGCAGTGGAAGTATGCCGCCGAGGCGGCGCATGGGGCGCGCGGAGTGGGGGAAAAATCTCCCCGACTCGATTGCACAGCCCCATGCCCGGTTACCATTTCCGGCGGTATTCCAAAGGGGTCATGCCTTCGGATTTCTTAAAGACTTTGATGAAATACCCGGCATTTTGGAAGCCGCAGCTTTGGGCAATGGATTCCACGGAACCGTCGCTGAACCGCAGCATGGATTTGGCATGGGAGATGCGTCTGGCGGTCAGGTCGTCCGACAGGGTGGAGCCAAATGTCTTGCGGTATTCCCGTGAAAGATGGAATTTGCTGATAAAGAATAGGTTGGAGAGTTTCTCCAATGTAATTTTTTCCCCGTAGTGCTCTCCCAGATAGGAATGCACCTGTTCCAGTTTTTCGGGAATGGAATATTCCCCGGAATGTTCCATACGGCTTTCGGTAAAACAAAGGGTGATGATGTCGGTAATGTATTTGTTGGATAAAAGCTCAACCAAAGAAGGGCTTTCCTGCTGGGTCCGGTAAAGCTGGGAAAGGGTGTCGGTAAAAAGGACGAGGTTGCGGGGGCGGAACAGGAAAAAATTATTCTGCTGTTTGAAGGCATCGTAATAACTTGCCGCGTTTTTGCCGTTAAAATGGACCCACATAAGGCTCCAGGGGGCATCGGCGCTGCTTTCGTGGGAATAAGGCTTCGTACAGTCCAGCCATACGCAGTCGCCTGCGGATATGGGATACGTCCTGCCTTCGTAGGAAACGCTCCCGTTCCCGTCCAGTACGAGGAAGAACAGATAGGAGCTTAAGTTCTGCCGCCTGCTGACATGGGGTTCGAGACTTTGCAGCGTGCCGACTTCCTGTACGTAAAGATAGTGTTCCCTGGCATATTGGGACGGGGTCGAAATGATGCGGTTTGATTTTGATTTTGCCATGGGCAGCTCCTCCGTTCCTTAACGTTCCATAAGACAGTCAAAAGAAATGGTCAAAGAAGATGCCCAAAGAAGGTACAGCAATATTTTACCATTTTGACGCAATATTATGGGTTGATACTTGTATTATACAATAGTATACTCCCTAAAGGAAGCACAAAATAGGACTAGACGTGTCTGAAAACGGTTATTGTCCAGGGACGGTAACGGATCAGGAAGGGAAATACGGATGCTTTCGGTATGTTTGGTTTTTTTATATGTATGGTTGTGCGCGTATTTGGTGGGATTTGCCGTATTGTCGGGTATCCGGTATGTATATGGCAGTTTCATGGTGAAGGCGGACGGCTATGTGATGGCAGGGCTTGTAACGGTAACGGTGTATGCGCAGTTTTTCAGCCTGTTCCATAAGGTGGGGTTTGTGGCGAACCTTTTGCTGGCAGCGGTATGTGCAGTAATTGCAGTGGTTTTACGCAGGCGGTTAAAAGAGGAAATCCTCAGGCAGTACGGCGCTTTGGGCAGGGGCAGGAGGATTTTTTATTTGCTGTTGTTTCTGTTCATGGCATACGGGACGTCGCGGGGAATCATCCATTACGATACCGGGCTGTATCATGCACAGAGCATCCGGTGGATTGAGGAATACGGTGTGGTGAAAGGGCTTGGAAACCTGCACTGCAGGCTGGCTTACAACAGTTCTTCCTTTGCGTTGTCGGCATTATACAGCTTTGGTTTCCTGGGGGGACAGTCGTTCCACTGCATGGCGGGGTTTTTGGCTTTGGTACTGGCGAAGGTGTGCGGCGAAATCGGCGGTGCATGGGGCAGGAGGAAACTGCTTTTGCCGGATTTTGCCAGACTTATGGGAATTTACTATCTTTTGATGATTTTTGATGAAATGGTTTCCCCGGCTTCGGATTATTTTATGGTTTTAACGGTATTCTATATTATAATCCGGTATTTGGATTTGGCGGTAAAGCAGGAGGATTCGTGGATTCCTTATGGGCTGTTGGCGCTGCTTTGCGTGTTTACCGTGAGCGTGAAGCTGTCGGCGGCGTTTATCGTGCTGTTTGCCGTAAAACCGGCGGCGATGCTGCTGTGTAATTGGAAGAAAAAGAAGAACGGGAAGGGAATTGCGGGTTTTCTTGGGATGGGGTTTTTGATTGTCCTTCCTTTTCTCATACGGAATGTATGGATTTCGGGATGGCTGGTATATCCGTTTACGGCATTGGATGTTTTTCCCGTGGACTGGAAAATCCCGGAAGGGATTGCGGCTTATGATGCGAAGGAGATACAGGTATGGGGGCGGGGGATTTATGACGTCGCAGCGTACGGGAGGGCGTTTGGAGAGTGGTTTCCGGCGTGGTTTGGCAGCCAAAGCGGGGTGGACCGGCTGTTCATCCTTGCCGGTGGCATTGCGCTTCCCGTGGCGGCGGCAGGCTTTGCCGTGGCGGTTTGGAAGAAAAACGGCGTACAGCGGGACGTGATGTTCGCGGCGGCGGCGGTGGACGTTTCCTTTTTGTTCTGGCTGTTTTCCGCCCCGTTAATCCGGTACGGCTGCGTATATGTGTGGCTGGCTGCGCCGCTGACGTTTGGCGGGCTGGCATTTTGGCTGGTTGGCAGCGGGCAAGCGGGACGGGTCTTTTGGCGTTTTGTGTATGCGGCAGTATTTCTGGCGGGCGGTTATAAGGCGGTCATGTTCGGAAAAGAAGTGGCGGCAGGATATTCACCGGAATATTTTGTATGGCAGAAGGATTATGAGAATTTCGGGGCACAGGCGTATGAAGTGGGAGGGATTACGTTCTATTGTCCCGTGGAAGGCGACCGGATTGGTTATGAAGCGTTTCCGTCTTCCCCTGCAAGGGCGGACATGGAGCTTAGGGGGGACGGACTGGAAGACGGATTCCGGTATAAGCAGTAGGAATGTATCAAAATGTGTAAAGGAAAGGTGTGGATGAGGAGATGAATAAGACAGACAAAATTTATGTGGCGGGACACCGGGGACTGGTGGGGAGCGCCATCGTGAGGAATTTACAGGAAAAGGGGTACACGAACATTATCGGGCGGACCCATAAAGAACTGGATTTGACCAACCAGGCGGCGGTGAACCGGTTTTTTGAAGAAGAAAGACCGGATGTGGTGGTTTTGGCTGCCGCAAAGGTGGGGGGCATCCATGCCAACAATACGAAACCGGCAGAATTTGCCTATGAAAACATGCAGGTACAGTGCAACGTGATTAAGTGCAGCCATGACTATAAGGTAAAGAAGCTGTTGTTTTTGGGCAGTACCTGCATATATCCCCGTATGGCGCCCCAGCCCATACCGGAGGATGCGCTTTTAACGGGACCTTTGGAAGAAACCAATGAGGCTTATGCCATAGCGAAAATATCGGGGATGGAGATGTGCAAGTTCTTCAAACGCCAGTACGGGGATGATTTTATCAGTTGTATGCCCACCAATCTGTACGGTCCCCATGACAATTATGATTTGAAGGATTCCCATGTGCTGCCCGCCATGATCCGGAAATTCCATGAGGCGAAGGAGAGCGGCGCGTCTACCGTGGAACTGTGGGGGACGGGAAGCCCGCTGCGCGAATTTTTATATGTGGACGATATGGCGGATGCCTGTGTGTTCCTGCTGGAAAATTACAGCGGGGAGCAGCATGTGAATATCGGTACGGGGAAAGAAGTGACGATTAAAGAACTGGCGGAAACGGTCTGCCGTATGGTGGGATACGAAGGGGAAATCGTATGGAATAAGGACATGCCGGACGGAACGCCCAGGAAACTGACGAATGTGGAGAAACTCCATGCATTGGGCTGGCATCATAAAGTGGAGTTGGAAGAAGGCGTGAAGCTGGCGTACGACTGGTTTAAGGAGAACATCGGACAGGCGAGGATGAACGGCAGGTAAACGGGGATACAATAGGCAAGGGAAAGGAGCTTGGCAGCAGGGATGGACAGATACAGTGTGATAATGGCAGGAGGCGGGGGAACGAGGTTTTGGCCTTTAAGCAGGAAGAAGACGCCGAAGCAGTTTTTGAACCTGACCGGCAGGGATACCATGGTAAACGAAACCATAGACCGGATTGCGGCTAACGTGCCGAAAGAAAATATTTATATCGTCACCAATGTGACACAGGCGCCGCTTATGGAGAAAGTAACGAAAGGGCGGGTGACGCCGGACCGGATTCTGTCGGAACCTGCGGCGAGGAATACGGCGGCATGTATCGGTTATGCGGCGGTGGCAATCCGGAAGAAGTACGGCGACGGTATTATGTGCGTGCTGGCATCCGACCATTATATCAAGAATGCGCAGGTATATGCCGAAGTGATGGATTTTGCCATGAAACTGGCGGAGGAAAAGGACCGGCTGATTACCATCGGCATCCGTCCCACGGGACCGGCTACCGGTTACGGCTACATTAAATATAATAAACGGGTGCGGGAAGTGGGGCATACCATCGGCGCAGAGAGCCAGAAGCGGATTACGGCTTATCCGGTGGCGGATTTTGTGGAAAAACCCGGATTGTCCACGGCGAAATCTTATGTGGAACAGGGCTGCTATTTGTGGAACAGCGGCATGTTCGTATGGAAAACATCGGTCATCTTAAAATATTTTGAGGAACTGCTTCCCGATGTGTATGAGTGCCTTTTGGAAATCGAGGAAGCCATCGGGACGGACAGGGAAAAGGAAACGATAGAAAGGGTATATCCTTCCATTCCGAAGATTTCCGTGGATTACGGGATTATGGAGAGGGCGGACGACGTCATTATGCTGGAAGGCGATTTTGGCTGGAACGATGTGGGAAGCTGGGATGTGCTGGATGTTTTGTATGAAACGGATGCAAACAACAATGTGGTTTATGGGGATCAGATTCATATCGGTTCCAGGAACTGCATCGCTTATGCGAAGGACAAGCTGATTGCAACGATAGGACTGGATAATGTGATTATCGTGGAGACGGAAGATGCAGTGCTGGTTTGCGATAAGGATAAGGCGCAGGATGTGAAGAAGGTCGTGGAAATGCTGGAGGAGCAGGGAAAGACACAGTATTTGTAGGGCAGGAAACAGGATTAACCGTCCGGCATTTCCCCTTTTCGAAACTGCATCGGGGATAAGCCGGTGGAGCGTCTGAAGCAGTCGCTGAAAGAGGAACTGCTGGAGAAGCCGGCTTCTATGGCAATTTCGGTCATGTTCATTTTGGAACCGAGCAGCAGTCTTTGGGCATAAGCGATTTTTTCGTTCAATAGGAACGAGGAAAACGGGGTATGCAGATGACTGATGAATATTTTGGAAAGGTAGGAGGCGGAAACATTTATCTGGCGTGCGGTCTCATTCAGGGAGGGATTTTCCCGCAGGTGGGCTTTTACGTATTTGATGGCGTTGGCAAGGCAGTCGTTCTTCTTTTCCAGTTCCAGCATATTGACGCCGCCTACAATCCTTTCGTTTAAGCAGAGGATTATCAGTTGGTTTAACAGTCCTTTCAAAATCAGTTCGGAATATTTGTCATAGGAATTCCATTCCCTCTCCATTTCCTTTAAAATGGAGAGGATTTTATTTTGGGTCTGTTTCGTAAAGCGGACCACATGTTCTTCGCACAGTTCGTTGTATTTTTCCTCGCCGATGGTTTGCAAAAGTTCGGAAACCATGTCATCCGTAAATTTCAGGAGTATCCGCTCATAAGGGGCATTGGATATGTAAGTGGTGCGCCGGTACATGTTTTTGGGAATAAATACCATCTCGCCCGCCTGTACGATGGCGGTGGAATTAGGGGAATAAATCAGACGTTCCCCGCTTAACATGTAAGTAATGCCGTAAAAATCCGTGTAAGCCTCCGCAACCGTCATTTCGTAATGGGGCGGACGGGAAGTACGGTCAAAATTAAAATGGTATCCCGGTTTTAATGGAAGTGGCATGGGGGTTCCTCCTTGTTCTTTTTCCGGAACCGCAGCGGCGGCAGTCCTGTCATGCGCTTAAAACAATCGCTGAAATAGGCGCTGCTGGAAAATCCGGCTTCCTTTGCGATTTCCTTCATGCTCATGTTGGATTCCATAAGCAGCTTTTGGGCATACTGTATTTTTTCATTGAGGACGAAGCTGGAAAACGGGGTGTGCAGGTAATCCATAAATATTTTTGAAAGATAGGAAACGGATATGTTGACATATCCGGCGGTTTCTTCCAGCGAAGGGTTATCCCGCAGATTCGCTTTTACATAGTGGATGGCACTGTTTAAGTAATACTGTTTTGTTTCCTGTATGGAAGGGGTCTGTTCATTGACGGTTCCTTCCTGTAAACCCAGGAGGATCAGCTTATGCAAAAGCCCTTTTAAAATCAGTTCGGAATACGTGTTATAGGAATTCCATTCGTCTTCTATTTCCTGAATGATTGGCAGGATTTTTTTCTGTGCGTGTTTTTCCAGGTGGATGGAAGGATATTTGGAATGAAAAGCGCTAAAATCCTTAAAACCCAGTGTTTCCATCAAATCGTCAACCATACAATCCGTAAATTTTATGAGGATATTTTCCCGTGGGGTGTCCGAAACATAACCGGAGCGTTCGTAGACATTTTTTGCCGTAAAAGTGATGTCGCCCGACCGGATGATGAACGTGGAATTATAACGGTATACAAGCTGTTCGCCGCTGATGGTATAGGAAAGAGCATAAAAATCCGTGTAGGTTTCCGCTGCCGTCATCTCAAAGTGCGGCGGACGGTATATATGGGCATAATTAAAGTTGTATCCTGGCTTTAAGGGAAGCGGCATATCGTTTTCCTCCTTTTCGGGTTCCATCATAGCATCCGCCAAAAATCAGCGCAATAACCATGTGGTGGAGCGTTGTTTTGGCAATGCAACCGGCAGTTTCTTTTTCGGGTAGTTTTTTGTCTTTTCGATAGTCTTTTTTCAGTAATTTCTTCATTTTGATTTAGTACACTCTTTAAGGTAAAAATATACCACAAGATAAAAACGGGGTAAATGTTTGAAATCTAAAAAACGGGAAGAATTGGAGTTCTAAAAAGAAGAAATCCGTTTTTAATCGTGTTATGCTTTTATAAGTTATCATTCCATAAAAATACCTAAAAAAACAGGAGAGATTATGGGAAAAAAGTAAAAAGTAACAAAAGTTACGAAAGCAGCAAAGAAAAAAGGAGGTCTATCAGTTATGAAAAAGAAACCAGTATCCATGCTTCTGACTGCCGCCATGGTAATGTCATTGGCAGCCTGCGGAGGTGCGGACAATACGGCGCCTGCGGCAGAGGGCAGCGGCAGCGGGACGGAAACGGCGGCGGAAAGCGAAACGGCGCCGGCAGGGGATTCTGCAGCGGAAACTCCTGCGGCATCCACAGGGGACGGCTACCAGCTTGATAAGATTACCATGGTAGTGGACGGTAACCTGTCGGCAACCTTGGACAGCGGACAGGAAGAATTTGAAAAACAGTGGGAAGAAGCGGTCGGTGTGGATCTCGAAATCCAGCAGCTTGACCATTCCGGTTATACGGATGCGGTAGGAAGGCTGTTTGCCAGCGGGGATTACCCGGATGTCATGATTATGCCTGCGGATATGTACGCACAGTATCTGCCGACGGGAATGCTTTGGGACATGACCGATGCCTATGATAATGCGGATTTCCAGTCCAGGATGCTTCTGCCGGGCATTAACGAAGCGGTGAGGAAAAAAGGGAACGGAAGGCTTTATGGTTTTTCCCCTACATACGGGAACGGATGTGTGACTTATGTGAAAAAGGCATGGATGGATGCTTTGGGGATTAAGGTGGAGGATATTAAGACCTATGACGATTATTATGCCATGTTAAAGCGGTTTCATGATGAGGACCCGGACGGGAACGGCGTAAACGGCGATACATACGGAGTGGTAGCGGCAGGTTTTATCGGGAACGAAGCGCCTTATATCAACTATCTTCCCGAATTTTGGCAGGATGCATATCCCGGATTTATCCAGGGAGACGACGGCGTATGGACCGACGGATTCCAAAGCGATGCCAGCAAAGCGGCGCTGCTCAGGCTGCAGCAGGCATATAAGGACGGTGTGATTGATCCGGAAACTCTGACGGCATCCACGAAAATAGCCCGCGAGAAATGGTTCTCCAATGACCAGACGGGTTCTTCCGGCGCATATACTTATTGGGCAGGGCGTTGGTACCAGACACTGACCGATTACTTTGTAAAAAATGATTTGGATACGGAACTGGTTATGCTTCCGCCAATAGAAGAAGTGGGGGCGTACATTAACCGGGAAGCGCCCGTATGGGTTATCATTGACGACGGGGACGGGGACAATGCCCGCGAACAGGCGATCTTTGATAAGTTTTTTGAAACCATGATGGACGGCGACGTGGTGCAGACGCTTTGGACCTATGGTGCGGAAGATGTCCACTGGTCGGTACATGCGGAAGAATTTGTGACAAACCCGGACGATCCCGAAAAGAGGAAAGAATACAGTTATGAAGAAGGGGAATTCCATTTGAAACTTTCGCTTACGAATCCCAATGCCCTGTGGGCAAAGAATCTCTTTGATCCGAACCTGGTAGTTTGCGAGCTGACCAACGGCTACGGGGATCCCAGCGAGCTTTTGTTACAGGGAAGTAAGTTCTTTTCCGAGAACAGCAAGGACGCCCCCATGGCTCCCATCAGTGAGACTTATACCAATGAGGCAGGTACGATTTACGATGCGAAACTGGCGGCCGTTACGGAAGTGGTAATTAACGGCGGCGATGTGGATGCGGCGATGCAGACCTATGTGTCCACCGTCGGGGGTATCATCGACCAGTGCTTAAACGAACTGAATGCACAGTAAAAGCGGACAGGCGCACAGGCAGGCTGCCTGCCGCGCCGTGCGCCTGACCTGTTGTCCGCGAAAGGAAAGAGGGAGGGAGCGGTATGAAAAAAAGTAAGCAGGCAGTAACGTCCACGGGCGTAACGGTGCGCGAAAAGCCGTTGGGTATGCGCATTTGGAACTGCCGCGGATATTATTTGATGTTTCTGCCGGTTTTTATATTTGTCATTATTATGAATTACTGGCCCATGCTGGGAATCCGGTATGCGTTTTATGACTACAAACCGGTGGGGCAGCCGGCTTGGATCGGGCTGGGGCATTTTACGAAGATGTTTTCCACGTCGGCTTTTTGGACAGCGTTTCGGAACACTTTGGAACTGAGCATTATCCGGCTGCTGATTACCACGTTTGCATCGGTGATCGTGTCGGTATTTCTGAACGAAATGGGAAATCTTTTGGCTAAGAAGACGCTGCAGACGGTGATTTACCTGCCCCACTTTATGTCGTGGGCGGTAGTGGCTTCCATCTTCAGCCTGCTGCTGTCCCCGTCCAGCACGGGTATGATTAACGGCTGGCTGAGGGATCTCGGCTATATTGCGCAGGACCAGTCGGGAATTTATTTCCTGGCGGATTCCAAATGGTGGCGGCCGATTTTCTATACCATTAATATTTGGAAGGAAACCGGTTGGGGAACCATCATTTTCCTGGCGACGCTTTCCGGTATCAATCCGGAATTGTACGAGGCGGCGGATATCGACGGCGCGACGAGAATGCAGAAAATCCGGTTCGTTACGTTTCCGGCGCTGAGCAATACGATTATTACGGTGTTAATCCTGAATTTGGCGAAAGTAATGAATATGTTTGAACCGGTTTTTGTTCTTTATAACAATGCCGTGTATGATGTGTCCGATGTAATTTCTACTTATGTGTACCGGCAGACTTTTGCCATTGCACTGCCGAATTACGGTTATTCCACGGCGGTGGGACTGTTCCGTTCCCTGGTCGGCGGCATCTTGGTTTTGGTTTGTAACTGGGCAAGCAAGAAGACCCGCGGACGGGGCATTGTATAGGAGGGATTGGGATGAAGCCGAGAAAAAAGATTCGGACATTTGATGTCGTCAATTATATTGTATTTATATTTGTTGGATTAATCGTTTTAGTCCCGATATGGAAAGTGTTCGTGGATTCCATTAATGCGGTAGGCGTATACCAGTTCCGGCTTTGGCCGAATAAATTTACGCTGGACGGCTACCGGACCATCCTGAATACGGCGCTGTTGTACCAGCCGTTTGTCAATTCCGTGATAACGACAATATTCGGTACGCTGCTGGGCTTGGTGCTTTCCACGCTTTCAGGATATGTGCTGGCGCAGGAGACGATGCCGGGGCGTAATATCTTTGCTTTCATGCTGCTGTTTACGATGATTTTTTCGGGCGGTATGATACCGGAATATTTGGTGATGAAGAAACTGCATTTGGTAAATAATATGTGGATTTTGGTTTTCCGTCACGGGGTGAACGTATATAACTTCGTGCTGATGAAGAACTTCTTTGAGGGTATTCCGGGAAGCCTTTATGAAGCGGCAAAAATTGACGGGTGCTCACCCATGGGGATATTCTTTAAGATTGTGCTCCCATTGTCCAAGGCGGCACTGGCCTCCATCGGTTTGATGTTCGCGGTGACGGTGTGGAATGATTATTCCACGGTGAAGATTTATATCGCGGATCCCCATCAGGTGAATTTCCAGTATAAACTGAGGAACATGATCATGGACGGCGACACGCCCCTTACGAGTTACAACGTATCGCAGACGACGCTGTTTAATGCGGGCATTATGGCGGCAATCATTCCTTTTATGGCATTATACCCGTTTTTGCAGAAGTACTTTGTAACGGGCGTGAATGTGGGAGCGGTAAAAGAATAAAGACCAACGGAAAAAGAAGAAAGAGCAAAAAAAGAAGAACCCGAAATTCCCGCCAAATGGCGGGGATCGGGGGGATGTGCGGGACTTTGGCGGATGGATTTTTCCTGATGCATTGTCTAAAGCCCTAATGGGGGACCGGTTTAGACCGCCGGTTTTGTCCACGGCGTTTATGTTGCTGTCATAAGCGCTGCCGCGTCTCCATGCTGCTGTACATGGAGAGCGGGGGATACCCCGAACAAAATAGATAGACTTCCTTATACAATCAGGAAAGGTTTATCCCGGTTTCGCACATACCCCCAATCTCCGTGATTTTGCGGGAATTTTGCGGTTTTTATATACTGAAATCGAATTTCCTTCCGTATTCCGGTTCGTTTCCGGTTTTGATGGAATCCCAGTCAATTTCTTTCATTTTCTTCACAAGTTCCTTTATGCTGTCCGCGTATACGGTGGCGTGTTTGGTATCCTCTGTCTTTTTGGCATCCGCTTTTTTCTGCTCCCGTTTTTCCACGCGGGATTTCTCGATGGATTCCCTTTGCTTTGCGCTGGATTTTTCCAGTTCCGCAAAGAAAGAAGTGGTACCGTCGTCGTTAAAGGAAATGCCGATTTTCGTGATGTCACTGTTTTCACCTGCTTTGGTGAAACCGAATTCCCTGTTAATCTGGTCCGACATGCGCAGGGCGCCCTGTATGCGGTTTAAATATTCCTTTTCGTATTTTTCGCTGGAAGCCATTTTTTCCAGTTCCTTGCTGGAAAAAAGGACGGAAACTTCTTTTGTGCCGCGGGAGAGGATTTCCTTCGCTTCCTCACCGCTGCTAAAGTCGGCTACCATGAAATCCATGTCGCCGTATGTTTTTCTCAGTTTCTCCAAAAGCGCCTGTGCTTTTTTGGAAAGTTTTGCCTGTCCGGTTTTGTCGGCTGCAGCGGCATCCGCCTTCTTACTGCCGGTGTTTCCCGCATTTTTTGCCTGTGCAGAGTTGTAGTAATCGGTAGCTGCATAATAATTTTCCGTGTTAATCATGATGGAATCCTCCTGTGATTTATATGTGATATGCCGTTTTTGGTTTCACCGTTTCCTTTAAAGTTTCCTTTTAATATGATATCGTCATTTCCAAAGGAAAAATTTAGGTTGTGGGTAAATGAAAAAGCGGATATAATTAATTTGGCAGAAAAGATACAGAAGATTCCCGTGGATGCAAGGGAGTATGGGAATAAAAGGAAGAAGCAGGGTATGCATAAGAAAATAAAAAGAATTGCCGTCCTGTCGGATACCCATGGCCTGCTGCGGCAGGAAGTCGTGGAAACACTGGAAGGCTGCAGCGCCATTCTTCACGGCGGAGACATCAACAGGCGGGAAATACTGGAAGAACTTGGGCGTATTGCGCCGGTGTATGCAGTGCGGGGGAATAATGATAAGGAATGGGCGGAAGGGATGCCGGAGGAATTGGAACTCACGCTGTTTGGCATACGTATTTACATGGTGCATAATAAAAAGTACCGGAAAGCGGACTTACAGGGAACGGATTTGTTTATTTACGGACATTCCCATAAGTACGGGGAGAAAACGGAAGACGGCATACGGTTCCTGAATCCGGGAAGTTGTGGTCCGAGGCGTTTCCGGCAGCCCGTGACCATGGCGGTTTTGGAAGTGGAGGAAGATACCGGCGCCTGGGCGATAAGGAAAATAGACCTGACGGAAGATACGGGGGGCAGCCCTGCGGGTGTAACGGCGGGAAATGTGAAACGTACGGTGGAAATCATTATACGGGAAATGAAGACGGGGCACAAAGTGGATGCCATTGCCGGACGGCTGGGAGTGGAGCAGGAATTTGTGGAACAGGTGTGCAGGATTTACGTGACGCATCCGGGCGTGGACGCGCAGGGAATCATAAACAAAATGGAAGTGAGCGCGCTGTTTGAGCGCCGGTAGTAAGGAAAGGATAACATGGTATGAAGAAAACGGATACATTTTTTGTGATTCACAATTTTAATACGGTGCCGGAAAACCTTCTTGCGTATTGTGAGAATTATATCATATACGATGCCTCCACGGACCGGAACGTAACGGAGGAATTGGAAAGAAAGGGATACCGCTATGTCCATGTGGAAAATACCGGACATAACATCACATCCTATTTCAGTTATTTTGCAGACCATTACGGGGAACTGCCGGAGTATCTGTGCCTGTGCAAAGGCAATATGCTGGGAAGGCACTGTTCCGAAGAATATTTCGGGCGTGTATATGACAATAAATATTTTACGTATTTATATGAGGACAAAAATATTTTGGATAAATTAAGGCAGCAGGGGATTGTAACCGGAAAGGGGAAGGAAGAAGGGGAACCCATAGAATGCCTGGTGAGCGAATCCCGTTACCTGGAGGAGAACACATCCTGGTATGTGGAGTCGCCCAATCATCCCCACCGTTATTTTGACGAATATAACAGCCTGCTTTCTTTTGTATACAAAAAGCCGGTCCTGCCAAAGTATAATGTATTTTCACCGGGCGCCTGCTATATCCTGCACCGCTCCCAGGTGACGAAGCATACACCGGAGTTCTACCGGAATATGATTAAAATCATGAACTACGGTCTGAATCCGAGTTTCCCTTCGGAAGCCCATCATGTGGAACGGATGCTTCCGGTTATTTTCTGCGAGTCCTATGAGGAAAACGAGTGGATGAACGATGAGGCGCTGTTTGAACGGAAACTGGAGGAAAGGATTCCGGTTATCCGGTTTGAGGATTCCATACGGGGGAAGCGGATGAAGAAACTGCGGAGGCTGGAATACCGGTTGAGGAAGGGGATTGGGCAGTAGAGGGAATGGGCAGAGGACGCAGGCGCCGGGAATGGAACGCCCTGCCCGTTTCCCGCCTGCCGCCCGGTGCTTTCCCTGCCTTGTATCGGTTCAAACCTGATGGCAAAAATGGGCTATTTCTAATTGTTTCCGAACGGCAGTTTATGACCAGGGCGGCGAAACTCCTTACACGGTATTTCCCGTTCCGGAAAATACCGTGCTCGTCAGACAACGCCGCCCAATGCGGTCATAAACCGCCGTTCGGAAACAATAAGAAACAGCACCATTTTCTGAAACAGGTTTGAACCGATACAAGGCAGGGAAAACACCGGACGGCAGGCGGGAAGCGGGCAGGGCGTTCCATTCCCGGCACCTGCTGGGTATCAATGGATACAGGATATATAGTTAATTCAATCGAATGGATACACCCTAAATAGATATTGTGCTGTATCATATCACTATTTATATACACAGCACGGAGGGGAGTTCTTTGGAGGGCGGCGGCAGTGGGATTGTCTGTCCCGGATTTTCCGTGCTTCGTTTTCGGCGGAGTTTTTCTTGGCAGAATGTGGACACCTAAGGGGAAATGGGCATGGATGCCCATTTCAGTCCGACGCGGCATGGATGCCGCTGGAGGACGACCCGCAGCCTGCAACAGCCTACGCCATTCTGCTTAGAAAAACCGTCGAAAAAAGTGCACGGAAAACCGGGACAGACAATCCCGCTGCCGCCGCCCTCCAAAGAACTCCCTTCCGTGCGTCCGCATTTTTTCCCGCGTAAAACTGTAAAAATATATAGGAACCTTTCCTAACAGGTTGCCATTCCATTGCAGATTGGCTATAATGGAACAAACAGGAAAAAGGTATGGGAGGCGGCAGATGGATGACGGCGACTCATTGCGTGAAAGATTCGGATGGCGGGATGTGAACGATTATGTTCCGGCAATGTGTTTGTATTACATGGACTGTGGAATTGCTTCTTATGTGGCGGGGCAGACTGCTTTGCCGAAGGACAGTGTGGACGGATTCCTGACGGAAAATTTTGTTTATACGGAGCTGTACCGGCTGTATAAGCAGCAGGAAGGCAGGAAACCGGTAAAAGGGGATATGCCTTGTTTTTCCTGTTATAACGGATACGAACTTGATTTTATGGTATTGGGAAAAGACAATACGGTGTACGGGCTTGAGGTGAAAACGGATACCGGCATCCCAAAATCGTTAAGGGTTTATATTGACCGGAAACTGGTGGATAAGGGAATCGTGGCAAAGAGAACAAACGGCGGCAGGGGGGATTTGTTTGACACGATTCCGGTGTATATGGCGGGGGCCGGGTTTCCGTACCGCGCCTGATTGACGGTATGGGTTCACCGGTTTTGCGGAGTGCGGAAGGAAACCGGATCAGATGAAGAAAATCCCACTGGAACAATTACTCAAAGAAAGCAGGGCGGAATCCTATGCGGAGCAATACCGGTATGTCCGCCGTTTAATCGAAGACCAAAAGATAAAAGCGGTAAAGGCGTCCCCGCTGAACGGGAAAACGCCCGCCTTACACACCGGTTACTGGCTGGCGGAGGAGGCGCCGGACGAACGGAAGCGGAAGGAGCAGGAGGAAGACCTGAAATTCCATATGTCGCCTGCCATACGGACGGATTATTACCTGAACCATTTGGATGTATACGGTGCGGAAGAACGGTGGGTGGCTCTGTTAAACCGGTATTTTCTGGAACAGGGGGAAAGGGAACAGGAGCCGGTTTCGCTGAATGAGCGGAGTTTCCAAATATGGGGACGGGAGAAATTCCTGCAAAGGGAACAGGGGAAGAAAGTGCTGGCGCATTGCGGGATATCGCTGGAACAGCTTTGTGTGTACGCCACGTCGGAACCTTTGGCATATTATTCCGCCTGCCGGCAGGCACCGCAGACGGTTCTTATGATAGAAAATAAAGATACGTTTTACAGTATGCGCCGCCACCTGATGGCAGGGGGAAGGCGGATGTTCGGTGAGGAAATCGGAACGGTGATATACGGTGCGGGGAAGGGCATATGGCGGTCTTATGAAGATTTCCGTTTCTGTGTGGAGCCGCATATAAATGACGGGCGGAACCGGCTCCTTTATTTCGGTGATTTGGATTATGAGGGAATCGGGATTTACGAACGGCTGGCGGCGTTGTTTGGGGAAGGGGAAGAACCTTATGAAGTGAAGCCGTTTGTCCCGGCATATGGGAAAATGCTGGAAAAGGCGGAAAAGAAAGGAACGGATTTCCTGCCGGAAACCAGTGAAAACCAAAACCGCAGCCTGTCCGGCAGATTTTTCGGGTATTTTCCGGAAGACATGAAAGAGAGGATGGAGCGGATACTTCTTGCGGGCAGGTATATACCGCAGGAGATCATCCATATTGCGGATCTGCAGTGATCACGCATTGATATGGCATTCATATTATATCAATGCGGCATAAGGAAACGGCTGTGAGGAGAAAAAATCATGCAGTATGAATTTTTGAAGCAATTCCCGAAACGGATGAAGCATGTGGGCGCATATGTGCTGCTCTTTGCAAACAGCAGCCAAAAGGGGATTTGGAAACAGTACGGTTTCCAAAAGCTGGACGAGCAGATGAACGTGATTTTTGCGGTGATGCTCTACCTGATGGAGCAGTCGTTAAAAGAGGAGAATTGTACCATTGACGATATCGGCGCGTATTTGGACAATCTGAACATGCGCTATTTTGAAAAGGGCATGGGGTACGGCGACTGTAAAATCCTTGGGGATTTTATCGTGAACGTGGTTCTTTCCAATGAGGGAAAAGCCATGTATTTTGACGGTTTTGATTTTGAACAGAGGGCGTACCGGATTATGCATGTCAGCTATGTGGCGAATAAAATCGTTTATGTGGATTCCGAGGTGCGCCGGACCTCTTATTACCTGACGGAAGACGGCTACAACCTCCTGCTGTCCACGCTGGAAATCGAAAATAACATGAAACTGACCATCCATGAGATGATTTTTAAGCTGCACCTGGAGAAACAAAGTTACGACAAGGCAGTGGACGATATCAAGAATGTGTTTAACCTTCTGCGTATCCAGTTACAGAAGATGGAGGATGCCATGGGGCGGATACGCAGGAATGCGTTAAGCTATTCGGTGGCGGAGTATGAAACGGTGCTGGAAGAAAACCTGGATACCATCAGCGACACCAAGCAGAAATTCCAAAGTTACCGGGAACTGGTAAAAAGCAGGGCGAGGGAACTGGAAGAAATGGATGTGAACGTCCGCCGTTTGGATGAGCGGGAAGGGGAAAAGCTGAGAAACCTGAATATCATCGAAACGTATTTAAACCGCACCATCGACGAGCACCAGAAAATCTTAAACAGCCATTTTGACTTAAAATCTCTGTATACGAGAGAACTGGAACAGCTTTCCCAAATGTCTTTTATCCGCAGGTTTTCCATGCGCAACGAATTATACGAAAAAATACTGGAACAGCCGGAGGGGCTTGGACGCATGGAAATATTCCTGCGCCCTTTATTCGGGAATACGCCGGATAAAATTTACAACCTGAAGAAATCCACGGAACTGCAAAGACCGCTCCGCAGGAAAGGGGCGGAGGATAGCGGGGATGTGATGGAATTCGGGGACGATGCATGGATGGAGGAGGAAGAAAGCCGCCGTCAGGAAAAGCTGGCAAAGTATGAAAAAAGCCTGGGTTTCCTGCTGCGCAGTGCAGTCAAGGCGGCGGACAGCCGTAATCCGGGCGAAAGCGCAGACAGCAGTCCGGGGGAAACTGCCAAAGCGGCGCCCGGCGGGATTGTAGGTGAAGTATCCCTGGAAGAAATCCGGGAAGGGTTCCGGGACGGTCATGGGGGAACAGGGGAAATGGGCGCGGACGGCAGACTGCCGGAACGGGAACCGGAGGAGTATGGAGGATTGATTCCCAATGTGCAGATTTTCAAGGAAGTCATGGTGGAATTGTTAAGGAACAGGGAAATCGACATTCCGAAGCTGCGGGAAGAACGGCGGGAATATATCAGCGAATTTTCCGGCGGTTTTCAATTAAATGAGATGCTTTTGGATTATGCGGAAACGGAGGCTCCCCGGTTGGAAAAGGTGGAAGTGTACCGGATTGAGGACGGTAAGGTCATTACGTTTGAACATGTGAAGGATGAGACGGGGGCGTACAGGAATATCTGCTGTTCCAATGTATTAATCCGCATAATGGAACGGGATACATGAGGTGACGGGCTTATGGCATATGAAATGGAAGAAATCCGCATGGGACAGGAGATATTTTATTATCTGCTGGAACACCATGAACTGGGCGAAGAAGTACAGGAAAGACTGTACCGGGGATATGCGGAAAACGAGAGGATACAGAATCTGGTGAAATCACAGGGGGAAGCGGCGCAGTGTGATATCGAGCGCTATGGAAATGTGGTTTACCTGATCCCGAAGGAGGATAATGCGTTCCTTGGTTTTTCCAAGGCGCAGCTTAAACAGGTGTTGTGCAAGTCGGGCGGGACGGATAAGGATTATTACCTGTCCCAGTTTGTCATCCTGACCCTTTTGGTGGAATTTTATGACGGGCAGGGGGCGACCAGCAAGACGCGGGATTACATGCGGGTGGGGGAACTGCAAAACTGTATTTCCGGCCGTCTGAAAGAAGGCAGTGAACGGATGGACGAGGAGGAAGAAGAACGGGCGGGAATCGCCTTTTCCAATATGTCCGAGGCATACGAGGCATTGAAATCAGACGAGAAAGGGTCCCGCGCCAAGACCACCAAGGAAGGCTTTTTGTACCATATCCTGAATTTCCTGCAAAAGCAGGGACTGATTGAATATGTGGAAGAAGACGAGATGATAAAGACTACGAAGAAACTGGACAATTTCATGGACTGGAATCTGTTAAACCAAAATAATTTCCAAAGGGTGAGGCGGGTGCTGGAGGGAAAGAATGAGTAAGATAAATGCCGTGCGTTTGATCAACCTGAATTATAATAACAATGCCATCCGCATCAGCGACGAGACGTTCCGGCTTAACGGGGAGAGCACCCTTTTTTCCCTGCGCAACGGGGGAGGAAAATCGGTGCTGGTACAGATGATGATGGCGCCTTTTGTGCATAAACGGTACCAAAATGCCAAAGACCGTCCGTTTGCCGGTTATTTTACCACCAATAAGCCGACGTTTATTTTAGTGGAATGGAAACTGGACCAGGGGGCGGGATATGTGCTGACGGGGATGATGGTGCGTAAGAACCAGGAAATCTCCGAAGAATCCCAGGAAGAACTGGAAACCATAAATTTTATAGCGGAATACAAAAAGCACTGTCCCCAGGACATTGACAGTCTTCCGGTGGTGGAGAAGACGAAAAAGGACGTTACCTTGAAAAGTTTCCATGCCTGCCGTCAGCTTTTTGAGACGTATAAACGGGAAAGGGAGATTCCGTTTTTTTATTATGACATGAACCAGGCGGCGCAGTCGAAGCAGTATTTTGACAAGCTGACGGAATACCAGATTCATTATAAGGAATGGGAAACCATTATTAAGAAAGTAAACGTAAAGG
>ERZ808054.972-NODE-972-length-19811-cov-4.137377_pt1 | contig 19811 bp, 24 predicted proteins | sample MGYA00380201_ERZ808054 | MGnify/ENA primary metagenome ERZ808054 (study PRJEB31490, sample SAMN06133419) | mouse gut metagenome | isolation source: Z5_2 | host: mice | place: China: Chengdu | collected 2015-05 ... | reverse complement strand
CATAATGCGGTAAAACATCCTTGCAAAAAAAGATCTTTCCTGCCACTCGATAAAATAAGAAATCCGGTTTTTCAGAAAAAGCTTTTCAATCTTTTCCTTATCTTCCTGACTATATACTTTGCAAAAAGATACCTCCCGATTATACACTTGATTGTTAAAAACCAACGATGCCATTCCCATTCTCCCACATCTCATAAATAAATTATGTCAACTGCTTTTATTATAATTCAAAATACTGCTACATTTCAATAGGAAAATGAAAAGCAATCCACTTTTTTAACATTTTTAGCGTGAGATCTCCCACAAAGGTTTTTGCACTTCATACTGCTCGTTTAACCAGTCTGCTGCTTCCATAACCCCGTCTGCAGTAAAAGGAAACTCTGTGCGCTGCTTTTTTTCTTCCTCCGTCTTGGCATAACAATAGGGTTCCGGCCAGATGATTACCTCCAGCACATTTCCATCTGGTGTCTCCTTTTTGCGGAGCATATATCTCATGCCGGACATACTGGCAGTGTACTCTTCTTTTTTTACGTAGTTCAATACATTAAAGCTCTCTTTGTTTATCATTTTTTTGTCTTTACTCTTTGATTCTGTCAAGCTCTGTAAGATTCAGCTGTTTACCAATTGCTACACAAATTATAGCAAAACGTGTAAAAGGTGTAAAGAAAATCATTGTCTGCCGTTTTCATTCACATAAAGCTGGACACGATTTTGTATGTTACCGGCTACATCCTCTGCCTTCTCATTCAGCGTCCGTTTCAAAGCCGGAAAGCTGGCAGAAAAAGGACCACTCTGTCCGTCCGGCGTGGGGAACCCGACGAAAGCTGCAGCTTCCCCGAACATTCCTTCATATTCCTGAAAAGCTCTTAACTCATTCAGCTCCGCTATGGCAAACAAAACTTCTCCGTTTCTTATTTTAGCGGGCAAGGAAGGCTCCTTTGCATCTAATGTATCCTCATTAAACATCATCAAATACTGCATCAGCTTTTCTTTTGTCATTCCGTCAAAGGCATGCGCTCATCTTCAACATTAAGACATAGATTTCTGCCCATCAAAATATTCAACCAGCCCCTTAAGTGAACTGATCAGGATCTCCGTCTCCTGTTTGTTAAATTGCCCCATGGCAGACTGAATCATGTCTTCGTGAAATTTCTGGTGATGTGCATATGCCCTTTCACCTTTTTCCGTCAGGGAAAGCAGTACCAGACGCTTATCCTCCTCACTCCTTACACGGAGGACGTAACCATTCCGTGTCAACCGGTCAATGGATTTCGTCAGCGTTCCCATCGTGACAGCCAGCCTTTTGGCAACCACGGAGCTGGGACGCGGTTCTCCCAGATCAATTGCTTCTATCACATGCATATCATTTACCGTAATGTCCGTAAACTCTCCGCTGATCAATGCATCCTGTTCAATATCCATAATTCTGCGAAACAGCGTGACAAGCAGTGTATTCAGTGTTCTATCTGTTTCCATATATTCTCCGTTCCTCATACCTTTTGTCCTGCATCGGCGTGATATCCGGTCCCTGCCATGTCATGACTGCCGCTCCCCAGGTCAGACCCGCGCCAAACCCGGCAAGCACAAGCTTATCGCCATTTTGAAGCATACCCTTGTCATTTACGTAGTCAAGCAGGACCGGTACGCTTGCTGCTGATATATTACCACATTTCTGAAGGTTTGTGGGAAACTTTTCAATGGGCTGCGCCAGTTTTTTTGCCACAGCCTCAATGATCCTGATATTTGCCTGATGAAGCAGAAAATATTTGATTTCCTCCGGTGAACACTCTGCCTGCGCCAATGCCTGCCTCACTGCCTCCGGCACGGTTTTGACCGCGAAGCGGAACACCGCCTGCCCATCCATACTGGTGTAATCCAGACCACTGCCTCCCTGCACAAATGGATTGTTTACTTCCCTGTTCCTGCAGGCAAGCGCCATCCCCCGGCTTCCATCCGACCCCTGCACTATACTGAAAAAAGCGCCGTCATCTTTCTTTACTACTGCAGCTCCCGCACCATCACCAAAGAGAACGCAGGTTCCCCTGTCATTCCAGTCCATCATCTTGGATAACACTTCCGCTCCGACGACCAGCGCCGTTTCCGCCCTGCCGGAGCCAAAATAGGCATCCGCAATAGATAATCCGAAAAGAAAGCCTGCGCAGGCTGCATTAATATCAAAAGCCGTGGCATGGACAGCCGAAACTGCATCCTGGATCTGACATGCCGTGGAAGGGAAGCACATATCCCCGGAAACCGTTCCCACAATGATCAGGTCGATCTCCTCCCCTTTCACACCTGCCTTCTCCATTGCCTTTCTGGCAGCAGAAATTGCAAGAGTTGTGGTCGTTTCGTTCACCGAAATATGCCTCTCTTCAATGCCGGTCCTGTTTCTAATCCATTCATCTGTAGTGTCCAAAAGCTTCTCCAACTGTTTATTATGAACAGCCAGTTTGGGAAGCGCGCTTCCCGTACCCATGATTCTTATTCCCATTATTTGTTTCACCCTCTGCTAAAATTTCCGGAATCTGTCGTAGCGCTGTGCAGCGATCGCCCCGCCGTCCATATGGTCAAACTGCCGCAAAAAAACCACCATATGGCTTTTCATATAACCGGCAATATCCGCTACCGTCTCCTTGCCCGCGCTTCCATATTCCGGCACAATTTTCTCGATCACCTGAAGCCGTTTCAAGTCATCAGCCGTGACTCCCATGATCTGTGCCGCTTCTTTCGCCCGCTTCCCATCTTTCCATAATATAGACGCAAAGCCTTCCGGAGAAAGGATCGAATAAGTAGAATTTTCCAGCATCCACACCTCATTGCTCACGGCAAGACCAAGCGCGCCGCCGCTACCGCCCTCTCCGATCACAATCGATAAGACGGGAACCCTCAGTCCTGACATTTCAAACAAATTTCTGGCAATCGCCTCGCCCTGGCCCTTTTCCTCCGCTTCCATTCCCGGATACGCCCCAGAAGTATTGATAAAACAAATAACCGGTCTGTGAAATTTTTCCGCCTGCTTCATCAGCCGGAGCGCTTTCCGGTACCCTTCCGGCGAAGTCATGCCATAATTTCTATATACACATTCCTCTGCATCATTCCCCTTTTGCACGCCGACCACCGTCACCGGCTGCCCATAAAGCAATGCGATTCCGCCTACGATTGTCTTATCATCACGGCAGCTTCTCTCGCCATGAAGTTCGATAAAATCATCAAAGATCAAACGGATATAAGTCAGCGCGGACGGTCGTGAAATGCTTCTTGCTTCCTTTACCTTCTCCCATGCGCTCTTGGCCGGCGTTTTGTAAAACCGTTCCTTATCAGGCTCTGTGGGAAAAAACTTTTTGATCTCCTGCGTAAAGCAGCTAAAGCTTTCATTTTCTATCGATCTGCGATGGGATTTCAGGATCTGGTAAAGCACGCTTTTCAGATCTTTCCTCTCCACTACGCAGTCCACAAAGCCGTGTTCCATCTGAAATTCCGCACTCTGAAATCCTTTGGGCAGCTTCTGCCCTATGGTCTGCTCGATCACTCTCGGACCTGCAAAACCGATCAGCGCCCCCGGCTCAGCCAGAATAATATCCCCCAGCATGGCAAAGCTTGCCGTCACTCCTCCGGTGGTGGGATCTGTTAATACCGATACATATAAAAGCCCTGCATCCGCATGTTTTTTCAATGCCGCAGAAGTTTTCGCCATCTGCATCAGCGATATGATCCCTTCCTGCATTCTCGCACCGCCGGAGCAGCAAAACATGACTACCGGAAGCTTTTTCTGGGTAGCACGCTCAACAGCGGCGGCAATTTTTTCCCCCACCGCATAGCCCATGCTGCCCATCAGGAAGCGGGAATCACATATCCCAAGACACACTTCTTCGCCGAAGATCTTTCCTTCTCCGACCGTGACGCCTTCCTTCAGTCCGGTCCTTTCCCTGACTGCCTGCAGCTTTTCCTCATATTCAGGAAAATTCAATGGATTTTGGGGTTCCACATCCTCAAACCATGGTTGGAAAGTACCGTTGTCACATATCATTCGGATCCTGTTTTTTGTCCTGACACGAAAATAACTGCCACATTCCGTACACACATAATAATTGGCAACAGCCTCTGCCCTGCTGATCTCCTTCTGACAGTCCGGACAGACAATGGATACTCCTTCTGTTTTTTCCTGATCCGTTTTCTTTTTTATATGTAATAAGTTTTCTTTCCGAAACAGCTTCGCCATTTTCCGCCTCCACTCCTTATCTCCTTAAGAAACCGCAAAAGTGAGTTCGGCCTGCACGGCAACCTCTCCCTCCACTGTGGCAGTTGCCCTTCCTATTCCCATACTCCCCTTTTGCTTTACAATTTCTGTTTCCAGCATCAGCACATCCCCCGGCACCACTTTTTTCTTGAATCGTGCCGACTGAATGGCAGCGAAATATGCTGTTTTTCCTCTGTTTTCTTCAAGACTTAAGATCGCCACTGCACCGGTCTGCGCCAATGCCTCTATGATCAGGACACCCGGCATCACCGGTTCCTCCGGAAAATGCCCCTGAAAAAAGAACTCATTATAGGAAACACATTTCTTCGCCAGCGCCCTGACCCCGGGAGTAAGCTCCTCCACCGTATCCAGCAGCATAAAGGGCTGCCTGTGGGGAATGATTTCCATGATTTCCTTTGCAGTTAATAAAGACATGACCGTTTCCTCCGTAATAATTTCAATTTATTCCTTATATTTACCGATCAGAATACTTGCATTATGCCCGCCAAAGCCAAGGGAATTACTTAACGCATAAGGAATTTCCTCTTCATATGCCTCCCGGCAATAATCCAGATCCATCTCCTCATCCGGTGTTTCATATCCCACTGTCCTGTGGACAAATCCTGCCTCCATCTGTTTGATGCACGCGATCAGCTCAACCGCACCCGCCGCCCCAAGCAAATGTCCTACCATGGATTTCGTAGAATTAATGCGGATTTTGGCTGCATGATCCCCGAAAGCCTTTTTGACAGCCCTGGTCTCAAAAAGATCGTTATGATGCGTTCCCGTGCCATGGGCATTTATATAAGTAAGCGCCTCCGGTTCTATCCCGCCATCTCTGAGTGCAAAAAGCATGGCATTAGCCGCCCCTGTTCCGTCCTCAGCCGGAGAAGTAATGTGGTAAGCGTCACTGGTACATCCATATCCCAGAACCTCCCCATAAATATGGGCACCCCTTTTTTCTGCATGGGCAAGCTCTTCCAGGATCACAATTCCGGCTCCTTCCCCCATGACGAAACCGCTGCGGTTTTTGTCAAAAGGAAGGGAACAGCGGTCCGGATCATCCACACAGGATAAGGCTGTCAGCGCGCAAAATCCGCCAATCCCCAGCGGTGTTACGGCGCTTTCCGTCCCCCCTGCCACCATCACGTCTGCATCCCCATATTGAATGCTCCTGAAAGCCTCCCCGACGCAGTGGGTTCCAGTGGCGCAGGCTGTCACCACATTGATGCTTTTCCCTTTCAGCCCGAATTGAATGGAGACATTTCCGGCTGCCATATTGGAGATCATCAGCGGCACCATAAGCGGATTGATCCGTGCCGGTCCTTTATTGATCAGCTTGTCGTACTCCCTCTCCACTGCCTGCAGGCTGCCGATCCCCGAACCTATGGAACAGCCCACGCGGTAAGCATCTTCCCTGTCCATATCTATCCCGGAATCCAAAATCGCTTCTCTTGATGCTGCCACTGCATACTGGCTAAAAAGCTCCATGCGTCTGGCTGCCTTCGGATCCATGTATTCCTTAGCATCAAATCCCTTCACCTCAGCAGCAATATGGCATTTATAATCTGCTGCATCGAACTTGCTGATCGGTGCAAATCCATGCCTGCCATCCTTCAATGCCTGAAAAAAATCTTTCACGTTCAAGCCTACCGGAGTAATGGCTCCCATGCCGGTCACGACCACACGTTTTTTCATCTTTCCCTTCTCCTCCTCTTACAATGCCATTCCGCCATCCACGTTGATCACCTGCCCTGTGATATAATCTGCTGCTTTTGAGGCAAGAAATACAACTGTTTCCGCAACATCCTCCGCCTGCCCGATCCTTTTGAGAAGAATCTGCTCCTGCAAAGTCTCCTTTGCGGTCTCCGTCAGCTTTTCTGTCATTTCTGTTTCAATCAGACCGGGAGCTACTGCATTCACCGTGATCCCCCTGCTTCCCAGCTCCCTTGCCGCACTTTTGGTAAGTCCGATCACACCCGCCTTGGATGCACAGTAATTTGCCTGCCCCGGATTTCCCATAATTCCTGCAACGGAAGTGATATTGATGATCTTTCCGCTCCGCTGTTTTAAAAACTGGCGCGAAAGATACTTCATTGTGTTGAAGCACCCCTTCAGGTTCACATCCACTACTCTGTCAAAATCCTCCTCCGACATTTTCACCAGGAGATTATCTCTGGTGATCCCTGCATTGTTCACCAGAATATCAATATGTCCATACTCCTTGATCAAAGCAGCGATCATTTCCCCGCAGGCAGTGTAATCCGCCACATCGCATTTATTGGCAATCCCTCTGGATCCCGCCACATATATTTCTTCTACCGTCTCCCCTGCCCTCTGCTCGGAACCGTTATAATTTACGATCACAAAAGCGCCCTTTTTTGCCAGAGCCACCGCGATCGCCCGCCCGATTCCTCTGCCTGCGCCTGTCACCAGCGCCACCTTTCCTTCAAGCATTTTCCAGCACCTCCATGGCCTTTTCCAGATCCTCATACTTGTCAATGTTAATTACCTTCGCTTCTCTGCTGATTTTCCGCACAAAGCCGCTTAAGGTTTTCCCTGGTCCGATCTCCACAAATGTATCCACACCGTCCGCCAGCATTCTTTCCACCGATTGCTGCCACCTTACAGGTGAAGAAACCTGCTTTTCCAGCAGATCCCTGATCTGCTCAGGCATCCTCACATAATCTGCTGTCAAATTGGCAATATAGGGAATTGAAAATTCCTCCAGCTGTATTTTCTCAAGATCCTTTGCCAGCCGTTCCCCTGCCCCGACCAGCATCAGCGAGTGGAAGGGACCGCTGACGTTAAGAGGGATAATCCTTTTCGCACCTTTTTCTTTTAATGCTTCCCCTGCACGCCGGACTGCCTCCGCCTCTCCGGTGATCACGATCTGTCCGGGACAGTTATAATTGGCAATGGATACGATTCCTTCCGTACCGGCACATACTTCCTCTACGGCTTCATTTCCAAGTCCCAATACCGCCGCCATGGCTCCGCCTTCCGGAACCGCTTCCTGCATATACACGCCCCTGCGCCTTACAATGGCAAAGGCATCCTCCGGTCTCATCGCTCCGGCTGCAACGATCGCACTGTATTCGCCAAGACTCAGCCCTGCCGTCACATCCGGCTTTATTCCACGCTCTTCCAGAAGCCTGAGGATCGCTAACTCCACCGTCACCATGGCGATCTGCGTATATTCTGTGATATCCAGCTTTTCCTTCTCCTCAAAACAAAGCGTCGGAAGATGTATTCCCGTTATCTGGCTGGCTTTGTCAAAGACTTCTCTGGATAAAGCCTCCTTTTCATAAAAATCCTTTCCCATTCCTATGTACTGTGCTCCCTGTCCGGGAAACATAAATGCAATCTTGCCCATTTTCTCATTCCTTTCTTCCAAGCAGGGCTTTCCCCTGTTCCATGATCTCTTCCATGATCTCTCTGCAGGTCTGCTCCTTTTTCACAAGACCGGCAATCTGCCCTGCCATCAGCGTGCCATGTACCGTATCCCCTTCCACCACCGCTTTGCGGAGTGCGCCAAGGGTCATATGTTCCAGTTCTTCAAAGGAAGCCCCTTCTCTCTCCAGCTTCAAATACTCCCTGGTCATAGGGTTTCTGAGCTGGCGGACCGGGTGCCCATGGCTCATGCCCGTCACCTCGGAATCAATGTCCTTTGCCGCGATGATCCTCTGCTTATAATTTTCATGGACGGTGGATTCTGACGCCACAACAAACCGTGTTCCGATCTGGACTGCTTCCGCTCCTAACATAAAAGCCGCCGCAAAACCTCTCCCGTCTGCAATACCGCCCGCCGCGATCACCGGGATTTCCACTGCGTCCGCCACCTGCGGAACCAATGCCATGGTAGTGGTCGATCCTATGTGCCCGCCGGATTCCATCCCTTCCGCTATTACTGCATCCGCCCCGGCACGCTCCATCATCTTTGCCATCGCCACGCTGGCAACCACCGGGATGATCCTGATGCCGGCTTCCTTCCATGCTGCCGCATATTTTGCAGGGTTTCCTGCACCTGTGGTAACCACATCCACACCTTCTTCTGCAACTACTCCGGCGATCGCATCCGCTTCCGGATTCATCAGCATAATATTGACACCTATGGGAAGATCTGTGACGGTACGTGCCTGCCGGATCTGTTCCCGCACAAAACTGGCAGGTGCGCCTCCTGCACCGATAATCCCTAATCCGCCTGCCTGTGAAACCGCTGCTGTAAGATGATAGTCTGCCACCCATGCCATGCCTCCCTGAAAAACAGGATACTGTATGCCTAAAAGCTTCGTTATTCTGGTTTCCATTATGTACTCCTTTTGCCTTTCAAACTATTTGAATATCAAACTTTTTGATTATCAAATAGTTTGCTTATCAAACTTTTATCAGACAGAAGTATATAACGTATGAAGTGCGTTGTCAAGCTAATAATTTTTAGCCTGGCAAATGTTTGCTTATTGAAAATAAAAAAACCTTTTAAATGCTACTTTGCGCAACATCTAAAAGGTTTTATAGTCGGAGTGACAAGACTTGAACTTGCGGCCTCTACTTCCCTAATGATTTAAGGTAATAAAATAACCGCATACACGTTATAAAAAGCTATGGATACCTGTCATTTACCCCCGGGGGCGTCCATTTTACCCCTATGACAACGTTCCCACGCACTTTTCAAGCACTTTGTTGGAACTCTGCTGGAACTCAACGACCTATTCAAAAAGACCATCAATTTTTTTGCCGTGTTTATTTTTCCACTTTTTACCAGCATGATTGTAAATATTGGCAGTTGTCTGTATGTCGCCATGACCAAGCCACTGTTGCACCTCTGCGATATCCCAGCCTTTCTCAAATAATATGGCACAACAGCTGTGCCGAAGTCCGTGAAATGTTAAACTTTCTGGTATATCATAAGGACAGGCTTTTACTGCTTTCTTAAATAATTTGGAAATGTAATCAGGGTTATACTCCCGACCATCTTCCCGCAAGAATACATACCCATTTCCAGAATAAATGCTAAGCTCCTTTTGCTTTTCCATCAGATCTAACAGGCATGTCTTGACTTCATCCAGCAATGGGAGATAGCGGTGCGAATTCGGAGTTTTTACGTTATCCCTATGTTCTGGTTTATTTGAAATCCTTACCACTGTATGGCGGATTTCAATTTCTTTTTTCTCAAAATCAATGGCATCCCATTTCAGCCCCAGAATTTCGGAACGCCTTAAGCCGTAATACAACCCAATTTTGCTCATGACATAAAGCCGATAAAATAATGGGTCGGCTTTCACAAAACACAGGAACTGTTTTGCCTGTTCCAAATCCATGAAAGCAATTTCCTTAACATTGTCTTCTTTAGTTTTGGGTACTGAAACCGCACTTGCCGGATTTACCGGGATAATGCCTTGCAGTACCGCATCATCCAGAAAACTTTTGATAAGCCCTGCCTGATCCTTTACTGTACAGCGTTTTAATGAAGTCGGGGCATCCTTCCTGTATGTCCTGCGCCTGCCATGCTTCAACGCCCATTCATAATATGACAGTATGTCTTTGGGCTGTAGCGTTTCAATTAGAGTATTTTTTCCCCTGAAATACTCTATGGGAGTCTTTGCCTTATTCACGTAACTGGCGGCAGTTGTACTCTCTACTTCCTTTGCCTTATGCTTCACCCAGCGTTCCAGGCAGTCGGCGAAAAGGTGCATCTGGCTCATTTTCTGTTCTTTATCTAACTGTGCCTGTATCTGCGCTATCATGTTGTCCTTGATTTTTTCGGCTTCCCGTTTCTTATGCTCTTTGACCGATATTCCTGTTGCCTTTGTTTCGCTTATACGCTCACCTTCCACGTAATAGTATATTAATGCGTAGTACCTGCCTTTTCTCTCAATCAGGCATCCTTTTACTTCGTTTGTGTTCCCATTTTCCATAAGGGCACCTCCATCCATAATTTAATTTTCCCCCAAGGGGAGGATATTTTAACGCTTTTTTAAATGCGGGGCAAGCTCATAGTTGCCCCGCATTTTTTTATCCATGCCATCTTCCATACTAGAAATTGTAACTGTCATATTCATTTTCATTTTCCAATTCGGAATTTTTGATAATGCAGTAACACCACTCGGAGAATCTTTTTCCATCGGTTCCATTATTAAATTGAACATTTGTTTGGTAACCTTGGGATGATGGTGTCAGGTACAGCAGGTCGTATTTTTTCAATTTATTCAGCATTTTGCGTTTGTCCAGCCCCATATTGCGGGCAACATATTCGAGGTCTCCCTTGATCAGCGGATAGTAGGATTTGTGATCATTCATAACCTGTGAAGACAAGGTTTTAACGATACCAGCGCACTGCCTGTAAAATTCCGCACGTTCTACTTCCATCATATCGTCATGGTAGACCGGGATATGTTGCAACTCCGTTGCGATCATGTCGACCATCTTTTGTACGGAAAGGAGGTCGCCCTTCATTCCGCGAAACCGATTCATATATGATTTTCCTATGCTTACCATAAAACGTTTTACATCTTTCTGTAATTCCGTATCTTCCGATAACTCTGACATGGCAGACAAAACCACGTCCGCTTGCTTCATCGTCAACACTGACGAAAAATCGCCGTTCCCATATTTCTGGATTACATTAATATTTCTGATTTCGTCATCGCCTTCCGTGATCCAGACGTGGAGGGTGTGACCTTGTGAATCGCTTATTTTCAGTGTTTTCCGATGCAGTACCGGGTTCCTGCGGCTTTTGGCAGGTGTGTCGGTTTCTACTGCCATGTCATACTCGTCCATCTCCTCATTGCATATCGAAGCGGCGAAATCCCCCGATGGTGTTTCCGGAATTACTGCCAATTGTGTTCCCACTGCTTCGGTTGATAACACTTCTCCGTTTTCTGCATCCATACAATCTAACTCCGTCGTTGTTTTCGTTTGCCTGATGATGTTTGTTAATATTTCTTTGATCATGGTTAATACTCCTCCTAATATAATATTTTTTTTTCTGTTCATTTTTGATTGTGTTTTTCTTAGATTCCTTGCTTTGCTCATTATATCGACCCATAGTGCAGAATAAAAAATTGGCATATTATAAGAAAAAAAATAAATTTATCTTATAAGAAAGAAGCTTCTTTTTAGGCAATGCTATGACATTTTTTTCTGACGCCTCTTTAGCTTTTTTAAAGGTATCTGAAATCTGCCAAAAGCAGCAGTTTGTACAACTTGTTTTCTGTCAATAGTATTTTTGCACATTTTTAGTGTTTTATTTTAGGCATTTTGTACACTGCTTGTTTGTGCTCATTACAGCCAGTATCAGAGAAATTATAATTTTTATTTTAATCATTTGCATTGCCACCAGAATAAATGACCTATCTGTACCAGCATTCCTTTTATGTTTCCCGATTTTCTTTATAGCTTCCCTTGTTTGTTTTTGTATGTATATCTAACAGGCATTGTTTATGGTCATTCTGATAACATAACATTTTCATGTCTTCCAGAAGCATGGAGTGGGGCAGTGTTTTACCAACCAGCCCGGCTCACGGCTGATGATTTTGGGATAACTGGTTCATGCCTTTTTTCCATACCCTTTTTATTTTTTTCTCAAAAACCCTTGTTTTGACCCTTGATTCTCCCTGTTTTTTCTGAAAAAAATATACCCCCGGTCTATTGGCAGTGCACTGCTAAAAATACCATTGTATTAATTTTTTTCTCATTTTTGAGCATGAAAAGAGCCATACACAAATTTTTTCTTACTGTGTATGGCTTTTTACACCTGTTAGCTTTTTATAGCTCTATTTCCCCGAAAAGATTGACTTCGGCATGTATTTTATTGATATCTAATTTTTGTTCGCTGACAAGCATAGTCAGTAATGATACCTCATTGTTTGCCGTGTCAATGACTGCCAGACTTTCCGGCACTTCAATACCATTTACCCTGATTACTGCACCCATATCACTGTACCCCCAGTTTCTGTAATTTTTTGTAAATCTGGTCTGCCGTGTACTTGCCGTCCGCAAGCTGGCAGAGCTGTTCCATGTTCAGCCCCTTCTTATACGCATCATACAACTGTGCGCTCGTGATATCCTTTACCCCGACTATGACCGGGCGCTGTACCACTCTGGGCGCTCCGCCTCCATTCAGTCTTGCCAGAAAGTGCTGTACGCTTACCAGCTGTTTCTGAATAACTTCCAGCTGTTTAGCCATTACATTAAGCTGCTCCTGCGGTGTCATAATATCCCTCCTTTAAAAAAACTTTTTTTCTTTCCTTTCATTTTCATGCCTTATACATGGCAGGGAGGGGGATTGTGGAAAGCACTACAGCCTGTTCCTGCCACACAATAAACTATCCAGCAACAAGGGGCTGTTTCCCAAAATGCCGGCAACATAAAGAATACCGTCTGCAATTTCTGCCGGACGGTATCCTTATATTTTTCTTATTCATTATCCAAAAGCCCTTTTATCTCCATAAGTTTAAGCACTGCCTTCATGCCCGATTTTGCCAGATAAACAATACAGCATAGATTAATGTTGGCAAGTGTTATCCCCAAAAGTGCGGTAAGCCCTTCCATCTCTGCCTCCTTTGAAAGGGGGCTGTCTTTCAACAGCCCCTTAGTTCATTCTGTTTTTTACTGTTTCCTGCTTTCCTTTTTCGGCTCTGCCTTTACAGGCTCTTTCTTTAACTCCGTCTTTGGTGTTTTCCGCTCCAGATCAGGAAGCACCACTTTATCATCCTCAAGTTTTGCCCCGGCTGAAATGATGCCCATTGACAGCATAATCTTTACTTTTTCCTCTGAAAATGTTGTCCTTTCGTACTTAGTGGAGATTACTTCAAATTCCCCCTTGTCTGTCTTTCCGGTCACAATGTAGAACACGTTTGTCATGCAGTTTTCTTCTTCCACAATCGGTTTGTAATTGTTTACCTGGCGGTGTTCCATAATGTTCCGTGTAAAGAAGTTGCTTCCCAAGGTCAGCTCTCCGTCCGCCCCAATTTCCAGACCGTAAACAGCTTCGTCTTTCTCCAGTGCTTTCTTAATCTCATTGGAAGTCATCTCTACAACTTCCTTGCCGTTCCATAAGCTCCATCCAAGTTCCCTGTTCCCTAACATTGTCCTTGATACCACATACTTTGTCATACACATAATCTCTTTCTCCTTTTCCTTTGTCTTTATGCTTTTTGTTCCATTTCTTAAGTACAAATAAATCATAACGCTGAAAAAGCAGGGTGTCTGTGGTGGGAATAGCCAAAGATGCGGAATGGTTTTGTGCGGAGTGACGGTTTATTATTCCTGTTTTATCATTTGCATTTGGCAGTCCATGCACATAATGTTCACGTCCTTTGTTGCCCTGACACTGTTTTTACAGCAGGGGCAGACATATTTGCGTGTACTGCTTTTTTTCTTCGGTGCCCTGCCAGCCTGACCCCCTGTTCCACCCAAACCGCCATTCCCATCCCCACCATTATTTCCACCAGTTCCGGCATATCCCCCCATACGTACATATTCAATTTTGGAATCCAGATGATATTCCTTAATTGTTGATATTAATTTTTCTGTCGGTTCTGTCACACTCCACCCGATATACCGGGCATGGCTGATTTTTAAATCCCTTGCCTCCGCTATCTCCTTAAACCGTTTATTGTGGTACCTTCCATTGTTGGAGGTTTCCTTGATATTGTTCTCCATAGCGTATAAGTGGCACATTTCATGGAGAAGGGTGCTTATGATATTTTCAATCGGTCTGTTTAAATATTCTGCTGAAATGTTGATCTCATGGTAGGAATCCCATTCATCCTTCCATATCTCCCCGACTGTAATATGACCATAGGCACGTAGTGAGGATTGGATAGTAATTACCGCTTCGGGCAGTTCATTGTTGAAATAAACTTTATTAAGCACCCTGAATGCCACTTCCAAAAACTCATTATGTTCTGACAGCATGCTCCACCGCCTCCTTCGTTTTTATTTATCCATGAAGGACAGGCATCTTTTTTAGCAGTGCACTTTTAATTTAAAAAATATTTTAATGTATTATCGATAATAGGGGAGTAGCCAGTGATTTTATAGTCATGCAGATATGGCTTTGCCAGCTGTGAAAAATAATTAGAGCAGGGGAGTACATTTGATGATATGATGAATTGAAAATATTTTTTGTTGAAATGTGGAATGATGACAAATATTGTCTGTTGTCTATTAATCTTATAAAGACATAGAGACAGCCGTGAGTCGCTGTCTCTATGCTTTATAAGATTAATAGACAATTGCTCCTGCTCCCTCTGAATAGTCACCATCAAGTGCAAAGTTCGGATCATCAAATTGTCCACTGTCAGGAGTTCCAACACTTTCGTAGTTGCCTTGGGCTGGTTGAGTGGGTTGAGGATTGAATTTGTAATAATCCTTTAAAATATTGTCGATAGCTTCATCCATTGCTGCATCTATTCTATCATTTGCTTCCTGCGATAAATCAGAGTCTGTAGCTTCTTCTGTGGTTTCTTCTTCGTCACCCTTGTATTCATCTTCCCCTAACACTACATCGGTGTGGGTGGAATTTACTTCAATATTTTGGGCTTCCTCTAAACTCTTAATTTCTGACTGCATTTCCTCTGTCAATGATGTTAAATTTTCCATAACAGTTGTTAATTCTGAAATGGTATTGTTCATTTCTTCGGTTTCAGATGCTATTTCCGCTAACTCTGTTGTTTTGCTTTCTATTTCTGCTGTAAGCTCATTCTTTGTATTTGTCAGCACTGATAGTCTGTTTTTGAGGGCTGATGTTGTATTTAGCTGATAAATGCTTACACCTATACATGCAATAAGTGTTGCGGATAATATTATTGTTAATGCTTTATTTTTCATATTTTTTTATCCTTTCATTTATGTTAATAAATATTGATAGAGCAGTGGCTAAACTGTATCGCCACTGCTTTGCTGACCATATTCTCCATTTTGGAGACACCATGTATATAAATTATTCTGACCTGTTATTACTTGTGACATATGTTTTCCCTTTATAATTATATAAAAGGTAACGCTTATTCATCGTTACCTTTTATGCTTTATTATTCAGCGTGGACTCCTTGGTTAACTGTACCACTGCCCCAGTTTATGGTTTGAGCGTTTTTGAAAAATGATGCGGCATCACCATCGGAACCCGACCAGTTGTCATTTTCACCAGGTAATATATCACTGGAACCTGTGTTACTATCTACATTACCTGTGAAACTGCTGGATTCATTGCCGCTAAAACCAATATCAGTATCTTCTATAGTTGTTCCCGTGTTACCTAATTCGGTATTTGTATGTGTTGAATTTATTTCAACACTTTGAGTTTCCTCTGTCACTTCCTTTGTAGCCTTCAATTCTTCCAAGTCCTCTGACAGGCTTTTATTGTTGGCTTCCAAACCATCTATTGCTGTTTCCAATTCTTCAAGCTGTGAGGAAAGGTTTGATATGTTTTCTTTCCCTGATGACAATTCAGTATCAAGCGTGGTGCTTTCATTTTGTAGTGTTCCAATCTCTGCTTCCAGAGTATATAATTCACTCTCTAAGCTGTTGTTACTGGTAAACTGGTAAGCATTAACAGCTACTCCGGCAACGATCAAAATACCTAATGCTATATTTATCTTTTCCCTGCTCATAAATCATTTTCTCCTTCTAATGAGTAGGGGCATCTGATGATGCCCCCATAAATAAACTTTGAGTAATTTTTATGCTTATACTGGAAATCCAACTGCTTGTAAAGCTGTACGGAATGCTGTCTCAATCACTTCCTGCAATGCTGTTGATGCAATGCATTTAATCACTGGCGTTGCCTTTTCCATAAAATTTTTTCCAAGTCCTTTAAATGTCTCCGCACCCATGAAAGCCCTGCCTTTTGCGGTGATGCCGATGTTTTCAAATGATGTCGTATAGAAATTTATTTCATCCGTGGGGCTTTCTTCCAAAGTATCCTCGTCAAACTCGGTTTTATAAACAATTTCCACTGTTCCGGCTATGTAGCCCCTGCTGTTCAGGGATTCGGCTGTCCTGCATACCATTTCCATAAACTCAATATAGGGGTGGTTGCTGGCAAATACCTGCTCATGCAGTACTTCCTCAAACTCCAGCTGGCTTTCCTCTGAATACTTCAGGCATGCTTCCACAATCTCCAACACTAGCAGTTCCTGCTCCTTCTGGCTTAACTGTATTCCCATAAACTGTACCCTCCTGCATTTTCTGGTGTTTTATGTTATTATATCGCCTTTTAGCAAATTTTACAATGCTTTTAGCATTGTATTGTTGTCCTAAAGAAAAGTGCAATATCTTAAAATCTTATGTATGGAGGTTGCTATCATGGTAAATGGTTTAGGTGAGAGACTACAGCAGAAAAGGGCTGGTTTGAAAATATCGCAAAAGGAAGCCGCTGGGGTTATTGGCGTTTCTGCCAGCATTATCTCTAACTATGAAAGCGGAGAGAGGACGCCAAGTGTTGAAAACCTTATGGCTCTTGCAAACCTCTATAAGTGCTCCACTGATTACCTGCTTGGTCTGGAAAAAACCTCCTCTGTAACGGTTGATGTTTCCATGCTGAATGAGGAACAGAGGGCAAGACTGCAATATTTCCTTTCCAGTATAAACAATTAATTACTGCTTACTCTGGTAATTCCTTAAGGACTGCTTTCAGGATCTCATGAATTATTTTTACTGCCCTTAAGTGTATCTCATCTGAATACTGTGAGGATAAATCATTTTCCAGCATTATTAAGAGACTGACTGCATTTTCAATTCCTTCCCTGACGTTTTCCTTTTGATCCATTCCGTTTTCCTCCTTTCTCCCTATGGGGCGGGGAGGGTAACGCAGGGGTGTGGGAAAGTCAAGAAGGGATTTTTATGTTTGTGAGAAATTTTTATGCTTTGTGGGTATGCTGTTCTTATGGGAAAATTGGGTTGCCGGGGTATGGCTCTTTACCATGAAAAATCCGTCCTTTGACCTTCCTATTTTTTCCCCGAAAAATTTAGCCCTGACGCATACTTGATTTTTTGACCAATGCATTGTAAAATTTTCGCCCATGCTATGAAAGGTCGTTCAGATGTATTTTTGAAAAAAATCTATCTTTCTCCATTTATTCATCCATAAACTGAATTTTTTGATAATGCTGGAAAATATTCAATGTAGCGGGAATGCTGGGGGATTTTTCCTTAATGATATGGTGGGGCGGTAATCAATTTCGGTTTGACAGGTTACCGGATTTGTAAATCTATGCTGTAAAATTTTTCAGTTCCTTTTCTTTTCAATGCCCTTTATTGTTTCATTTGTTTTCATGAAGATTAAGTGTATCTTATCGCAGTATATATGTTGAAATTCCTTTTCCTTATGTTTTCTATCATTATATATATATGTACATTTATAATGATCTGCAGGAATTAAACAAATTCATACTGTTTTCTGCTATACCGCATTATGTGTACATCTGTACATCTATGATGATTTATGCCTTGATCTGTTGCTCACCTAAACTTTATTTAATGATACATACATTTCGGCTATTTGTTGTACCTAATTACATAATGTATTATATAAACAAATCGCTTATGTTATTACTTAACTACATATTGTTACCGCACATACTTATAAAATTAATATTATACCCGGTACATGTTATGCATATCTGCCTATTTGTATTTCCTGTTGCACTAATGTATACTAATTAATCAACAGATTACATATCAATCTATTAAGTATTTTAGCCTTTCATATGTTCAATAACTTACTTATAAAATGTAATTACCCATTACCCATTAAAGTTGTCTAATATCTATATATTGTTCTCATATTTCCTAATATATGTTTAAATATACCTATATTCTTAGTTGTATTTATTATTTGATGCATATTGGTTAAACAAAACCCATTCCGCAGAGTATTAAATTTTTTTCTATCTGGTTGTTTGAACAAATTATTCTTGTTATATTATTTTATATATATGTCCTCTATTTATTACTTTTTGTATTTAGCACACCCTCTTTTGTACAGTTGGTTCCTTTTTGCAGTCAATCCGGTTCTATTCATGTTCAAGAGAATACCCATTTCTAATGTAAATAATGCAAATTTTCAGGTTGGGGGAATTTTTAGTGTTGTGGGGGAATATCCATGCAAAACTGTAAGGTGATAATGATTATCTCGCCGATTAAAAGTATATTCTATTCATTTTAGTGTATATGTATTTTTGTCTTTGCTTTTAAATCGTGTTAAAAAAATTGAAACATTTGAAACATTTGAAACAAATGCAGAGATTTAACAAAAAAGTAACCTTATACCCACTGGATATGAGGTTACTTTTCCCTGCCTGTCTTTCATGAATAACCAGCGGTTTTATGACGGTTATCCCTGCCAGATATTCCATTGAATGTAGTTTTCACATATTATCCCCCAGGATCGGCTCATAATCTCCAATGCTGTCAATTCCGCCATAATTGTAATGCCCTCTGTAAAACTGTTCTTTGTCAAGAACACGTTTTACTAACATTGGATTGAAGTCTGCCCCTTTCCTTCCTTTGTATCCTTCCATATTCATATAAGTACACAACTTTTGGAGTGAAAAGCCCGGGAATAATTCCCGGAGATGAAATAACCGCCGAACTGCTTCCGCCTCTTCCTTATTAATGTACAGTGTTTTTCCACCGTGTATGCTGGAATATCCGTAAGGTGCTCCGCCCCCGGCATATCCACCGCTTTTTGCTTTCTGTATGCGTCCACGCTTCATCTTCAGGGTTATCTCCAGCCTTTCATACACATCCAGAAGCTCAAACATCCCATTCACAAGGATTTCATTGGGGTTCTTCGTGTAAATGGAATAGCCGGGTCTGTCTACCGCCCTGATATCCACGTTGTACTTTTTTAATTCCCGGTGCACCAAGATTTTGACTAAATCGCTCCGCCATAACCTGCTTGTATTCAGCACTACAATATACGATACCTCCCGGGTTTTTAGTGAAGCCAGCATATCCACCAGCCCTTCACGTTCAATGCACATTTCGTTTTCGTCTGCTTTTGCACCGCTTACCCCTTCGTCGCTGAACACCCTTACCAGATTGAAGTTGTTCTCTGAACAGTATTTCTCAATCTCCACACACTGTTCGTCAAGGGAATATCCCTGCTTTGCCTGTCCTTCTGTTGAAACCCTTACATATCCATATGCATTTTCTTTTCTGTTTTCCATGCCGCAATCCCTCCGCATTCAAAAAAATTTTTATAACCGGAATTCAAATTCTTGTTGGGGGCAAGGTCTGCGGGATTTGCACATGCTGATTTCATCATAAAAAGTTGAAACATTTGAAACATAACGCTATACCGTCTTTAAATATGCTGTGAAAAATACCATGCCGTTTCCGGCATGGTATCCCATCATTTACTCAAATTCTTATCATATTCTGAAAAGTTCGGGAGACCTGAAAACCGGGGGAGTAGTGCGCCCTCCTTTCCAGTGCTGATTCCGACACACTGCCTGCACTCCGGCAATGCCTTGAACATTTGAATTATAAAGTGAAAATTACTTCAGGAGGATTGCGGTCTGGCACGCTTTTTCCAGCCTAATAGACAATTAATTCCATATTA
>ERZ808054.970-NODE-970-length-19846-cov-4.109262_pt1 | contig 19846 bp, 19 predicted proteins | sample MGYA00380201_ERZ808054 | MGnify/ENA primary metagenome ERZ808054 (study PRJEB31490, sample SAMN06133419) | mouse gut metagenome | isolation source: Z5_2 | host: mice | place: China: Chengdu | collected 2015-05 ... | reverse complement strand
GCCGGCATCTGTTCAAAACCTGTTTCAAAAAATGGTGGTATTTCTTATTGTGTCCAGCCGTCGGTTTCTGACCGCTTTAGGCGGCGTTGTCTGACGAACAAGGTATTTCGCGGAACGGGAAATACCTTGTGAGGAGTTTCGCCGCCGTGGTCAGAAACCGACGGCCGGGAACAATTAGAAATAGCCCATTTTTGCCATCAGGTTTGAACAGATGCCGGCAGGGGGAGTACAGGGAGGCAGGGAGAAAGCGGGCAGGGAGTGCCGCTCCTGGCTTTTGCGTCCGCACTTACTTCCGAACATAACAGTTCAGCCTGAACGGTTACCCAAATTCCGCTTGCACCCAGGCATAAAAAATGATAATCTGATATTCGGAAATTTTTCGGGAAGAAAACATGAACTATTCTTTCCTTGCATACAAGGAGGCCGCAACCATGTCATTCCACTGCACTGCGCATCATCAACTGGAAATAAGGAAAAAAGCATTTATCTGTGCGTTTCCCCATACCATTCCCATTTTTGCCGGATTTTTGTTTCTCGGCATGACTTACGGCATTTACATGCATGTCTGCGGGTTCCCTTTTTGGTATCCGATGTTTATGAGCCTTACCATTTTTGCAGGCTCCGTGGAATTTGTGGCGGCCAGCCTGCTGCTTGGCGCCTTCCACCCCATGCAGGCACTCGCCGTAACGCTTATGCTGAATGCAAGGCATCTGTTTTATGGGATTTCCATGCTGGACCGGTACCGGGGAACGGGATTGAAAAAGATTTACCTGATTTTCGGGATGTGCGATGAAAGTTTTTCCATTAACTATACGGCGGAAATCCCGGAAGATGTGGACCGGGGCTGGTTTCTGTTTTTTGTGACCCTGCTTAACCACCTGTACTGGTTTGCGGGGGCAACGCTTGGGGGAATCTGCGGTTCCTTCCTCCATATGAATACGGAAGGGCTGGATTTTGTCATGACAGCCATGTTCGCCGTAATCTTCATGGAACAGTGGATGAAGGAAAAACGGCATTGGGATTCGCTGATTGGGCTGGGCGCCTCCTTTGCCTGCCTGCTTATTTTCGGTGCCGGACACTTCCTGATTCCCTCCATGCTCGCCATCCTCGCGCTTTTGACACTGTTTGGCGGTACGCTTGGGAAAGGAGGCGAAACGGCATGACATTAACCCAGCAATTTATCACCATCGGCATGGTAATCCTCGGCACCGTCCTCACACGATTCCTGCCCTTCCTTCTTTTCCCTGCCGGAAAGCCCACACCGGCATACATACGGTACCTCGGAAAAGTGCTCCCTGCAGCGGTCTTTGGCATGTTGGTCGTTTACTGCCTGAAAAACGTAAGTATCTTTACAGGCAGCCACGCCATCCCCGAACTGCTTGCACTCACCCTCGTCGTCCTGCTCCACTGTTGGAAACGGCAGATGCTTCTTTCCATCGCAGGCGGCACAGTCTGCTATATGCTGCTTGTACAGTTTGTTTTCTAGCGCGTGTTTGAAAATTGTTCCAAACACGCTTTGGCAAAATCGCCCAAAACACTGTCAGATCGTCACGATGACCCCGCCGTCATTGGCATACATGCTGCTGATGCCTGCCGTATCCATAATCACCGTATCACGTACCTTAATTTTCCCCAAAACCATCCCCTTCACCAGTTCCGCCCGGTCGGGACAGTTGCAATGGGTAATCATAAGCACACGGTCCGCAGGATCTTTCACTTCCTTTATAACCGCTTCCGCCATTTTGGCAAGCCCTTTTTTCATGCCGATTGCCTGCCCCTTTTGGGCAATGGTGCCCTTTACCCCTTCCATGAGCGGTTTCACGTTCAGGGTGGTGGCAACCAGCGCTTTCACGCCCGTCAGCCTGCCGTTTTTGCGCAGGGTTTCCAGGTTATCCAAAACAAAATAGGTCTTCATGCAATCCCTTAACGTTTCCAGTTCTTTCACGATTTCCCCAAACGGCTTGCCCGCTTCTTCCAGTTCCATTGCTTTCCTCGCAAGCTGTGTCTCCCCGCAGCTTGCGGATTCGGAATCACATACAAAGATATCCTTATCGCCGTATTTTTCATGGTATAGCCGTTTCCCCAGCTCCGCGCTGTTGTAACTGCCGCTTAATTTTGAAGAAAGCGTCACCACATAAATGCGTTCCGCCCCGCAATGGTATGCTTCCATATACCGTTCGGGGGAAGGACAGGAAGACTTCGGGCAGGTGGGACATGCCGCCACCTTTGCCAGAAATTCCTTTTGGTTAAACTTTTCATCGTCCATAATCCGGTAGTCCCCTACCTCCAGCCCCAAAGGCACGATCTCAAACCTTGCGTCTTTCTTATATTCCTCCGGCAGCTCACAGCAACTATCCACTACAATCTTATAACCCATATCCTTAAACCATGCCTTTCCACCATAACATGATAACCAAGAGCAATTATTACCATCCTATGTAGTTTTAATTACTACTTATGATAACACAACCGGTTCCCACCTGTAAAGGGGTCTTGTGTTTTTTTCCGCTTCCCGCTATAATAAACGGTAAGTGACTTGGAAAGGAGATACCATGAAAGCCTGCCGGATATCCGACCTGAAAAACTTTATGAACAAACTGCTGTTGACGGACAGCTTTGATTATTTCCTTTTGGAAGAAGGAACCATCGTCACCGCCAACGCTTTCCAGATAGACGGCCATATCCAAAAAGATTTTTATACAAAAGAAGAACAGGAGGACGGCGTCCTCTGCCCTTACGCTTTTTCCCGGTGGAAAGACATGCGCCCTTTCTGTTTCCAGCTCATCAAAGGAAAACGGACGCCCTTAAGTTTTAAATTCGTACTGCTGCTTTTGCCGGAACACATGGAACGGATTTTGACAGGCGGGGACTTTCATGACCATGGGAACCTGGTAAAATCCTTTACCCTCACCGTAAAATACGACGGTTCCCATGTCACGCTCATCACCGGTCTGTCCACCGCATCCTTCCTCATGGATAAAACGCCGGAACAGCTTTGGGACCAGGCGTTCTTTAAATTCCTGAACAACAAACAAATCGTATGGGAAGAAATATAGTTCTCCCGCTTTCTCATTTTTTCATCTTCGGGTTAAACACAAGGCTTGCCAGATAACCGAATACCAGCGCCGCGCTGGTACCCACCGCACCTGCCTTAAAACCCCCCTGGAATATGCCGATAAAACCCGCCTGGTCCACCGCTTCCTTCACGCCCTTCATTAACACATTGCCAAACCCCAAAAGCGGCACCGACGCCCCTGCGCCCGCATACTGCTGGAAAGGTTCATAGATTCCGGCAACGCTGATCACCGCCCCCAGGCATACGAGCAGGACCATAATCCTCCCCGGCATCAGTTTCGTCTTTTCCATCAAAATCTGTACAAGGGCACAGATTAATCCTCCTACCCAAAACGCATTCACATAATCCATGTAATTCATCCTGCCTTCCGCTCCTTTCCGTTTCCATCCTGCATTTTTAACTGGAATCCCAAAGTATAAGTGTGTTTGAACATTCATTTCCGCAAATCGGAACAACATCTTGCAGAAAGCAATTTTCAACACGCCCTAACGTATTATGTGCAGTTTTTTCTTAAATTATCAGACGTGTTACTTTCCGGGCAGCGGTTTTGGTTTAACTGTTCCCTTTCCGAACTTCCGAAACTTTCATGGGAAAATTACTATTTGATATTGGAACATTATGTGCTAAAATAAAAAGGGTATGCCGCGCACGCCCTGCCTACCATAATTATAACGTTACATCAGGAAAGGATAAGATCCATGGAACCCACAAACAATTTCCAGCCGGAAGACACCAAAACTCCGGACAGCCAGTCCGTTTACATTGCCAGACAGCCTATTTTTGATGCCACGGGACATGTGCAGGCTTATGAGCTTTTATACCGTAATACCGCACAGAATATTTCGGGCGCTTCCTCCGTGGGCGACGATGAGGCAACCGGTACGGTCATTTCCGAAGCCATCCTGAATTTCGGGATGCATGAACTGACCAACGGTAAAAAAGCCTTTGTCAATTTCGCGGACGGATACCTGTTAAATAAGGCCGCATACCTTTTGGACCCGGAACAGTTCGTCGTGGAAATATTGGAAAGCGTGGTATTTACCATCGAAGTCATTGATGCCCTCTATACGTTAAAATCCGCCGGTTTCGACGTGGCGTTGGACGATTACGTGGGTACCAATATCCCTGCGGAGATTCTTTCCCTGATTGACATCATCAAAATAGATTTTATCGATACAACCAAAGAACAGCGTGCCGCTTTTGCACCCCCACTGGTAAATGCCGGAAAAGTACTTTTGGCAGAAAAAGTGGAAACAAAGGAAGACGTGCAGGAAGCCATGTCTTTGGGCTGCCAGCTTTTTCAGGGCTATTATTTTTCCAAACCCATCATGATGAAGAAAAGCAGTATGGAGATTTCCTCCGTTTCCTATATGAAACTCGCCAAGGAAATCAATGCCCCCGACATCAACTTAAACAACATCGCGTGGATCATCAACTCCGATGCCCACCTGACCTACAAATTACTGCGGAGGATGAAAACCCTCCAATATTACCGCGGCAACAACATCACTTCCATTAACCGCGCCCTCGTCATGATGGGCGATGCGGAAGTGCGCCGCTGGATTATGCTCATCCTTTTACGCAACGTAACAAACACGCGGTCCGACGAATTAATCCGTACCGCCTTAATCCGCGCCTTTCTGTGCGAAAAACTGGCTCAGGAATCCGGCAGGGGCAACTCCGTCTCCGAGGCATACAGCGCCGGTATGCTCTCCATTCTCACGACCGGAGGCCATGACCCAAGGGAAATGCTGGGGGATATCCAGATTCCGTCCATTGTCCGCGATGCCCTGTCCGGGAAGGACTGTTTCCTGAAACGTCTGTTAGACATCGCAGTCTGCTATGAAAACGGGAATTGGAACAAACTGGAATACCTGAAGGAATATTCCGTACCGGAACTGAACGCCAAATTCCTGCCCGGATTATACATGGCGTCCGTGGCGGAAGCGGATGAGATGCTGTCCAAGGAATAAGCGGGAAATTCCGCTTCTTCCATGAGGTTTGCACGCAGGTCCGTGTCTTAATGTCCTGCGCCCAAAAGAACTCTTACCCCATGGCATCCTTCATTCCTTTTACATACCCATACAAGTGTTCCGCCGCATCTTCCCCATACCTCCCTATGATGTCCACGATTGCGCTGCCGACGATTACCCCGTCCGCTGCCTGCGCAATTTCCGCCGCCTGCGCGGGTGTGCTTACGCCAAACCCCACTGCGGCGGGAATCTTTGTGGCCGCTTTCACCGGTGCGAGCATCGCCCCCAAATCCGTTTTAATCTCACTTCTTACCCCCGTCACCCCCATGGAAGACACCACATAAACAAACCCTTCCGCTTCCGAAGCGATAGCGCGTATCCTCTGTTCCGAGGTAGGCGCTACCAGCGAAACCAGTTCCACCCGGTGTGCCCTGGCAAAAGGAAGCAGTTCCCCTCTTTCCTCGTAAGGCAAATCCGGGATGATTAAACCGTTCACCCCCGCTTCCCTGCATTTTGCGCAGAACGCGTCATACCCGTAATGAAACACCGGATTTAAATAAGTGAGGAACACCAGCGGCACATCCGTCTTTTCCCGCACCCGTGCCGCCAGCCCGAACAGTTTGTCGGTGGCAGCGCCTGCCGAAAGGGCGCGGAGATTGGCTTCCTGAATAACCGCCCCTTCCGCTACGGGGTCGGAAAACGGGATACCGATTTCGATTAAATCACACCCCGCCTCCACCATTTTCAGGATAAATTCCTCACTCTTTTCCATGGATGGGTCGCCCCCCGTCACAAACCCGATGAATGCCTTGCCGTGGTCAAAAGCATCCCTTATTTTTATTTCCGTTTTCTTTTTCCTCATGCCTTTCCTTCTCCTTTTTCCATTATTTCGCTTTCCGTTTTCGTGTTTTTCTTAATTTTCCTGTTTTCCTTTTTTTCTGTTTTCCTATTTTCCGTTCCCTGGTTCCTCAATTTTCAAACATACTCCAGCCAAAAATCGGAACGGCGGACGGATACCCGTCACTCATCATGGAGCACTACGCCCCGGTAGCGCGCGATTGCCGCCACATCTTTATCGCCGCGTCCGGACAGGCAGACAATAATGTTTTCGTCCTTTCCCATTCCGGGCGCCAGCTTACGGACATGGGCTACCGCATGGGCGCTTTCGATGGCGCAGATGATCCCTTCCGTCCTCGCCAGGTATTCAAAAGCCTCCACCGCCTCCTCATCCGTCACCGGTACATACTGTGCCCTGCCCGTATCATGCAAATAAGCATGTTCCGGTCCGATGCCCGGATAGTCCAGTCCTGCGGAAATGGAATAAACCGGGGCAATCTGCCCGTATTCGTCCTGGCAGAAATAAGACTTCATCCCGTGGAAAATGCCCGGACTTCCCTTGGCAATGGTGGCGGCGTGCCTGCCGGTATGGATTCCCTTTCCCGCCGCCTCACAGCCAATCAGCCGCACTTCCCTGTCATTGATAAAATTGTAAAACATGCCCATGGCATTGCTGCCGCCGCCCACACATGCCACTACCGCAGAAGGCAGTTTTCCTTCGCATTCCAAAATCTGCTCCCTCGCTTCCCTGCTGATAACGCTTTGGAAATCCCTGACAATCATCGGGAACGGGTGGGGTCCCATCACGGAGCCGAGTACATACAGGGTATCGTCCACCCGTTTTGTCCACTCCCGCATGGTTTCGTTCACCGCATCTTTTAACGTCATCGTTCCCGTCGTCACCGGATGCACCTTCGCACCCAAAAGCTCCATCCGGTACACATTTAACTTCTGCCGCTCCGTGTCTTCCTTTCCCATGAAAATCTCGCATTCCAAACCAAGCAGCGCCGCCGCCGTTGCCGCCGCCACCCCGTGCTGTCCTGCTCCGGTTTCCGCAATAATCCGCGTTTTTCCCATCTTCTTTGCCAGCAGCGCCTGCCCCAGCACGTTATTAATCTTGTGGGAACCGGTATGGTTTAAGTCCTCCCGCTTGATGTAAATCTTTGCGCCGCCCAAATCCTGCGTCATTTTCCCCGCATAATACAAAAGCGACGGACGCCCGGCATAATTTTTTAACAAATCATCCAATTCCCTGCAAAACGCCGGATCGTTTTTGTAAAATTCATAGCATTCTTCCAATTTCATGATTTCGTTCATCAGCGTCTCCGGTATATACTGTCCGCCGTGTTCCCCGTATCTTCCTTTACCCATTCTTAACTCTCCTTACGATTTCCAATATTTTATCCCTGTCTTTTCTTCCGTCCGTTTCCACACCGCTGCTGATGTCCACCCCGTAAGGCGACACCCTGCGGAGGGCTTCCGCGATGTTTCCGGTATGCAGTCCCCCTGCAAGGAAAAAGGGACAGTTTCCCTGCGGGACCAATTCCCAGTCAAACGTTCTTCCCGTTCCTCCCGCAAGCGCCGCGCCGCCGCTGTCAAACAGGAAATAATCTACCCCCGCTTTTACGTAATCCCCATAAAGCGCCATGCCGGTCCCCCGTTCCGGGTGCAGGGCTTTGATAACCGGACAGCCGGTACGGATTTTCAGCCATTCCACATATGCCGCATCTTCCTGTCCGTGGAGCTGTGCCATTTGGATAATGCCTTCCCCCAGCAGCCACGCCACCTGCTCCGGTTCCTTATCCACGAACACCCCAACCGCCGTTATTCCAACTGCCAGCTTCTCCCGGAACCGGCGGGCATCCTTTACGGAAATTTCCCGTCTTGTAGGTGCGAAAACAAATCCCGCATAATCGGGCAGGGCTTCGTTCACAAAATCCACATCGCAGTCATGCATCAGCCCGCATATTTTGATTTTCGTCACAGCACCGCCCTCCCATCCTTTCCCCTCCTGCCCGTGCAGCCGTCCGTTCCTTCCCCGCAGTCACCGGTTTTTCATGATTTCCCCCGCCCCGCAGGATTTCCATCTGCCGCTTCTTATCGGCACTTTTCATAAAAGTTTCCCCCACCAGTACGGCATCCGCCTTCTGTTCCCGCAGCACCGCTACATCCTCCGGTGTCCGTATACCGCTTTCCGCCACAAACAGGATTCCGTCCGGCACCCGTTTCCTCAGACGTACGCTGGTACGGATATCCACTTCAAAGGTGTGCAGGTTCCGGTTGTTGACACCGATGATATCCGCCCCGCTTTGCAGCGCCGTCTCCACTTCCGCCTCCGTATGCACCTCCACCAAAGCGGAAAGCCCAAGGCTTCGGGCTATGGCAAGGTATTCCTTCATCTGCTCCCCCTTTAACAGGGCGGCAATGAGCAATACCGCCGACGCACCGATGAGCCGCGCTTCGTATATCTGGTATGCATCCACCGTAAAATCCTTGCGCAGCAGCGGAACGGACACCGCCTCTGCAATTTCCTCCAGATATGCATCGCTCCCCAGGAAATAATACGGCTCTGTCAGTACGGATACCGCTGACGCACCCGCCGCTTCGTATTCTTTTGCAATAGCAAGGTACGGAAATTCCTCCGCAATGACCCCCTTGGAGGGCGAAGCCTTCTTCACCTCACAGATAAACGAAAGGTCCGGCGCGGCAAGCGCTTCCCGGAACGGAAACCGTTCCCCCGCCCGTTTTCCCAGCCATTCCGCCTCCCGCCTGACACATGCCAAATCCCTTTTCTTCTTAAGCTGCCCTACGCGGACTGCCGTCCGCTCCGCAATCTCATCCAAAACCGTCCGTCCCATACCGCACCTTACTCCCTCGACATCCTGATAAACCGCTCCAACTGTTCCATTGCCCTGCCGCTGTCCAAAACCTGCCGCGCCTTTTCCACCGCCGTTTCCATGGTCAGCCCCGCATCTGCCACATAAAGCGCCGCCGCCGAATTTAACACTACCGCATCGGTCTTCGGCCCCTTCTCCCCGCTTAAAATGGCACGGGTAATCTTCGCGTTTTCCTCCGGCGTGCCGCCTTCCAAATCCTCTTTCCGGCACCTTGCCATGCCGAACTGCTCCGGTTCGATAACATAGTTGCGGAAAACCCCGTCCCGCACTTCGCAAACGTTTGTGGACGCACTCATGGAAATCTCATCCAAGCCGTCCGTTCCGTACACCACCATGGCATTTTTCACGCCGAGTTTGGAAAGCACCTGCGCCATCGGTTCCACCAGTTCCCCGTCATACACGCCAAGAAGCTGCATATTCGCCCCCGCCGGATTGGAAAGGGGACCCAGGATATTAAAAACCGTACGGATACCGAGCTCCCTGCGCACCGGCGCCACGTATTTCATGGCAATGTGATAGTTCTGTGCAAATAAAAAGCAGATGCCGATATCTTCCAACAGCCGGGTACTTTTTTCCGGCGGTATGGTAATGTCCACGCCCAGCGCTTCCAATACATCCGCCGCGCCGCATTTGCTGCTTGCCGCACGGTTGCCGTGCTTCGCCACCGGAACCCCTGCCGCCGACACCACTAATGCCGATGTGGTGGAAATATTAAAGGAATTGGACTTATCACCACCCGTCCCGACGATTTCCAACACATCCAAATCATGCGGCAGACGGATACAATGCCTGCGCATTCCTGCAGCCGATGCCGTAATTTCGTCTATCGTTTCCCCTTTTAAAGACAGTGCCGTCAGGTAGGAAGCCATTTGGACCTGCGAAGCCTCCCCGCCCATGATTTCATCCATCACCTGCTGCGCTTCGTCGAATGTCAGGTCACGCCCGGCCGCCGTTTTCCGGATTGCTTCTTTTATCATGTTTCCTTCCATTTTATTTTTCCCTCCCTTTCCCCTGTCTGCAAAATCCGCAACATTTAAAAAATACCTGAATGGTTCAAAAAATTTCCCAAGATGGTCTCCCCGTCCGGTGTCAGGATGGATTCCGGATGGAACTGCACCCCATACACCTCATGGGTTTTATGGCGTATTGCCATGATTTCCCCGTCTTGTGTCCTCGCCGTCACTACAAGGTCCTTTGGCAGCGTACCTTCTTTTGCCGCCAGCGAATGGTACCTCGCCGCCATAATCTTTTCCGGCAGCCCGTAAAACAGCTTACATCCGGTATCCAGGGACACCTCCGACTGTTTCCCGTGCATCAGTTGTTTGGCATGGGAGATTTCCGCCCCATACGCTTCACAGATTGCCTGATGACCAAGGCAGACGCCCAAAATGGGAATTTTCCCCGCAAATTCCTTCACTACCCCGATGCAGACGCCCGCATCCGACGGCCGCCCCGGTCCCGGTGAAAGGATGATGCGGCTGACGTTAAGCTCCCCAATCTGCCCCACCGTCAGTTCATCATTACGAATCACCTGAATGCCGGAATCCATTGTCCCGATGAGCTGGTACAGGTTATAGGAAAAACTGTCATAATTGTCGATTAACAAAATCATCCCCCGATACCCCCTTCCGCTGTCCGCAGCGCATCCATGACCGCCTGCGCCTTGTGGATACATTCCCGGTATTCCTTCTCCGGCACGCTGTCCGCCACGATTCCCGCCCCGGAACGGACGAATACTTTCCCGTTTTTCCGAAAAGCGATACGGATGGCAATACAGGTATCCATATTGCCGGTAAAATCAATATAGCCGATTGCCCCACCGTAAATGCCCCGTTTGCAGTTCTCCAATGCATGGATGATTTCACATGCCCTGAGCTTCGGGGCGCCGGAAAGGGTTCCTGCCGGAAGGAGCGCCCCTACCGCATCCAACGCATCCTTATCGTCCCGGATTTGCCCGCTTACCGTGGAGCCGATATGCATGACATGGGAAAACCGTTCGGTTTCCATGTACTTTTCCACCTTCACCGTCCCGAAACGGCTGATTTTCCCAAGGTCATTCCTGCCCAAATCCACCAGCATGTTATGCTCCGCACGCTCTTTCGGGTCAGCTAACAATTCCCTTTCCAGTTCACGGTCTTCCTCCTGTGTCTTTCCCCTGGGACGGGTGCCCGCAAGCGGAAACGTATACAGCTTCCCGTTTTCCAGCCTCACCAGCGTTTCCGGCGAAGCGCCCGCGATTTCGATGTCACCGCCGCCAAAATAAAACATATAGGGGGAAGGGTTTGTGGTGCGCAGCACCCGGTACGTATCGAACAGGCTCCCTTTTACCTCCGCCTCCAAACGGTTGGAAAGTACCGCCTGGAAAATATCCCCTTCACGTATATAGCTTTTCGCCGTTTCCACCATCCGGCAGTATTCCTTTTCCCCGAACAGCGGCCGAAACTCCGATTTGATGGAAAGAGGCGGAATTACCGCCGGCGTCCCCTTTGTGACAAGCTCTACCATATCGTCCAGTTCCCCCGCCGCCTTTTTATAGTTTTCCTCCGGGGCATCCAGCTTCATGTTCACAATAAAAATCATTTTCTGTTTCAGGTTATCAAACACAATGACTTTATCAAAAAGCATCAAATCCACATCCCTGAAATGCTCCCCGTCCTCCGCATCCAGCTTAAGCGACGGCTCGCCGTACGTGATATAATCGTAGGAGAAATACCCCGCCAGTCCCCCGGTAAACGGCGGAAGTCCGGGAATCCGCGGACTTTTGTTTTCCCTTAGCACCTGGCGGATATACTGCGCCGGATCCGCATCCTTTACCGTCATTTCCGTACCGGCGCTGATATGCACTTCCCCGCCGGTGCAGGTTATCTCCAGTTTCGGGTCAAATCCAAGGAACGTATAGCGTCCCCACCGCTTTGCATCCTCCATACTTTCCAGCATATAGCAATGCCGGCTGACCGATTTTAATATCCGCATGACCTCTATGGGGGTTCGGATATCGGCATAAACCATGCGGCTGACGGGAACCGTCCGGTAACGGTCCGCATATGCCCTGACCTGTTCCAATGTGGGTGAATACATATGTGTTTCCTCCTTTTCCTGTTTTTTCATTTTCCCTGCACGAATCTGTGCACAAAAAAAACGCCCCTGACAACAGTACATCTCTGTACTTTGTCAAGGACGGGTATTGCATGTTCTTTCCGAAATTAATTCCTTCCAAATTAATTTCTTCACATCATACTCCGCGGTGCCACCTTGCTTCAGGAAACTTTCCGAAACAACCGTTTCCAAACGGAAACCGGTTACGGTATTTCAAAAATATTCTTCCTGCCCTCTTAGGAATACCATCATATTCCCGGCAACTGACGTGTGCCTTACGTCGCAGAATACTCGGCATTCCTGCCTTTGACTGCGCCCTCCGTGGTCCATTTGACAAACTGCGTCCTACCGGTTCCCAGCATTCCCGGCTCTCTGCGAGTGCAACATCTGCCGTTATCTCCACTTCAACGGTTTTTACTTTATGCGGTTTGGTTTTCTTTTTATTGGTTATTATATTAGCACCGGATTGGGTTGGTGTCAACATTTTTTTATCCGGAAATGGAACCGAACGCAAAAGCCAGGAATGGAACGCCCTGCCCGGTTTGCCCCTGCTGCCCCGTGCTTATCCTGCCGGTGGCTGTTCAAACCTGATGGCAAAAATGGGCTATTTCTAATTGTTCCCAAACGGCGGTTTATGACCAAGGCGGCGAAACTCCTCACTTCGTTCGTCAGACAACGCCGCCTAATACGGTCATAAACCGCCGTTTGGAAACAATAAGAAATACCACCATTTTTTTAAACAGGTTGTAAAAAGCTACCGGCAAGGGGAGCACAGGGTGGCAGGGTCAAACCGGGGCAGGGCATCCCGTTCCTGGTTTTTGCGTCCACCCCATCTACGAACATAATATTTCAGGCTAAACTGTTCATCCCCAAGGCTTTCTGCCGTTTCCGCCCCTATTCCGCCAAAGACTCCGCCTGCAGCCGGTCAAATTCCGCCATGCATTCATCCACCGTAGCGCCGTTTAACAGTTCCCGCACGATTAAACAGGTATTGCCCCACTGTTCCACCTTCATCCCTGCATTGGCACCGAGGACATAAACATTTTCCTCTATCCGGTCGTTCAACGGTTTTAATGCCGGAATGCAGTCCACTTCCACATTTTTGGACGGGGAAATCACTTTGTTGGTTTCCGTATATACCCGGAGCGCTTCGTCGGAAAGCACGACTTCCAAAAAGTCCCTGGCATCTTCCGCATGTTCCGCGTGGGTGCCGATGCCGTACCCGGTCATGGGCATCACCGGCATCTGTCCCCTATCGCTTGGGAAACCGATAACCAGCATTTCAAAATCCGTTTTTCCATACGCAGTCTCCGTATTTGCCGCCCCCCAGTACGCCATGACAATGGGCGTTTTCTGGGCAAGGAAATCTTCCCTTTCCCCTTCGAGCGCCTCGCTCACATAAGCCTTTTCGGCATCAATGTAACCGCAGTCAATCATCTCCTGAAGGAACTCAAAACCCGGACGCATATAGTCGCTGTATTTACTTTCCCCGCTGTTTAGAGCCGCAATTTCCGCTTCCGTGTTTCCCCCGTTGTACAAATCCGCATATGCCTGCGCCAGGACAAAATTCTCCAGCCACCAGCGGTTCGCCCCCACCGGGGTCTCAATCCCGTTTTCCTTAAACACCCGGCAGCATTCCAGGAATTCTTCCGGCGTGTTTGGCAGTTCCAAATTATACCGGTCAAACATGTCTTTGTTGACAAACAAACCGTATGCTACTACTTCCTGCGGGATTGCCACCAGCTTTCCGTCCACCGTATTCGCCGTTTTCACCACGTCACGCAGATTTTGGGCACACTCCAGCCCGGATAAGTCCATCAGTCTCCCTTCTCCGCCCAATACCTGGATAACATCCGGGTTTAAGAGATAAATGTCATCCATATTGTTGCGCGCCCTGTCCAGCGCCACGTCGTCATACGTCTTATCCTGATAGTTCTCCGCCGTATAAGTAATATAGCCTACGGTCACACCCAGCTTTTCCTCTGCCATAATCACGGTTTTGTCCATGGCGCTCCTTGCCACGTTCTCCGCATCCGGTTCCATTTTTTCCATGGGGCTGTACAGGTTCACGATACGCTCATTTTCTTCCTCCGTTTCCACCAGATTCAGGCCATGTGATCCGCTTCCACATGCCGCCATGGGCACAAAAAGCATCAGCGCCAAACATGCCGCCGCTACTATTTTATTGCTCTTACTTTCCATACCTTTTCCCTTTCCGGATTATTCCGCAATTCCCCTTCGGTCTTCCTTTTGCTCCATGCTCCTGCCGGCAGGCATGTCACCTGATATACTGCCGGAGCACCTTCTTTAGCAGCTCCACATCCACCGGTTTTGCCAAATGGACATTCATTCCGGCATTTAACGCCTCCTTCTCGTCTTCCGCAAAAGCATTCGCCGTCATGGCGATGATGGGGATTTTTGCCGCATCCTCCCGATCCAATGCCCGAATCGCCCTCGTTGCGTCGTATCCGTTCATCACCGGCATCTGGACATCCATCAGGATAGCGTCAAATTCACCCTCACCGGCCTGCATAAAACGCTCCAGCGCCAGCCTGCCGTTCTCGGCAATCTCACATTTAGCGCCCTCCATCGACAGAATTTCGGACAAAATCTCCGCATTAATTTCGTTATCCTCCGCAGCAAGAAAGTTCAAACCTTCCAGACTGTTTTCTTCCCCGGTTTCCGCTTCCTGTTTTCCACCGGCTTCCCCTGTCCGCATTTCCGTAATTTTTTCCTTCAGCGCCGATAAGAAAAACGGTTTCATAAGGACACCCGTATATCCCATTCGCAGCGCTTCTTCCATACCGTCCAGACATTCCATGCCGTCCGCGCCATAAGTTGTTATGAAAAGGATGGGCGCCGGTTCCGGCAGGGCTTTCCGCATCCGTTCCACCGTTCGGATGCCCTCCATATCCGGCACATCCCATTCCACCATCAGCATGTGGTATGCCCTTTGCGTCCCGCTGACTTCCTCCATCTTATGCACGGCTTCTTCCACGCAGGATGCCGTATCCACCGCAATACCCATACCGTCCATCAGCATCCGTATGTTTCTTTCTTCCCTCACATCCGCATCCACAAACAGGAGACGGGATATCCCGCTTTCCTCCCAAAACTTCTTATCCGCCTGTCCTTCCGGTATGCGGAACTCCAAATCCACCCGGAACAGGCTTCCTTTGCCCACCTCGCTGGTCACTTCGATGGTTCCGCCCATCAGCTCCACAATATTTTTCGTAATCGCCATGCCAAGCCCGGTACCCTGTACTTTGTTCGTGGTACTGTTTTCCGCCCTCGTAAATGCATCGAAAATGGTTTTTAAATATTCCGGCGTCATTCCGTATCCGTCGTCCTCCACTTCGATGCGGATATGCTCAAACTGGCTGGACCTCTGCTTTAAACCAATGATGCGAAACCAGATATTTCCCCCTTCCGGCGTATACTTTACGGCATTGGAAAGCAGGTTAATCAGAATCTGGTTAATCCTCGTCTCGTCGCCAATCAGATATTCATGCTTCACATCCGTAACTTCCACATGAAATTCCTGTGACCTGGCGCCCGCCATCGGACGCACAATCGCATCCACGGAGGAAACAAGGTCGTTTAAGGTAAACTCCTCCACATTCAGCACGACCTTCCCGCTTTCTATCTTGGAAACATCCAAAATATCGTTAATCAGACTGAGCAGGTGCTGCCCGGACGCCATGATTTTTTTCGTGTATTCCCGTACTTTATCCGGGTTCTCCGCATCCTTGGCAAGGAGAGTGGTAAAACCGATTACCGCATTCATCGGCGTACGGATGTCATGGGACATGTTGGAAAGGAAAGTCGTCTTGGAATTGCTTGCCATCTGTGCCGCCTGCAGCGCCTCCGTCAGTTGTTTGTTATGCAGTTCCCGTTCCGCTTCCCGTTCCCTCCGTATTTTTATCTGCTGCCGCTGGTTCAGATAATACAGCAGACAGCAGAGGAAAAACGCTATCAGCATGGCTGCCACTACAATAAGGATATTCTGGTTTACCGCCTTTCCCTCCTGCTGGATTGCCTCAACAGGCACATAGCCGATCAGGTAAATCGTACCGCCGTTTACCGTCCACATGTAGTTCAGGGCGCGCTTTCCCCTGATATCATGATAAAACATGATATTTTTCCCGTTTTTCACGCATTCTTCCACCTCGGCACGCAGCGCTTCCTCCCGGATATCGTTCGCCCGGTAAAAATCCTCCAGGTTCAGGTGTCCCGCGCTCCGCTCCCCCATCCCCTTTGGTTTGAGCACAAACCGCTCCGTTTTTGCATCCATAATGTATAGGAGGGCACGTTTATTGTAAAACCCGTTGGGAAGTGATTTGTCCAGGGAATCATACGTATACTCCACGTAAAGCGTACCGGTGTTTCTGCCTTCTTTTTCCACCGGACATTTGATGGTGTATGCCCATGTCCCCATATAATTCAGGTAAGAATGGGAAATCAACAGCCCATCCACCACTCCGCCCGAAGAAAAATCCAGTCCTTCCTCGGAAAAAACTTCCCCCGTACTGGAAATTCCTTCCGTTTCCCCCGCACGGATAAACGCAATCTTCACCATCGTCTGGTTCTTCCGGTAAGAACGGACATACTCCTCCGGCTCCTCCCGCTCCGCAATTTCCTGTGCCATCAGCTTTTGGAACTCCGCTTCTTTCTTTAAAATTGCTTCTATGGTACACTTTATCAAATCCAGGCTTTCATTCAGATTTTGGATTGCCGCTGTCGACATTTCCCTTGATATCTTCCATGATACCGAAAAAACCACCGCCCCCAAAATACAAAAAACAAGTATCATGGAGAAAAGCAGCGGAAACCCTTTATCCGTTCCGTATTTATTCTGTTTCCTTCTTATCCACTTCATCCACATTCTCCAAACCACTCACTGTTTGCCATTTTACAGATATTTAGGTATAATATTTATATTATACCTTTCCCCTTCTTTCCGTGTCAATAGAACCATAGTCAGGGGGCGGGGAAACAAGGAACCATAACCGAAACACAATATCACAAAACATCACAAAAGGAGAGAAAACCATGTGGACAGCCGCTAATTGGAAAGATTACGAAATCCTTGACACTTCCTCCGGGGAAAAACTGGAACGCTGGGGGGATTACCTCCTCGTACGCCCTGATCCCCAGGTCATATGGAATACACCGAAAAAAAATGCCGGATGGCAAAAAAGAAACGGGCACTATCACCGCAGTTCCAAAGGCGGCGGTGAATGGGAATTTTTTAACCTGCCAAACGAATGGGAAATCCGCTACGGGGAACTCACGTTCCGCCTAAAGCCGTTCAGCTTCAAACACACCGGACTGTTTCCCGAACAGGCGGTAAACTGGGAATGGTTTTCCGCTCTGATCCGCCATGCGGGACGGCCCGTAAAAGTCCTGAACCTTTTCGCCTATACGGGCGGGGCTACGCTTGCCGCCGCCAAAGCAGGCGCACAGGTAACCCATGTGGATGCCTCCAAGGGAATGGTCACATGGGCAAAAGAAAACGCCGTCTCCTCCGGTCTGGGGGATGCCCCCATCCGCTGGCTGGTAGACGACTGCGTGAAATTCGTGGAGCGGGAAATCCGCCGGGGAAATACTTATGATGCCATCATCATGGACCCGCCTTCCTACGGACGCGGACCGAAAGGGGAAATATGGAAGATGGAAGAAAATATCTTCCCCTTTTTGGAACTGACGGCACAAATCCTGTCGGAAAACGCCCTGTTCTGCCTGATCAATTCCTACACCACGGGACTGCAGCCCGCCGTACTCACCTACATGCTCCATACCGCCATCGTCCGCAGGTTCGGCGGCCATGTGACGGCGGATGAAATCGGGCTTCCGGTCAGGGACAGCGGACTCGTCCTTCCCTGCGGCGCATCGGGACGCTGGCAGGGATAAGACGATAAAGAGAAACGTAAAAAAACAGCCTTAAAACTTAAAACAGCTCCGCCAGCATAAATCCATAGGATATAAACCAAATAATCCCAAGCACTACCTGGATGGCATTGTAAATCAGGAATGCCTTAAAGAAATTGGATTTGCTTTTCTTTTCCTTATCACTGAATGCCCATACGAACATAAGCACGATATTTACACAGGGAATCAGCATCAGGAGCAGGCTTACCAGCCATTCGCCCATCTTAACCGGCACTTCCATTTCCTGCTCATAGCCGCCCTGGGAAGGATACTGGTACTGCCCCTGTCCATAGGGATTCCCCTGATTCCCGTACCCGTAACCGGGATTCTGTCCCTGCCAGCCGTTCCCGTAATTCGGACTGCCGCCCGGATTCTGGTTTCCGTATCCGTAATCCGGATTTGCGCCCGGCTGGCCGGCATATGTACTGTCTTTCTCCAAACTTACCTTGTTCGCATTGGAAGACCCGTTATCTCCGTTATAATTGTTATAATTGTTGTCCACTTTCTTGCTCCTCCTGTTTTTTATTCCCGCGGGCCATGAGCCAATCAGCCGCACCTGTGCGGATATTTGGCGACTGCCGCGAGAGTCAATACTCTGTTGCCTGCAGCGGGGTTGCTGACTCGAATTTCCGTATTGCTTCCATACCGTTTACCATAACAACTTCGCTATTATATCATATTCCCAATACCCTATGCAAGATTTCCTTATAAAACGGGACCGTCTTTTCCAAAAAATTTCCCGGTGTATACACATAAGGAGGGCGGTTTGGGAACAAAACCGTCATACGGTATCCGTAAACCGCAAGCAGGCACAGGCACAAAACAGCCGTACCGGACTTAAGCCCCTTAATCTTTTTCCCAAACACGTACCGCATCACCACGCAGTAGACCAAAAAAAGCAGCACAAAGATTGCCATGGGATTCATCCTCCATGACCGCTCCCACTGCCCCGTAAACAAAAACAGGAAGGCGCGCGTCATCCCGCAGCCCGCACAGGGCAGTCCCGTGAAAAGAACCACGGGGCAGAAGGCATGGAATACCACATGCACCGTTATATAATATACCGCAAAAACCAGTATCCCTGTCCTGTACTCCCGCAAGTCCCTGCGGATTCGTCCTGCTGCCGCTTTTATACCCCGATTGTCCCTGTTTCCTTCCGGCATGATCCGCTCCTTCCCGTCTCCGTATGCATCCGCTCCCATCCAATCTAATATCCCGGCACACCGCCGCAGCACAACCCTCCCCCGCCGCAGCAGAGATTGCAGAACAGGTTTGCAAGGCAGAGCCGGAAACACATATTCCCGCCCCCCGTATAGGGGCTGCCGTAGGCATACTGGCGCTGCCGGTACTGCATACCCCCGTTTTCAAACCGGTATACCAGACTCCGGTAATCCAAGTTCTGCGGCTCCAGGGCGGCGGCTCTTTTGGCATGTTCCACTGCCGCCACCATGTTCCCAAGCCCCGCATGGGAAAGCGCGCTGTAATAGTACCATCTTGCACCCCTTTCCCCCATGCTGTCAAGTACCGTTCTCGCTTCCTTATAATATCCGTTCCTTACATAATTGCCTGCTGCCCGCAAATGCCCGTCTTCCTCGTAACCGGTCGTCGTACCGCCAAAATCCCGGAAGTCACCAAAACCGCCGAAGCCCCCAAAACTGCCGAAGCCTCCGAAACTGCCGTTTCCGTAACTGCCGCTTCCTGTACCGTTCCCGTAACCGCCGAAACTGCCGTATCCCTGTCCCCCATAGACTTCCGTTCGTTCCTTCATAATCTGCCCATAGGCTTCCTGTACCTGTTTGAAGGTTTCCTCTGCCTGCGCCTTGTTTGGGTTATTTATGTTGGCATCGGGGTGGTATTTCCTGCTAAGCGCCCTGTATGCTTTTTTAATCTCATCCTCGGAGGCATCCTCCGCCACGCCGAGAACCTGATATGGATTCCTCATTGCCTTTTCCCTGCCTTTTCTGCCGCTTCCCGTTCTCCCCTGACTTTCTCAAACCGGTACCATACGCCGGAATATAAGATATTCCTTAAGATTC
>ERZ808054.969-NODE-969-length-19851-cov-4.793921_pt1 | contig 19851 bp, 19 predicted proteins | sample MGYA00380201_ERZ808054 | MGnify/ENA primary metagenome ERZ808054 (study PRJEB31490, sample SAMN06133419) | mouse gut metagenome | isolation source: Z5_2 | host: mice | place: China: Chengdu | collected 2015-05 ... | reverse complement strand
CACTGCCAACAATCTGTATGCGAGCAACTATGAAACTACAGGCAGCGCTCCCGCTCAAAACTACCAGGCAGACACTGCAGACAGTCTGTATGCGGGCAACTCTGAAACTACAGACGGTGCTCCCGCTCAAAACTACCAGACGGACGCTGCCAGCAGTCTGTATGCGGGCAACTCTGAAAACGCTGACGGCGCTCACACTCAGAACAGACAGACGGACACTGCCAGCAGTCTGTATCAGAACAGCCAGACAGCCGCACCCGACAATTCGTTGCAGAATCAGTCAGCTATGTCCGCTTCGGCACAGGACAACCAGGCTGCCAGCCAGCACGATCCCGTCTCGCTGCTGAAAAAGGACACGGCAGATGCGTCCGTGCAGCCCAGTTATCCACAAAATGATCCGGTACAGCATCGTTATCCACAAGGCGATCCGGTTTACACACAAAGCAGTGTCATGTCACGCGGCAGTATCTCGGGCAATGGCATGCAAAACAGCAATGTGCAGCCCGGCGCAATGCCGGACAGCCGTGCTGCAGGCAGCAACATGCCGTTTGACAATACACCGGACCAGAACATGCAGTACAATCCCAACGCGACGGCAGCGTACAGCAACATCCCGCTCCTGCAGCTCAACGACCTGTGCAAGCGCTATCCCGGCATGGGCACTTATATGTCCGTCTTCCACATGAACCTCGTCATCCCGAGGGGAAGGATCATCGGGCTGCTCGGTCCAAACGGCTGCGGCAAGACGACGCTCATCAAGATGATCAACGGGCTGCTCACGCCGACATCCGGAAATGTGCTGATCAACGGCATGGCACCATGCCCTGCCACCAAGAAAGTCGTCTCTTACCTGCCGGAGCGCACCTATCTGGACAACGGCATGAAAGTGTCCCAGATGGTTTCCTACTTCGCAGATTTTTATGAGGATTTCTCCACGGAGAAGGCTTACGGCATGCTCGGCGCACTCGGCATCAGCAGCGATGCACGCCTAAAGGCACTCTCAAAGGGCACAAAGGAAAAAGTCCAGTTGATCCTGGTCATGAGCAGACAGGCGGATCTGTATATCCTTGACGAGCCGATCGCCGGTGTGGATCCCGCGGCAAGGGATTACATCCTGCGGACCATCATCACAAACTACAATCCGGGCTCTACTATCATACTGTCAACGCATCTGATATCTGACATAGAAAATGTACTCGACGACGTGATCTTTATGAAAAACGGATCCCTTATGCTGTATACATCCGTCGACTCGATCAGAAGTCAGATGGGCAAATCCGTGGATTCTTACTTTAGGGAGGTGTATGCATGTTAGGAAAACTATTGAAATACGAATGGAAGGGACTCTTCTCCCCGCTCCTGATCCTGTTGATCGTGCTTGGGGGGACTACCGCGCTGACCTGCGGCGTCATCCTCACCATCAACCCCAAATACAATGAGACGATCGCATGGTACTCTGCGATGGCACTTGTCTTCTCGATCTTTTTGTACTATTTCGGACTCATCGGCTGCACGCTGGGAACGACGCTCATCATCGCGGTACGGTTTTATAAGACCTGCTACACCGATCAGGGGTATCTGACCCACACGCTGCCTGCATCTGCCACGCAGATATTGAATGCCAAGATCATCGCATCCATCATGGCATATCTGCTGATGCTGCTCGCGATCGCCGCCACGATATTTATTATCTTCGAGGTCGGGATGCATCATGCATTCTCGCTGATGCCCGACGAGCAAGACGAACTGAAAAGGATGTTGGCGCGGGAATTCTCATTGATACTTTCCGAATTTTCGGATGTGTTCGGCATCAGCCTGGGTGGATATATCGCATATTTGATGTTCTTTTGCATCATCGCGCTCTTTGCAAACATCGTGACGATCCTTGGCTGTGTGTCCCTCGGACAGCTCTATGCCAAGCACCGCATCGTCGGGGCGATCGTGGCATACTTCATCGTGCAGTTTGTTATGCAGGTCATCAACAACATCTGTTTCATACCGATGTACACCAAAATGATGATCGACGGCTATAACAGCGATGTGCTGTCGCCCTTTGGCATCTTGTCGCCGACTATGAACCTGTCACTGTTTATGGCGGTCGCACTGGCTGTGATCATGTACTTCGTGAACCTCCATATGATGACCAAAAAACTGAATCTGGAATAGCGCTGCTAATTCCTTCACGCGCTCCTGCGCATAAAAGGAACTGCGGGAAAATGATCTCTCTTCATTTTCCCGCAGTTCCTTTTACAGTCTCCGCATCGTCTCCAGCCGATCGTGCAGCCGTCTGATCCAGGCAAGTTTTGCCGCGTCCGTTATCTCTCGCCCCGACTCATAATACCTGACACAGATGTCATTTTTATGGTTTTCCCAGTCTACGCCCTCCCCCTCAGCCGTCTCCAGCAGCTCATGTCTCGCTGCCAGCACGCGCATGAGCTGGCGCACTGTCCCAAGACTGCCGTCGATCATATGGATCTGCTGAGGGAGCAGCGCGCGAAACGTATCTTTAAAGTAATTGAAATGCGTGCATCCCAGCACCAGTTCCCCGTATCTGTCAAGCGCATACCCTGAAAGCCTCTCCCGAAGATATGCCGTCACATTGTCCGACACAAACTCGCCGCGCTCCGCAAACTCCACCAGCCCCGGCAGCTCCAGCAGGTCAACCAGATGCTCATCGTCGACGCGCTCCACGAGCTTCCTGAGCCGCTTCTCGTGCACCGTGAGCGGCGTCGCGACCACCAGCACGCGCTTTCCCTCGCTCTCCGCCACCGCCGGTTTCACCGCCGGCTCGATGCCCACGATCGGGATCTGGCTGTATCTGCTGCGCATCTGCTCCGCCGCCACGGCTGTCGCCGTGTTGCACGCGATCACCACTGCCTTGCAGTCATGCCCTGCCATGAAGCGGATCACCTCGTCCACATACGCCGTGACCTGCTCCCTGGTCTTGGTCCCGTACGGAACATGGTCGGTGTCCGCATAAAATATAAAATTCTCGCGCGGCATCAGCACCATCGCCTGGTGCAGCAGTGTCATGCCGCCAATACCCGAATCAAATATACCAATGTTCATACCCGTTTTCCCAATATCCAAATCATTATCATCCGCCTTCTCTGCACGGAACTGCGATCAAGTAGGGGAAAAACCTTTCCTCTACTCGCGCGTCGGGCACCCGTCAGCCTTTGCTGACATTCTTCCGCTGGGTGCCCGTGCGCATATATTCGAGTAGAGGAACGACCTTCTCCTCTACTCGCCGCGCGCCCCGTGCGCCGCATTGCGGCATATTTCCGCTGCACGGGGCTGCGCATAAAATACCCGCAAATCCATGTAGACTTGCGGGCGTTATTGAGAGAGCGAATAGCGAGTCAAACTCGCATACGATGTAAGCTGAATAATTTCGTGTAGATACCCCGTATCACACTCCCCTAAATTATATAACATATATATTGATTTGAAAAGTAGTTTTTAAGCAATTTTTACTTTTCATCATTTTCACTATATTTTGATCGTAAACACATATAAATTTATGCAATCCGTTTGATTCACGGCAGATCCCCGATCCAGCCCCTGCGGACGACACTCTGCCCGATCTCCTCTGACCGCGTTTTTGCTGACTACGCGTCCGCTTTATCGCTGCAGCCGACTTTTTGTGTCGTCTTTTCTGTACACGATCTCCCCGTCTATGATGGTCATCAGTGTGTCGGTGAACATCTCCATGGGATTTCCGTCAAAGACGGCAAGATCCGCGTCCTTTCCCGGTTCTATGCTGCCGATCCGGTCCGACACGCCGCAGATTTTTGCGGCGTTGGTCGTCATCGCCCGAAAGCCCTCCTCCATCGGCAGCCCGTGCTTGACACTCATGCCCACACACAGCGGGAGGGACTGGATCAGCGACACCGGATGGTCTGTTGTGACCGACACCATCACGCCTGCTTTTGCAAGGATGCCGGCTGTCTTGAACGCCACATTCTGCACCTCGATCTTGTTGCGGGTGGTGAGGTCTGGTCCCACGATCGCCGGAAAGCCGGACGCGACGATCTCCTCCGCGATCAGATGTCCCTCGCTGCAGTGGTCGAGTGTCATATTCAGCTCAAACTCTTTGGCGATGCGGATCGCCGTGAATATGTCATCCACGCGGTGCACATGTGCCTTTAGCGGGATCTCCCCCGCAAACACAGGGCGCCACGCCTCATAGTGAAGATTGTAGTCTGTCTGCCCACGATCGCGCTTCTCCAGATAGGATCTGGCGTTCACCAGCTCTTCCCGGAGCATCCCGGCTATCGCCATGCGCGTTACGGGCGATGTATTCATCCCGGCATAATTGACCTTGGGATTCTCGCCGAAAGCGACCTTCATCGCCGAGGGAAACTTTAGGATCAGATCGTCGATCCGTCTCCCGCTCGTCTTCACGACGGCAAACTGGCCTCCGACAACGTTTGCGCTGCCGGGACCAATGTTTGCAGAGGTAATGCCCGCTCTCACCGCATCCGCAAAGGCGGCATCCATCGTATTGATCGCATCGATCGCGCGGAGCATCGGGGTGACGGGATGGACTGTCTCATTGCAGTCATCGCCCTCCTGCCCCTTCTTCTCCTCGGTGATACCCATATGACAGTGCGCCTCGATGAGACCCGGCATTACCAGATGATGGTTCACATCTATTTTCATGCAGTCCGCAGACTGAGGAAGTTCGATTCGCGGGGACACCTCGAGGATCTTTTTGTCCTTGATAAGTATGCTTCCCTCAAGGATATCTGTTTGATATTGTCCGCGGATCGCATCACTCATACTGCGGATTGACGCATTTTCCAATAAAAGCATTTTTTCGTAAGACCATGCCCTTCCTGATTATTGCTCCTCACCGGATGACCTGTGCAGGGGATCGACCGGTTTCCCGTCCTTCGTAAGCTTATAATATATATTCGTCCCCTCCTCGGTGTAATAGATCGTAGGCTTTGCTACTTTTCCGACGATATCGCCCGCGGACACCCTGTCGCCCGGATTCAGCGCGATGCTGTCGAGCTGCCCGTAGGTCAGCATATAGCCGTTGCCGAGATCGAAACGGATGGTGTTTCCGGTCTGTGAATCGTAGTACACATCCGATACGATGCCGTCCGCCGCCGCCGTGATATCCTGTCCCTCACTCGCTGCGACGACGAGCGACGGATTATAACGGTACTGCTGCATTGTAGTATGATATACTGCCTTGTCCATGCTATAGTCTAACAGGACATCCCCGATGATCGGGAGTGCGAGGGAATCCTCGTCCGAGAAATTCAGCGGTGTGTCCGCCACGAGCTCCTGTTCCTGCCCCTGCTCCTGACCTTCCATAAACACTGCCGCCTTGTCCGTGCCTGCAGTCGTATTTTCCTGCACGGTATTCTCCACCTGCCCGGAGTTCGCTTCCGTGAACGCCGGGTCGACATCCATGTCGTTGTTGTCGCTCAGATCATAGATATCCGGATCGATAAACCGGCTGTCTGTCTGAGGTTTCCTGTTCGTCTCGATATCGGACTCCGCTTTTCCCGACACATACCTGGTGTCTGGCAGAGCGGTATTTCCGCCCTCCTCTGATGTGATGTTTTCCTGTTCAAGTTTTGCAAAATCTATGCGATTTTCTTCCTTTTGCCTGTCGCCCTGCGATGACATATACACGCCTGCAAGAGTAAGTGCCGACAGCACAAATACCGATGCAGCGATGATACTGATCTTCTCCTTCTGCAAGGCAGGACGCTTGTTGTTTCGTCTGTTCATCCTTTCCCTCCATTTCCGGCAAGCCCTTTGCCTAAGGAACCTTGCGTATTGGTTCCTTTACCATAGCATTGACCCGTTAGGAGGTTTTTATTCATGGATTTACTCGTAAATAGTAATGCGGAAATCGTCGTAAAAGTACTTTAGGATCTCATAAAAATCAAAGCCCTCGACCGCCAGCTCATACGCGTAATTCAGGGAAAATCCGTCCCCGTCCCCCGGCTCCGAGACGAGCATGTCGGACGGCATGGTGGTAAAAAAAGGAGCTGTGATCACTCTCCCATCTCTCGTAAGCACAGCTCCCTGCGTGGCATCGACTGCCCGCCTTATTTCATTTAATCTGATACATCCGCTCTCGTCCGCCAGCACCCTGGCGTACACGGCATTTGTCTGAACGATCCTGTAAAAATCTGCCGCCTCAAACTGCAACCTGCCAAAATCGAGCACATCCGGGCGCTTTCCGGCTTCCCAGGCGTACACGATATTGCTGCGGCACACGATGGAGAGCGCCTTTAGATACTCCTGCTCGGGATCCCACACTTCGTCGATCCTGACAATGTAATCCTCGGATCCGCTGAATATCGTGTCTTCCGGCACCGCCCGGTACATCATCAGCCCGGTCAGGATCTCCGGTTTGTAATAAAACGTACCGACATCCTCCCTGACAGCGATCTCAAAGCACTCATTTATGACACTTGTGTCATCTTCATCTTCCTTCCAGACACGCTTATCCGGCTTGATCAGGATGCTCCCGATCAGGGGAAGGCTCACGATAAAGATCACGATCCCGGTCAGCTTTCTCACGGGCGGATCACCTGCCCTGCGCAAACGCTCACTATTACTTTATGCACTTCGCTGTCTTTTATTCCTTCACCATGATATCCATCGCCTGCTTCTCGTTTGTGAGCGTGACTTCCTTATGTGTGCCGCCAAACTCCCCGTCAAGCGTCCATGCGATCTCCTCCCCGGACTCGATGACCAGCCTGCCGGACTTGAAGCTGTACATGTACTGGGTATCGATATTCTGGATCGCGAGCGCAGCCAGTATCGAGTTGAGCTCCATCGGATTTTTGGGCGTCTTGATCAGCGTCACCTCAAACAGCCCGTCATCCAGTGCGATATTTCCCTTAAAGACGTTTCCCGCAATGCTCTTGAACCCGCCCACGGAGTAGGAGTTCGTGACCATGCCGTAGATGAAATTGTCCTCGATCACCGTCGTCTCGCCGTTTTCCGACACACTTGTCACTTTTAAGTGATAGGACTTGATATTCTGCAGATGCTTGACGCCCTCCAGAAGATACGCCATATGCCCCAGCATATTTTTCATCTCCTGGCGCGTGCCGTACGAAACCTCCGTGAACAGTCCAAATGCCGCAATATACACAAAAACATCATCGTTGAACCTGCCCACATCGCAGGAGAACACAGTGCCGTTCACCACGGTCTCCGCCGCCTTTTTCATGGTGGACGGAATCTTCAGGCTGTTGGCAAAATCGTTGGTGCTCCCCGCCGGGATATATCCGATCGTCGTCTTGAAGCCGGACTGCATCATCCCCGTCACGATCTCGTCGAGCGTCCCGTCGCCGCCGCTGCACACGATCAGCTCATAGCTCTTTTTGCGCTCCCGCATGGCGCGGCTCGCATCGCCCTGCCCCTGTGTGGGGTAGACCGTCACCTCGTATCCATCCTTCACCAGTATATCCACGATCTCCAGCAGATGATTCCTGATCTGGCCTTTGCCGGAATGTGGATTCAATATAAACAATGCTTTTTTCATATCAACTCTCCATGTCATTATTCCCTCTAAGGAGGCGTCGGCAGACACCTGCATCTCGCGTCAGTTCCTCAGCTTCTCCGCCAGCTCACTCAGTTTTCTCAGCCTGTGGTTCACTCCTGATTTGCCCACTGTGGGATTCAGATATCCCCCGAGTTCCTTCAGCGTGGCATCCGGATATTCGAGCCGAAGCTCCGCGACCTGCCGCAGATTGTCCGCCAGATTGTCAAAGCCATAGTGCACCTTGATATATTCGATGTCGTCGATCTGCTTTGCCGCCGCGTTCACTGTCTTTGTGATGTTCGCCGCCTCGCAGTTGACTTTGCGGTTGATCGAATTGCGCATGTCTTTTAGTATCCGCAGATTTTCAAGGTTCATCAATGCGATATGCGCCCCGATGACATTTAACAGCGCGACGATCTCCTCGCTCTCCTTGATATACACGACCTGATACTTTTTCCGCACCACGATCTTTGCGTGTATCTCATAGCATGCCAATGTGTCCACGAGCTGTTCCGCCTGCTGTGTGTCATTGCACACAAATTCCAGGTGATACCCCTTCTCCGGGTTGCTCATGGAACCGACACTCAGAAAAGCGCCCCGCAGACAGGCGCGCTTACAGCACAGGCTTTTCATCACAAGCGGGTTGACAACACTGTCGCCCTCCCGGTATTTGATGGTCTGCAGCGCCTTGTCGATGAGACTGCTGTCATTTTTTCCCAGATACAGCCCTCCGCGGTTCTGCGCGTCCCCGAAGGTGCGCTCCTCCGCCAGCTGCAGCCTCTCGAGGAGCATACGGCACCTTGCCGCCACAGACGGGGCTTCCGACTGGATCTCGATGACCCTGGCACCCGATGCATCTGTCCTGACGGCGCCGCAGTAGAGCAGGATCGACGCCAGCTCCGCGATCTGACAATGCCTCGCGCCGTTCTCGATCCTGCCAAGCTCCTCCTTTACCTCTCCTGAAAAAGACATAAGCCACCTCTTATCTTGCTTTTAAATGGATATCTGTAAAGTTTATTTGGTATCTCTGTGCCGGAGTGTGAGCCCGTAATCGCCCTTGTCCTTGAGACGGTTGTAAAGCTCCCCCGCAAGCGTCACGCTCCTGTGCTGGCCGCCTGTGCATCCGATCGCGATGACAAGCTGGTACTTTCCTTCATTAATATAGTGCGGGATCAGGAAATTGACCATATCCGTCAGTTTGTCCACAAACTCGTGCGCCTCCGGAAAGCCCATAACATAGTCCTGCACCTCCCGGTCAAGCCCTGTCTTCTGCTTAAGCTCGTCGATGTAAAACGGATTGGGCAGAAAGCGCACGTCGAACACCAGATCCGCGTCCTGCGGGATGCCATGCTTAAAGCCAAAGGACATGACATTGACCATCAGGCTGTTGTACGCCTGGTTGCTGACGAAGATCCGGTCGAGCTCCGCCTTCAACTCCCTTGTCAGCAGGTTGGTCGTGTCGAGCACATAGTCCGCCGCCTGCTTGATGCTCGCAAGCAGCGCGCGCTCCCTCGTGATCCCGCTCATCAGATCGGCGTCGACAGACAGCGGGTGGACGCGCCGCGATTCCTTGTAGCGCTTGAGCAGTATATTGTCCGCCGCCTCGAGAAACAGGATCTCAAAGGTATACGTCTCCCGCAGGCGCGCCACGAGCTGGTTGACATCCTCGAAGGACTGGTCTGCCCTGACGTCAAGCCCGAGCGCTACCTTGAGGATCCCGTTGTCCGGCATTGCCAGAAGCTCCATGAACTTCTCGATCAGAGGCACCGGCATATTGTCCGCGCAGTAGTACCCCGCGTCCTCAAGCATTTTCATGGCGGTCGATTTCCCGCCGCCGCTCATGCCTGTAACTATCACAAATCTCATTTGTATCACCCTTTCTCACCAAAACCGAGCAAAATGACCTCCGGCTCGATCGAAACCCGGCTCGACTGCGCCACACGCTCCTGCACCTGTGCGATCAGCGTGTAGATATCCGCCGCCGTGGCGCCTCCTCTGTTCACGACAAATCCGCAGTGCTTCTCTGAAACCTGCGCTCCGCCTACCGCGTACCCCCGCAGCCCCGCATCGTCGATCAGCTTCGCGGCAAAGTGCCCGGCAGGTCTCTTGAACGTGGAGCCTGCACTCGGATATTCCAGCGGCTGCTTCTCGCGTCTCCTCACCGCCAGCTCCTCCATCTTCGCCCTGATGTCCTGCCGGCTGCCCGGGGACAGCGCGATGCGGGCGTCGACGACGATAAACGGCTCCTCTTTCAAGATGCTGTGTCTGTACGAGAAGTGCATCTCCTCCGTATTTTTTTCAATGATCGTGCCGTCGGGCGCCATCAGCCGCACGCGCTCCACGACATGGCGCATCTCCCCGTCATACGCGCCCGCATTCATGACGATCGCACCGCCGAGGCTTCCCGGGATCCCCGCCGCAAACTCAAATCCGGTCAGTCCGCACTCGCACGCCTTTTGCGCGATCGCCGCGAGCGATGCCCCCGCCTCGCAGACAAGGTGCGCTGCGCCGTCCGGTGCGATCTTTCCGTATTCCTTTGACAGATGGAGCACGATGCCCCTGATGCCGCTGTCGCTGACGAGCACGTTGCTGCCGTTGCCGAGGATGAAATAATCCTTTCCCGGCTCGCAAAATCCCTCTGCACCCAGCGCCGCGACCGCATTCCGGAGCTGCGCCGCGGTCCTGATCTCTACAAAGATGTCAGCTTCACCACCCACGCGGAAAGTGGTGTGAGCTGACATTTTTTCATTTACATGTATTTGCTCCGGCGCCAGGATGCCGGACAGTCTTTGGTAGAGTTTTTGTTTTGCTTTGTCATCAAACGCTTTCAAACGATTACCTCTTGATTCTATTCTAATACCAGCTTCGCCGCGCCGTAGATCCCGGCGTCGTTTCCGAGCGTCGCAAGCTTGAACTGCGCATCCTTAGAGCCCTGGAATACATATTTTGTGTAATATTTCGAGACGTATTCACACAGGATCCCGCCTGCCCTGGACACACCGCCGCCGAGGACGAACACCTCCGGATTGACAACGCCCGCGATCGCGGCAAATCCCTTTCCGAGGTAATCGCCAAACTGCTCTGCGATCTCGCAGGCGAGCGCGTCGCCCTCCTTCACGGCATCGAACACCGCCTTGGCACTGAGCTCTCCGCGCTCCTTTACCGCCCTGAGCACGCTGTCTTTGTCCGATGACGCCAGCTTTCTCTCAGCCAGGCGCACCACGCCTGTCGCGGAAGCGTACTGCTCAAGGCATCCGTGGTTGCCGCAGCCGCACGCATCCGGCTCATTGTCCTCGATGTGGATGTGACCGATCTCCCCGCCTGCGCCAGTCGATCCTGTCACCATCTTTCCGTTGACGATGATACCGCCGCCGACCCCTGTGCCGAGCGTGGCGAGCACCATGTTGGTACAGCCTTTTCCGCCGCCGCACCACATCTCGCCGAGCGCCGCCACATTCGCGTCATTTCCGGCTTTCACCGGCATCTGCAGCAGTCCGCCGAGCGTCTCGTTGATGTTGATCACGTCCCAGCCGAGATTGACTGCCTTATGTACGACACCATTGTCGTCCACAGGTCCCGGAACACCGATCCCGACTCCTGCGACTTCCTCCTTCGCGATGTCCTTCTCCGCCGCCTTATCGAGGATCGCCTTTGCGATATCGGGGAGGATCCTGCTGCCGTTCTCCTCTTTTCTGGTCGGTATCTCCCACTTCTCGAGCACGTTCCCCTCCGTGTCAAACAGACCGATCTTTACCGTTGTTCCACCCAGATCCACACCAAAACAATACTTGCCCATTTTTTCTCACTCCTTGTATATTCATATATTTCTTTATTTACTGTACACAGCCTGCACGCTCCTGTATGTCCCGGCGGTGCCTATTCCTCGTCGTCCTCGCGCGGTTTTGAGAGTGAATTCTGCACGCGCTGGTACAGCTCCTGCGCTGCGTTGTAGCCCATCTTTTTCTGACGGTAGTTGACTGCTGCCGACTCGCAGATGATCGCCAGATTGCGCCCGGGGCGGATCGGAATGTTGTGGCACACGATCTTATTACCAAGGTATTCCGTGTAGTTCTCTTCCAGACCTAATCTGTCATATTTTTTCTCCTTATCCCAGTCCTCCAGCCGGATCACGAGATTGATGTTGGTGGTGTCCATAACGCTCTGCACACCGTACAGCGTCTTCACATCGATGATACCGATGCCGCGCAGCTCGATAAAGTGGCGCGTGATATCCGGCGCAGATCCGATCAGCGTGTCATCGCTCACCTTCCTGATCTCGACGACGTCGTCCGACACCAGACGGTGGCCGCGCTTGATCAGCTCCAGCGCCGCCTCGCTCTTGCCGATACCGCTCTCGCCGGTGATCAGCACACCCTCGCCGTAGACGTCCACAAGCACACCGTGGACCGAGATGCAGGGCGCAAGCCTGACATTCAGCCACCGTATGATCTCCGCCTCAAACGCGGAGGTGGTCTTCTCCGTCACCAGCAGCGGGACGTTATTTTTGACCGCGATCTCCATGAACATCTCGTCCGGGTGAAGCCCCCGGCAGAAGATGATGCAGGGTGTCTTCTCGGATATTACCCTGGGATAGACTTCCTCCTTCCTCTCCGTGGGGAGGTTTTCCATGTAGGAAAACTCCACAAACCCGATGATCTGCGGCCTCGTCTCCTCGAAATGCTCAAAATATCCTGCCAGCTGCAGCGCCGGCCTGTTGATGTCAGGCTGATGGATCTTGATATTCTCCACATTGATCTGCGGCGTGAGATTTTTGAGCTTAAATTTTTCTATTACACGTTCAATGCTTACACTTGCCATATGATTATCCCTTTCCGATATATATTTGATTCTATATTATCATATTTTGCACAGAGTTTCCACGAAAAAATATCATCGGACAGAGAATAATCGCGCATAAAAAATATCGCCTGAACCAAAAGGATTGCTCAAGCGACATTTTTCAACCGGAAATCATCTGAGGACAGGGCGGTTCTTGATATTGAGAACAGAGCCTCCATAGTACGGCTTTCTGCTGAAAGCTGCCTTTGCCTCAGGTGCGATCGCGCCTGACCGAAGCTCCTTCTCCGTCACTTTCCTGTACTCTGTCATTTCTCTCTCTATGTAGGCATTGACAATCCGGGCTGCCCCTTTCTCACTCACAAAATCCATATAATTTCCCCCTTTGACACATTTTTATATTCTTTTAGATTTTTTTATATAGATTTTTCTTTATAAGATTTTCCTGCTTTACCATGCATCGCTGCTGATTTGCCCAATGTCCATGTCGGTAACGATTCCGTCAGACTATTTATATCATACTATCGTTTCTTTTTCAATACCTTTTTGTGCAGATTTTATATAATTCTCAAATTTTTGGAAAAATTTAGGCTATTATGCCCCAATCTCAAAAAACGTAAATTTCTTTTGTTAAAATGCTGTTTTCCCTAAAGTTTCTGCGTTATAATGACGATATAAACTTAAAACTAGCCAGGCATTGTACGATACTGACCATGGAGGGAATTGTTTTTTATTTTATTAAGAAGGGAAGGGATACCATATGAGTTTATCAGGAATTGGAAATAACAACCTAACTGACATGTATGCTCTTGAGGCAGAGAAGAGGGAGAGCGCTGCTTCGAAAAACGAAACGACAAAACCGGAGGATTCGAAAGATACTGCGGCAAGCACCAACAAGAATGAGAACAGCGCTGCTGTCTATGACAAGTCAAAGCTGTCTGCAGATGACAGAAAGGCGATCGTGGCACAGCTCAAAGCAGACCAGGAAAAGCGTCAGTCACAGCTGACGGATCTCGTACATAATATGCTCAACACCCAGACCAACACATTCGGCCAGGCGAACAACATCTGGCAGTTTTTGGCAAAGGGAGACTACACTGTCGACGCTGCGACACAGAAAAAAGCGCAGGAAGCGATCTCCGAGGATGGTTACTGGGGTGTGAAGCAGACTTCCGACCGCATCCTGTCTTTTGCAACGGCGCTTGCAGGCAATGATACCAAGCAGCTTGAGAAGATGCGCGATGCGTTCCTGAAGGGCTATGAGAAGGCTGAGAAGACATGGGGCGGCAAGCTTCCTGAGATCTCAAAGAAGACCTACGATGCAGTCCTTGAAAAATTTGACAAACTGATGAATCCGAAGACGGAGGACAATGCGCCTGAGAAGGACACTGTCACAACAACCGAGGATGGCACTGTTGTCGCAAAATAATTATTTTCTCTGATAGGAAATACGTAAAACAGGTCAGCGTTCGCTGACCTATTTTACTATGAGGATCTTATCACCTGCCCTGATCTCGTCCTCGGTGAGGTTGTTCATCTCCTTGATTCGACCTACACTTACATAGTACTTCTTTCCGATCTGCCAGAGCGAATCGCCCGGTTTCACATAATAGATCGCAAAGCCCGGCAGCTTTTCCAGAACCTCCGCATTGATCGGCTCTATCTTCAAGTCTGTCAGAATGTCCTCGTTTTTTGTGTTGTAGATCAACAGCCTGGCATTGATGCTGCCCCTCCACTCAAGCTGCGCGCTGTCCTTGATGCTCACCGCCTGCTGCGGGATCCAGACTGAGAGCGAATACTGCTCGATCTGCGCCTCATTGATCTCCGGAATGTCCCTCATGATCTCAAACGGCACTGTGCTCCTCACCGGATAGAGACCGGCGCCGCTCTCGTTGGAGGAATAGAGCACCTGAAGCTCGATCTCCCCGGAAAGCATGAGCTGTCCGTCCTTCCACGCCGTCTCAGAAAGTTTTGCCCGGGCGTCACTGTGGCAGACCTGCAGGATCCTGGGATCCGCGTCCTCGAGCTTGATGCTGCGGGTGAGCTTCTCCTCGATATCGAGCTCCGTGCACAGATCCCTGAACTGCCTGCTGTCGATCCCCGCCTGCACCTCGCAGCTCACACCGTACACATCCGCCACGATCGAGGTACTCACCTTCTCGTAGAGTTTGATCTCGAGCTCGACAGTCGTCTCGACACCGATCACGCGGAATTCCCCGTCGGAGTCCTCCCTGATCGTGATCTCCTCGTGTCCGATCTCGTACATCACATCCGCGATCATGCCCTCCCTGCTGTTCTGGCACTCCACACTCCCGTTAAAGGGTATCACGGTCTCGTACCAGTTCATCCTGTCAGAGGTGTCCTCCCGATAGACGATAAATACGCTGAGCTCTCCTGTGATCCCCAGTTTTTCGTCCATAGGGCGGAAGCTGATACTGCTGATCACCGCATTTTTCCACAGTGCCGCCCCGATGTCCGGCATACCGGCTGGCAGGCGCGTCTCCTCGTGGATGCGCAGCAGATCCCTCTTTTTCACGATCGTTTCGAGGTAATCCAGGCTCTTTTTGCGATATTCAAGTTTCTGGTCTGCCTCGCCCGAGTTGTCGAGCTCCACGCACAGCTCCTCCGATATGCTCTCCTCCACTCTCGGTTCGAGCGAGATCACCGACTGGACGCTGAGCTTTCTCGAGTTGATGATCTGCACCCTCATGTCGTCGAGATTTGTCCTGCAGACCACCCGGTCCGTGCCCTCGAGCTTATCGAGATAGATCTCTTCCATGAACGGGATCTCGCCGTCCATGCCTGCGAGCGCATTGTCCCCCTTATCGCCGGACAACGCCCCCTCCGTCTGGTACAGGAGCTGGTAGCACAGCTTTCCCTTTACCCAGATCTTGTTCATACCTGTCTTGATCTCATCTACCTTGATCGTTCCGCAGTCGTAGATCACCTTCGCCACATCCGGCTTTGCGTCGGACACATTGATGTCCGCCTCCAGCGGTATCTGCAAAAGCGCCTTGGACTTTATCCGCTCTGTATGGATATTCTTTTTTAACAGCTCCATATAAAAAGACCTCCCCGGCATACATTGAACTACATTCTAATAATTAAATGTATGTCGCGGAGGGGACATATATGACTAATCCGCCAAGGAAAATGTGGACAGATCAGCACAGGGGCATTATAATCAATACATATCAGACCGCGGCGCGGATCTCTCGGAAAAACCGCCGCTTCAATTTCAATTGAGAAAAAAGGAGATCATCATGGCATTTATCAGCATTTTCGACGTTCTGGGACCCAACATGGTCGGACCGTCGAGCTCCCACACTGCAGGCGCCTGCTCCATAGCGCTCCTGGCACACAAAATATTGGACGAGCCCGCCAGCGAGGTGCAGTTCACACTCTACGGCTCCTTTGCCAGGACATACAAAGGCCACGGCACAGACCGCGCCCTCCTTGCGGGGATCCTGGGGTGTTCCACCGACGACATCCGCATCCCCCACGCCTACGGGATGGCGGAGGAACAAAATCTAAAATGGCAGTTTCTGTGCGACGAGACAGAGACGGAACTCCATCCGAACACCGTGGACATCCATCTGACCGGGATCTCCGGAAAGGTCATCGACCTGCGCGGGGAATCCATCGGCGGCGGAAAGATCCGGATCGTCAGGATCAACGGGATCGAGGTCGACTTCTCGGGCGAGGACAACACGCTGATCGTCGTCCACCGCGACCGCGTCGGCATAGCGGCACACATCACCAGCTGCCTCAGCCAGCGGAATGTCAACATCGCCTACATGAAACTGTTCCGCGAAAATAAAGGAGACCGGGCGTACAGCATCCTGGAGTTTGACAACGATGTGCCGGACGACATCAAAGAAAAAATATCGGAGAAAGCGGATGTGGAACGGGTCGTACTCATCCGTGTGCGGGAGGGAAAACATGATTGATTTTAAAAACGGAACGGATCTGCTGCGTCTGTGCGGGACGAGACATCTTGCGATCTCGGAGATCATGAAAGCCAGGGAGTGCGATCTGGCAGAGACAACAGAGCCGGAAGTGACCGCGAAAATGAAAAAAGTGCTGGAGATCATGAAGCGCTCCGCCAAAACCCCCATCGAACAGCCGCGCCCTTCCATGGGCGGATTGATCGGCGGGGAGGCGCAGCTGGTAAACCGGCATCTCCTGGCCGGGAAGTCCCTCTGCGGCAGTTTGTTGTCGAGGGCGATCTCATACTCCCTGGCCGTGCTGGAGTCCAACAGCTCCATGGGGCTGATCGTCGCCGCCCCCACTGCCGGCTCCTCCGGCGTCGTGCCGGGCGTTCTGCTGTCCCTGCAGGAAGAGTACGGTCTCTCTGACGACGCGCTGCTCCCCGCCCTGTTCAACGCCAGCGCTGTCGGTTATCTCGCCATGAGGAACGCGACGGTAGCCGGCGCTGTGGGCGGCTGTCAGGCGGAGGTGGGCGTGGCTTCCGCCATGGCAGCCTCCGCCGCGGTGGAACTGATGGGCGGAAGCCCCGGGCAGTGTCTCGACAGCGCCTCGACAGCCCTGATGAACCTGTTAGGTCTGGTCTGCGACCCTGTGGGCGGTCTGGTGGAGTGTCCCTGCCAGCTCCGCAACACGGTGGGCGCCGCCAATGCCCTGACTGCCGCGGAACTGGCACTGAGCGGCGTGAGACAGCTCATCCCGTTTGACGAGATGCTCGAGACCATGCACAGCGTGGGCAGACGCATGGCGCCGGAGCTGCGCGAGACAGCCCGGGGCGGCTGTGCCGCGACCCCATCCGGCTGCGCCGCCTGCAGCGCAAAGCGCTGAATCCCGTCAGATTTGCTATTGACTTTAGCGCAGTAAACTGTTACCATGTTAATGTGAAATCAACGATCTTAATTTTCAAAACATGGAGGAGTACTATGAAAAAATTATTTACAAAGGCTGCCGCCCTGGCTGCGGCTATGATGCTGTCCGCAACACTTGCGGGATGCGGCAGTTCCCCCGTCTCGTCATCCGACGCTTCCACGCCAGCGGAATCCGCACAGGCGGACAGCGCATCCACACAGGCTGCAGACAGCGCGGACACACCTGACACAGACAGCGCGGATGCACCTGACGCAGACAGCGCGGATGCACCTGGCACAGACAGCGCGGACTCGGATATGGATTATGTGAAAAATAAAGGGACACTCGTCGTCGGGATCACCGATTTCGCGCCGATGGACTACCGGGACGAGAGCGGCGATTGGATCGGTTTTGACGCGGACATGGCAAAGGCATTCGCGGAAAGCCTCGGCGTCGCTGTCGAGTTCGTGGAGATCGACTGGGATAACAAGATCCTCGAACTTGACGGCAAGACGATCGACTGTGTGTGGAACGGGATGACGCTCACAGCCGAGGTCACGAGCGCCATGGAATGTTCCAAACCCTACTGCAACAACGCGCAGGTGATCGTCGTGCCGGCTGACAAAGCCGCGGATTTCCAGGACAAAGACAATATTCCCGAGGTCAGCTTCGCAGTTGAGGCGGGAAGCGCGGGCGAGGCGCAGGCATCCGCACTCGAACTTGCACACACGCCCGTCACGGCGCAGGCGGACGCCCTGATGGAAGTTGCCGCAGGAACTTCTGACGCAGCCATCATCGACTCGCTCATGGCTGCTGCCATGGTCGGTGAGGGCACCGGATATGCGGACCTCACATACACTGTCGGTCTGAATGACGAGAAATACGGTGTCGGTTTCCGAAAAGGCTCTGACCTCGCAGCTGCCCTGAATGACTTCTTCGCCGCGAGCTCCCAGGACGGAAGTATGATGGAAATCGCCGAAAAGTACGGGGTGCAGGCTGCGCTGATCGCACACTGACGACAAGGACGGTACAACAAGGGTGTCTCAAGATACAGCTTGGGATGCCTTTTTTGTGCACAGCCCCGTGCAGAGAAACTATTTTCAGATAGGAGATACATATGCAACTGATCATCGAACAATTTCCGATCGTTATCCGCTCTTTGAACATCGGTTTTCTACAGACTTTAAAGCTGTTTTTTGTCACGCTCATCGGCGCATTCCCGCTGGGGCTGGTCATCGCCTTCGGCTCCATGTCGCACTTCCGGCCGCTGCGGTATCTTTCCAGATTCCTCGTGTGGATCATTCGCGGCACACCGCTCATGATCCAGCTGCTGATCTTCTACTATTTTCCGGGTCTGGTGCTGGGCACCCCCATCTGGGGCAGCGGGGAGCGCGGACGGTTTCTGGCAGCCAGCATCTCATTTATCCTGAACTACGCATGCTACTTCTCGGAAATCTACCGCGGCGGCATCCAGTCCATCCCGGTCGGGCAGACTGAGGCGGGGCTTGTGCTCGGCATGACAAAGCGGCAGATCTTTTTCAAGGTCAAGCTGCTGCAGATGGTCAAGCGGATCGTCCCGCCCATGTCCAACGAGATCATCACGCTGGTGAAGGACACCTCCCTCTCCCGCATCATCGCACTGCAGGAGATCATCTGGGCAGGGCAGTCGTTTCTCAAGGGCTCGCAGGGAATCTCCGGCGCTATCTGGCCGCTGTTTTTTACCGCAGTCTACTATTTAATCTGGAACGGTCTCCTCACATCCCTTTTGGGTTATCTCGAGAGACGGCTCGATTACTTCAAATAAGGAAGGAGATATGGACATGTCTATCTTGGAAGTACAGCACATTCAGAAAACCTTTGAACGGACGCAGGTCCTAAAAGATATCAGCTTTTCAATGGAAAAGGGACAGACCGTCTCCATCATCGGCTCCTCGGGCAGCGGCAAGACAACACTCCTGCGCTGTCTGAACTTCCTGGAGCAGCCGGACAGCGGCATCATCCGCGTGAACGGGGAAACCCTGTTTGACTCCGGTGATCCCGCCACCGGAAAGGAGAGCGAGATCCGGCGAAAACGTCTTCATTTCGGTCTGGTATTCCAGTCCTTCAACCTGTTTCCGCAGTACACCGCACTGCAGAATGTCATGCTCGCCGGGCAGCTGCTCGCGAAGGAGGCACCCGACTACAGAGCGCACAAAAAAGAAAAGCTGCTCGCGATCGAGCAGCAGGCAAGAGATCTGCTGGGGCAGATGGGGCTCTCCGACCGTATGGAGAACTACCCGCACCAGCTCTCGGGCGGTCAGTGCCAGCGCGTCGCCATCGCACGCGCCCTGGCACTCACACCCGACATTCTGTGCTTTGACGAGCCGACCTCCGCGCTCGACCCCGAACTGACAGGGGAAGTACTGCACGTCATCCGCCAGCTTGCCGACCGGGAGACGACCATGATCATCGTCACGCACGAGATGGCATTTGCGCGCGACGTCGCAGACCACGTTATCTTCATGGACGACGGAACGATCCTCGAGCAGGGTTCTCCGAGAGAAGTCATTGAGCACCCGCGGGAAGAGCGCACACGGCAGTTCCTGTCGCGCTTTCATCAGGAGACTCGATAGTGCCTAGTGCTCCATCCGGTCAGAAATTAGCATCGTGAACCGCCTGTTTCGCACCATTGCGTCGTTAAAATTTCTAGACGA
>ERZ808054.968-NODE-968-length-19872-cov-27.228997_pt1 | contig 19872 bp, 14 predicted proteins | sample MGYA00380201_ERZ808054 | MGnify/ENA primary metagenome ERZ808054 (study PRJEB31490, sample SAMN06133419) | mouse gut metagenome | isolation source: Z5_2 | host: mice | place: China: Chengdu | collected 2015-05 ... | reverse complement strand
TGCGTCTTGAGACGCCTGCCGGTATCAGGCCCTTCTAGGGCCTACTCAAGCCTCCGGCTTAGCCGGAGGTTTTGACTCCAAATTTCCAGTTTCTTTCAGCTGCTTTTCCCACTTTTGTATCGTCGATTTGGAAACCTTGAAGACTTGATGGGTCGCTTCCAAGCTATGTCCTGCCTGTCGGTATTCTATTGTGCGTTCCCTATACCTTTTTGAATAGCTCATGCCATTATTCTACTCGTTACCATACCTTTTTTTCAACTGTTTTTACTATAACACCCACAAAAAGTACAGAAAGTAAGCAAAACTCCGGAGAAATTAACCGATTCCTCCGGAGTTTTGGCACGCCGTGAGGGATTCGAACCCCCGGCCTTCTGGTCCGTAGCTACTCTCAGGAATGAGATGCAGGCATTTCTGTTGCTTTCTGGTCCGATTGATTTCGGAAGTATATTCTTTCCGACACTTTCCGTCCAATGGTTCCAACAGGATTTTTCCTGCTCTGGGTCAGATTATGGGTCAGGCATTCAAAATGGCCTCACAGGCAGATCTCAAAAGCGGGATATCCTGCTCCAACGTATCCCACACAGCGCACGCGTCAATAGCACCATAGGAATGAACGTAAAAATTCCTCGTGTCCTTGATTACACACCAGGGAACGGCGGTGTTCTGTTGCTTTACTGCATCGGAGAGCAATGCGACCAACTCGCCGATCTGTACCACACACATGCAGCAGGCATCTTGGAAAAGATGGTCATTTTCAAAGGCAGAAAAATCGTGATGAAACCGGTCCAGATTTTCCGCAATACGCAGACAGTACATCACTATCTTTTGAAGGATCACAATGTCACGAGTTTCGATATAGCAACACCTCATCTCTGCTGATCGTGTCTAGGAACACACGGTCAGACGCCTCGTTGGTAACAAGATCCACCGACAGCTTCAACGCATCTTCTACTGCCAGCCGAAACCCACTCAGTTGAAAAAGAGAATGGAGTCGGCCTTTTTCAATTTTCAAGTCCACATCGCTGCCCGCTGAGGCTACCCCCTTGGAGTAAGAGCCAAATAAAGAAACGCTTTCTACGCCATGCTCCCGTGCAATCGGAGCAATGATCTGGCGTAGTTCATCAATACTATACGGAGGCATACTATCACCGCCCTTTCTTGACTATTTCAGTATACCACATCCGCAGAGAAATGAAAAGGAGATTCCGCGAGTTCATAAATTGCACCACTGTCTACAAAGAAAGAGATTGCCAATATTTATCTCGTGCGCCGTACTTGTTTAGATTCAGCACACGATCTCCACCCTGCTTCCGCCGGAGCAATCCTTTTTCACAACAATCTTCCGATTGATCTATTCCTTCAATTCGGCCACATGGGAGATGATGCCCACCAGTTGCCGCCCCTCCCCCAACTAGCCAAAGCCGCTGCCCCAATACATAGTGTCCAGCTGCACCCCTCCAGCGGAAGACAGGATATTGTCCACCAATCCCAGCGCCAGCGCTACCGTTCTATTCAACCCCTAGCGCTTTGAACACTGCATCCTCAGCACTGTTGTAAAAAATCAGGTTAAAGCACCCGATCAGCTCTGGTGGTACTGCCCCCAGATCCACCGCCGATGTAATGGGCAGTAACACCTTCTTCGCCCCGCTATCTAGACAGACCTGAAGTGAATTTGCCAGCTCATCCACCTTCATCATGGTTCCACTGATGCTAATCTCGCCCATGATAGCCAGGGAACTAATAGTAGGCTTTCCCAATGCAATCGAGCAGAGGGCAATTAGTGTAGGCAGAGCCAGCTTTCCTGTCATCCCAATGCCCTGCATATCTTGATAATTGATGATGTAGTCCTTTGTGGTAGTGCTGATCGTCCCGCTGATCCGGTTGCCATTGGCCTTTAGATAGCTGAACGCCGTGTTGGATGCCTCACGACACTCCCGATCAGATCCCAAGCCTGTCCTCTCAAATTTACCACTACCTGGCAGCATTTGAGACTCCAGCCTAAACACTCCCAGCATACCGCCTTTGCCTGGGGCCACTGTGTAAACCTGCCCAGGATTGCACATTCCCTCCGGGATCAGCTTGCCGCCACCCTGCTCTGGGACAGATACGTAGTGTTCCTCAAAGGTCTCATTGTCAATATAGGAAAAGTTTACATCGTAGAATTCCATGCCGCCCAGCTTCTTAAGCTGCTCCTTTACCCGGCGGCGCATTTCCAAAGCGATTTGTAAAATTTCCTCCAATTGCTCCTTGGAATAGTCTCCATTAGGGTATAGTAGTTTGATGAAGCCACCCACCATCTTCCGGACTGCAATGGTGTCCCGCTGATTCAGATTCTTACCAAGGCGGAAGAATTTGTCCAGCGCATCCCCGTGCTGCTCCTTCCGCAGCTCCCGCAGAAACTCCGCCAGATAGTCGGTGATAAACCCGTAGTCATCGGTGAAATGCTCCGGGCGAAATTTGGGGATCTCCCAGCCGGGGATATAGCAGTGCATCCGGTCCAGGAAAGCCGTGTCTGTCCCTATCTCCGGCGGGAAGGGGTCAAAAAGGCTGAAAGTTTTGAGCAAGACATCCACACTCTGGTTAATGTTGCCCACAAAGACCATGGAGGCGGCGGCAGCCTTTTCTTCCTTGCCACGGGCAAAGGAACCGGAGGCCATGTAATCCTTCATGATTTGGATGCCGTCCTTGTCTTTGAACCGGATACCTGCCACCTCATCGAAGGCCACACAATCCCAAAGCTCCACCAATCCTACGGTCTTCCGGCCCATATTGTAGAACAGGTTGGCAACTGTGGTCTGCCCGCCGGAAACCAAGATACTGTTGGGGGATATCTCTTTGTAAAGGTGCGATTTGCCTGTGCTCCTCGGGCCCAACTCGCAGAGGTTAAAGTTGTTCTCTACCAACGGGAGCATACGAGCCAGAAGCAGCCATTTTTCACGGACGGTTAAAGTGTCTGGCTCCATACCGATGGAGCGGAGCATCACATCGATCCATTCTTCCTTCGTAAAGGCCTTGCGTCCTTGTTTCAACTCCTCAATATCCACATGGGGCATCTGAATCGGCGTCAGCTTGCGGATGCTGATGGGGATGCCGTTGCGATCCTCTTCCACATACTCGTAGTCCAACTGAACGATACACCAGATCCCGCCGCAGAGCAAACGATCATATTGAGCCGGGTAGGATTCATCAATGGGAACCGCTTTCAATCCCAGGTTTGAAAACTCTGCTTCGTAGCAATCCTTCTTGATGTTCAGGTTGACCGCGATCTTGTCAATGACTGTGTGGCTACCACGCTGGCGCAGGAGGGAGAGAATCTTCTGAGCCTCATCCGGACGGACAAAGTTGTCTGCTAGAATGTGCTTCACGCTCTCGACACCCTGTTCAATCGTTTCGGGGTCATCAACACCGCAGTATTGGCCCAGGAGGAATTCCAGCACATAGACCGGGACATTTGCCCCTTCCTTGATCTTCTTGGTCAGATCCTTGCGGACGATCCTGCCGTCAAACTTCTCTCGCAGTTTCCGGCGCAGGATTGCTCGGGTATCATCGCTTTCCAAAAAGTCCACCATGAGTCACCTCCTGTTCTCAAACTCCAAATCCGAAATCATCTGTAAATGCCAGATCCATGATTACGGGATGCCGGAATATCTCCAGGCCGGTGGCGGCGTCACAGGCCACCAGGTAATATTGCGTGTCTCTATCGTATTTTCGATTTTTGAAGGTGAACCGCAGGCGGAACATACGCTTCTGCGTCTCCGGCTCTCTGCTGTCGGCAATATAGGTATTCTCGCTGGATATCCGCTCGTTCTGCTCCGAGACAAAGAACACTTTATAGGCTGCTTCTTTTACCACATCACTGACTGGCTCCGACTGCAAAAAGTCCAGCGTGGTGATCAGGTTGGTAATCTTCCGCAGGATGCTCACCAGAGTGATCTGGGCGGGCCGGGTCTCCACATGTCCCTTCTCCATTTTGATTCTCAGAACTGGAATCAGCAGCTCCTGGGGAGATGAGCCGCCGTGGACGTAGTTCTGTCCGCCGCCACGCACCTTGAATACACTGTTGCCAATTGGGAAGGTGACGGACTTCGTATCCTCATTGCCCAAGATCCGTCCCATGGGAATGCTCTGGAGACCCTGCCCCACAGCGGGCGTCTGGGCAACAATATACCGGCGGCCGCAAAATATGTTATCTTCCTTGACCCCGGCGATCTTGTCGCTCTCTGTTCGCTTACCTCGCTGGTAGAGAAATCCGTGGTCAGCCGTGACGAGGAAATGGATGGTATTGGCACTGACAGCCAGCCGTCGGATCAGCCACATGATCTCGTCCATGGCCTGTTCGCAGGCGGTGAAAACCTCATCCTCCGTGCGGGGCTCGTCCCCGTGGGCGTCGATCTGATTCTGATACACATAGACGACCTGCTTGCCGGTAAAGACCTCCCGCAGTTCGGCCACCTTCATGGCCTTGAGATCATCCAACTGAACACAAGCGCTTTCAGGGCAATGGCCTTGCAAGATCTTCTGGCGGGCAGCCAAATCATCGCCTAGAATTCCATCGGCCAAAACCCGGAAATCATCCATCATTTCCAAGGTGTGGTGGGGGAGTAATGCAGCCATTCCCAGCTGTGTATAGGACGGCAGAACACCCAGTAGCACATCCAGTTTGGCAGAGGTACATTTGGGATCATCCTGCATCCGGGCAAGCAGCTCCTGGCCTACCTCATAGCGCATGGCATCGGAGATAATGACCACCGTGCGGACATCCGCTCTCTTCAGATTCCGGGCATAAAAATCCCGCTGGAGTGGCAGGATATCCAGACTATCAGGTTCTGTCAAGGCTATGTTCCACTTGGGGAGCTGTTCCGCCAGGTATTCGTTGGTGTAGATGTTTTCCGCCAGCTCCCGTAGCGGCTCGAAGCACTCGGGATCCTCGATCTGGTCATAGTACAAATAGAATTTCCGGTACGCTTGATCCAGACGGAAGCCGGTGTCCCGGTATTGCCGCACGATTGCCTGGAATCCATCCGGGCAGTGATAACCGGCAGCGGAGATCAGTGCGTGGGCGTTCTCCAGCAAAAGATAGGCAAACTTGTTTTCACCGCCAAAGTGCATCTTGATCCGGTTGTCACAGATATCCGGAATGGCAAGTTCGTTGAGCCTTGCTCCCGTGTCCTCCGCCAAGAGGCGCTCCGTCAGCCATTTGATAAGGATATCGTCGACAGCCCGGAACGTATCGCAGTCCAGCAAATCCTCCGGTGGATAGCCTGCAAGAATCTGTTCTGCCTTCAGCCCAGCAGCCACACGGTCAGACAGTTCGTCATAGCGTTCCCGGTAAAGGACGCTGTTTTTCATACCTTCCAAAAATGAAATGCTGCTCCCAGCCTTATAAGAGACAAAGGTCTTCCACGCTCCGGGCAATTCAGACGGGATGGACCTGCCGGCACAGGTCACAAACAGTGTCACCACCAGCCGTTCCAAAGAGGGTGTCACATCCCCATAGCCAAACTGCCGCTCGCAAAACTGCCAGAACATCTCCGACAGACCGCACTTCTCCAGATTTGCCAAAAGCGGATTATCCGCCAATTCCCCAGCGGTCAAAATGGCACATACCACCTCGTCGAAGGAGCAGGTGCGGGTCTTACAAGCAGCGCAGAGCAGTCCGGTCTGTATGGTCTCCTCGTTATAGGCGTCGATCTCCAGGCCGCAAAACCGCTGGGCAAATTGCCCTTTAGCAAACAGTTCACTGTACTTCTCGAAGAGCCACCGGTACTCATCCTTGATCTCCAGGTCAGCGCACAGCAGGACCGTCCGATCCGCAAAAAAACGTTTGGAGTACAGTAGCGTGTCCTCCAGGTGATTGTCCTCAATGTCTGGTTTGGGGAAGGGAGCGTAGATCAGATAGCTAGTAGTGGTGTCCACCCGCTCCAGAAAGAATTTTGTGTAAAACTGGTTGTCTGGCTGGAGGTGATACACCTTCGCCCCGGTCAGCATCAGGGAGTCGATGTCCTCTGCAAAGTCGCCGTTGTCATCATACCAGAAGATCAGTTTGCGGGTATCCCCGGTAAATTCAGCGTTCAGGCGGTTTTCAATTTGCCTTAAATCCAATGCTGCCATTTGCTCCCCTCAAACCTTCCCCAGCACCGGATACTTTTTCCCATCCGCCGCCGTCTGTACCTTTTCATAGTTCACCTTTACCCCGTCGTCCAGATCCAGCTCGATCCGGGCCAGGGCCAGGTGGGCGATTTTCTCGTCATACTCCCGGCACTCTTTCAGTTGCTTCTGCAGCTTCTCCTTCCGTTTGGTAGAGGCCGTCACCTCGCGGGGGTTCTGGCTGTTGTCGATCATATCCTGCATTCGCTCGATCTCGCTGGCGTAGACCCGCTGGAGACGGTGGAGATAGTCCATCCGCAGCTTACCGATGGTGTCCGGCGTGTAGCGGTGGAGGTAGACCAGAGCCTTAAAGCCATTCTGCTTGCCGCTGTCAAACAGCCAGTAGATGGGGCGCTTCTGATAGATCTTGCAGTGGTCGGCAAAGAAATCCTTCAGGAAATAGTTGCGGATGATCTCACGGGAGTTCGATCCCTTGTTTCCCAGGGCTCTGGCGATAAAGTCCAGATTTTCCTCCAGGGTGTTCTCCCCGTAGACCACCCGCAACCACTGGCACAGGCGGGTCACGATGTCGTCCTCCAGATATGCTTCGTCGGTGAGGGGGAGGATATTGTCGGCATCTATAGGAAATGATTTGAAACGCTTTTGGTCTACCCAATGGTAGTATGAACCATAGAAAACAGAGCCATCAGGATTCTTTCTTGCAAACTTTTCCAGTTCCGAAGAATCACCATCTAATGTTTTGGTTTCGTACTCTATTTTATCATAACCAGCCAAAATCAACCCTGGTTCATCCAGGGAGTACCGCCCGAACATACAGCCCACGGCGTAGGACAGCAGAGAGCGAATGTCCCGGCCCAGGTCGGCCCGGCGGACGGTCACGTCCTTGTCCTCCACCTCCGGGGTCAGCTCGTCTTGCAGGCCGTAGATGTCGATGAAAATGCGGTTGAGTTCCTCCTCATTCGCTTTAAGTTGATTGAAACGGGCGGTGCATTCGGCGTCCCAGGCGGCATAGGCTTCTGCTACTGTGGACACTGGACGCACCAGCGGATGACGAGTGAAGTCCCAAGAAGTCTCGAAGGAGTCCCAGTCGGTGCGAGAAATAGAGATATTTTCCTCAACAGTGCGCTCTATTAGCGTCCTTTCTGGCACAATGCAGGGAAGTTTTCGAATATCTTCTGGCATAATGTTGATTGTAGGATTCATGAGATTCAAGAAATAACTCACAACCGTAGAGTTGCAATACCCAAGAAGCCACAGTAATGACCGTCGCTCATTTACATCGTATATATCATTGGTTGAACTTTCATATACGAAACCGCCTTCAGAAATGCGAAACGCCAATTCTCCGCTGGTAATGCGAGACATTTCAATTCCTTTGTGAAAAGAAAACTCTATCCCACCAAGTCTTGCTTTAATTCGACCTTTTTCATCCAATGATGTTCTAATGGACTCTCCGTTATTTTTCCAAAATACAACATAGTCATTGTTTCCATACCATTTGCGGAAACCCCCACCCTTATTGCAAGGTTTCCAATAAGCGCAGGCTTGGTTGATTTCAAACCACAATCTCAAATATTTTTCATTATCGCCAGTAGAAATACCATTGCGCACAGTGTAATATTCTGAAATTTTTGCGTTAGAAAATGAATTGAAAGCGCTCTCACTCACCCAATACGCCACTGGTGAACCGGGGATTTTGGAGAAGTTGTCCGCGCTCTGCTCATAGTAATAACCACAGTCATGATTTGCAATCGCTTCTAGCGTCTTTTGCCGCTGGACTTCCATACCGCCACGAAAATCTGTCAACCGCAAATAACAACCATTTTTGTGAATGTGACAATTTCTCAGAGTAAATGTACAGACGGGTACCGTTGCTTCCTCAAAGGCCGAGTATTCAAATTGTATCAAAGTTTCAATCGTCTTGGCATTACAAAAGCAGTTGCGAAGTTTTTCATAGGACTGAATGAACATCCAGACATAGGGGGAGAAAAATCCAAGGAAACCACTTGGTTTGGACAAATATGTACACCGCATCATAAACGCAGAAAAGTAATCAGATTTATAATCAGCATAGTACTTTTTTATGAAATCGGACAGTCTGCTGTTCATATTGCTTGCGCCCATATACGGCGGATTAGTCACCACCACATCATACTTCCCTGCCAACAGGCAACGGTAGTTATCCGCCGTATCATACAAGGTGATCTGATTGCTTTCCGGCTTGTCCCAATTTTCCGCCGTCAGCAGGGAGCCGAACTCCTCCATATCCTTGTCTTCCCCGGGATAGTACATCTGCGGCTCGATCTCCCGGGTCAGAAACCGCCTGTCGTATTGCCGGGACTTCATCATCACGGCGAAATAGGCCAACTGGTAAGCCCGCTTGTCAATGTCCAGGCCGTAGAGGTTCTTTTCTACAATGCTCCGAGCGGCCTCCCGCCGCTCCCACCCGGCTTTCTCGTAAATTTGCATCAGCACATCAAAGGCATATACCAAAATGTGTCCACTGCCCATGCAGGGATCGATGACCTTGATGTCCTCCGGGGTAAGGCTGCGGCGCTCTGCCCGAAGCTCTTCCAGCTGTGCTGCCACATCCGGCTCCTGTTCGGCCTCGTCCAGATAATATTTCCAACCTGCCCGCAGCTCCTCGTCCGGATGTCCCTCCAGCCACAGCCGCCCCAGGGAGTTTTCCACCATATACCGCACGATCCAATCCGGCGTAAAGAGCTGGGTCGCCGCCGGGATTTCTTCTTTTTTGATCTTCTGTCCGGAGGGCCGGGCAAACACCTGGGTCTTGGGCTCGGTGTTGTAGTACTGGTACAGCCAACCGATGATCTCCACCTGACCGCCCTTTTCCACGTTAAAATCGTCCTCCGGGATGTCGTGGGTCAGCCGCCAGACCACGCCGTCCTGATCCACTACGGACAGATTCAGCAGCAGCTCGGTGTAGTCTTCCGTTTGCTCGAACAGGGCAGGGAGGACAGCCGCCAGGGCGTTACACTGCTTGATAAACAACAGGCGGAACAGCTCGTCCAGCTTGTTGTCCTGCTTCAGTTGGAGAATGGTCTGCTCCTCCTCTGAGGTGAAACTCAGCTCGGCGTCGAAGGGATTTGTGACCAGATCCGGCTCGATCTTGCCGCTCTCGGAGGACAGCACCCGTACCCGCCCGGGCAGGTAGTCGTTGACCTCCATGAACCGCACAGCGATGAGGCGGTTGAACCAGGTATAGGCCACTTCCTCCATAACACACCGGTAGGCGGTGGGGTAGTCGGAGTCTGCCGCCCGACGGCGGATGGCCTCGGCTGCGTTCCGCCGCTGCCGGAGTGCCGTCTGACCGCTGATAGCGTAAGGGGTGGCCGTGCCAATGTCGTAGAACTCTGTAGTTGTGTCAGACTGGGGCAGGGCGGTCTGGACGCCCTGTTCTGTAATCCCCACCAGCCCCGCCCGGTAGCGTACATCGGCAATGAGCTTGTTCCGGGCCCAGATGGCGAAATTTTTAATGGCGGTTTTATTCATGGTCAAAACTCCACATTTACAATATCGTTTTCCTCCAGCTCCGCCTCTAGGGCTTTGCGGAGGTCGAACAGCACCTTGTCGATGTCCGACCGCTTCTCCAGCCGCCAGGAGGATGTGCGGGCCATGCTCTTGATGGTAACATTCCGGGTCTTGCGGGGCTTATACTCTGCGGGCTTTTGCTCCTCCGTGGCAGAGACGCCAAGCGCTTGGGCTGCTTTTTCCTGCCGCTTAGCCTCCTCTTCGGCCTTTTTACGCGCAAGCTGTGCATCCAGAGTATCCATCTCATTAAGCAGTCGGATTTTCAGCGCCTCGGCCTCGTCTTTATATCCGCGCAATTTGGAGACGTTATTACAGCGTTCCGCCTTGCCACGAAGCTCGGTGAATTTGTTCAGATAACTCTCTTTTTTCTCTCCGGCGTACTCCTTGGCATTCAGTACCTCAAAGATACGGGCTTTGGCCTGGTCGATGCCGTCCAGCACTGGAGCGGATTCGGCTTGCAGTACATTCCTATAGGCTGCTGTATATTTCTGCCGCAGCTCCGGTAGCTTGGGAATGTCACTGTAGGGCTGTTCTTTCCGGAGGATAGCGCGCATCTGCACCACGGTGTCCTCTAGGACGGCGTCCACGATGTAGGTCTTGCTGTCATCGTAGATCGCCAGCATATCCACCGCCCGCTGGAAGATCTCCCGCTGTTCCCCTTGGAAGAATGCCTGCACCGGCTCATAGTCCTCCGCCAGATCCAGGAACTCGTCCCGCCGCCGGGAGACCGTTTGGAAGAACTCCAGGGAGCGCTGGATGGGTTCCACCGCCCGCAGCAGTTGCTTGCCGCTCTCTACCACTTTTTTGCCGGGATAAGAATAGCCCGGATGACGCCGCTTTAGTTCTTCAAACTGCCTCTCTAACGCTTCAAAATCCCGTAGCAGGTTTCGGCTTTTCCCTTGGAAGTCCTGCATCTGAGCGTCCTCGTCCTCGGTGACGCTGCTGACATGGAACAGCTCCTTCATGACCTCCCGTACCGCTTTTTTGTCCTTTTCCGGCACACGGGTGTGCTCCTCCATGAGCAGCTTTTCCACGAAGGCCTTTTTGGTGATGTAATTGATGACCTCCTCTTCAGAAGCGCTTGTCCGGGTAACGGCGCTTCCATTGATTGTGAAGTCCAAATCGCCCCGCTTGAACAGGCAGGCAATAAGCCAGTGGATGTCATCGTCCACAAAGCCATAGGGAGCTTTCATAAAGCGATCCTTGACGGTTTTCATGGAAGTTTTCATGTGGACATGGGAGTTCCCGGCGATGTAGGACAGCACATCCTCCAGGGCGTGGACGTTGGTGGTCGCCTCGCCTGAGCCGATGGTAAGCTGCCCGTTGGACCGGCGCATCAGTTTGCGGATACTGGCCTCGTCCATGGGGGTATCAATGTAGGAAAGCTTGTGATAGACCGTCTGTACCAGCCGTCCCATTGCCTCGTTGAACCGGGCGGAGATGTCCTTGGCCGGGATTTTGGTGATGTCGCCGTTAACATAGATGACAGCTTCCTTCAATGCCTCTGTCAGATAAAGTTTCGCGTTTCCGCTGCGGGTGCGCATTTCCTTCCGCTTGGCGTCCTTGATATCCTCGTACTTGGAGTATTGCGCCGCCGACGGCCCCTGGAGGAATTTTTTGATTTTCAGGTACGTCCGCAGTTCGTTCCAAAAAGCCATATCATCCGGTAGTACCACGAGGACTTCCTTTTCCTGGCCAGACTTGATTCGCAAGGTGCTGTCGTCCAGCCCGCCGTCATAGCGGGAGGTCAGGACACGCAGACCGATATCATGGTTTTGGATCGCCTTATATGGCTGGTCATCCACTGCCCGGTTGTACGCAAAAGCGTATCGTCTGCCAAAAACAGGGCAGCGATACTTTTTGTCCGGGAAAATGTCATCAAAAATCAGTTCTGCAACCTTTTGAAGAACGATATTGTGGTCTATCTCCTGCCGCTCGATCTCTCGGTTGATCTCCTGCTCCTCGTCGGTCAAAAAGACATAGACGCTACCGGTCTTCTGGACAAGCATCTCCCGCATCAAAACCTTCAGCGCATCCTCCACCTGCCCCTTCAGCTCCAGCCGGTCGGCGTCCATACGATCGATCATCAGGCTGGTGATGTTGTCGACGTTGGTCTCGACCTCCAACACATATTTGATGAGGAACAGGACCTTTAGAACGTTGATGGCAAAAACGCCGTCCTCCAGCTTGTCCGGGTTGATGTGGCTGTTGTCATAGGCCCGGATGATCACGCCCTTGTGGGAGTGATCCAGGAATTTTTCCATGGCGTCATAGAACATATGGAAGGGGACAAGGGCCCCGGTCTCCCGATCCTTCAGCTGCTCGGCGGACTCCTTGAACATGGCCAGCATGGAGCGCTCCCCCTCGGAGAGATGTTTACCGGAGGAGCTGTGGGTACGAACGGCGGTCAGTACGCTGGCCATGAGGTTGAACTGATAGCCTACAAAGGGGTAGATCGCCGCAAAATCGTTTCCATCTGCGTACAGCTTCTTTTCCGCATCGCCGGTGAAAAGGATTTTGTTGCGAATATCCGTTTCCTTCTGCTCATACAGCAGACGCAGCGACTGCGCCGCCGTATCGGTCTTTTCCAGAATCCTCCGCTTGATCACCTCGTCCACGTTGGCAGAGGACAGGGAGAGTCGGGTATCAAAGCGCCCTTGGATCTTGGAGAAGTCATTGCCCTTTACATTGGTGATGGAGTCAATGTCCTGCTGGCTGGTCACAATAACCCAGGCTTTCCCCATGCACTCCTTGCCCAGCTCCTCGGTCACGGTTTGGAGGTTCAGCATCAGCTTGGAGTCCTCGCCGATATACTGCCCGATCTCGTCTACCAAGAACACCACATGGTGATTTCCGCCCTTGCGGTCTATGTAGCTTTTGACTCGTTTGGCAAAGTCCTCAATACTGATTTGATAGGGCTCCACGGCCTTTTCACACCAGTTGCGTGCAGCGGACTCGCTCATGAAGCCCATGCCGGACAGCACTTCCACAACGGTATCCTGGATGAAGTCAAAGTCCTGTCGGGAATCCTCCCATGCGCCGCCATACGCCTCGTCAAAGGCCCTCTTAAACTCCTCAAAGCGGCCCGCATCTGACAGCTTCCGCTCCAGGTCGGCCAAGGCGGGCTGGGAGCCACAGAAACCCTGCATCTCATTGAACACCCTTAAGAAAACATTGACGATGGCGTCCTTGTCCTGTTTGCTGTTGGAATCGCTTTTGGCATCGATATTGAACAGAATAGCGTCCACCGGGGTGTTTGCCGCCAGCTTCATGTCCGCCAGGACTGAGGGATCAACAATTTTTTGATCCTCAATAAAATAATCCAGCGCCCGGCGGTTTCCCACGATCTCATTTTTCAGAAGATAGGAGAGTATTTTCAGGAAGTGGGATTTACCGCTGCCAAAGAAGCCGGAGATCCACACGCCCATTTTAGGCGTCGTCCCGACAATGCCCCTCTTATATGCGGTAAAGAAATCTCTGAAATGCCGTTGCAGCTCCCGTGTGACCACATACTCGTCCAACTCCTGGGAAACGCTGCGGCTCTCGCCCTGCCCGGCGATGATGACGCCCTGGATCTCACGGTCAATTTCCTTACGGAACATCTCTTTAATCAGCATTTCGCACCTCCGCTATTTTACCAGCCGGAACGCCCGGTAGTAGTTGTCGTCTTTGATTTTTCCAAACAGGAGCAGTTGCTGCTCGTCATAAACGCCGGGGTATAGCAGAACCACGGGGGCTTGTCCAAATCCCTGATGCAGCGTGTTCAGTACCTTATGAGAGCGCAGGATCGGATAGCACTTTCCGATACCGGCCAGAAATACTACGGCGTTCTCCGGCGTGTGTTCCCGAATATAGCGGACGATCAGACTGTCACTGTCGCTGATCTTCATGGAGTTATTGACCGCCTTTGTGATACGGTCAAATCCCTGCTTTTGCTCGAAAGCCATACACTGCCGCAGGAAATTCTTGCTCTCCAGATGGTCTATGATCAAATCATAGAGGTCGAAAACAACCAGTTGAAAGCCGTCAGAGCCCTTCTGGTTTTTGTTTACCAGATACTTGATCCGTTCCCGAACCTCCAGCTCACGCTCAGGCGGGTAGTCGAAAATCCAATAGTTGACCTCGTTGGCCCTGCCTCTGCTGCTGCGGAATGAGGGCTTCCGAATCGCCGCCTCCATTTCATCCAAACGTCGTGCCAGCTCCGCCATCATTTCACCCCCGTCCAAGCCTTGACGATCAGGCCCATATCGTGTGCCTCCAACCATTGCCGCAACTCCGTTTCCGGAATCGGTTTGAATATCTTGCGGGTTTCTTTTGACTTGTCGGTCAGCCCCGCTTCGTAGAGCATTGTTCGATAGCAAGTACCCAGCCTCTGGCAGGTGTAGTCCGTCCACTGCGCCAAACGAGCGTCCTGTGCCTGCTTGTCCCGGAAGAATATCCGTACATCCTTAGGCTCCAGCTCATTGCTGCCAATGATCAGCTTCTCCCGAATGACCTCATAGACAAAATCAAAAAAGAGAGTATCGCAGGCCATCACCGCCGCCAGGGCAAACAGCTTCTGCGTGGCCAGATCCCCGGACAGGAACACCGGGTAAAAGCTGCTGTCCAGCGACTGTACTCGGGTGAGGACAGTTCGGCAGACCTGATCCGCCCGCCTCTGCGTTGGAGCGCCAAAGATATTTTCCTCCTGGCTTTCTCGCCGAATTTCGTCAAAAGAACTTCCCGCAGCCAGCAGTTGAACCGCCTTGCGAAATTCCGGAAACCAGAAGGACAGCTTTACCGCCCCCGCACTGTATTCTCTACGCTCCATAATTATCTCCCTATTTTCTGCCCCTTGCATGGATAAAGTATAGCACAAAGTCTGCTAATTGTATATATCCTTTGCACCTGTGTCTCCAAAGATAGTGCCGCGCTCACTGACGGTTCAGTTCCTCCCTCAGCCGTTCCGCAACGGCGGCCTTCTCATCCTCTGTCTTTGCCAGCTCATACTTTGAGAGGGCCTCATCCCGGAGCCGCTCGGACTCCGCCTCCCATGCCAGAAAGTCCGGCTTGGTCATAGTGCCCTTTTTTGTGCGGGCAAAGTATTTTTTATAGGCCCGCTGATGGACGGCCCAGATTTTATTGTTGAGCACCTTGGCCCGGAAACTCTTGGTGGAGCCTACCTCCCGGCAGGTCTTACCCTCCTCGCTGTTGGGCGCTAGTCGGTCACAGTAGTTGTAGCTGGCACCCGGCGTTTGTAAAAACCACCTGCCGCAGTTGGCGCACCTTTTGGGGACAAAGCCTCGCTGCAGGCCCCGCATCAACTCCACATAGACGAAATCTTCCAGCCGGTCGAAGTACAGCTTCTCCACCAGCTCATGGTGTCCCTCATCGATCTCCAGCACAGCGTACTGGATGTTCACCTGTGGTGCGTCCACCTCCGGCGACTTCCCCAGGCTCACACCGCTTACAAAAGCGTCCAAACAGTTTTCATAAATCTGCTGTGCCAGAGGGACTTTCCTCTGGCCTTTCTTTTTTTCAAAAGCCGTCCACTGAAACGCTTCCGTTAAAAACCAGGAGTACCGTTCTTGGATAAAGCGGATCGCACTAGCCTGTTCCCGCATATAGGCAGCGTCCCTCTGCCCATCTGAGAAGATGTACTCTTCAAAAGCTGCTCGCGCCTCACCGACTACAAAATTCTCCACAGGACGTTCATTGAGCTGGCGCAAATCAGACAGGAACAGGCGAAAATAGGGAAGAGAGGACAAATCCCTCACCGCGGCCATAAAGGCTTGCGGCGCTGCCTGTACGTTCTTCTCCTCTAGGGCCTGTTCCAAAACAGAGAGCGTGTACTCATATGGCGTAGCATCGTAGTTCAACAGTTCGGTCAAGACCTCGCCATAAGGATGGGGCGTTGGGTCATACTCCACCCAATAGGCACTCTGCCCGAACTGCACTTTGACGTGTGTGCGTGGTCGGTCTATGTCAAACAAGTCTTTTCCCAAAACGCCCATGTCTCCGGCTCCAATAGATAATGTAACCCATGTAATAGTGTATCTGATTATATGATACAAAACCTATTGACGAATGTCAAGTGAAATGCTAAGCTGAATATGCAAATAGAGAATATGCAAAAAGAAAATAAAACCAATTCTGCAAACTGCACCTCGACAACCGAATTTCCACCGTCATTATTACAATTATCCTTGGGCGAAGTATCGCCAAGACCTCCACAAAACGGAGCGAGCGTACCAACAGGGGAACCGGGAAGGAGGGGGTGTTTGGTGTGTAGTCAACAGTAAAATCAAGGAAAGGAACCTTCAAATGAAAACATCACAATTCAAAGACTACAGCGAACTGCCTCTCTTCCTCAACGCAGAGATCATCGCAAAGGTGCTGGGAATATCGCCCGCCAGCAGTTATGAGCTGATGCATGAATCGGGCTTTCCGATTCTGAAAATCGGCAACAGGATAGTGGTTCCCAAAGAAAAATATATTCATTGAGTGGAGGAAAATACTGCTGGAGGAAAGTCTCTATGAGGAAGCATCGTCCACTTATTGGCTGGCCTATGCGGGACTCAAAACGACATCGTTTCTCCATGCCCAACGGAGTATGGGCGCACAAACTCCGGCCCATCGAGTTCACAATTTTTTCTTATCTCTGCTACTGCCAAAGCCATAACCAGCTCAATGATCCCACTTTGGAAATAATTGCAACCAGCGTTCACTCAACGACAGACACGGTAAAAAAGTACATTAAGCCCCTCATAAGTAAGGGCCTGATCACTGATGAATGGTCCCTTTCCACCAGCTTAAAGTGCGGCAGTTACAAAAACTTTTTTACACTCCCGAACGAAATCTTTCTGTTGAATCTGCCGCCTTCTGCGTTCGTGGTCTATGCTTATCTGATGCTGATCGAAGACCGAAAAATGCACACCTGCCATCCCAGCTACAACACCATTGCCTCTGATACTGGTCTCTCCAAAAACACTGCGTTGAAAAGCATCGGCACTCTTCTGGAGACAGATCTCATCACCGTAGAGCCCAGCAGCTACTACGATAAGTGCGGCATGAAGTGGAAAGGCAACAATCTCTACACGATCCTCCCGATCCGTTCGGCAGTGGATATTTTCCACCAGTGCCAACTCCGAAAACTAAAGCTGGATGTGGCCAAATCCCACCTCGCCGTTCAAACCGCCGTTGTAGGCCCTTTGTGGCAGAATGTGAAAGCAATAATCAGAAGCCACCCCCCCTGCCTGTAGACTGCAAAATGGGGAGGAAAAGAAAAAGCAGGATAAAAGCCGGGCGTCACAAGTGGCGCCCGCCCGGTCACAACTGCCCGCAGTGCGGGCAGTTTCCCGGCGCCCACGCCGGGGTCAAAACGCAGAGAGAAAGTGGCACTTAGGGTCAGAAACTCCAAAAACGCTAGTGTTTCAAGAAATCTATCGGGTCACACCCAAAAGGAGCTCAATTTGAAAGAAAATAAGGTGAAATTTGCGTTGTATCTACCATCAGAGAAGAAAGCTGAGTTGGAGCGGCGCTACCGTGAGGAAGACTTTCGGAGCATCACAGCGTTTATAGAAAAAGCGATCGATTTCTATCTAGGCTACCTCAATGCCAACAGCGCCGTTGCCTTCCTGCCCAAAGAAATCCAGTCCGCCATTGATGGCCGACGTGGAATGTTTGAGGACAGAATGGCGAAGCTCCTCTACAAGCTGACCGTAGAGATGGACATGGGCATGACTGCTACCCTCGACTGCATTGACCTGGACGCCGGCTACCTGTGGAAGCTCCGCGCGAACAGCGTCCGGAATGTGAAGTCCACTAATGCCTGCTGATCTTCGAGCAAAAGGCCTGAGACTAGGGAGATGATAACGAAGGTGATGAGCTGTGGCAAGACTGATCGTCAAGAGTCTCTACATCAAGGGCGGTGGAGGCGGTGGGGCTGGCGGCTACGCCAAGTACATCGGCACCCGTGACGGTGTGGAATTGCTTCCCCCCGGCTACATGGAGTACATGTCCGAACGTCCCTGCTCCCATGGCCTCTTCAGTGACGAGAATAACGTGGACATGGATACCGTTATACAGGAGCTGAACGAGTACCCCGGCAACATCTGGACGCACATCATCTCCCTCAAGCGGGAGGATGCCGAGCGACTGGGCTACGACCATGCCGCTCAGTGGAAAAATTTACTTCGTGCCCATCGCAGCGAAATTGCAGAGGCCATGCACATCCCGCCCAGTGATTTCCGCTGGTATGCAGCCTTCCACGATGAGGGCGACCATCCCCATGCTCATATGATGGCGTGGTCAGCGAAGCCCGGTCAAGCCTACCTCTCTCAGGATGGCATCCGCCAGATCAAATCGGAACTGACCAACGATATTTTCAGGCAGGAGATGCTCCATGTCTATGAGCAGAAATCTTCCTCCAGAGATGATCTGGTGCGAAAAGCCCGAGCAGAAATGAAAAATCTGGTCCAGGAAATGCGACAGGCCATCGGCAGCCATTCAGAAGTTGAATCACTGATGATGGTCCTGGCTTCGCAACCGGAAAGTATAACGGGCAAGAAAAAATACGGCTACCTCCCCAAAGATATAAAGAGCACCGTGGATGAGATCGTGAATCAACTGGGGCGGTTCCCGGCAGTCAATGACTGTTATCAAGTGTGGTGGGATCTCCAGTGTCAGATAGAAGATTTTTATTCCGAGAAGGAACATCAGCGGCCACCGCTCTCCGAGAGAAAAGAATTTCGTTCTATCAAAAACGCCATCATCCACGAAGCCGAAAACATTTGCCTGGGCCAAATAACCTTCAAGAATAAAGATGCCGAAGCAACGGCTGACCAGGACGCTACAGATATTTCCTCTCTGCCCTACGAGTGCTGGAAACTGTGGATCGTTGCCGGTGATGATACCGCACCCATGGCAGAGCGCGATGCTGCAACAGCACAACTCATCACGAAAGCCGAGAAAGGCGACCTCCACGCCCAGTACCTCACCGGCAAACTGTACCAGGATGGCCCGGTGCTGATTCCCGATAGTGTGGAAGCTCTCTATTGGTTCGAACAGGCAGCGAAGCAGGGTCATTCAGCAGCACAGTATGCTGCGGGGAAAATCCTTCTCTCTCCCGATCCAGAAGTCCATAATTCGGAGTTGGGAATTCAATGGCTGGAATCTGCTGCACAAAATAAAAATAGCTACGCCGCCTACCGGCTAGGCAGGAGTATCTCAAAGGTAAAATCGTACCGAAGGACACTGCCAGAGCGATGGACTATCTTACCCAGTCTGCTGAAACCGGAAACCAGTACGCACAATACGCTCTCGGCAAGTTATATCTTGATACTCACAATCAAGAGCAGGCCCATTATTGGTTCACCTAGTCGGCTGCCTAAGGCAACAGCCACGCTCAATTCTTTCTGAACTGCTGGGACAATTTGAAACCGCCCTCGGTCGAGCCGAGTCTTCCAAGACCAGACACCGTCTCCTCCCGTCCACAGTGGCATCCAGGTTGACAGAAAACTCATGGCAAGAATCAGAGAGAAGAAAATTGCTATGGGCCATAAGCCAGATGATCACGAGGAGGCATCCCAGGCCCAGACAATAAGTATGGGATAACGCTTCTCAATTGGGATACTGTCTACAAAGAGAAAGTCGTGCAGTTCAAACCGCTAAATGATAACAAACTGATAACTCTGCCCTCTCCCACTGGATATTGAGGCCAGCGGATGGTATTGTGTGTCGCTGAAAGGAGGTAGCGACGCTATGTATGACTACATGCAAGCCCTACGAGAAAAATTTTTCTCGGATGACATCTACGCAGAACGACGGCAGGAGATCGAAACCATGCGCTGCAAACTGAGCCATACACTGAACAAACAACGGCGAAAGCAGCTACTCCAGTTGGTGGACGCAGAATCTCAACTCCGTGACGACATGATTCTGGACAGCTTCATTGCTGGTTTCCGACTGGCCTGCGGGATCGGCAGCGAACTCGGAAAAGACAACTGGTATTCCTACGTAAAAGACGAGGAGCAGCGACTCCGTAAAGCATTTGCCGAGTGGAGGGACCCTTGATGGCAAAGCGACGTGCAAACGGCGAGGGAAACATCCGCAAGCGAAAAGACGGCCGCTTGGAAGGCCGCTACACCGCAGGCCACGACCCGGAGACCGGCAAGACCATCTATAAGAACGTGCTGGGCAGAACCCAAGCAGAAGTGAAGCAGAAACTCAAGA
>ERZ808054.963-NODE-963-length-19971-cov-3.953805_pt1 | contig 19971 bp, 19 predicted proteins | sample MGYA00380201_ERZ808054 | MGnify/ENA primary metagenome ERZ808054 (study PRJEB31490, sample SAMN06133419) | mouse gut metagenome | isolation source: Z5_2 | host: mice | place: China: Chengdu | collected 2015-05 ... | reverse complement strand
TGATCGAAAGCGGAATCAGCTGCACCGGAAAATGAAGCAGTTCTGCCAGGCCGGTCAGATAATCCGCCACAAAATCCAGAAATCCCGAAGCTCTCAGCATGCCAACAGCCGCCATCAGGCCTACCAGTGTAGGAAGAATCTTGAGAACCGTCTGTATTCCGTCCGCCGCGCCTGTGACAAATTCATCATAGACATGGACCTTTTCCGTCAGGGCATATGCAACAATATAAAATAATAAAAGGGGAATGATAAAGTCAGATATATAATAGAAGAAAGTCACCGTATACACATCCGGATCTGTTTCTATCAGTCTATGCGGATCACACAGGAAACAGAACCGGCGGACTGACCTTCCTGAACCGCTTATGATCAAACGCCGGTCCTCCGGGTGCGCATTTTGCCCCCTTCGTACCGGCGCCTTTTTCATCAAATCTCTTTTTCCATCAAATCTTTATTTCAGGCAGTCCACAGCCGCTCTCTCAATGGGGAAGCCTGCCCGGTATCTGCAGATGAACTCGTCAAATCCTTTTACATCCTCCGGATTCGGAGCCATCTTTTCGCCCTCGTCGCCGCCGAAGACTTTCTGCTGCAGATAGTCCTCCAGCGTCTCGCCTGCATCCTTCTGGATCATATAGGATGCCAGCAGTGCGATTCCCCATGCGCCGCCTTCTCCTGCAGTCTTCATAACGGATACGGTCGCATCCATGGCGCCTGCCAGAATGCTCTGCCCGACCCCTTTGGTCTTAAAGAGACCGCCATGTCCGGTGATCCGGTCAACCGCCACCTTCTCTTCCTTCATCAGGATATCAAGCCCCACCTTCAGCGCGCCAAGAGAAGTGTAAAGGTTTGCCCGCATAAAGTTTGCCAGATTAAATCTGCTGTCCGGCGTCCGTACGAACATGGGACGTCCTTCTTCAAAGCCCGTAATATGCTCTCCGGAGAAATAATTGTATGCCAGCAGTCCGCCGCAGTCCTTGTCCCCTTCCAGGGCCTTGTGATACAGAGTTCCGAACAGCTGATCCATATCCACATCCATACCGAAGCTCTCTGCAAACTCTTTAAAAATATTTACCCATGCATTCAGGTCCGAGGTACAGTTATTGCAGTGTACCATCGCCACTGCATCCCCGCTGGGCGTTGTCACCATGTCAATCTCTTCATGCACCTTCTCCAGAGCCTTCTCCAGAACGATCATGGCAAATACAGAGGTGCCTGCAGATACATTTCCCGTGCGCTGCTTCACGCTGTTGGTCGCAGCCATGCCGGTCCCGGCGTCACCCTCCGGCGGGCACAGCGGGCAGCCTGCCTGCAGCATCCCGGTCGGATCGAGTTTCTTCGCACCCTCTGCCGTCAGGGTTCCTGCGTTGTCGCCGGCCACAAGCACTTTCGGAAGCAGATCCGCCACCTTCCACGGGAATCCTTTCGGAGCCACCAGCTCGTCAAACTTCCGGATCATGGAAGCATAATAATCCTTTGTATCGGAATCAATGGGGAACATACCGGAAGCGCTTCCCACGCCCAGTACCTTCTCACCGGTCAGCTGCCAGTGAATATAGCCGTCCAGTGTTGTTATGAAATCCACATCCGGCACATGCTCTTCTCCGTTCAGAATCGCCTGGTACAGATGGGCAATGCTCCATCTCTGCGGGATATGGAACTGAAATGCCTCTGTCAGCGCCTCGGAAGCCTCCTGCGTGATCGTATTACGCCAGGTGCGGAACGGAACCAGCAGTTCCCCTGCCCTGTCAAATGCAAGATAGCCATGCATCATCGCACTGAAGCCGATGGCTCCCAGCTTCTCCACTGCCACACCATACTGCTTCTGCACGTCTTCCGTCATCTTCTTATAGCAGTCCTGAAGCCCTGTCCAGATATCCTCCAGCGTATAGGTCCAGATCCCGTTCTCCAGACGGTTCTCCCAGTCATGGGCGCCGGATGCGATCGGTGTATTATTTTCATCTACCAGAACCGCTTTGATCCTGGTGGAACCAAATTCTATACCAAGCACCGCTTTCCCGCTTATGATCGTGTTTTTTACATCGCTCATGAAATAAACCCTCCTGTTTTCACATCTTACTGACTGTGTTTCTCTCTAAATGATACCATAGGAAGCACCCGATTTCAAAGATATTTTGGAAGATTCATACGGTTTTAAGCAGTTTTCAGGCAAAACTACGTACATCTTTTACAAAACGGCTCCGCAGATGTATGTTTACAGCACCAGCAAAAGGATCTGTTCCGTCACAAATACTGCCAGACACGCCGCTGCAGCGACCATGACCAGACTCCTGTCCCGAAAGGCGAAGACCGCTGCCGCCGCCACGCCTGCAAGTGCGCTTATGACGCTCGCCGTTGCATAGAGGATCGCCGGGAACGTCATGGCAGTCAGGCAGGTATACGGCACATAGTACAGAAACGAACGGATGTACCGGTTCTCTATCTTTTTTCGGAATACCGTCAGCGGGATCACGCGGATCAGATAGGTCACAAGCGCCATGACTCCAATATACAGATATATCATCAGCCATCCCCTCCTTCTTCCCGCACCGGAAAAAACGCCGCTCCTGCAGCGGCGGCCGCCACGGTGCAGATAATGATCGATATTCCGGCAGAGATACCCGAAAACACAGGCAGATAATAAATCACACAGCTCATGAACGCCGCCAGAATGACGGCAAAGAACACCGGCCGGCTCTTTTTTGCCGCCGGTATCACAACTGCCATGAACATGCCGTACAGAGCCACGCTTAAAGCGCTGTTTACCGCCGCCGGAAGCATACTGCCTGCAGCCGCCCCGCAGGCGGTTCCCCCGGTCCAGCCCAGAATCGGCAGCACCTGAAGTCCGATCATATAGGGAAACGTCAGTTCCTTCCCGTGAGCCATGGCAACCGCAAAGATCTCATCTGTGTTGGCAAATGCAATCACCAGGCGCTGCCACATGGACACTTCACCGGACAGCTTCTGAGACAGGGACAGACTCATCAGCGCATAGCGGAGGTTGATGATCAGCTGGGTCACTGCCATCTCCAGCAAAGCGCCTCCTGCGGCGATAATCTGAAGCCCTGCAAACTGTCCGGCGCTTGTCATATTTGTCAGGCTGGTCAGTGCAGCCTGAAAGATGGAAAGGCCGCCGCCCATGGCCATGATTCCAAAGCTGAAGCTTACGGAAAAATACCCCAGCGCAATCGGCACGCCATCCCTGCATCCATTTCGTATCTCTTCTTTTATCATTTCTGTTTATCCTGTGTTCTGCGGCGTCTGAGGCAGATCTTTCGAAATCTGCAGACCGCACACAGAACCTGCCCCTTTTTCAGCTAACATGGATCAGATTCTTCGCAGGATCATGGAGCATACGGGCGGAACCTTCAGATAAAGGATCCCCTTCTTCACTTCATAAGCCGCATCCCCCAGGCTGAAGCCGTTCTCCAGCGTCAGCATGAGCCGCTCCATGGAAGCTTCCCGCGGAACCTCTGCTTTCCATACCGGAATATTGATTTCCTTTTCTTCTCTTCCATTATTGACCACAACTACCATCTGGTTCTCATCATCAAACCGGCCGTAGCTTAAGAACTGGTAATCCAGTGTCAGAAAACGGACAGAACCGTGTGTCAATACCGGATTTTCTTTATGAATACAGATCGCTTCTTTATAGAAGGAAATCAGGCTCTGGTCCTCTTCCCCCCATGGATAGGTTCTCCGGTTGTCCGGATCTGTAAATCCGCAGACTCCGGCCTCATCGCCGTAGTAAAGCGTCGGCGCGCCCACCCATGTCATCTGTATCACAACTGCCTCGCGGAAAATTCCTTTGTTTACGCCAATCGAAGCAGCATCGGAACCCAGCTCTCCAACGCGCCCTGCCCTTCGGTTGGTTCTGGTCAGAAAGCGGGAATGGTCATGGTTGGACAGCTCATTCATGGCTGTCTGCAGCGACGGTGCGCAGAAATTCGCCATATGATGGATCATGGCATTTTTAAACGCCTGTGCATTTCCGTACATGTCTTCCCGGTATTCGTCGCTGTGCTTTTCCATGCCGGTCAGAAACCAGCTCACCGGTTCCATGAATGCATCATAATTCATCAGCGTATCCCACTGGTCTCCCCGCAGCCAGCTGTTGGCGTTGCCGTAATGCTCCGCCAGCACAATGGCATTTGGATTCGCCTGCTTCACCGTCTTATAGAATTCCTTCCAGAAATAATGGTTGTATTCCGGCGAATGTCCCAAATCCGCCGCCACGTCCAGCCTCCACCCGTCCGCATTGTACGGCGGGGAAACCCATTTCCGCGCGATGTGCATCACATACTCAAACAGCTCACGGGAAGCCTCATAATTTAACTTCGGCAGAGTATCATGCCCCCACCATCCATCATACGTACCGTTATAGGGCCATGCTCCCTGGTTATGGAATGCGAAATATCCATGATAAGGGCTTTCCCTGTCCACGTAAGCCCCCTTCTCGTATCCCTCCTGATTCTCGTAAATCCGTTCCCGGTCCATCCACTTGTTAAAAGAACCGCAATGGTTAAACACCCCGTCCAATATCACCTTCATCCCACGCCTGTGGGCTTCCGCCACCAGGTCGGCGAATAACCGATTACTTGCCTCCAGGTTCGCCTTATCCGTCACACGTTTAATGTACCTGGACGCAAACCGGTTCTCCTGCCCGTGGTGCAGCAAATCCCCGCCGTCCTCCACGATTTTCCCGATATGGGGATCTATATAATCATAATCCTGTATGTCATATTTATGGTTGGAAGGCGAAACGAACAGTGGGTTAAAATAAATCACGTCAATACCCAAATCCTGCAGGTAATCCATCTTATCCAGCACTCCCTGCAAATCCCCACCGTAGAACTCCCGCACCCCCATGGCAGCCGGGTACTTGTTCCAGTCCTCCACTTTTACGGTATTATCGCCGATATAACGGTATTCATCGGTCAATACATCATTTGACGTATCCCCGTTATAAAAACGGTCCACGTAAATCTGGTACATGACCGCCCCTTTCGCCCATTCCGGCGTCTTATAACCCGGAATCAACCGGAAATCATAATGCCGGTCCGGCTGCTTCTGTACCCCCTTCAGGCTGTAATAACATAATATTTTCCCTGCCTGTACCTCAAAATAATAACTGATTTCCCGGTTCTCCAACTGTACCGTATGGGAATAGTAATCAAAAAGATCATCCGATTCCGACTTAAACATCATGTGCTTTTCATTGTCACAGACAAAATACACCCGGTCCACGTTATCCTTCTTCGTACGGAACTTCACCGTAACCTCGCCATACACGCTCGGCTCCGGCGGAACCACGTAATCACCTGTCAAATCGCTGAACAATGCCCTTTTGTCAAACACAGGACGCATCGCCGAAATATAATACTGGCGGTCCTGCTCCCTTTCAAGAAACCTGTTTGTATCCATGCATTTTTCTCCCTTTATTTTCTATGAACCATTTTATACCATGAAATACAGATATTCAAGTCATTCCGTTCCATACCCATGTATAATAGTAATATTTCAGCCTGAAATGTTATATTGGGGGAAGCGCGGACGCACAGGAGGGAGTTTTTTTTGGGGGGGCGGCAGGAAAATGGTAAAAACCACGACAAACGCATGAGTAAATAAATTGTAAACATGCCTCTTTTCTGGTAAAATAAAAGAATAGGGACGTCGAGTAATGGGGATGATTTCGCCGGATATTCTCCAACAGCTTTATGGAAAATGGCAAGAACTGCTGAAGCGGGAAGAAGGCGAAGTACTGAAGAAGATCATCTGTATAGATGGAAAAACAATGCGTTCTAACAAACAGGGGAAAGAGAAGCCGTCTCATATTGTAACCGCATGGAGCCGTGAAGACGGTTTCAGCCTGGGACAGAAAGCAGTGAGTGAAAAGAGCAATGAGATTAACAATTGGATTCGGCTTTACAAAAGAGGAGCTTGTAAAGAAGTTTCATTTTGATGCCGATGATGTGGCACTGGTGTAAGGAGGGCTGTTATGATCACAATAAAAGAACAATGGGAGCGTATCGGGGCACTGCCGGAACGCCTGAGGAAACAGTATGCATTCGGCACCCCGTTTCCTTATTCCGCGTACAGGAGCATACAGAAAGACGGCTGTATATATTACCCGGACCTTGACTGCCTGATCATGAATGAGATCTGTGTGACATGGCCAACAGGTGACAGTGATCTGTGCGAAATGAATGTCGATAATCCGAGCCACATGGCTGAAATCCGGAAACGGGTGAATGCACGTCTTTCACCAGACATCATCGGCATCGCGCGCAAAATCAAAGGGCGTATGCAGTGTCTTGTGACCGGCACAGTCCCAAAAGGTTTTTCATTCATTCCGTTTGACGGCACAAGGATTTATTACAAACAGGATGAATATGACCTGGAATCAGATAACGAAATGCGGGTCCTTGCAGAATGCCTGTTTGCCGTGAGGCGGTATGAAGTAATTGAAATCATCCCCTATAAGGATGAAGAACCAGCTTTTTGGGGAGGTAACTGTGTATGAGGGTAAGTTGGTTAATTATTTCCGCATCCAAATGCGCAGTAAAAAAGACAGCCACCGATCTGCTGTCTTTTTTAGAGAAGGTATTTCTTTCTTATGGGGTATAGCAAAAAACTATATAATGTATTGGGGGGTTACAAGTAGTATAATACCATATGCCCCATTTGTCGTAAATACCAACGTTTCACAAATATAACAAATTACCTGTATATTTTTTGTCTATTATGCACAATTATAGATTCCAATCATTTAAAGAAGTCTTCCGGACCGCCTTCCACCGCAAACAACCCTTCAAATTCGTCCCGCGTAATCTTTTCTTTCTGCAATAGCAGTTCCGCGCAGCGGTGCAGGATGGATTCATGCTCGGCAATAATTGCCTTTGCCCTGGCATAGCAGTCGCCGATAATGCCTTTTACTTCCTTATCGATTTCGCCCGAAATCAATTCGCTGTGGCTCTTGGCATGGGCAAGGTCACGGCCGATAAATACTTCGTCGTCGTCATCGTCATAATTAATCACGCCGATATTGTCCGACATACCATACCGCGTCACCATCCTGCGGGCTACTTTCGTGGCTTTCTTGATATCGCTGGATGCGCCTGTGGTAATATCGTCAAAAATGATTTCCTCGGCGATACGCCCGCCCAAAGAAACCATGATTTCCTGGAGCATCTTGCCCTTTGTCATGAACATTTCATCCTTTTCCGGCAAAGGCATGGTATAACCCGCCGCACCGAGTCCCGTGGGAATAATGGAAACGGTATAAACCGGTCCCACATCCGGCAGAACATGGAACAGGATGGCATGACCGGCCTCGTGGTAAGCCGTAATCTTCTTTTCCTTATCGGAAATGATACGGCTCTTTTTCTCCGTACCGATTCCTACCTTAATAAAGGACTTCTTGATATCCTCCTGCTTCACAAAGGCACGGTCCTCCATTGCCGCATGAATGGCTGCCTCGTTCATCAGGTTTTCCAAATCCGCACCGGTGAATCCCGCCGTGGTCTGTGCAATCTGGTCCAAATTCACGTCCTCGGCAAGGGGTTTGTTCTTGGAATGTACGGCAAGAATCTCTTTGCGTCCGCGCACATCCGGCGCCGCCACCGTAATCTTCCGGTCAAACCGGCCCGGACGGAGGATTGCCGGGTCAAGGATATCCACACGGTTCGTCGCCGCCAGGACAATGATTCCCTCGTTTGCGCCGAAACCGTCCATTTCCACCAAAAGCTGATTCAAAGTCTGTTCCCTTTCATCATGTCCGCCGCCCATACCGGTACCGCGCCGTCTCGCCACGGCATCAATTTCATCGATAAACACGATACAGGGCGCATGTTTTTTTGCATCCGCAAACAAATCGCGAACCCTCGATGCACCCACACCCACGAACATTTCCACGAAATCGGAACCGGAAATACTGAAAAACGGCACACTCGCCTCGCCGGCAATCGCCTTGGCAAGCAGTGTTTTACCGGTACCGGGCGCACCCTCCAAAAGTACCCCCTTGGGAATCCTCGCTCCCACTTTCGTAAACTTCCCCGGTTCTTTCAGGAAATTAATGATTTCCTCCAATTCTTCCTTTTCTTCCTGCAGACCCGCCACGTCTTTCAACGTTACTTTATTATCCAGCGTAAGCCGTGCACGGCTCTTGCCAAAATTCATCATTTTGGAACTGCCGCCACCTCCTCCGGAATTTTGGGCATTCATCATAACGAAAAAGAAAACGCCCACCACCAGCACAAGCAGGATGGGAAAAATACTCGTCATAAACCAGTTTTCCCTTGGGATATCCCGCACCTGCGGATCCAGCCCGTAAGCCTCCAGCTCATTTTCCACTTCCTGTATATCCGTGGCATACAAAGTCCGTTCCTCACCGCTTTTCAAAAATACCCTGACCACGCCGGTAGGCGTCTCCTTATTCGGCTGGATTACCGCGCCGATAATATCGCCTTCCTCGAGGTCCTTCGTCAGCATCCCATGGGTATAATCCGTTTCCTGGCCGTTTAAGCCCCGGAACATCCACGCTGCCAGAAACATCAGCCCTAGTATCACCAAAAAATATGTGTTATAGTTCTTTTTACCATTACTGTTCAATTTCGTTTTCACCTCGTCAATCAAATTCCACTACGCCGATATAGGGCAGGTTCCGGTACCTTTGGTCATAATCCAAACCATAACCCACCACGAATTCGTCCGGAATCCGGAAACCCGTGTAATCCACATGGACATCCGTCACCCTCCGTTCCGGTTTATCCAACAGCGTACAAAGCCGCAGGCTCTTTGGTCCCCTGTCCCGCAGCATTTCCAACAGGTAGCTTAACGTCCTGCCGGAATCCACGATATCCTCCACCACGATTACTTCCTTATCCTTCAGCGGCTCATCCAAATCCTTTACGATTTTCACTACCCCGCTGGATTTCGTCTCACTCCCATAGCTGGACACCGACATAAAATCAAGGGAAACCGGAACGGTAATCCGCTTCGCAAGTTCACACAGAAAGAAGCTCCCCCCTTTTAACACGCACACGAGGTGTACTTGTTTCCCCTCATAATCCCTGCTGATCTGTTCCCCAATCTCCTGAATCCTCCGGTCCACTTCCTCTTCGGACAGCAGTACCCTAATCCGCTCTGACATCTAAAGTCCTCCTCTTATCTGTACTTGCAAAATACGCCTGGTATCCTCCGTTACCTTATAATACTCACTGATACGGTATCCCGGCACCCACAGGACATGGCTGCCGTCCGCCAGGACATAGATTTCATCCCTTTGGTTCCTGGGAATCTTCTCCCCGATCATATAATCCTTCAGCTTTTTTCTCGATAGTTTCCCATTCTGATGAATGGTAAGATAATCCCCCGTTTCCCTGGTACGAAACAATAGAGACTTAGTTATTCTATCATAGTCAAACCATTTCGTACATGATTTTTGCGGAATAAATTGGGATTTTCCCAAAAAAAATGCAGACAATCCGCTTTCCGGCGGCAAATTCCCTCTTTCCAACAAAGTAAAAACCACTTCCCCAAGCCCCGGTACCGCTAACCCCCCTCCTGCCGGAACATGCAGCGGCACCGGAAACCCTTCCGCCCCACCGCAAACTTCCTTCCGGCTGTCTTTCTTCCCGTCTTCCCGGCAAAATACCAGCCGTACCCCTTCCCGGCGCGGTTCCCTGCGGACCACCAGTCCATAAGGCAGGGAAATCTGTTTACTTCCCTCTTTGCCCAATAGCCGTTCCATTTCCCCCACATGAACCGAAGTAATATCCTTCCTCCCCTCCGTCACCCGCTCCAGTGCCAGCAGCAGCACCTGCCTGCGGATAAAAGAATCTTCCGCCAAAAGCCGGTCCGCGTCCAGCTCCGGCAATCCCGCCGTACCCCTGCCGTCCGCAGTCCCTGCTTCCGGCTGCACGCTGTCCGCCACGCATCTTAAATATGCCGCTTGCGCCTGTCTCCTCACATACCCTTCCGTCTCCGCCAACAAATCCGCGGTACCGCACATATGCCCCACGGCGCCCTGGCAGATTTCCTTTTCCACATATGGAAATATATGGTTGCGGATACGGTTTCTTGTATAAGTATCCTCCATGTTTGTCCGGTCTATACAAAAAGATATTCCTCTTTCCGCAAGAAATTCCTCTATCTCCCCCCGTTCCAGACAAAGAATCGGACGGATCACGCACCCCCGCACCGGACGGATCCCTGCCATTCCCGCCAATCCGGTTCCCCGGAACAAATGGAACAACATCGTCTCCGCCCTGTCATTGGCATTATGCGCCACCGCAATTTTACCCTTTCCACAAGAGCAAAATTCCCCGTCGGAAGATCTTTTATCCAAGCCGTCCGCATACCAATCCAACGCCTCCCGGAACGCCCGGTACCGCACCTTCCGTCCCGCTTCCTCCTCCGAAATCCGTTCCCTCGCCGCATATGCCCTTACATCCTCATGTACCGCCGTAAAAGGAACCCCCCTCTCCCTGCACAGCTCCTCCACATAAGCCTCATCCGCATCCGCATCCCCCTGCCGGATTCCATGGTTCACATGCACCACCGCCAAGCGGAACCCTATCTCCCCCGCCAGCTCACACAACAGAAAAAAAAGACAGACCGAATCCGCACCCCCGGACACCCCTGCAACCACTGTGTCCCCCGGCGCAATCATCCGGTACTTTCCAATATACTCCTTCACCTTCCCCAAAATCCCACATTCCATGTAAAAACCTCTCCTAACCGTCCTGTCCCCTCCATCTTAATCAATCCCCCCTGAAAAGTCAAATGGGTTTAGGGGGAATCTGTGGGAACGAAAGGCGATGTAAGGCGGATGCATAGGCAGAGATTTTTGGCAGGGTGGCGGCTGCGGCAGTGCCTGTCCCGGTTTTTCGTGCGCTTTTTTCGGCGGGTTTTTCCTGGCAGAATAGCATAGGTTTTCACAGGCTGCGGGACGCCCTCTATCGGCATCCATGCCGAATCGGGCTAAACCGTGCATCCATGCACGGTTTCCCTTACAAATCCGCATTCTGCCAGGAAAAACTCCGCCGAAAACGAAGCACGAAAAATCCGGGACAGGCACTGCCGCAGCCGCCACCCTGCCAAAAATCCCTGCCCATGCTGTATATAAGATAAAAGTGACAGACCACTCAATTTTCACGTAGGCTCTATCCAGCTACTACTTTCATGCCGTAGAACCGTTCTGAAAATGAGAACCAGCATGTGCCGGAGGGATTGGGCGGGAGGGCAGGGACAGGAAAACGGCGGCTAAAGAGCGGCTGCGGCAGCGCCTGTTCCTGTTTTCCGTGCTTCGTTTTCGGCGGAGTTTTTCCTGGCAGAATGCGGATATCAAAGGGAAATCGGGCACGGATGCCCGATTTAGCCCGATTCGGCATGGATGCCGATAGAGGGCGTCCCGCAGCCTGCGAAATCCCATGCCATTCTGCCTGGAAAAACCCGCCGAAAAAGGTGCACGGAAAACAGGGACAGGCGCTGCCGCAGCACTCCTTAGCCGCCCGTTTTCCTGTCCCTGTCCTCCCGCCCAATCCCTCCGGCACATGCGTCCGCCCCTTCCCTCATTCTACAAATTCTCCCATATCCCAATTACCATTACGGTCATGTCATCCCGGATTTTCCCCTTACTTTGACACAAACTGAAATTCAAAATGTGGTTGGCAATTTCGGACGGATTTTTCAGGTTAATCCTGCCCAGCATTTCCGGCATCATTTCTTCACCCACCCCCTGGGACAGGGCATCCAGTACGCCGTCCGATACCATAATGATATAATCGCCGTCCACCAGCCTTCGTCTTGTGACTTCCATATCCATTTCATAGAAAACGCCTAACGGAAGATTCCTTGCCGATATCTGCTCAATCAGGTTTTCCCGCTTAATATAAGAAGGCGCTGACCCCACTTTGATGAACTCACAGACACCGGTGTACAAATCCGCCTGGCAGATGTCCAGCGTGGACATGTTTTTGGATTCCCCGCCCGCAATCAGGGAACCGTTGATCATCTGTACCGCCGTCTCCTTGGAAAAACCCACTTCCAGAAATTTTTCGATAAAGTCTATGACAAATTCACTGTCCCTGCACGCCTTTTCGCCGGACCCCATGCCGTCAGACAAAACGGCGGCAAGCCCACCTTCCTTCACTTCCAAAAAGGAATAGTTGTCGCCGGACACGCTTTCCGTTTCCTTTACCGCCTTTGCCACGCCGGTCAGCACGTGGAATTTCGGTTCCTCCACATACTGGTAGCTGCACCAGTCCTTTCCCACAAAAATGGGGCTTGTCCTTACCGGCATAAGGCGCAGGTTCAAAAATACCGAAAGCAGGTTTCCCACTTCCTCCACTTCGGGATTGGCGCTTTTGACGGCGCGCATGACGATGTTGATTTCCTTATGCCCGTCCTCTTTTTCCAAAAGGTATATATGCTTTAACCAAATGCCCGCTTCCTTCATGGCATGGGAGAGCTGCTTCACCTTCCGTTCCCCCATATATACACTGCGGTAGGATTCCTCCGCCACCTGCGTCATGATTTGCGCCATTTCATTCAGGTGTTCCGCCATTAAATCACGGTTTTCCAGCAATCTTCTTTTCCACAGGTATTCCTGCCTGTCCTCCGCCATGACTTCCGCTTTGTCCTGCTGCTGTATGCCGGTAAACGTGTTCGCCAGATCCCGGAAGGAATCCGCGTACATCAGCAGTTTCTTTTTTCCGTATTCCGGCAGTATGCTGCCAAAGGGTGTTTCCCCGTTCATAAGCTGTTTTTTCATACCAAACCCCCATACCTTTCCATAACCTGCAGATTTTTGCCACAGACAAACATTTACGTATGGAATCCACACGATACTCCTTTTTCACCACTGTTTCTGCAAAGGAATATTATACATGACGGAACATGCCGTATTTGTCAAAACCGCTACGGAAAAATGCTTTTTCGTGCGACAAAAAATGCAGATAACCGTATTCCCGTTATCTGCATCCTAATCTTCATCCTTAAAAATAATTTCCCCTTCATGCACCAGCCCCAGCTTATCCTTCGCCACTTCCTCTATATACTGCTTGGTCTGGGTATACTTCTCATACTCCTTGATTTCTTCCGTGCGCTGCTCCTCTTTCCCGATTTCCTCCATAAGCTGTGCTTCCCTCGCCTGGTATCCTGCCAGCTTCTGTTTCAGCTCAATGCTTTTCACCATGACGACCACAAACATCATTACAATCACTGCCGCCACCAAAAGCATTCCGAACCGGTTCTGCCGCTTCCTGCGGTACGCCGCCCTTCTCGCCATAACGCCTCCTTTCCGGTATGGGAATCCCTGTCCCTTATGCGCGTTACGCCACGTCCATTTATTCCGTTCCTGTTCATACGTTCAATGCTTATGTAATATTATTTTAAGCGTTCTGGCAAATCCAGTCAACTTCTTTTTTATGTATTTGGACAGCCTTCGGTTCTTCCTGCCGATAAACCGGAAAAATACTGCCGCTTTTTTCAGCAACCATCCCAAGGGGGCAAACAGGATTCCCACTACTCTGCGCAGCAGGTGTATTTCCTTCCGGATTATGGTGGAAATGACCCTCACGAAACGGTCCCCGATAATTTTTTTGTAAACCAGCATTCCCACCGCGGCGCCAAATACGGCAAACCACCGCAGCACACCATTATTTTCCCTGTAAAGCATGTAAAAAACGGCAAACGCACACGCCACCCAGAAAATCAGGTCTTCCAACGAAAGGAAGAACAGACTGTGCGGCACAATCCTGCGTCCGATAAGGATGAAATCATAAACAAAAGTAATGACAATCCCCATGAACACGGAGCCGCCCAAAAAATACACTTCATTCACAATGTCCTGACTCATTCCCCACCTACTTAAACAGTTTTGACAACAGGGATTCCCCTTTTCCGCCGTATCCCGACACTTCCGAATAAGTAAAACTGTCCATCTTCCCGTCGATGTCCACCTCTCCCTTATCCAGCGTCAGGCGGCTTACGTGCAGGTCTTCCCCTTTGATCATAAGCATTCCCTGATCCGTTTCGAGAATGACTTCCTTTACGTCAAAAGACAGGACATCACATACCCCACTGATGGTACATGTCCTTCTGTTCGTGAGCATCAGTTTATGGGTGCGCTGTTTTGCTGCATTTAAGTCTTCCATGAAAAACCCCCTCGCATAATCTCTTATAGATTATATGAGGGGGATATTTTAAATATACCGGAACAATTCTTTCGCTTCGTCTTTTTTCACCGTTTCCTGTATGTCCAGTACTTCTACCTTTACATCTTTATTTCCAAACTGTATCGTGATGATATCGCCTTGCTTTACATTCGCGGATGCTTTGGCAGGCTTGTCGTTCACAAGCACACGTCCGGCATCACATGCCTCGTTTGCAACAGTACGCCTTTTAATCAAACGCGAAACTTTCAAATATTTATCTAATCTCATGATATCCGCTGCTTATGCGTTTACCAGATCTTTTAATGCCTTGCCAGCCTTGAACTTAGGAGCCTTGGAAGCTGCAATCTTCATCACTTCGCCGCTCTGGGGATTCCTTCCTTCCCTTGCCGCCCTCTTGGATACTTCAAAAGTACCAAAACCAACCAACTGTACCTTACCGTCTTTCTTCAATTCTTCCGCAACAACATCCGTAAAAGCCTTTAATGCCTTCTCTGTGTCTTTTTTAGATAATCCAGCCTGATCAGCCATAGCTGCAATTAATTCTGTTTTGTTCATCTTGAACTCCTCCTGTTAAATTGAGTTTGCATTCTCTTATTATTTAGAAGTCTCTTTTGAAACGTCTATACATATTTATAGACGGTTTCCATAGGTTTGTCAAGCAAAATCTGCCTTTTTTGCCCGATTTTTCAAGGTTTTTTTGATGGTTCATACCGGTCAATCAGATTTTCCACCCGGTCCGTCAACACCTGTTCCTGTGAAACACGGTACCGCCTTGCAATGTCCGACAGACTCACCAGCATATCCCCCAAAACCTGCTCCAGTGCTGCATCTTCCATGTCCGGCTCCATCCCCGACAGCCTGCGCACGGATTCTTCCAAATCCGCTACGCAGTTTCCGTATTCTTTTCCTGCCCCGTACAGCTTGTCCGCTTTTTTTAAGACCTTGGATGCCCTTGTAAGCGCCGGAAGTTCTTTGGGAATTTCCCTCAAAGGAGATTCAATCCACTCCTTGCCTTCCTTTTCCTGCCGTTTGATCTCATCCCAGTTCTTATATACCCCTTCCGTACCGTCCGTCCGTGCATCCATGAACACGTGGGGATGGCGCCGGATCATCTTGGCGCTGACTTCCTGTACCACATCCCCAAACGTAAAAAGCCCTTCCTCTTTGGCAATTTGGGAATGCATCACTACCTGCAGAAGAATATCACCCAGTTCTTCCCGCATGTTTTCCGCATTTCCCGTCGTGTCATAAATGCGGATGGAGGAAACCAGCTCCGCTGCTTCCTCCATCATACAGGGCTTTAAGCTCTTGTGCGTCTGCTTCCGGTCCCAGGGGCAGCCGTTTTCACTCCTTAAAGTCTCCACAATATTCAAAAAATCTTCCAGTGTATAATGTTTTTCCTGATTCATTCCTTTTCCTTAATCATTCTTACTCGGTGTATTGCCGCTGGTGGTATTCGGCTTCTTATCCGAGCTGCCGTTGCCGCTTACCGTACTGCTGTTTCCGCTCACCGTCACGATGTTCTGTTTTTCCAAATCGGAGAACGAATAAGTTACGTCCTTTTCTTCCTCGTCAATCTGCACCGTATAGCTCTTGGTCACATAGCCAGTCCTGCGCAGGCTGACGGTATGCATCCCCGCTTCCTTCCTGAAGCTCACCGGAGCCAGTCCCTTGTATACGCCGTCCCAATATACTTCCACGTCGGCGGGCGACTGGATATAAATCTTAAAGGAACTTAAATCGGTGGCGGAAATGGAGGAATTGCCGCTGACGCTGCTGTCCGTCACATTGACCGTATCCGATCCGGCAGATGCATCCCCCTCTGCTTTATCCAAAGTAATGCTGATGCTTGCCATTTCCTCGCCAACCCTTATGTACTGGGTAACGGTCTCATACCCGTCTTCCCTCACCATCAACTGGTGGACACCGTACTCCACTTCCACGGGTCCGCTGGTATCCACCTGCTCCCCGTCAATCAGGACATCCGCACTGCTTGGGCTGATGGCGAATACCAGCTTGCCTACCTTCGGCGCTTCCGGCTCGATACCGCTGACATCCAGCGTATATTCCTGATTCCGGTACACCGTCACCTGCTTCACTTCATCGATGCCCGCTGCCGTCAGGCGCACCTGATAACTTCCTTCCGGCACCACCAACAGCATATCTTCCGAAATCTGCTGGATGACTTCCTGCCCGACCTCAATCCAGCCGTCCTTCAGGTATTCGTTGTCACTTAAACGGAGATAACCGTGTCCTTCTTCCACTACCACGCTGTATACGCTGTTCCCGACACCGCTGACCGAAACCACATCGCCCCGGATGATATCCTCAAGCTGGGCGTCCTTTCCTTCCGAGGCCACCACAAGGTTATTCCTCAAGCTGTACACGCCGCTGCCGACTTCCGCGCTTTTACTGAGCAAATCAAAACTGTACTTCTGTACATTCTCCATCACCCATGCGCTGTCGGACAGCTTCATGCCCGCCAGCTTCTTCTTGCTCCGCAAGAACGTGACATCCACGATGTCGCCGTGCTTCATCTGCGCCATCGACATGCCGTTGCCGTACTTATCGGCAATCATGGTAGTCCCGTCATAACCCAGCGTGTAATATTTGCCGGTTTCAATATTCATAAACGTGATTTTTTTCTGTTCCGCATCGATTTCCCTGATTACCGCCACGTCTGCCGAGTCATAACTGCCCGGCTGGGCAATCACGAAACCCGAATCATATCTTTCATAGGTGGAATCCTGCGCCATCCCTTTGCTGTCGCTGCCCGCCAAAAGCCCGGCGGCAACCAGCCCTGCCGTCAACATGGAAAGCACGGATACTGCAAAAACCACCGGTCTGCCTTTTCCTCCAAAAAAACTGCCGTGCATGAAAACCTCCTCATCTGAATCCCAAAAAACTTATGTATCTTGTTATTATATACTAATGTGCGGAAAAAGAAAAGCTCCCGTGCGTATTTTTAAAATTTTCCAGGAATTTATTTTTCTCCGGTTCCTGGGCAAGCAGTTTCTCCAGCTTCTCCATATTCCGGTCCGGAATCCATGCCTTTCCGGAATTATAGTAAAAGTTCACGATTTTCCAGAATTTTTCCGGATACCGCAGACGGTAATACAATTGACCGTAATCTTCTTCCGACAGCGGCCGTTCTTCCCCGTAAGCCGTCAACAGCATCTCCCCCAGTTCCTGGGACCAGCCGCTTTTTTCCAACAGTTTCCGCATAAACAGGTACAGATCCCTTACCGGATGGTCCGGCACGCATTTCTCAAAATTAATGACCGCCATTTCCCCCGCCGCGGCATCCCCGTTCCCGCCGCCGTTGCTTTCACGGTTTCTTACCATAATATTGTGGTACTGGTAATCCCCGTGGCAGACGGTGCAAAGATTCCCTGCTTTTTGCTCCGTCCCCGCTCCTGCCGCCGCAAAATACTGTTCCGCTTCTTCCGCCGTCCGCAGGGCGGTATGCAGGAAATGGTCGTAATGCTTTAACAGGAAAATCTCGAAATTCGTCTTCTGGCTTTTCTCTTTCAGGAACTTCCTGACCCGCTTCAACTCCCTGTTATGCTTTTCATATTCCTTATCCATACGGAATTCCACTTTATGTCCCGGCATTGGAAATGTTTGGGGGTCCACGCAGGATGCACGGTGCAGCTTTGCAAGGGTCCTGACTGCCTGCATACATTCGCGCATATCCCGCAGGTTGCATTCCTTACCGTCAAAATAAGTTTTCAGGATATACGGCGTCCTGTCCTGATCGTATACAAGGAATTCCCCTTCCTTCGTTTTCAAAAGGTTCTCTACCGCAAGGAAGCCCTGCCCCCTGATATGCCGGAGCAGTGCGTCCTGGAAAATAATCTTATCTTTCGGTCCCGTATATTCTTTCAGGATTAACAGGCCCTGATCGGACTCACACAGTATTGCCCCGCGGCCCTTCCATGTGCGGAGCACTTCTATTTCATAATTTTCAAGCACGCTGACTGCCCTGTCATTCACATAAATACCTCCCATTTCCGGTTCCCGTTCTTCATAGACCTATCCTATCTTATGAAACGACGGTAAAAAGTATTCATACAGCTTGAGCAGTTCTTCCTTCGTATTTTTCCCCGGTTCCTCCAGCACGGCTTCCAAAAGTTTCTGCAGCATCTCCCCCATTTCTTTTCCCGGTTTCATCCCGGCTTCCATCAAATCTTTTCCCGACACCGCCAGCGTTTTTAGCGACACGCAGTCCCCCGCTTTTACGATATCCCCATAGACGGCTTTCACCCGTTCCAGCTTTTCTTCCTTTTCCGCCCGCAGATAGGTGCCCTGTGCCATGATATCCGCCCGCTTCACGTCAAACAGCAGCGGGAAAATGTCTTCCCCGGTTTTATGAATCGCCCTGCGCACGCACCGGGGAGCCGGCTCCACGTCATAATCATGGTACTTCACCAGCTTACCCACGGTATCAATGGTATCGTTATCGAACTTTAACCTGCGGAGAATCCGCTCCGCCATGCGTTCCCCCACCGGTCCATGTCCGTGGAAATGGTCGGTTCCTTCCCCGTCCGTGGTCTTCGTCTCCGGCTTGCCGATATCGTGCAGGAGCATGGCGAGCCGCAGCACCTTATCCTCCCGCACATACCGCAGGGAATGCAGGATATGTTCCCCCACCGTATAACAATGGTGGGGATTGTTCTGCGCCGTTTCCATACAGCGGTCAAATTCCGGCAGCACCACCGCCGTGATTCCGGTTTCGTAACAAATCCGCAGGTAATCGGGATGGGGGGAAACCAAAAGTTTCACCAATTCGGTGCGTATCCTTTCCGCGCTTATTTTCCCAAGGTTTCCCGCCAAGGATTTCATGGCGGCAGCCGTCTTCCCTTCGATGGCATATCCGAGCTGCGCGGAGAAGCGCACGGCACGCATCAGGCGCAGGGCATCTTCCCCAAACCGTTCCTGCGGGCTGCCCACGCACCGTATGAGCCGCTTCCCGATATCCTCCATTCCCCCGAACACATCCACCAGTCCCCGCCTGTCATTATATGCCATGGCGTTCACGGTAAAATCCCTGCGCCGCAGGTCTTCTTCCAGCTCTTTGGTGAAGACCACTTCCTTCGGGTGCCTTCCGTCCTCATATTCCCCGTCAATGCGGTAGGTCGTCACCTCAAACCCTTCCCGGTCCACCATCACCGTTACCGTCCCGTGCCGGATACCCGTATCGACGGTACGCCGGAACAGCGCCTTCACCTGGTGGGGACTTGCCGACGTGGTAATATCCCAGTCATCCGGTTCCCGCCCTAATATGGAATCCCTCACGCATCCCCCTACGGCGTATGCTTCGTATCCGGCGTCTTCTATTGTTTTTATAATCCGTTTCACTTTTTCCGGCAGTTTCATCTCCATCGTTATATCCTCCAAATCAAAAAAATTATAGCATACGCCAAGCAGAAGCTCAAGGTGGGGGAGGGAGAGCGGGAAGGGGTTTGCGGTTTTTGTTTGGCGGGGCGGGCTTTTGGCGGGGCGGTTGGGGAGGGGCACAGGGGCGGCATGGAGGCAGGGGGAGATAAAAACCTGACGGCAAAAATGGGCTGTTTCTAATTCTTTCCGCATAGCCGGTTTCCCGCCAACGGCGGCAAACTCCTCACTCCGTTCGTCAGACAAGCCGCCTGAAACGGCAGGAATCCGGCTATGCGGAAAGAATAAGAAACAGTACCATTTTTTTGAACAGGTTTTTATCTCCCCCTGCCTCCATGCCGCCCCTGTGCCCCCCCCCCACCCCCCCCCCCCAAACCCCCCCCCCCCCCAAAAAAAC
>ERZ808054.961-NODE-961-length-20049-cov-4.708091_pt1 | contig 20049 bp, 20 predicted proteins | sample MGYA00380201_ERZ808054 | MGnify/ENA primary metagenome ERZ808054 (study PRJEB31490, sample SAMN06133419) | mouse gut metagenome | isolation source: Z5_2 | host: mice | place: China: Chengdu | collected 2015-05 ... | reverse complement strand
CATGATACCATACAAACAGCTTTCTTTGGCAGATATTTTTACCGATTGCCAGAATAAATTTGATAACGATAAATATGAGTTTCTTTCCATACTCGATAAATCCATTAACCTTGATGAAATTGTTCCGGTGTCTTTTGTTTCCCATTTCCATGCTGCCACCGGCAGACCCCGCAAGCATCTTCTTTATCCAATGCTCAAGGCTCTGTTATTACAGCTTATTTTCTCGATTCCTACTACTTCCCTCCTGATCATTTTCCTCAAATATTCTCAGGAATTGCGGGATTTCTGTGGCTTTGATGTCGTCCCGGACGCATCTAAATTTACCCGGTTCAAGCAGGATTTCTTATTGGACTTACAATCCATGTTCGATCACCTTGTCCGCCTTACCGAACCGATATGCCAACGGATTGATTTGGAAAAGGCATCTATGCTGCTCTTCGATACCTCCGGCATTGAAGCCTGGGTGACAGAAAACAATCCCAAATATTCCAATCGTATTATCAAACAGCTCAAATCCTTTCAAAAAGCCAACAGCCTGGATGATTCCTTTGATCCCTATAAAGCCGCCTACGGTTCCATGCCTTCCCATGCCGCCGCCAGCCCCGCAATCCAACAGATGTATATCAATGGGCATTTCTGTTATGCTTTTAAATTCGGCATCATTACAAACGGGTTAGGTATCGTCAGGCATATTTCCTTTTACAACAAAGATTTTCTCGAATCCCATCCTGAAATCATTGTTGAAAAGAAACCGGATTCCCCGGATGAGGACAAGAGCCTTGCCGATTCCAAAGCGCTAATCCCGACACTGAAGGATTTCTTCCGGAAACATCCGCTTATCAATCCCAAAACGTTTCTGGGAGATGCCGCATTCGATTCCGTTGAGATTTATAAATACCTGCTGCAGGAAGCATCCTTTGAAAAAGCGTATATTCCCCTGAAAAACAAACTCAAAGTCGAAGGAATTGATTACACTGTAAATGATGACGGCATTCCCTGCTGTCCGCATGACCCTTCCCTTCCCATGAAACGGGAAGGGAGCAAATCCCATTTGCGCTGCGGCCTTCCAACCATGAAATTTGTCTGCCCCAAAATGAAATGGGAACGGGACAGCATCACAAAGAAATCAAAACGTGTATGCCATTGTGATACTCCGTGTACCACATCTTCCTGCGGAAGGATGATCTACATTTATCCGGAGCAAAACCTCCGCGCTTATCCCGGAACAATCCGTGGCACCGAAGAATGGAACTCCACTTACAAAATACGTGTAAATGTGGAGAAATCCATAAATCACTTCAAAGACAGTTTTTGTGTTGCCGGCCGGAAAACCCGGAACGAAAAGACTCTCCATGCGGACTTGCTGCTTGCCGGAATTGCCCAGTTAATTACCGTTATGGTTGCTGATAAAATCCACAGGCATGAATATCTAAGAAGCCTGAAACCTTTGATTGCTTAAATAATCTTTCCGTAACAGGACTAAGTTCCATTTGGAATATTCCTTCTATCAGTGCGCCCATTTTTCAAAGAATCCAGAAATTACCGCCTCCTGTCGGTTGTTTTTACCTTAGAAATCCTGCATATCAAGATTTTCGCCACATTTTGAATCAGAAATTCCCACTCGTTTCGCAATTGCCTAAGCTTTTTTCTTGGATCAGCCCCTCTGGGATACGCTCTTTGAGATCTTCGCAGGACATCACGGGCGTTTTCTGTAGTTCTTCCTGGACACGATGACGATAGTAAGCAGTTTTATCTTCATTGTTATCAGCATCACGGGAATAATAGCTCGCTTTACGCCTTTTCTTTATGTCAATCCCACTTTTCCTGGCATACTGGCCAACCGTGCTGGTGCCAACGCCAAGCATGTCAGCAACCGCATTCAATGACAGTTCCTGATTGGAAAGGCATTCTTTCAGACACTTCTCAAAGATAAAACCTCTGTCTGAGATGCATGGTTTTTTAAGATATTCTTCAAAATTCTGTTCCGGGCCTGACCGCAGTAACGCATCCCGCAATGCGGGCATTCAAACCATGCCCATGCCCCATCCCATTTCTTGCAAATCTCCACCCTCCTCGCCCCGTCTTTCCGATAATGGCTGCATACCCTATTCGCACAAGGCCATGACCCATTCCCATATGGCAATTCTGTCTTTACTTCTATATTAAAAAAGTTTTCCACTGAACCGGCAAAAAACGCATCAACAGGATATGATGGATTAGGCGGAGGTTAAATCCGATGCTTTCCTGCAGGTATCTCAGCCAGGACAGAAAATTTCCCTCATAGGGGAGCAATTCCACGAAAAATGCCCCTTCATATTTCTTTACAAAATCATGCCGCAGGGCTTCCCTGCCGACGGCTACCCCATGAAAGTCCGTATAGTTTTGTTTCTTCATGAGTTCCCTGTATTTACTGCTGATTGGCTGATGCCCGCCGAACCGCATCCCATTTTCCAGCAGCCACTCTGTTTCCTTCGCAATAGAAAGATATTCTTTCTGTATAGGTAACATATACCTATCAAAGCAAAAAAGTCGCAGGATATGGAATATATGTATAATCTCCATAACCCGGGTGTTTGACACTTCTTTCTAACAGCATATCACAAAATCCTTCATTTAAGCCAATCAGGGCTTACTTTTTTGTCAAATTTTTCAAAATAATGCGTGCACTTTGTTGTATAATAGAATTATATACAAAGAAAGGTATTTCGCATGTATATTTCACTTACAGGAAATTCAAATAACAAAGATGTCTATATTAAACGCTCATACCGTAAAAGCAATGGAAAAACCGCTACTCAAATCCATAGAAAACTCGGAAAACTGAACGAACTCTTAGAACGATTTTCCGGAGATTACAATGCTGTGATGGCGTAAGCAAAATCAGAGGCAGAAAAAGATACTATAGAATACAATGCTAAAACAAGCAGCGTTATAGTTTCTTTATCCAGAAGCACTTATATTTCCAAAAATGAAGAACGCTACTTTTGCTTTTTACAAGCCCTTTTTGAATAAATCTGCAAAAATTTTTGTAGATTGTTGCACATACATTTTGTCGATAATTGCAAAGCCCTGGCCGGCAGCTATTTTGCCAGCCATGGCCATTGCAGCTCATATTCAGTTGTTACAGCATAAGATATGGAAATAGCAGGTCGCTGTCATCTTCCTCATGCGCATTGCGTCGGAAATAGAGGTATTCTTCCTCCAATTCCTGAAGTTCCTGATATAACTTTTTCTGTTCTTTGATCATTTTTTTATTTTTGGACATGATTACCCACCTCCTGACTGGTTGTTCTTAAAAGGGCTGCATGGATACTTGATTCCCGTAACCGGTTATTGACACCCAGAAACGGGATCAGTTCCACGTGGTGACGGTCTAAAATTATTTTATATTAAAAATATATAATTTTGCTGAATGTAATAACTTGCAAAAAATATTAAAAAATCTATCGGTATTTTTATAAACACCTCTGGAACAACATTTATAACATGTACTCCCAAAGTTACTAATATAGCACTTAATCCCATTTGCATAATAGCAAGCAAGCAATACTTTAGCGCAGTCTTTCTCACCTTTTGCTGACTACGAAAAACAATTTTATAATTTATGAAATAGTTATATATTGCAGAAAAAATCCTTGCCATAATTGTTGAAAAAACTACATACAGATTGTTATTCTCTTTTTTGAAGACATAGCAAAACAATGTAAATAATACAATATCTAATATACTGGAGGACAGCGATGAGAATACATATTTTAAAAATCTTTTTCCTAAAATACAATAAATTTTTAACGAATCGGTTACCGGACGAAAATGTGTCTTATGGTTTTCTTTTGAATCATAAATTGTTTCTATTGGCACTTCTATAATAGAATAGTAGCCTACACTTTCAATCAACATACTTGTTTCAAACTCAAAACGGTCTCCCGGTACATCAAGTAAATGTTCCATAAAAGATCTTGGAATGCCTCTTAGACCGGTCTGTGTATCATTTATCCTTATCCCTGCAACATATGAAAGAACTTTCATTGTCAACTTATTACCAAACTTACTTTTCCACGGTATTCCTATATCGTTAAAATCTCTTATTCCCAACACTAGTGACATTTGATTAGACATAAGCGCTTTTTCTACACTTTCTATCGCTTTCATATTATGCTGTCCGTCAGAGTCTGCAGTGACTGCACCTATCGCATTGGGAAATCTTTCCAAAATATAGGAAAATGCTGTTTTTAATGCACGTCCCTTCCCTCTATTTGTTTTATGGGTCAATATGATTCCATCTTCACGGAGAATAGCCTTTGCTCTTTCAAATATAGGCTCGTATTCTTGTCCGCTGCCGTCATTTACAATAATAATTAAGTTCTTTCTTATAGATAGTTCTTCTAATAATCGTATTAAACGCATATCAGGCTCATATGCAGGAATTATTATTGGAATTAAAGAGTTCATATTCTTTACCTTTCTAAGTATAATCTCATCATATAGTAAACAGCCAGGCAATTTAAAACGGAACATCCTATAAAGCATTTCCGTTTAATATCATTCAACAAGCAAACCTTCCCATCATATGTATTATGGCATGTATGCAAATCAAATTTGGTCAATACCAGCATTACCAATACAAGTATGGGAAGATAGTATCGCCCTTGAAGCCCTCTCACTACACTGGAACCTTGATCTGTAAAGCTTAACAGCATCATTGGTGTCGATAACAATGCCAGAAAAATAATAAAAACAAAAACCATTTTATCTTTATTCCTCAATTTAATTTCATCCATTTCATATGATGAATAAATCCCCATAATTAACAATAATCCCACAATAATTGTATTTGGTATTGTTGCCTCTATCCATGACAAGTAACTGCCACCTAAGCCAAAAACCAAGCCATCAAGATATTCTAAATAAGAGCCAATACACATTTGTAAATACTTTAATGGTTCATGAAATGCAAAAAGGGCAGACATTTTTCCATTCCCTTCAATACCAAACTGAAATAATTTAGATCCACCTGTTAAAACAACATCAAAAAGAAACACAGAAATCAAACCCGAACAAACGACAGAAATAATATTAACTCTTGATGTTCTTTTATCTTTACTCACCAAAATAAAAACTATAGGCAATAAAATCAAGTAACCGCCACCTTTTACTGCCCCAACCATAAACGCCCAAAACATACTTTCCAATAAACGTCTTTTCGCTCTTTTCTCTTGATATAAAGACAATGTACACGCAACAAAATTCAATGATGATATTAATGCCATTGAATCGTATGAAAATGAACTGCTCATCATCAATGACATGGGTAAAAGTGAAATAATTACAAAAATACTTTTCCCTATAGGAGTCACCTTTACCGCATGATAAGAAAAATAGATGTAGAAACACATTGTCAACACTCTTGCTAAATAGATTGAAAAGACGGTACTCAATCCAAATATCCGTCCAATTAAAATCCCAGTAACCTGCGGCAAATAGTTAATTATTGAGTAAAACTCCATCTCTTCAAATTGAAAAGGCAAATCAATTGTTATTGCATTTTCAACAAATAGCTTACAATTTTTTGCAACATCAACATACCCATGTATGTTAGGATTCGCATTCCCACCATACCACGCATTTGCAATAAACGCTACATCATCTGCACGCCCTGTCCAAGCCCTTGCGCCGCCATTTCCTAAAAGCAAGTTCGAAAACCTATAAGCTGTCAAAAAATGAGTTCCAGAATCTGGAACACTCCATGGTAATATTAAAATCAGATAAATGATTGAGAATGGGATAATTGAGAATAAAAAGAACATTACTATATCAATTTCTTTTTTTGGGGAAAATATTTTTATCAATACCAAATGAATTCCTAAAAGAATTAAACACATTATTGCTATTTTTCTTCCTAACCAAGTAATTTTATTCAACTGTACATTTAATACATGGTTATCCTCCCCTAATACGCTAACAGCCAAATCTTCATTTCCAATATTCGAAATATATACTATATATTTACCCCCCCCCCGGGAAAAGAGAACCGCTAACATCCGTTCCAGATGCAAAAATTTTAACTACATTCTTTCCACTTTTTTCATTGGTGGTAATATCTGTGTCTAATATCTCTCTATTTATATAAATTTCACCGGTATTTTCATTTTGAAGTGCTATCTTTATACTTTTTTTGTTCTCACTTTCAAAGAAAATTTCTAAAGAACTAAACGCAGTATTCTCAGCATCAAATTCATAACTTTGCGTTGTTCCGGGCACTATTCTTCCTTCTTTATCACTATCTTGATAAGCAACAACCACCTCTTCTGTTCTTATATGTTGAAACAAATCGAAATAAATTGTTTGAAAAATTAACAATACACTTATCAGTAATATTACCTTTTTAGCAGCCTTTTCTATTTGACATTTTTCTTTCTTACATATGTTCACGCCTTTTCCACCAATCCTTTCTTACATCTTATCTTTCATCAATATTTCAGCCAATTTCAGATCCAACGCATTGTCAATATCCACACTTTTTTCATTGCTCATAACATATGCATAACAGCCTTCCTTTTTCCATCTCCTAGAAGAACATTTTGACATTTCTGAGTTTATCCCGTCCGTCTTTTATAACGCCTTTTACCAGCGCATGGTAGATTTCACCGAACCCATCTGCCAAGCTATTGATTCTTTCCTTGCGGACATCCTCACTTTCGACACTTTCGGCATTGAACTTTATGTCACCGAAAACAACCCTAAAACCCTCAATTCCCTCGTCCGGCGCCTCAAGGCTTGCTACAAAGATAATCCTGACGTTGACCCTTACAAGATGGCCTACGGCCTTATGCCTTCACAGGCCGCTTCCTGCCCTGATACAAAACAGCTCTACGTCAACGGACATTTCTGCTATGCCGATAAGTTTGCCATCCTCACTAACGGCCTTGGCATTGTCCGGCACATCGTTTTCCTGGATGATGCTTTTAAAGAGGCACATCCCGAAATGCCTGTGGGAAAAAAGTCCGGTTCCCCTGACGGGGATAAATGGGTCTGCACCAAAGTCCACGTGGTAAACGGCGCATGGGCCTACGATTGCCCCGAACCATGCAACACAGCAAAAAAAAGACGTACCGCTTATACTTACGATAACATAGATTTCCGCATGTTTCCTGGTATCCAGCGGGGTTCCGATGAATGGGACCCCTCTATAAGATAAGGACAATTGTTGAACACACCATCAACCATTTTAAAATCAACATGTGTGTGGCCGGGAGGATGTTCCGCAACCATGCCACTACGGAAGCCGATGTATTCCTCACCGGGATTGCCAGCCAGCTTACCGTGATCGTTGCCTACCGCATGAACTGCCCACAATATATCCGAAGCCTAAAACCCCTGACTGCCTGAACAATATTCAATTGTCATACTTCTTTCACAGGCTTATTAAAGTACGCCCAAAATCTGATATTTGTTGTCAATTCAGCAATCATTCTGAATATTGACCAGTTTTTCTCGCCTTATCTACAGGAAAGTTATCCACGTTAAAGAAAAAATCATTTAACAATTACCTATAATATTTTTCATATTTAGTTATAGCATTTAAGAAAAATAAGTTTATAAAAGCTATATTTGATTTTCAAGTATAGCTTGCGCTATAACAAAATCAATTTGTTCATCAATATCAACCGAATGACTTTTTTCCATGATAAATGCATAACATTTATTTTTATATAACGCTTTTTTTTTCAACATATAATCTATCTTCAATATATATATAGCACCATTTTCCCTATAATATTGAGGTAATACTTGTCTAGGGCAATCTGCTATACTCTCATCTTCAAAATTTTCCATGGACAAATCCCTGGGCAACGTGTTACTCCACAAAGGCGAATGCTCCATCTCGCATACGGACGAAACCATATTTGCATTTTTTTCAATAAAAAAATTATATGCTTTGATAATGTCATCTTTAGAGCGGAGTGGTGATGTTGGCTGAAGAATCGTTATCGTATCAAAGCTTTTTCCCTTCTTTTCATATTCGTGTACGACAAATCGCATCGCATCCCAAGTTGATGCGCTGTCTGTGGAAAATTCCCATGCTCTAAGGAATGGTACATCTGCCCCATACTTACGAGCTATTTGTGCATATTGCTCCGAATCCGTTGATACATGAACCGTATCATACAATCCCGATTCCATTGCTGCTTCAATAGAATATGCCATCAGCGGTTTCCCTCGTAATTCTTTAATATTTTTGTCTTTAAGGCCTTTTGATCCGCTTCTAGCTGGAATTACCGCAATATTACGCATTTATTCTTCCCCATATTTTTCTTTAAACTATATTGATTTAGTAATTTCAAAAAATACATATTTTTGCTGAATATAATAACTTACAAAAAATAACAAGGTGTCCACTAGTATAACGTACGCTAATTAGCTGCGCTACATTTTTGCCTAAAATACTGATAAATACGGCATTCCTTAAGTATAATTAATTGAGAAACGCTGTACTAGAACCATACAATCTATTTTTTCCTCGCTTTTCTTTCTACTTATTAATACATTATTTTATACCCACAGCAACAAACTGCTCTATTTGCACTTGGTTATCTGTATACAAAATTTTATCAATAGTAATATTGCTAAACCCTGCTACTTTCAAATCTTCTTCTAATTCTTCCTTAGAGAAGAAATGCGCTGTTCCTCTACCAGCCAAATTCCCATATTCTATATCTGCATATGTATCCTTTTCCAACTTTCTTCCACTACCATACCCATCCGTTTTTTCCCCGAAACAAGTTGTCAATAATTTACCCCCCGACCTTAAGATACGATACACACCGTTATACATCATTTGAATGTTTTTTGACATATTTGCATAAATACACACATTATCCACTACCGCATCAAAAAATTCTTTCGGGTAATCTATCTCCAATGCATCTGCAACCTTTAAATTTGCTTTAAGTCCATCCATATCTAAACGTTTTTTTACAGTTGCTATCGCACTTGGGGATCCATCAAAAGCATACACATCAAACCCCTCCCGCGCTAAATACCATGTATGAGCACCCCCCCCACATCCATAATCAAGAATTTTTATTTTAGAACGCTGCATCTTGTAATAATTTCGCGCAATGAATCGAATAACATGTTCTGCCGGATATTTACCCCATTCCATCGTTCTATGAATAACTTCCCACTCCTCGTCAAATGACTTTGCTTTTTCTCCCATACTTTTTCTCCCTCAAATTAACGCCAAAAATTTCTATATTATATTACAATATATCATAAAACTTCTTTTCTAAATTAATTTTATCCTGATATAGATATTCGACTATAACTCGGACAATTTGGCTTGAAGTATCACCATTTCCATATGGATTCGATGTCCTTTTCGCCTGCTTAATAAAATCTTTACATTGTGATTTTTCAATCATTTTTATAATCTGGTCTCTTTCAGGGGCACAATTCAAGATACTATCTGCCTGGAGTCGTCCTTTCTGCCTATTACCTACATTAATAGTTGGAATACCCAATGAAGGTGCTTCAACAATACCACTGGATGAATTACCTAATACGCCATTTGAATATTGAAGTAAACTCAAATATCTTCTTATCCCTAATGACGTAAATGCAATACAATTGTCATGTAATTCTACATATTGATCAATCAAATTATTAATAAATTTGCTTCCAGCATCTGCATTTGCCTTAGTAAAAACAAATTTCATTCCGCTAAAAGCATCCAATGCGCTAAGCACTTCCCGCATTTGCTTTTCTGACTCACCATCTTCTAAAGTCACCGGATGAAAAGTAACACTCAAGTATGGTTTATCCAGCATAAATCCAAGAGAAGTTTCCAGCTCCTGTTTTGTCATTTTTGAAATGGTTTGAATCATTTCCACTCCCACATCTCCAAAATTATAAACCCTATCTGGTTCTTCACCAAGTTGTATAATTCTTTTTCTATAGATTTCGCAACTCGGAAAATGCAGATAACTTAGCTTAGTAATACAATGCCTTACACATTCATCTATTGCCCCCTGTGTTGTTTCTCCACCCGAAATGTGTGCGATAGGAATTCTCGCATTCATAGCCGCACTACAGACAGACAGCAATTCATATCTATCACCTAACACCACCAGCATGTCAGGCTTTTGCCTCTCAAATGCTTCCGCAAATAAAATCATTGCAAGCCCCATCGACTTAGATATTGAGGTACAGGTATTAGAGCTTAATAACATATCAATCTTTTCAGAAATCTCATAACCGTCCTGCTCAATTTCCTCAACTGTCATTCCATATTCTTCCACCAGATGCGTTCCCGTCACCATAAGACACAATTCTAACCGCTCACTTTTTTCTATTTTATCAATAACATTCTTCAATATTCCATATTCCGCCCGAGTTGCTGTTACCACTGCCACTTTTTTTAACATTCTATCATTTCATCCTCTACAAAATCCCTAATCGCTTTTGTTCCAATAATTTCATTCCACTTCATGGGTGAAATTCCATTTCCCGGTCGTTTCGCTGCCAAATTTTCTTCAGACAAAATTTCTCCTTTTGCAATATTTCTTCTGGCAACAATACTCTTTCTAGCAACATTAATATTCTTTTTTTCTGAAGGACTGGCCGTCTTGATCCCATTTCCCAACGCTTTCTCAACTTTTCTAATTCCGTCTACCATCATCTTTAATTCATCTGGCTCTAAACTTGCCCTATGGTCAGGTCCTTCCATATTATGGTCTAAAGTAAAATGTTTTTCGATTATCTTAGCGCCCAAAGCAACTGCTGCAATCGGCACCTCAATTCCCTGTGTATGATCAGAATATCCAACCTCAACCCCAAACCTTTCTTTCAATGTTAACATTGCACGTAAATTAACATCCTGAATTGGCGTAGGATATTCTGTATTGCAATGCAATAAACTAATATTGCCTGCCCCATGTTTTCTTAAAATGTCTATAGCACTTTCTATCTCATCCAATTCTGCCATACCCGTAGACATAATCACATCTTTTCCCTTTTCTGCTATCTTAACTAAATAAGGAAGATTAGTAATCTCGCCCGATGGAATTTTAATATAGGGAACATCAATACTATTTAGAAACTCCACACTCGGAATGTCAAATGGTGTTGACAAAAAAATTATCCCTTTCTTTTCAGCATATTTCTGTAACTCCTCAAACTGTTCAAATGACAATTCAAGTTTTTTCACCATTTCGTACTGGCTTTCGTCATTTCCAGTGGATTCCTTCTGATATTCCGCCTTTTCAGCCCTTTTTGAAACAACCTCTTCTGTCACAAAAGTTTGAAACTTAACGCAATCGGCCCCTGCTTCCACTGCTTTATCAATAAGTTGAAACGCTAATTTCTGACTCCCATTATGATTATCCCCGGCTTCCGCAATAATAAATGTTTTTTCCATTTTTATCTCCTATATTGAATCATATATCCATTATTTTCATCAAAACTATCATTTTCCCGCTTTCGAATGGCTAAAAGCTTTTTATAAGCATCTTCATCAAAAATTGTTCTTCCTATATAAAAAGGCAACCTCCCATTTTTATTAAACTGTTTTTTGAAACCAAACAAGCTATCCTCTGCTTCAATTCCTCCACCCAAATGCAATAATCGAATTCCCTGACTATTAGCCCATTTTGCTGCCTCATATATTAATAAATTTGTAGCTGCCATAGAGCGATACTCTAAATTCATCCCTGAAAGATGATAATGCATAAACTCTTGATTATAAAAGAAAATAGATGCACCAATAATCTTGTTCTCATAGACAGAATAAAAAAACTCAATATTTTCTCTCATGTGCTCTATTATATATTCATAATAAGAACGCTTAAAATAGTAATAAGAAGAAGCCTTATTATGATTCATTGTAGCCTCATATATTTTGATAAATTCGTCTAAATACTTACCCTTATCATGGAAAACACTAACGCCACTCTTAATCGCCTTTCTCACCATATTACGATTCTTACTATCCATTTGCTTCATGATATCACTTTCATTTATTGTATCTATATAAATGGTATCTTTTAAATATCTCACACTGCTATGTACTAACTGACTATAGAAAATATCATTTCGGTAAACCGGATAAAATCTGACGAATTGACTGACTATCCTATTCTTTTTGGCAAAAATCATTAATTTATTTTCAAAAGCTAATCTAACATGTTCCGAAAACTTACCCTGTAATAAAAATCCTCCATATCCATAAGGTGTCTCTAAGTCAAACAATTCTCCCTGTGTCAATACTCCACAAAATCTAACATCTTCGCTAATATCCCTTTTCATTACAACATAGCATAACTCACATTTTTCTTGTGCATCGTCATAGTAATAATAAATTAGAAAAGCTTCCCCATCACCATGTATCTTAAATGAATATGCATATTCATTCAAATAATAAACATCCCAATGCGGAAATCGTTTCACTATTCCGTTCCATCTCTTAACCTCTGCAACAGGAATAATTTCCATATTAATTATCGGTTTCTCCATCATATTTTTTTCTCTTTTAAATACGAAATCACATTATTCGCTAAATAATCCATTTCTTTCGTTCCATACCGCTGGTCAATTGGCAAAGAAATTAGTCGTTCACTCCATTTCTTCGTATTAGAAAATCCTAACTGTTTCTCATTCCCAATAATCCAGTGCACAGCACAATATATTTTATGTTCTTCCAAATAGCCTCTAAGTGAATCTCTGCTATTTTTTTCATCAAGTAACAATATTGCCGTAAACGGTACTAATTCTTCCATATAATCGCATTTTTTTTCATTATACAGAAAAATTCCACTATCCTGCAGTCGTTTGCTTAGATGCTGATAATTATTTTTTCTTGCATTTTTTATTTCATCAATATTTTGGGCTTTTAAAATAAATTTAGATAAATCTGAAATTCCTTGAACTTCCTTTCCTGCATTTATTTCTTCATTGACAAATATCTTTCTATAAGCATAGTTTACAAACTCCATCCCCTCCAAATCCGTATATGCTTTTGCATGTTCCAGGAATAAATTTTTTAATACCATAGCTTCTATTTTATGTGACGCATGTGCATGAGATAATTTGTTCCACTCATCTGGAAGTGGATTACGGCTATAAACCACTCCCCCTTCTGGTATTGCCATCCATTTTCGTAGACTGGCAATGCAAAAATCTCCAATCGTACAAGGTAAAGTAAATATACTGTGCGTCGTATCCTCTATTATTGTCATATAGTGATCCAAGCATAATACCTTAATCCGTTCCAGGATTTCATTTGATACAAGATTTCCAAAATAATGCATCAAATAAAAAATTCCATTATCAAAATCCCCTGACTCAATCAAGTTCACTATGGAATCCTCGTTAATCACAAATTCTTCTTTCAAATCATAAAATACAATATTTTCTTTCGGAAACACTTTCAATACAGAGTCACATATATAAGAAGGAAGTAATACCTTAACATCTCGTCTACCGGATTCTGCTATTATATACTGATACAATAGACCAAGCGCCGAACGGCCATAATTCGTCAAAAAAATATTGTAATCCTTCAAAAATGTAAAAATATTATCATCACATGCCTCTAAATCTGTAAAGTCAATATGATATTCACTGCCAATTTCCATCACATCTATAAAGCTCCTAATTTTTCTTTCATTTTTTCCATTTCATCCGGTTGACCCATATCCAGCCAGTCATCTCCCTCAATCACATAGGCACCAATTGGAACCTTTTCTCTTATACACTTTTCGATAATTTCTGTTATATGAATAAATGTGTCCTCAGGAATCCTATTTAATAACTCCGGCTCAATAATATAAACTCCCGTATTTATTAAATAAGTATTTGAAGGCTTTTCTATTAAATTGACAACTTCGTTCTCATCATTAATAGTAATGGTTCCATATGGAATGCTGAATTCTTTTTTTGCACAAACCAGCGTAACCAGGTTACCCTTCTTACGATGGTACTGTAAGATTTTAGAATAATCTACATTTATCAGAATGTCACAATTTGACATGAAAAATGTACGATCAATCTTGCCTTCCAACAATTTTAACCCGCCGCCAGTTCCTCTAAAAGTCATTTCATCAACAAACCTGATTTCCTGCTGACAATGCCCATCTTTAAAATATGCCTTAATAAAATCTTTTTTATAATTTACAATCATGTAAATCTCAGAACATCCATATTCTAAGAATTGATCTATTATGTGCTCTGTAATCGTTTTATCACCAATTGGTATTAAAGGCTTGGGTAAAATATCCGTAAAAGGTTTTAATCTAGTGCCTTTTCCTCCTGCCATAATCACAAGGGGAATATTGAGCATATTATTTTTTCTTTCGCCAATAACAACTTTTCCATTAGAAAGATAAATTTTTATAATTTCTTTTGCAAAATTCAAAATAGGTATGGCAGATATTGACCTTTGCCGCATTGTCTGCATGGCCTGTTCTTCACACTTTTTTTCAAGCCATATCACATTGCCATTCGCTATATCCATAATATTCAGTGTCAAATCACCCTTTTGTAAAATATATCTTCTAATATCTCCATCTGTCACTGCCCCTACCAGCTTGTTTTTTTCACAAACAAAAACAATCCCGCTTGCATTTTCATTAATCTTGCTAATTGCCTCAAGAATTGTTGTATTTGGGTCTACCACGAAATCATCTATACACATACTTTTTCCCTTTGGGCAATATCACGCCAAACATTCCGATAAGCCTCTAAAGCATCATCTGAGCCTAAATATTCCTTCTTCACTAATTTTAAATCGTCTATTGTTTCAGTTTCTATCTTATTATACAATTCTTTAAGTTCTTCATAATTCAGGAAGCCATTATAATGTATATCACTCATATAATCATCCTCAAATCCCATATACCTAAAGATTGGACATAAAAGCGAAATTGCCTGAAACCATACTGTCGACCTGCCCATAATAATAAATTCAGCTTCATTGATAACGTCCATTGTGCTTTCACTTGATTCTGATATTCTTAGAATACTCTGGCTATTGACATTATGAAGTACGGCTCCTGCATTCATTGGGTGATATCTCACCACATACTTATATCCATATTCGACCGCAAATCTCTCTGCCATCTCTAAAATATGCTTGGACGTAGATATTGTTTTTTCATCATACGCATCAAAACCATCTACAAATACTAAAAATTGCTTATTTCTTATCATATCTTTCCTTGGTATCTCTCCAATAGATGCCATAAGCCCTGGTGCATATACCAACTGTTTTCCACACTCCATTGCATATTTTTTGCTTAACTTACAATTCGCTATAAAATATTTGCTTTCTGAATACACAAAATCATAATCATCATTTGTGTAAATACCATGCTGAACGGTCACTGTCACATTACCTCTTTTATTCAGTATTGTGGTCAAATAATGATCCGAGGCAAATACATCGCAGTAAGTTACAACAATATTATTTTTACTAATTACTTTTAGTAACTCATGTACATCATTCTTCACATCATATAGCGCCAACGTGAGCGCTAATGATTTATTTTTATCAAAACCGACTCTCCTGCACTTGCCATACCAAAATGGTAATAACAACAAACTCAAAAAGGCGTATGCACTCCAATGCCTTTCTTCATCCAATGTAACGACAGATTTATTATCACAACTTTCGCACAATTGATAAAAAAACTGTGCATGATACTTACCCCAGCCATATGCTTTATGCCTTGAATACAGAAAAGCAAACGTTCCATTGCCTTCCTTTTTAATATTTTTTCGGCGCAAATGCATTTCTTTGATAAAATCTCGAAAAGTCATTTTAATTTGATCAAAGTATCTCCAATCAGGGCAAAACAACTCCCAAATATCTATTTTTCCATACGAAATCATATATAATGGAGAATACTTTTTATATTTGTCAGAACATTTTCTTTCTTCAGTCACGATCTTTCTCCTCTTCCAACAAATAATCCTCAATTTTTTTACACCAATTCTGAATACTATATTTATTCAATATATGTGCTGGCAATTCCTCATATGGTGATTGCAGGAACTGCTCTGAGATTGGCACAACATTTTCCGGATCAATAACCATAATATTGTTTGGGTTATAAAAATCATATTCTACAATATTTTTATTAGTAGTAATCAATTTGCTTCGCATCGCTATCGCCTCAAATGGTCTCATAGATAAACCGGTTTGAAAAGAATAGCATAAATCAAGAACAACTTTACTCTGCGCCACAACATTTATCGCTTCCCTATAACTCAACATTTTATCAAAGCACCATTTATTCCCTGATATATGCGTCTTATGCATTATTTTCGCATACACATCATACAGATTATCAATTAATCTGTTTTCTTTTCGTTGGTAAAGATAAATAAATGTATTTTGCAAATTACTATTTTGAAGGATTTGCTCAACGATATCCTGCCTTTCTTTTCGATATGTTCCAATATATGACAAATCATATAGCTTTGGAGTATCCTTATCTTCATATACATAAAAATCAGAGAGAAACTTCATTCCTCTTTCCCGCGCTTCAATCAGATCAAAAGAAATAATTCTATCAAAATAATGCCGATTGATCTCATAGCACGCTATACTTGCAACATTATCCCACAAATACCATACAAACTTTGCTTTGGGATACATTTCCCTCAATGTAATAAGTGTGTTCTCTTCCAGCATATGACCGGCTGTAACCAATATTGCATCTATGTGCTTTTTTTCCCGTGCAATATCTTTAAGAATAGATTTTTGTCTGTTATGACAAGCTAATCTATACGCATGTCCATCTTCTTTCCTACATATTACTGATTCAAAACGATTTGGCAATTTTACATATTTATACGATAGCACTTGATGCCCCATTCTACTTAACTGTTCTTCAATCGCCCTGTCATATTCAAAAAAATCATGATTTAGATACAAAATGATCATACTTCTAACTTCTGCCTTTTATTTAAGTACATCTTCTTTATTTCTCTTAATGGCCTTGCCATTTGATATCTCATATATTTCATCACACTTTGCAATAGTAGAAAGCCTATGGGCAACAATAATAAGCGTCTTTACTCCTTTCAGCATCTCAATTGATTCCATTACAGCACTTTCAGTTTCTGTATCAAGCGCTGCGGTAGCTTCGTCAAGAATGATAATATCCGGGTTTACATATAATGCCCTGGCTATAGCGATTCTTTGTCTTTGCCCACCTGAAAGCTGAACTCCCCATTCCCCAACTTTCGTATTTATTTGGTCTGGTAATGTCTCAACAAACTGTCTCATTTGAGCCATTTCTAAGGCTTTCCATACCTTTTCATCATCAATTTCTTCATCGCTGATTCCAAAAGCAACATTTTTTCTTATTGTCGAATCGGTCATATAAATATTTTGTGGAACATACCCCACTATCCTATGCCAGACGCTTCCAAGGTCCTCTATATTGATTCCATCCATTAGCACTACACCACTTTGCGGCTTGTACAATGCCAAAATTATATCAGATAAAGTTGTCTTTCCGGCTCCTGACGCACCGATAAAACCAACTGATTCTCCCTTCTTGATAATCATAGACAAATCATCTATCACTCTCTCCCTTGACCTGGAATATCCAAAAGAAACATGTGATAACCGTATCTCACTTTGAAACGAAACGTCACTATATTTATTTCCCTTATCAGAAACTGAAACCATTTTCTGGGCATCGTCCTCCTTGATAATCTGGTGCATCTCATATTGTGCATTAAGCCCTGGCGTATTATAAATTATTGTATTTACAGAACTCAATGCAATCCCAAGTGCCGGAAAAATCCGAAATGCCGCTACTGCAACTGCAGCTAATTGTGTCAATAAGTCTCCTGTCTCATTTGTATTAACAATTTGTATTCCAATAGAAAAAATAAGGCCAATTGCACAAACCACTTCTATTATATTAGCAGGAGCAGAAGAAGCAACCGACAATTGAATTTCTGCCTTATTATAATCAATAAGACCCTGTAGGTATTCATTGATAAAATATTTTTGCCTGCCTGTAACCAATACTTCCTTACTTCCTTGTAATGCCTCTAACGAAACCTGCTGAGCACGGCATGCATAATCTCTGGATAATGCGCCATATTTTTTCATCGGCTTTCTAAAAATAATCTGTACCAACAAAAAACAAAAACATACTAAAGCAAGGAGAAACAACGACATCACCGGAGCCTGAATAATCACAAAAGCAGAAATAGAAATAATCGTCAGCACTTTCGATATAAAAACAAAAATCTGTGCGATAATCGACTGGACACATCCCACATCAGATCCCATTCCCCTGGAAAGCTTTGCCGTATTATTTTCAACAAAAAAACTATATCCCTGCTTCATGTATGCCGTCAGCATACTAATAGCTAATTCTCTTCTAATCTTCTGTGCATATTTCGCTGAAGCCCATGCATAAAAAACCGAATAGACATTCTTTAACACATAAATAATCGCAATTCCTATACAGAGTACAATAATAATCTGAACGTCGCTCTTCAGATGAAAAAATTTAATAAAAGGTGCCACATATGGTTTTTGAACAAGCTCATCTGTAGAAAAAGCCGCCTCTATAAGCGGCAATATTGCAGATACTCCTAATGTTTCAAAAAATGCTGCCAATAATGACATGATAAATATTAGGACTCCATACATCTTTTGCTGTTTGCTCAATATAAACCTTAATTTATATAAGGCATCTTTTACTCGCTTTAATTCATTACTCATTAGCTGCTCCATATTTGCCATAAAATCTTATATTGTCTTCAAAACACAAGCAAATTCTACCATATGTCAATAAATAAAGCAACCGCTTCCCTAACCCTGTGTACGTCAGTTCAAATAATAATTCTGCTTTTCTTCTCATTTTCTTTTTGAATCCGCTTATATATTATATATATCAACCTTATATAAACTCATATTTTCTTTCATCCACTCAATCGTCTGCCTGATGCCTTCTTCAAAAGTATATTGTTGCTTCCAATTAGTAAGCTCATGTATTTTCGCATTGCTTCCCAGCAATCTATTGACTTCGCTCTTTTCCGGACGAAGTCTCTCGCCATCACATACAATTGTAGCTGCCGGATTGATCTGTGCAATTATCTCTTTAGCCAAATCGCCAATAGAAATTTCATGCTGCGAAGCAATATTAATCTCCTCACCAATTGTCTTGTCACTTACAGATATTTCATAGAACCCATTTACAGTATCTTTTACATAATTAAAATCCCTTGTCGGAGTCAGACTGCCCAATTTAATTTCAGTTTTTCCTGCTAATAACTGCGATATAATAGTTGGTATAATTGCTCTGGCAGATTGGCGCGGGCCAAAGGTATTAAATGGACGTACTATTGTAACCGGTAAATCAAAGCTTCTGAAAAAACTTTCTGCTAACCGGTCCGCTCCTATCTTGGTGGCCGAATACGGAGACTGCCCCTGGAACGGATGTCTCTCATCAATTGGAACATACTGTGCAGTTCCATATACTTCCGATGTGGAGGTAACCATAATCCTTTGTGTTTCCAAATCCCGTGCCGCCTGTAATACATTCAATGTTCCCTTTATATTCGTATCCACATAAGAATCAGGAGAATGATAGCTGAACGGTATTGCTATTAATGCCGCAAGATGAAATACTTCGTCCATACCTTTCATCGCTGTCTTTACTCCATTAGGGTCTCTTACATCTCCACAAAATACTTCTATTTCATTCAATATATTTTCAGGAAGCGTGTCCAACCATCCCCATGTGTTAAATGAATTATAGTGAGTAAAAGCCCTTACTTCATATCCTCTTTCTAAAAGCAGTTCTGTTAAATGGCTTCCAATAAAGCCATCTGCCCCTGTAACTAAAACCTTTTTCATTTAGACTTTTCTCTCCCTTTGGACTATTTTAATATTTTTTGTTTAAGCCTTACCAACTTATTTATGTTTTGTATTCCAATCAACGCACTGATAAAATACAGCTTTAACTCCTCTTTATAATTGTTCGTTATTTCCTTCCACTTATTACATCTAACGGCTAC
>ERZ808054.960-NODE-960-length-20060-cov-4.638793_pt1 | contig 20060 bp, 20 predicted proteins | sample MGYA00380201_ERZ808054 | MGnify/ENA primary metagenome ERZ808054 (study PRJEB31490, sample SAMN06133419) | mouse gut metagenome | isolation source: Z5_2 | host: mice | place: China: Chengdu | collected 2015-05 ... | reverse complement strand
ATGCCGATTCCGCTATCCTTTACGGATACAAAAACCTTATTGTGCCTTTCCGTAGTTTCAATCTTAATGATAGAGTCTGAGTGGCTGAATTTAATAGCATTATCCAGAAGATTATAAAGAACCTGCTGGATCTTGCCCACATCCGCATTGACAAGAAGTACATCGCCGGTAAGGATCAGTTCGATGGCAATGGTTTTGCTTTTGCAAGTTCCTTCAAAGGAAGCGGCTGTATTTCGGATGACTGTATTGATATCAAACAAGCTTTTTTCCAACATGATCCCTTTGGTATTTAAATTGTTCAAGACGAGAAGGCTGCCGGTCAGCTTGGTCAGCCGTTCCGTTTCATTCAGGACAATGGTAAGGTACTTTTCATACATTTCAGGCGGAATCGTACCATCCAGCATAGCCTCCAGATATCCTTTGATGGAGGTGAGAGGAGAACGGAAGTCATGGGAAACATTTGCCACGAATTTTTTCTGGTCATCCTCCGCTCGGGCAATTTCGCTGGCCATATAATTTAAGGTAGCGCCCAGATAACCAATTTCATCTTCACTGTCAATCTGAAATTCGTAGTGCATGTTCCCTTCCGCATATTGTTCTGTCGCTTCTGTGATCTTGCGCAGAGGCAGGTAGACCATTTCCGTGAAAAAGATCAAAATGATCAGTGATAATAGAAATAAAATGATCAGCATCAGGTAGGAAATATTTAAAAGGTTGTTGCAGGAAGCGTTAATGCTGTTCATGGGATAATGGATGACCACATAGCCCCGGACCCTGTAATCTGCGGTGATCGGGGCAAAGACGCTGAGTTGTTCTTCCCGGAAGCTGTCAAAAAAATTACCCACCGCATAGTAGGACCCCTCTGTGACCGTGGGATCAAAGCCTTCGATCACTGTTTCGTTTTCCACATCAATGGGCGCATTGGAATCCAGAATCATACGTCCGGAGGGGTTGATGATCCAAAGGCTGGCGCCCAGATAAACATCCAGGGCATCCAGCTGTTTTTTTACCGTATCTAAAGAGGTTTCGTTATTATACAGATCCGATGCATAGGTGTTGGCGATGAGAGTTGCTTCCCGGTACAGAGCATCTGCCTTTTCTCTTTTTAAATGTTCTAAGGTCATGCTGCTTACAAAGGTTGCAACTACAATAAATCCAAAAAAACCAAAAATGAAATATGCCAGCAGAAATTTCAGGTACAGGGTTTTTCTCATTGCCGTACCTCAAATTTATATCCAATGCCCCAGATGGTGGCAATTTTCCAGTTGGCGTGATCGTTGATCTTTTCCCGGAGTCGTTTAATGTGTACATCAACGGTTCTGGTATCGCCAATGTATTCATATCCCCAAATCTGATCTAAAAGCTGTTCTCTGGTGAATACGTGATTGGGCGAGGAAGCAAGAAAATATAAAAGCTCCAGTTCTTTGGGAGGCATTTCAACGGTTTTGCCCATATATAAAACGGAATAATTGGTCTGATTGACTACCAGATCCGGATATTCCACACATTTGACGTCGGAGGCTTCCGGAACACTGACTGAGGGCTTATAACGGCGGAGTACTGCCTTGACTCTGGCTACCAGCTCCTTGGAATCAAAAGGTTTTTCCATATAATCGTCAGCGCCCAGTTCCAGTCCCAGCACTTTGTCAAAAATTTCTCCTTTGGCGGAGAGCATGATGATGGGGGTAGCAGATTTGGCACGGATCTCACGGCAAACCTGATAACCGTCGATGCCCGGAAGCATCAGATCCAGCAGGATCAAGTTGGGAGCAAAGGAATCTGCCATAAGCAGCGCAGTCTCCCCGTCTCCGGCAATTGCAGTCTCAAAACATTCCTTTGTGAGGTAAAGGGAAATCAGCTCTGCGATATTACTGTCGTCATCTACAATTAAGATTTTTTGTTTACTTGCCATGAATATTCTCCTTATAAACATCCGGTGTGAGGAAGTGCCGGAACAGTTATTCTTTAAAAGTTACAATTGTAACGCCTGCATCACCTTCTCCGTATTCGCCAAGTCTGTAAGACTTTACGTATTTTATACGTTTCAAATGATTTTGGACGGCATTTCTGAGGGCGCCGGTTCCTTTTCCATGGACTACGCGCACGGAAGAAAGATGGGATAAATATGCGTCATCCAAATATTTATCCAGTTCCGCAAGAGCCTCGTCCACGGTTTTTCCAAGCAGATTGATTTCTGAAGAAATGTGCATTGTCTTGGACATTTTCACACTGCCTGCACCGGAGGGTTTCCTCTGAAGAGGGGAAACCTCTATTTTAGGCTGGTCTGCATATACAAGATCTTTGATATTTGTCTGGGAGCGCATAGCGCCGCACTGGACGAACAGGTTCCCTTTGTGGTCGGGAAGGCTGCCGACAGTACCCTGCATTCCCATGGAAAGGATTTTCACCTGGTCGCCTATTTTGATCTGATCCGGTTTGGGCTTTTGTCCGCCAGCAGGCTTAGGGGTATTGGCAGACAGCTTTTCGTTTTTCTTTCCAATTTCCCCGCGAAGCCGCTCTCTGGTTTTTTCCAGTTCTTTTAAGGAAGCGCCGGGACCTGCCTTTTGGTAAACGCGGATGCTCTCATCAGCAACTTGCTTTGCATTTTGCAGGATTTCTCTTGCCTGCTCGTTTGCGTCCCGGAGGATTCGTTCTTTTGCAGAATCTATTTTTTCATTTTTGGACTGGAGCCTTTCTTTCAGGGTTTTGATCTCTTCTTTGTAGGAAGCGATTTCCAGCCGTTCCTTTTCAATGGTGACACGGCTTTGCTCCAGATCTGTGATCAGGTCCTCAAAGCTCTTTTCCTCTGTGGTGATCTGTGATCTGGCAGCGTCAATGATATAATCCGGCAGCCCCAGCTTGGAGGAAATGGCAAACGCATTGCTTTTTCCGGGAATACCGATCAAAAGCCGGTAGGTGGGGGCTAAGGTCTCCACACTGAATTCACAACAGGCATTTTCCACGAAATCGGTGGAAAGTGCATAGACCTTTAACTCGCTGTAATGGGTGGTTGCCATGGTACGGATTCCTCTGGTGTGGAGATGATCCAAAATGGCGATGGCGAGGGCAGCGCCCTCCGTCGGGTCGGTACCGGCGCCTAATTCGTCAAACAGACATAAGGAATTTTCGTCTGCCTGCTGCAAAATAGAAACAATGCTGGTCATATGGGAAGAAAAGGTGCTAAGGCTTTGCTCAATGCTCTGTTCATCACCAATATCAGCAAAAACTTCCGTGAAAATGGAAAGCTCCGAACGGTCCAATGCCGGTATATGCAGTCCGGCCTGTCCCATCAGGGTAAATAATCCTACCGTTTTTAAGGAAACCGTCTTTCCGCCGGTGTTAGGTCCCGTTACCACCAGAAGGTCAAAATCCTTTCCCAGATGAATATCAATAGGAACCACCTTTTTGGAAGGGAGCAAAGGATGCCTTCCCTTACGGATCTGGATGTAATGGGATTGGTTAAACAAAGGCATGGTTGCATTTTGATCCATGGCAAGAGAAGCCTTGGCAAAGGTAAAGTCAAGGAACGTCATGATTTTTTGGTTTGTTTTCAGATCCTCAACATGGGCGGCGCTCTGGCTGCTTAAATCAGCAAGCACGGCTTCAATTTCTTCTTTTTCCTTTATGGCAAGTTCCTTTAACTGATTGTTCAAATTGACAATGGCTGCCGGTTCGATAAAAAAGGTGGAACCGGTGGAGGACTGGTCGTGGACCATACCGGGAACCTGTCCTTTGTATTCTGCCTTGACAGGAATACAGTAACGGTTGTCCCGCATGGTGATAACGGCATCCTGTAGGTAACTGCGATAGGAACCGTTGACCATGGATGCAAGCTGGGAATGGATCCGGTCTCCGGTAATGGCAATCGAACGGCGCACATGTTTAAGACCGGGACTGGCATCGTCAGCAATCTCTTCTTCGGAAAGGATGCAGCGATGGATCTCATTTGCCAGAGCCATTAAAGGTTCCAGCATGTTAAAATACTCCGTAAGGGAGGTTTCCTTTTCGTCATCTCTGGAAGAGCGCCCATAAGTCTTGATCCTGTTTACATTGTCGAGCAGTCCCGCAATCTTAAGAAGCTCAGGGGCGGATAAGCTGCTGCCGATCTCCAGTGAGCGGAGAGAAAAATTAACGTCATAATTTCCGCCAAAGGAAGTGGAGCCTTTTGCAAAAAGCATGGAAAGGGCATCCGATGTCTGGGTCTGTGCCAGAGTAATGGCATCCAGATCTGTCATGGGAACCAGCTCACGGCAAAGCTTCCTGCCGGGCTCGGAAGACGCTTTCTGCGTCAGCTGGTCGATGATCTTGTTGTATTCTAATGTATTAAGTACTTTTTTGTTCATAGTTCCTCCATGCTGCCAACACCTGCAAATTTGGACGTCAGCACAAATTTCTATCTGCTTAAGTATAGCATACTTTTGGCAGGTGCACTATATGGACAAGAACATATTTTTTGTTATAATAGACTTTGAGAATGCCGCGGCGTGGATGGTTATTTGTTGGTGAAACCAGGGAAAGGGAAACAACATGACGCAATTTATTGAAAAACATAGAAAAAAAATATTCTGGATCATTTTAGTATTATCATTTGTCAGTATTTTTGCATACAATTTTCTGACGCCTTATATGTCAGATGATTATTTTTATAAAATTGAGGTACAGCAGGCAAACAGTTTCCTTGATTTATTAAAACAGCAATATGGGGAATATCTGTCCAACAGCGGAAGGGTGATCGGTCAGTTTAACGTGCGGCTTTCGCTGGTATTTGACAAGCAGGTCTTTAATGTGATAAACAGTTTGATGTTTGTTGCACTGATGTGTCTGATGTATGCGAACATTAAAAGAAAAAAGAAGTATGATCTTTTCGTGCTTTTGCTGATCCTTGTTTTTTTGTGGCGGTTTGCGGTGGATTTTGGGCAGACAATGCTTTGGATCTGCGGCGCCTGCAATTACCTGTGGGGCAGTGTGATCATCTTGGGATTTGTCACTTTTTTCAGGCATCTTTTAGGCAGGGCAGAGACGCAAAAGCATCCGGTCATTGCAGCAATCGGAACTTTCTTTTTTGCGGTTGCTGCAGGATGGTGTAATGAAAATACTTCCGGCGGCGGCCTGTTATTGGTTTTGTTTTTCGGTCTTAATTTCTGGTGGGACAGGAGAAAGGAGAAAAGAAGGGCCTTTTATCCTTTTATGGGGACGGCTGTACTTGGCATGTGTTGCGGCCTGCTTGGCATGATTACGGCGCCGGGGGTGCGTAGCCGGAGCCAGGTAATGCGGGAAGATGAGTATACAGGGTTTGTAGGATTTTTGTCTAAAATTTATAAGATTTCCATGTCGGTGCGTGACCTGTTTTTTGTAGTATTTGTAATCACGACGATAGTGATCGTGTTGTTGGTGCTTCAGAAAAAGCTTTATGGGTGGAGGCAGATCCGCAGGAATGAGACGGTTTTGTTTTTGGTAAGCGCTGCCGCGACCTGCTATGCGCTTGCCATTGCGCCTACGCCCATGAACCGGGCTTATTTCGGAGCAGGGATTTTCCTTTTCATTGCATGTATTCAGGGGATTGTGGATGTGGCAGAGCAGGAGCTGGCAATCCGGGCTGCCAAATACAGTCTGGTCAGTGTACTATGCGTGTGGCTTTGCTTTACCTATCTTGAAAATCTGGTCAACCTTGCAAGAATTTACCGTGAAGAAAGAGAAAGAATTACCATTTTGCAGGAGGAAAAGGCGGACGAGAACGGTGATGGGATTGTAGTACTGCCGAAGTTAAGGGAGCCGTTTGCCAATCCCTATAGTAACATGCATGCCTCTGACCTTGATGAGGACAGCGGCTACTGGATCAATCTGTTTTATGAGGTTTATTATGATGTGGGCAATATATCGGCCATTCCGAGGGATGAATGGGATGAACTGTATGGAGAATAAGCTGTGCATCAGCCCATGTAATCTTTGCCCCAGAGAATGCAGGATCGACCGGAGCGCAGGGCAAAAGGGCTACTGTCTGACGGATCAAAGGCTGTTTGTGGCAAGGGCGGCGCTCCATATGTGGGAGGAGCCTTGTATTTCCGGTGAGAAAGGGTCAGGAACCGTATTTTTTTCAGGCTGTAATCTGCGGTGCGTTTACTGTCAAAATTATCAGATTGCGGCAGGACACAAGGGAAAAGAGATAACGGTAGGGCGGCTTTCGGAAATTTTTTTGGAGCTGCAGGAAAAGGGTGCTGCAAATATTAATCTGGTCACGCCGGATCATTATATTATTGCAATCGTGCAGGCGGTTAAAATGGCAAAAGAAATGGGACTGGCGATACCTGTTGTGTATAATGGGAGCGGCTATGAAAAGCCGGAAGCCATCGAGTATCTGTCAGGAATCGTGGATATTTTCCTGACAGATTTTAAGTATATGGATCCGCAGCTTGCCGAAAAATATTCTAAAGCGCAGGATTACCCGGAAGTAGCAAAAAAAGCACTGGAAAAGATGGTAGAGATAACGGGGGAAGCATCTTTTGATGACAACGGAATGATGAAAAAGGGCGTGATCGTGCGGCATCTCCTTTTGCCGGGACATAAGAAAAATGCGAAAGACGTGATAAAATATGTTTATGAAACCTATGGAAACAAGGTGTTCTTAAGCCTGATGAACCAGTACACGCCCCTGGAGCAGGTGAAGAGTGATCCGGCTTATAAGGAACTGTGCCGGAAGGTTACAAAGCGGGAATACGAGTCGGTGGCAGACTATGCAATCGGACTGGGCGTGGAAAATGCCTTTGTGCAGGAAGGGGAAACGGCGAAGGAGAGCTTTATCCCGGAGTTTGACGGGGCTATTTAAGAATTTACATTAATAAAAAAAATCAGGTATAAACTACCTTCATTTACAGATACTAGTAGCACGACTTATTAAAAGTATTAAATGGAGGTTTGGTAATTATGAAGGCAACAGGTATTGTCAGAAGAATAGATGATCTGGGGCGGATCGTTATACCTAAGGAGATCAGGCGGACTCTCAGAATACGTGAGAGCGATCCGCTTGAAATCTATACTGACAGAGAAGGTGAGATCATCCTCAAGAAATACTCGCCCATCGGAGAGATGGCTACGTTTGCAAAGCAATATGCAGAGAGTCTGGCACAGGCATCGGGAAAGACGGCGCTGATTGCTGACAGAGATCAGTTTATTGCAGTTTCAGGCGGTTATAAAGGGATCTTAGGAAAGTCTATCAGCAAGGAACTGGAGGAGCGGCTTGGAAAGCGGGAGATGGTCATTGCATCCAAGGGGGATAATAATTTTATTCCGATCACGCAGGATATGTCAGATGAGTTTGAGCAGGAGGCAATTTACCCAATCATCTGTGAAGGGGATATGATCGGGGGAGTTGTCCTGATCGACAATGGAGATAAAGGAAAAATGGGAGAAGTGGAACAGAAGCTGGTGCAGTCGGCGGCAGGCTTTCTGGGAAGGCAGATGGAACAATAGAAAAAATAAATAATCGTTTAAAAGGCATGATAAAGAAAAGATATCATGCCTCATTTTTATTTAAAGCTGTGTTATACATGATCAATGCCTCGCGGCATGCGTATTCTCCCATTTCGTAGTAATCCTTAGAAGTGCGGTTCATCCGTTTAATGCTGACGGAGCGGTTTGCCCTTTTGGGGGAGTCAAAAATAAATTCAATTTCATCAGTGGAGTACTCTTCGTCCAACTCCGGGTCATCAATCTCTTCATAAAAAGGATCAAATAACAGTGCCCGGTCTCCTTCGATACCTGTCAAAAGGACATAATGGGGAACACCGAGGAAAGTATGCAGCACAACTACGCCGCCTTGTCTTAACGCAAGCCCTATCCGGTTTTCAGGAGTGATAACGACTTCCTCTCCGGTAAGGAATTCACAGGCAAGGGGAAATTTTTTGACTACACCGAAATGGTTCATCCAGCTCGCCATATAATTCATGGCAGCGGCGGAAGTACCGTGCTTGCACAGTTCGCCTGCTTCATTATAGGTATCCATACAATAGAGCATGATAAATTTAACCAGATCGGGAAGGATTTCTTCCCTTTCAAACAGATAGCGGATGCCGTTTAACAGGCTGACTGGTCCGCAATCATATTCGGATGTCTGATAATTTAATAGATTCTTCATGGTATTTTGTTGCTTCCTTAGTAGTTGGTCAATATTGGTATAATTTATGTGCTTTGCATATAAATGATGCAAATTGATTGTAATATAACGCTGTTTCAATTTTTTGTCAATATAAGACAGCTGGATTTCCATTTGAAATCCATGGAAAAGAAAAAGAGGTTTTGGTATAATCAAATTATGAAAAGTATAAAGATCAACAATGAAGTTATTAACCATGCAATCGACTACATATTAGAGCATATCAATGAGGAGCTTTCTGTTGCGGATGTGGCAGCGCGCTGTCATTTTTCCCAATTTTATTTCAGCAGGATGTTTAAGGAAGAGACAGGGGAGAGCGTTTACGCTTTTATCAAGAGGCTGAAACTGGAGCAAAGCGCATTCCGGTTGAAAATCGAACCGGACAGGACGGTTACGGACATTGGCTATGATTTTGGGTACAGTCCGTCGAATTACAGCTCTGTTTTCAGGCAGCAGTACCGGTTAAGTCCGGTGGCTTTTCGCAGGGATATTTACCAAAGGTCGCTCCCACCGGCATAGCGATGTTTGCCTATAATTTTGTGATCATGAGGAGGATCGGGGCGGACGGTGTTTCCGCATTTACCATTGTAGGCTATGTGGCATATGTATTTAGCATGGTGGTGGTAGGCTTTGGACAGGGAGCAAGCCCGTTGATCAGTTTTTCTTATGGGGCGCAGGAGCAGGCGCTTGCAAGGAGAATACGTCGAAAGACCAATGGGATGGTATTTTTAATGGGCGTGCTGATCTTTCTTTTGATGACCATGGTCTCAGGCTGGTATGGAGGACTGTTTGTGAAGCATGCGGCAGTGCAGGAGATGGTGAAATCAGGGATATCCGTTTTTATGGTATCTTTCTTCTTTTCAGGGATCAATGCCATTACTTCCTTTTACTTCACTTCTACAGGGAGAGCCTTTGAGTCGGCAGTGATCTCTTTAGCGAGAGGATTGGTGATTTTACTGGTCTGTATTTTTGTTTTGCCGGTCTTCCTTGGAATGACAGGGGTATGGCTGGCGGCACCGGTGACGGAAGGGGTCACTTTAGGAATCAGTATTTATTTCATATTAAAGGAAATTAGAGTATAATCAATTTATCAAAAGCATTTTAGCTGAGAACGGAGGATAAAAATGGCGGAAAGAAATCTGGATTTTGACGAGGTTATTGACAGGAGAAATACGAATTCCCTAAAGTATGATTTTGCGGAAAAAAGCGGGATGCCGAAGGATATACTGCCTCTCTGGGTGGCGGATATGGACTTTAAAATTTCTTCTTACATTCAGGATGCAGTTATTAGTCAGGCAGAGCACGGAATTTATGGGTACAGTGAATCCGGGGAATCTTATTTTGAGGCGGTAAGCTCCTGGATGAAGAATCATCATGACTGGGAAGTGAAGCAGGAGTGGCTGGTGAAGACACCGGGCGTGGTCTATGCCCTTGCAACGGCAGTACAGGCATTTACCAGGGAAGGGGATGGGGTTTTGATCCAGCAGCCGGTTTATTATCCTTTTAAAGGAGTGATCGTGTCGAATGGGAGAAAGGTCGTAAACAGTGCGCTCATTCAGGGAGAGAGCGGGAGATATGAGATTGATTATGCGGATTTTGAGGAAAAGATCATTCAGGAAAAGGTAAAAATGTTTATCCTTTGTAACCCTCATAATCCGGTAGGACGTGTGTGGAGCCGGGAGGAGCTGGAAACCATAGGTGATATCTGTAAAAAGCATGATGTGATCGTGGTCAGCGATGAGATCCATTCTGACTTTGTGTGGAAGGGAAGGCATCAGGTGTTTGCAGCCCTTAAGGAAGAGTATCAGGATATGGCGGTTATCTGCACTGCACCCAGCAAGACTTTTAATATTGCAGGGCTGCAGGCTTCCAATATCTTTATTGCAAATGAAAAGCTTCGCCGCCAATTTGAAAGGCAGGTGGATGTCTCAGGTTACAGTCAGCTTAATTCTGTAGCATTGACAGCCTGTGAAGCGGCTTACCGTCATGGGGAGGAATGGTATCAGGGAGTTTGTGAATATATTAAAGGGAATATTAATTACATAAAGGAGTATCTGCAGGAAAATATTCCGGAGGTAACCATGCAGGTGCCGGAAGGAACCTATCTGGTATGGCTTGATTTTCGCCAGCTTGCCCTTTCCGAACAGGAGCTGGAAGATCTGATCATTAAAAAAGCTGGACTGTGGCTGGATAAAGGCACTATGTTTGGGGAAGCCGGGCTGGGATTCCAGAGAGTCAATACAGCCTGCCCGAGAAAGATCATTGAGACAGCGCTTAGCAGGCTGAAATGTGCTGTGCGTGGATGAGGAGGAGAATATTATGAGTAAAATCAAAGAAAGCGCATTGGAATTAATCGGAGAAACACCAATTTTAAAATTGAACCGTTATGCAGCCAAGGCAGGCGTTTCGGACGCAGTGATTCTGGCAAAGCTGGAATACCTGAATCCGGCAGGGTCAGTGAAGGACCGTGTGGCTCTTGCCATGATAGAGGATGCAGAACAGAAAGGGATTTTGAAGCCCGGTGCAACCATCATTGAGCCTACATCAGGAAACACGGGTATTGGTCTTGCGGCAGTGGCAGCAGCCAAAGGCTATAAAGCAATATTGACTCTGCCAGATACCATGAGCGCAGAGCGCAGAAACCTGCTTGGCGCTTATGGCGCGGAACTGGTGCTTACAGAAGGAGCAAAGGGGATGAAAGGCGCCATAGCGAAAGCAGAGGAGCTGAAAGAATCCATTCCCGGAGCAGTGGTTTTAGGACAATTTGTGAACCCCGCCAATCCGGCAGTCCATAAAAGAACCACCGGACCAGAAATCTGGGATCAGACAGAAGGAAAGGTTGACATTTTTGTTGCAGGCGTAGGTACCGGAGGAACTCTTACCGGCGTGGGGGAATATCTGAAGGAACAGAATCCTGATGTGAGAGTGGTTGCTGTTGAGCCCGCTGCCAGTCCGGTACTTTCCAAAGGAGTATCCGGTGCACATAAGATTCAGGGAATTGGGGCAGGCTTTGTACCAGAGACATTAAATACGAAAATTTATGACGAGATCATCACCATTGAGAATGAAGATGCATTTGTGGAAGGGAAAGCCTTTGCAGTGACGGAAGGGGTTTTGGTGGGGATTTCATCCGGCGCAGCCCTGAAGGCAGCAGTTATTTTGGCAAAACGCCCCGAAAATGCCGGAAAGACGATAGTAGCGTTGCTGCCGGATTCCGGAGACAGATATTTGTCCACGCCTCTTTTTGCTAATAAATAAAAAATATGACCGGGAAATATTGACATTTCGGGATGGTGACAGTACAATAAATTGGCTATTTGTATTTATGTTTCAGACTGGAGGAAGAAATGAAAAAATTTATGAGATGTCTGATCAGCCTTTCCCTGGTGGCAATGCTTGCTTTTGCGGCAGTCGGGTGTGGATCGGCTGATAACGAAAGTGTCGTGAACATTGGCGTTACAGATTCCCTGGGCGGAGTAAATCCTTTTGTCATTGACCAGACAGAAATTAATAAATATGCGGTAGGCTTGATGTTCCTGCCGCTTATGGAGCTGGACAAAGACCTGAATTTTCAGGGGATGCTGGCAGATTCTGTTACCACGGAGGATAATTTGAATTTTGTCGTGCATATTGATGACAATGCTACATGGTCTGATGGAACGCCGGTTACAGCGGCAGACGTGGAGTACACGGTGCGCAGGCTTGCAAGTCCGGTAGTGAACAATACGACCCTGATGCTTTATGCATTTGAAGGCACTGGTGATGACGGGTTTGTGGAAAAGGACGCAGAAAGTATTTCCGGTGTTCAGATTCTGGATGAGAAGACGGTCCAGTTTACTTCCAAATATCCCATGGCGCTTACAACCTTCGAGAACACATATGCAAGATATCTTCATACCCTGCCCAAGCATGTGATCGAAAAATATAGCGAGGAAGAGCTGCTTACTGCAGAATGGTTTAACAAGCCGGATGTGATCAGCGGACCTTATTTCCTGACAGGACTTGACAATGACCATTATGCCAGCTATGAGGCGAACAAGGATTACTGGAAGGGCGCTCCGAAGATTGAGAAGCTGAATATCAGGATCGTGGATTCCAGCCAGATCTTGTCCGGGCTTCAGTCAGGGGAGATTGATATCACTCACCATACGATGACAGCTATCCCGCAGGAAGACTATGAAAGCATTGAAGCTCTTGAAAATGTGAGGACGGTTTATGGTTCGCCGATCACGAACCAGTCTGCTTTTGTCCAGACAGCCAATCTGCCGGATGCAAGAGTCCGTCAGGCTCTTGTTTATGCAATTGACAGGCAGAAGCTGGTAGATGAGCTGCTAAAAGGACATGGGGAAGTGGTGGATGGATTCCTCTCTTCGGCAAGTCCGTTTTTCGATGAAAATATTGCTGTTACCCCATATGACCCGGAAAAGGCAAAAGCGCTTCTTGCCGAGGCAGGCTGGGATGGTTCCCAGACATTGCGTTTTTATATCAATTCCGGCGACAGTACCTTTGTAAATGGCGCCCAGGTACTGGCAGCACAGTGGGCGGAAGTAGGGATTAACGTGGAGGTTCAGACGGTGGATCTGGCAACATTGATGACCGTTGCAGGATCTACAGATTATGATATCATGGCAGTGCAATACACCTATGCGCCGGTAGACCCTTATCCGGATGTGGATTGGCTGCTTAGCGGCGAAGGGAGCTGGACGGGATATGCCAACAGCGAGATCAGTGAAGCGCTTGCCGGAACACAGCAGACCAGCGATGTGGGTGAAATCAGGGATCTGTATTCTGTCGTGGACCGGACGGTGCAGCAGGATGTTCCCATGTTCTCCATTTATATCATCAGTGCCCAGGGGGCAGTGAATAACCGCCTTTCCGGTGCAGAGCCCAGTGCATATGGCTTTTTCAACAATGTGCAGAATTGGGAATTAAAATAGTGACAGGAAAATAAGTTTATGACTATTACAAATACCGCAGGCAGCTTAACCGCTGTACTGTGGTTTTTGTGTAAAAGTGTTAATGAGAACAGCAGCATAGAAAGGAAACAGAATGTCGCATTTACTGGAGGTAAAGGGGCTGACTACTGCCTTTACAGGTGATTATGGTAAAAATATCAGCGTAGACCATGTCAGTTTTCATGTGGATGAAGGGGAAGTGGTCTGTATCGTGGGAGAATCAGGATGTGGAAAAAGCGTCACTTCTTTGTCGGTGATGGGGCTTCTCGGGCGGGATGGAAAGGTATCAGAGGGGGAAGTCCTCTTTGAAGGGAAAAATCTGCTTTCCATGACGGAAAAGGAGCTGGATGAGATTCGGGGCGATCAGATGACTATGATCTTTCAGGATCCTCTTACATCCCTGAATCCGGTTTTTACCGTGGGCAGCCAGATTGTGGAAAGCATTGTGACTCATATGGGGCTTCCCAAGAAGCAGGCTGCGGAGAGGGCAATTTCCCTGTTACAGAAGGTGGGCATGCCGGATGCAGAGGGTATGATGAAGAAATATCCTCATACGCTTTCCGGCGGGATGCGCCAGCGTGCCATGATTGCGATGGCGCTTTCCTGTAATCCAAAACTGCTGATTGCAGATGAACCGACAACGGCTCTGGATGTGACCATACAGGCGCAGATCATGAAGCTGTTAAAGGAGTTGCAAAAAGAGACCGGTATGGCCATCATCCTGATCACCCATGATATTGGTGTGGTTGCCAATATGGCGGACCGGGTGCTTGTGATGTACGCGGGACAGATCATTGAGGAAGCGCCTTCCCCGGTGCTGTTTGAAAAGCCGTGCCATCCCTATACTCGTGCGCTTTTAGATACGGTGCCCACGATCAGGGATAGTGCAGACAGGAAGCTGGTGGCAATCCCGGGGATGGTTCCGGAAAATTATGATGACATGAAAGGATGCCGCTTTGCAATGCGCTGTCCTTACCGGAGAGAGGAATGTGAGCTGTTTCAGGTGGATTACGAATTTGGGGCAGGGCACAGGGCAAGATGTATTGTGATGAAGGAAGGAGGGATACCTGTATGAGCCAGATATCTTCCGGACAGGAGCAAGTTCCTCCGCTGATCCAAGTTGAAAATATGAAAAAATATTACCCCATCAAGGGCGGAATCATTACCCACACCACAGCGTATGTGAAGGCAGTGGACGGCGTAAGCTTTTCTATCTTGGAAGGGGAAACGCTGGGGCTTGTGGGGGAATCAGGCTGCGGAAAGTCTACCATTGGCAGGCAGCTTGTGGGATTGGAGCAGCCCACGGAGGGGAAGATCTATTATGAAGGAAAGGATCTATCCCAGCTTACCAAGAAACAAATGCAGGAGATCAGGACGCAGCTTCAGATGGTATTTCAGGATCCTTATTCTTCCCTGAATCCCAGAAAGCATATTTTTGAAATTTTATCCCAGCCTATGCTGTATCATAAAATATCCAATAAACAAACGGTTGAGAAGGATATGGTCCGGATCCTGGATATGGTGGGGCTTCCAAGGAATGTATTGGGAAGGTATCCCCATGAGTTTTCCGGCGGTCAGCGTCAAAGGATTGGTATCGCAAGGGCGCTTTCTTTAAACCCCCGGTTTATCGTGTGCGACGAGCCGGTCAGTGCATTGGATGTGTCTATTCAGGCGCAGATCTTAAATCTTTTGAAAGAGCTTCAAAAGGAGCTTGGGCTGACGCTCTTGTTTGTGGGACATGGTCTTGGCGCTGTAAATTATGTCAGTGACAGGATCGCGGTTATGTATCTTGGAAAAATCGTGGAAATCGGGGAGGCAAAGGAGGTCTTCGCCCATCCGGTTCATCCTTATACAAAGGCGCTGCTTCAGGCAGTGCCCATTCCTGATCCTTCTGAAAAGGAAAAGGAGCATCAGCTCCTGCAGGGAGAAGTGGGGAGCAGCATGAACCCGCCCGGAGGCTGCCGGTTTCATCCCAGATGCCCTTATGCAACGGAAATCTGCAGCCAGAGGGAACCGAAGCTGATTCAGGTCAAAGCTTCAGAAACAGGTGAAGGGACAGTGCACGAAGCGGCATGTCCGATCGTGATGACGGGCAAGGAGGGATGGCAATGAGTAAATATATTATCAAGCGTATATTGATTGCAATTCCGGTGCTGATCGGTATCACGATCATAGATTATGCAATCATGTGTCTGGCGGGAAGTCCTTTGGAAATGCTGCAAGGTCCCAGAGTGTCGGAAGCGGCAGTGGAAGCAAAAGCCATAGCGCTTGGATTGGACAAGCCTTTTTATATTCAGTATTTTGTCTGGCTGGGGCAGCTTTTGCAGGGAAATATGGGATATTCTATTAAGTCCTATCAATCGGTGAGCGCGATGATCGGAAGCCATTTGGGACCTACTTTATTATTGATGGGGGTATCGCTTTTGGCAGGGCTTTTGATTGCCGTACCGGCGGGAATCTACAGTGCAGTACATCAGTATTCGGCGGGGGATTATGCGGCAGTGACCTTTTCCTTTTTTGGGAGCAGTATCCCCAGTTTTTTCCTTTCCCTGCTTCTTGTTTTTTTGTTTACCGTGAAGCTGGGATGGCTGCCATCCAGCGGTATGAGCACCTTGGGAACATCGGGCAGCTTCCTTGATGTGGCGCAGCACATGGTAATGCCGGTGATCGTCCTTGCAGTGTCCATTGCGGGCAGAAATATCCGTTATATCAGAAGTGCGGTTTTGGAAATTTTACAGCAGGATTATCTTCGCACGGCAAGGGCAAAGGGAATCGGCCATTTTCTGGTAATCAACAAGCATGCGCTGCGAAATGCCATGGTGCCCATCGTGACCGTGATCGGTATGGAGATTCCGGTTCTTTTCGGCGGTGCAGTGATCGTGGAACAGGTATTTTCCTGGCCGGGGTTAGGGCTTATGACCATGAGTGCGATCACCAGCAGGGATTATCCGGTGATCATGGGCGTGTGCCTTTTGTCGGCGGTGGTGGTGCTTATTGCAAATCTGATCACAGATATTTTATATGCACTGGTTGACCCTACGATTCAGTTGGATTAGGAGGGCATATGAAACAGAGAAATGTAAAACAGGCAGAAAAGGATTTTGTCAGTGAAAGCTATTTTGAAACGGTGTTTCGGCGTTTCAGGCGTCATAAGTTGGCAATGGCCAGTCTGGTCATTTTGGCGGTTCTTGGTGGTGCAGCGCTTTTCGCCCCATTGATTGCTCCTTATGGACCAGAGGAAATTGCAGGAACCTTTAGCGGTGCACCAAATGGGGAATTCTGGCTGGGAACAGATCAGATTGGGAGGGATGTATTCAGCAGGCTTTTATATGCTATGCGAGTGTCACTGCTGGTAGGAATTCTTGCTACACTGATTTCTACGGTAGTGGGCGTGGTGCTGGGGCTGATTGCCGGATACTTTGGCGGCGTGGCAGATATGGTGATCATGCGTTTCACGGATATGGTCATGTCCTTTCCATACATTTTGCTGGTGTTGGTGGCTGCCTCTATTTTTGAGCCCGGTATGTGGAGCATTATCCTGATCCTGGGATTTGTGGACTGGCCGGGGATTGCCAGACTGGTAAGGGGAAACGTACTGAATTTGCGGGAGACTAATTTTGTAAAAGGAAATCTGATAGCCGGGATGCCTCTTCGCCATATTTTGTTCTCCGAAATCCTGCCCAATACTGTGGCACCGATCCTGGTATATGCAACTTCTGTGCTGGCGCTTTCCATGCTGGATGAGGCAGCGCTGAGCTTCTTGGGAATGGGTGTCAGGCTGCCTACCCCAAGTCTTGGGAATATGCTAAATGGCGCGCAGTCGCTTACGGTATTGACGAGACAGCCATGGTTATGGATTCCGCCCGGGCTGCTGATCGTGGTGCTGGTAATGGCGATCAATTTTATCGGTGACGCGCTGCGGGATGCGTTGGATCCAAACAGTAAAAGGAGTTAAATATATGGGAAATTTAGAAAAGCGACTGATTGAATATTTTAAGTGGTTTCACCGGCATCCGGAGTTGTCCTATGAGGAATATGCAACAACGGAAAAAATCAGGGAAATCCTGACCGAAGAGGGAGTGGAGATTTTACCTTATTCTTTGGAAACTGGTCTGATAGCGATCATAAGAGGAGAAAAGAAAGGACCTGTACAGGCGCTTCGCTGCGATATTGATGCTTTGCCGATTCAGGAAGAGAGCGGGCTTTCTTATGCTTCTGAATATCCGGGGAAGATGCATGCCTGTGGACATGATTTCCATATCACTGCAGGGATAGGCAGTGCGATTTTGTTAAATGAGAGGAAAAAGGAATTAGCGGGTACAGTCAAGATCATCTTTCAGCCCGCCGAGGAAGCTGCCATAGGAGCGCTGAAAATTCTGGAAACGGATGTGATGGACGATGTTGAGCAGATCTGGGGTATTCACGCAGATCCTACCAATGAGACAGGGACGATTGGGATACGTGAAGGCGCTGTGACGGCAGCAGTAGACCGGTTTTTGGTGACAGTAAAAGGGGTAGGATGCCATGGAGCCCACCCAGATGACGGGGCAGATCCGATTCCTGCCGCCGCTGCCATTGTACAGGCATTTCAGACCATCGTTACCAGAAACGTGAATGCGTTTCACCCGGCGCTTCTCAGTGTGACCAGAATGCAGGCAGGAAATACGTGGAATGTGATACCGGAAACGGCGGAGCTTGAAGGAACCGTACGCACCATGGACAAGCAGGACCGTACTTTGTTTGAACAGCGCATGAAGGAAATAGCAAAGCACACGGCATCGGCATATGGCATGACGGCTGATTTTCAGTGGAGTTTCGGGGCGCCAGCCACCTTTAATGATGAAAAAATGGTTAAGATCAGTCAGAAAAAGGCTCAGGAAATGGGACTGAAAGTAGTGCCTGAAGAATTTTCTCTGGGCGGGGATGATTTTTCTTTGCTGGAAGAAAAAATCCCGGGATGCTATATCAAGATCGGAACCGGAAAGGGGCAGCTCATTCACCAGCCGGGATTTACAGTGGATACGAAGGTGATTATGCCGACGGTGGAGTATTTGGTGGAATTATTAAAATAAGCGAAAATGCACTTTTGTGAAGTGAAAATATGGCTTGACGTCAAGGATGTCTGTACGATAAAGTGTAATTATCTAAGAAAGGCGTTTAATATGCAAAATATCATTTACACGAAAAAAGCCAAAAAAGGTATTAAATCTCTGGATGTAAGAGTAAAGGACAGAGTAAAATCTGGAATTGAAAAAATACCATTTGGAGATATTAAAAAGCTACAGGGCTACTCAAATTTATATCGGCTTCGGATTGGTGATTACCGGGTTATCTACCAGATGGAGCAAGATACAATTATCATTGATGCTGTATTGCCCAGAGGCGAAGCATATAAAGGATTGTAGGAGGTGGTTATATGAGCAGAGATACGTTGCGTAGTCTGGTTGAAATAGTAGACGAAAAAGAAATTGATATGGTCTGTCGGATTCTTTTAAAATTTGTGGAGGAGGATGCGGCAATGCCGGATGAAGTGGAAGCAATCAGGGAGGCCAGACAGGAAATCGAAAGAGGAGAGTTATATTCCCATGAAGAAGTTTGGGGATAAGAGGTAATTAGGGCTATTTTTATGAGTAGTTATAAAATAAATGAAGAGTAAAAAATAGTAAAACAGCCAGCGTATAGCTGGCTGCTTTTACGTACACCAAGTTTCTAATTACACACTAAATTCATCTCGTAATATGATCAAGAAATCGACAATATAAGCTGCAGTTCATTTCCTGCAAAGTCAGAGACATACACATTTACGGTTTCCTCCAAATGAGAAAAAGTCACGCATCCGGCAGCAGGATCTACAGAAGCAGGCGTAACAGCTTCTCCGGTCAGGGTAGCAGTCCGTATACTGTCATAATCAATGCCGGAAAGTTCGTCCGACAGATAAAGATAGATCAAACTTCCCTCTCTTTCACAGCCCAGAGCAACAGGATTTTCCTTGTCCACATTCGTAACGTCTACATACTGTGTTGTGGACTTTCCATTCAGGAGCGTCACGGTCACTTCCATTTGTCCATTCAGGGAAGGCTCTACGGTATAAACATGGGAATCTTCCTCATAGATAGGAAGATTGTGTCCGTCTATCGTCACATTCACCTGATTCACCAGCATAAAAGAATCCACATCAATGGTGTAAACAGGGTTAAACTCATCTTCTGCCATTTGATTTTGTACGGTAAAAGAGGATGGTATGGACAATACATATAAAAATGCCAGCAACAAAACAAGAACTATAGCACCTACAAAAAGTATATTTTGCAGGATGTGACGTTTCCGCCGGTAAAGTCCGTTGGCAGCCAAAACGTCCAGTGGAATCGTATTCGGATCTGTATCTGCGGCTTCAAATACTTGTTCCAGAATAGTATTAGCAGCATCCATGTCCAGTTCTGGCGCTGAAAGTTTATTAAAAAATTTCATAGGATAAATTCACCTCCCTGCTGTTGAAGAATTTTACCAAGATGCTCTTTCCCGCTCTTTAAATATCGCTTGACAGTGCTCTTGCTGATATCCATAAGATCGGCAATCTCGTCATGCTTCAGATCCCGGTAAAATTTCAGGAGGATCACCTGAGATTCCGTGAATGGGAGATTTAAGATCTGATTTAAAAGATATTCCTGCGAATCAACTCGTACGACTAAATCCTCCGCACTGCTGACCGTAAAGTCGATTTGGGGGGGGTATTTTGGTCTGTAGAAGATTCGGTTTCGGAGCGTACATCGAAACCGATAAGCTCCTCGTTGTAACGTTCCTGCTTTTTGTACATATGGAAACAAACCCGGAAATTAATCTGGTTCAGCCATGCGATCAAAAGCATGGGATCCCTTAACTTCGAGAGATTCCTTAAGGCAAGAATATATGTTTCCTGCAAAGCGTCCTGTGCAAGGTATTCGTCCTTTAAGTAGCTG
>ERZ808054.958-NODE-958-length-20117-cov-28.366667_pt1 | contig 20117 bp, 20 predicted proteins | sample MGYA00380201_ERZ808054 | MGnify/ENA primary metagenome ERZ808054 (study PRJEB31490, sample SAMN06133419) | mouse gut metagenome | isolation source: Z5_2 | host: mice | place: China: Chengdu | collected 2015-05 ... | reverse complement strand
CCGCCTGCTCTTCACAGACAACAAGCCCTTTCGGCTGCTTGAACAATTTTACCGCCTTATTTTTGTCTAACTTTTTGAGGGCACTTCACCCAATAGCGGCATTTTAATGTAGGTTGGCTCTGTTTTTGAGTTTCATATTATTATACCCTTGTCAAATACGGTTTGCAATTTTCCGAACAAATGGGAAATTGGCCTTGATAAGTAAGGACACAGCCTGTTCGTCTCCGGCTTGTGCCAATGCACAAAGCTGTCCATTCGTCAAGGCTTGCATCTTTTTTGAGAAGGGCTTCGCTTCACTCTGCGCCTCGGTTGTGCGCCCATGGCGCACAATTCGACGCTCGCTTCACGCAAAGAGTTTTTCCCACGTACACGCCGCGGGAAAAACGATTTCATTTTATTTGCCGCCTGCGGGCGGTAAACTCCCGTGCGCCGCCCATAGGGCGGCTTAGGGCTGGGGCCGCCTTTGGCGGCCTAACGCCTGCGGAGGGCTTTTTTGACAGTCTCTTACGCTTAACACGGACAGCGGACCGTCATCGTCCCCGCGCCGCCGTCGATGGTACACGCGGCCCCCATGGGCAGCGTCACCATGGGAGTGCAGTGGGCGGAGCGGACGTTATACAGCACCGGCCTGGGCCATCCGGCAAAGAAGTCCCGCAGCAGCGCCTCCGGCCCGTAGTCCGCCTGGCGGGCGTTGCGGCAGTCGGTGAACACCCCGAATACCAGCCCTGCCGCGCCGTCCAGGACGCCGCCATACCGGAGCTGGCACAGCATCCGCTCCAGGGCGTAGACCTCCTCGCTCACGTCCTCCAGATAGAGGATGCAGCCCCGCGCGTCGATCTGCCAGGGGGTGCCCATGGAGGCGGAGACCAGGGACAGGTTGCCGCCGGTCAGCCGCCCGCAGGCCCGGCCGGGACGCAGGGGTTTGATCTCCTCCCCCGGCGGGTTCTGGATGTCCAGGCACGCCCCCATTTCCAGCGCCGAGCAGAGGCTGTGCCAGGTGAAGTCATCCTGCTCCCGCCCGAGGGTCCAGCTGGCCATTGGACCGTGGAAGGTCACCAGCCCGCACCGCTGGGCGATGGCCAGATGCAGACTGGTGACGTCGCTGAACCCGATCAGCGGCTTCGGATGGGCGGCGATGCACGGATAGTCCAGCAGGGGAAGCATCTGCCATGCGGTCTCGCCGCCCCGGGTACACCAGATGGCGGCAATGTCCGGGTCCGCGAAGCCCCGGTTCAGATCGGCGGCTTTGACCTCCGGCGGCGCGGCGGCGTAGCCGCTGGGCGCGGACCCCCGGCAGGAGTCCCCGATCTTCACCCGGAACCCCAGGGCCTCCACGCTGGTGGCGACCGCCTCAACAGGCTGGTCCGCGGTAAGGGGAGAAGAGGGGGAGACCAGCAGGATGGTGTCCCCCTTTTTCAGTTTCGGCGGGAATGTCATGGCGTTTCCTCCTTCTGATGCAGGTAGTCATAGGCCGCCTGGGCCTCCACGGCGGCGGCCAGAGGCAGGGCCTCCGGGTCGGCGGCGAAATGGGGGTTGTGGTTGGGGTATGTCCAGCCCTTCGCCTCGTTCCCCACGCCGATATAGTAGTAGCACCCCGGCGCGGCGTTGCAGAAATAGCCGAAGTCGTCCGTGCCCAGGGTGGGCGCGTCCTGCTCCAGCACGTTTTCCGCTCCCAGCACCTTCCGGGCGGAGGACGTCAGCAGGGAGGTCACGGCGGGGTCGTTGATACAGCCGGGGTAGCTCTCGAAGATCTCGATATCCGCCTCCACGCCCATTCCGGCGGCGATGCCGGAGACGATGGCCCGGAAGTCCGTTTTCACCCGCTCCCGGGCCGCGCCGCCCATGGTGCGGAGGATGCCGGTGAACCGGGCCTCCTCCGGCAGGACGTTGCCCGCTTCGCCGCTGTGGAAGGACCCTACCGTCACCACCACCGGCTCCGTGGGGGAGGTCCGGCGGCTGGAGATGGTCTGCAGGGCGGTGACGATCTGGGCTCCGGCCACGATCACGTCCGCCCCAAGGTGGGGCTTGGCCCCGTGGGACCCCCGCCCCCGCAGGGTGACGGCGAAGGGGTTGGAGGCCGCGCACACCGGGCCGCTGCGGGTACAGAGCGTCCCCGTGGGGAGGCCGCTCTCTACGTGGCAGCACAGCATGGCGTCCACCCGCGGATTTTCCATACAACCCTCCGCGATCATCCGGGCCGCGCCGCCGTCCCCCTCCTCGTCCGGCTGGAAGAACAGCTTCACCGTTCCGGGCAGCTCTGACCGGCATTCCAGCAGCAGCTCCGCCGCGCCCAGCAGGGCGGCGGTGTGGAAGTCGTGGCCGCAGGCGTGCATCACTCCGGGGACCTGGGAGGCGTAGGGCAGGCCGGAGTCCTCCTCGATGGGCAGCGCGTCGATGTCCGCCCGGAAGCCGATGGTCCGCCCGGGGCGTCCGCCATGGATGACCGCCATGGTCCCCGTGTCCGCCAGGGGCGTATAGGGGATGCCCAGCGCCTCCAGCCGTTCCCGGATCAGCTTTGCCGTCCGGTGTTCCTTCCGCCCCAGCTCCGGGCACCGGTGGAGGGTGAAAAACAGTTCCCGCCACGCCGGCGCCAGGGACAGGGCGGTCTCTTTGAAGGCTTCCATGATAGAATGCTCCTTCCTCTCATTTTCCCTCATTATATACGCTCCCTGCGGATTTGTCACGGTTTTTTTCCGGTTTTGGCCTCCTCCGGACTGTCACCGCCGTCCCCAGGCGCATATTGTGGAGAGAGAATCCAATGAGTTGGGAGGATGACTCTATTATGACTCGCACGACCCATTTTTTCCTGGGCGCAAACAGCGGCCAGGGGTTTCAGACCCTGTTCCCCCGCTTCTGCAGGCCGGAGGACTTCCATGACCTCCTGGTCCTCAAGGGCGGCCCGGGCTGCGGCAAGTCTACGCTGATGCGCGCCGTCGGCGCGGCCATGGAGGAGAGGGGGGAGGAGGTGGAGTACCTCTACTGCTCCGGCGATCCGCAGTCTCTGGATGGCGTACATATTCCGCGGATTCGCACCGCCATCGTGGATGGTACGGCGCCCCACGTCATCGAGCCCCGATATCCCGCCGCCGTTGGACGATATGTGAACCTGGGGCAGTTTTATGACGTTGCCGCCATCAAGCGTTCCCGCAAGGACGTGATCCACTATACCAACGCGGCGTCCGCCGCCTATCAGCGGGCCTACCGCGCCCTGGGCGCGGCGCGGCAGATGTCGGACAGCGCCTCCGCCCTGATGCGGGAGGGGATGGACGCCGGGAAGCTCCTGCGGCGCACCGATGGGATCATCGGACGGGAGCTGCGGGGGAAGGGGGGAGGCGGCGAGGACAGTCTCCGTTTCCTGGGGAGCCTCACCTGTCAGGGGCCTATCTGGCGCTTTGACTCCGTTCAGACGCTGTGCCCCAGGGTCTACCAGCTCCAGGACTCCTACGGTCTGGCCGCCCTCATGCTCCAGCGCCTCCATGCTGCTGCCGCCGCACGGGGCTTCCAGTCCGTGATCTGTCCCGACCCGGAGCACCCGGATCTGATCCACCACCTGCTGCTGCCGGAGCTGGACCTGGCCTTCGTCACCAGCCGCGAGGGCATGGCCTATTCCGGCTCTGCTTACCGCCGGGTGCGTCTGGACACCATGATCGACCCCGCCTGCGCCAAGCGGTTCAAGGCCCGTATCCGCTTCTCCGCCCGGGTAGCCGCCGTCCTCCGGGAGGAGGGCCTGGACGCACTCCGGGAAGCAAAAGCCGCCCACGACCAGCTGGAGGCGGTCTACCATCCCCATGTGGACTTCGACGGTGTTCAGCAGCTGGCTCGGGAGGAATTGAAGCGGATCGAAACGTATCTCTGACAAACGTCCGTATTTGAGAAAAAGCGGCCCTGTGTTCTCACAGGGCCGCTCCCTCTATTTTTCCCTCAGGAGTTTATCATAGTTGGCGATCTTGTAGTCCAGCCGTTCCAGGGATTGCTGCATTTTCTCCATCCGGCCCAGGAGCAGCGCGCGCTGCTCGACCAGGATATCCTTCCGGCGCTCCTCGGTGCCCTCGCCCTGGCGGCACAGCGCGCCGTATTCGATCAGCGCCTCGATCTGCACCCCGGCGGAACGCATACACTTGACCAGCTCGATCCACCGGCAGGACGCTTCGTCAAAATCCCGCACGCCGCCCTTGGTCCGGGGCACCGGGGGAATGAGGCCGATACGTTCATAATACCGCAGGGTGTCGGCGGTCAGCCCGTATTTTTTGCTGGTTTCCGCAATGGTCACGTGCCCGGCCTCCTTTACGCGCCGAAGAGCGCCGCCGCGCGCTTCATGTTCTCCGTCACGGCCACGCCGAAGGGACACCGCTTCTCGCACGCGCCGCACTGGACGCACTCTCCCGCCTTGTGGGGCAGGGCGGCGTAGTGCTCCCGCACCGTCTCGGGGATATCCCCCTGGGCCTGGCAGAGGTTCAAAAACTTGGTCACGTCGGCTACGCCGATCCCCTGGGGGCAGGGGGCGCAGTGTCCGCAGTACATGCAGTGCCCCGCCCAGCTGATCTTGGGCATGGCGGCGAAGGCGGCGGCATAGTCCCGCTCCTCCGGGGAGGCGTCCTCATAGGCGATGCTGGCCCGCAGGTCCTCCATGGACCGGGCCCCGCACATGATGGAGGCCACCCCCGGGCGGGTCAGGGCGTAGTGGAGGCACTGCGCCGCCGTCAAGGATACCCCCGCCGGAGACATATCCGCCTTCAGCAGGTCCCCGCCGCCGAAGGCCTTCATGACCGTGATGCCCACACCCAGCCGCTGGCAGGTCTCATACAGCGCCTGCCGCTGGGGGTCCATATTGACCAGAGGCTTCTCGTAGTTCTTGTCCGCCCACAGCTCTTCCACGTCCTCGCCGGCGGGCTGGAGGTCGTAGCAGGGATTCACGCTGAACATGAGCACGTCGATCTTTCCGGTGTTCACCGCTGTCAGGGCCACCTCCGGATTGTGGCTGCTGAGGCCGACGCTCTTGACGGTCCCCGCCGCCTTCAGCGCCAGGGCGTAGTCCAGGATGCCGCTTTCTACCACGGTCTCCCAGTCGCTCATGGCGTCCACGTAGTGGATCATGCCGATGTCCGCGCAGTCCGTCCCCAGGAGCCGGAGGCGCTCGGCAAAATTGGCCTTCGCCTCTTCAAGGTCCCGGGTCCGCTTGTACTGCCCGTCCCGCCAGACGGCGCAGAGATGGTTCTGGAGGACGAACTTCTCCCGCCGCCCCTCCAGGGCCCGGCCCAGGTTCTCCAGCAATTCAGGCTCCGGCGTATACAGGTCGATGCAGTTGACCCCGGCGGACTCCATGAGGTCCACCATTTCCCGGACCTGCGCCGCCGTCTTGCCGGAAAAGCCCTCGCAGCCCATGCCGATCTCGCTCACCCGGATGCCGGTGCGGCCTAATGTACGGTATTGCATGTCTGTCTCCCTTCAATATTCCGTTTTATTTCTCCCTGTCTCCCAGCATATCATCTGGAGTATACTCCAAGTCAAGACTTTTTTAAAAAACAACCTGTATTCTGTTCAGCCGCGTTTCCGGTGGTCCGATATCAGTAAGAGGCCCGTCAGATCTAGCAGAGCGGCTGCCAGATTTACCCATGGCATTTCCCAGCTGTGGCTCGATCCGCCCATCCATCCCGCAAAAGCAAAGAAGCCCTCTCCCAGAAATACAACTGTACAGGCAAAAATACACAAAATGTACATATTCCGATCAAGGGGAGGTCTTACCCAATTCGCCAGAATGCTGCCTGCAAGGACCAGAAACGGTCCCAGCTGGACGATGCAGATGGCGGCCAGCATTGCGGCGAAGACCGCCAGCATTGCGGGGAGCATCCCTAAGGACAAGTCCGCGAGGTTCCAGTCCCATTTGCAATACTCCCGGTATGCCTCAAAATTCCGGACAACGGGTACAAGTCTGTAAACCAGCAGAAAAAGCAGCAGCAGGCTCAGTATGCTCCTGCAAGCCAGTTTCTTTCCCCGCATGTCATGTCTCCTGCCGCTCTCCGGCCAGCTCCCGGCCGATCAGCTCGTTGGCGATGGTGAACGCCTCCATCCGCCGTTTTGCCAGGGTGATCTGGGACTTGTACCGCTGGGGCTCCTCCTTGGCCTCGAAGGTCGTGATAGTCTCCCGCAGCTTGTGGAGGGTAGAATCGATCTGGCGTCTGGCCTCCAGCAGCTGCTCCCGTGTGTATTCCATGCGATATCCTCCTCTGCGCAAGCGGCGCGGTATGCCTTGACATACCGCGCCGCGTCATTCTTATTTTGCGGGTTTGACGATCAGGTTCACCAGCTTGTTTTTCACGTGGATGACCTTTACGATCTCCATGCCCTCGATGGCACGGGCCACCTTGTCCACGGCCTTGGCGGCTTCCACCACCGCGGCTTCCTCGCTGTCCGCGGGGACGTTGATGGTGCCCCGGAGCTTGCCCTGGACCTGGACGGCCATCTCCACGGAGGAGGCCGCCGTCTTGCTCTCGTCGTAGACGGGCCAGCTCATCTGGCAGGCCATCTTTCCGCCCCCGGCGGCGGCGAAGCCCATGGTTTCCCACAGCTCCTCGCACATATGGGGCGCGAAGGGATTCAGCAGCAGCAGCAGGGTCTTCATATCGCCCTTGGAGCAGCCGTTGGCGTAGAAGTCGTTCACCAGGGCCATCATGGCGGCGATGGCGGTGTTGAACTTCATGGCCTCGATATCATCGGACACCTTCTTAATGGTCTTGTGGATGCCGGCCTCGTTGGCGGGGGTGTACGCCTCGCCGTCCGTGCAGCTCTCGGAGAGGTTCCACACACGGTCCAGGAAGCGCTTGCAGCCCTTTACCGCGTTGTCGGACCAGGTGGCGGCCTTCTCGAAGTCGCCAATGAACATGATATACAGCCGCAGGGTGTCCGCGCCGTAGGCCTTCACCACATCGTCGGGATTCACCACGTTGCCCCGGGACTTGGACATCTTGCCGCCCTCGCTCAGGATCATGCCGTGGCTGGTGCGCTTTTGATAGGGCTCCCTGGTGGGGACCACGCCGATGTCGTAGAGGAACTTGTGCCAGAACCGGGAGTAGAGCAGATGCAGGGTGGTGTGCTCCATGCCGCCGTTGTACCAATCCACCGGGGACCAGTACTCGAGGGCTTCTTTAGAAGCCAAAGCCTTGTCGTTGTGGGCGTCCATATACCGCAGGAAGTACCAGCTGGACCCGGCCCACTGGGGCATGGTGTCCGTCTCCCGCTTGGCCGCGCCGCCGCAGCAGGGGCAGGTGGTGTTGACCCACTCGGTCATCTTGCTGATGGGGCTCTCGCCGTCGTCGGTGGGCTCGTAGCTCTCCACCTCGGGGAGAAGCAGGGGCAGCTCGCTTTCCGGGAGGGGCTGCCAGCCGCACTTCTCGCAGTAGACCATGGGGATGGGCTCACCCCAGTACCGCTGGCGGGAGAAGACCCAGTCACGGAGCTTGTAGTTGACCTTGGCCTCGCCGATGCCCTTCTCCTCCAGCCATTTGGTGATGACGGGGATGGCGTCCTTGACGGTCAGGCCGTTGAGGAAGTCGGAATTGACCAGGATGCCGGTCTCGTCCTTGGCGGTGAAGGCGGCATTCTGCACATCCTCGCCGCCGGAGACAACCTCGATAATTTCGCACCCGAACTTTTTGGCAAACTCCCAGTCACGGTCGTCATGGGCAGGGACGGCCATGATGGCCCCGGTGCCGTAGGTGGACAGGACGTAGTCAGAGATAAAGATGGGGATCTCCCGGCCATTCACCGGATTTACGCCGCGCACGCCGTCCAGGCGCACGCCGGTCTTCTCCTTGTTCAGCTCCGTGCGCTCCAGATCGCTCTTGGAGGCGGCGGCGCGCTGGTAGGCCTGGATGTCGTCCGCGTTTTTCAGCAGGGGCATCCACTTCTTCACCAGTTCGTGCTCAGGGGACAGCACCATGTAGGTAGCCCCAAAGAGGGTGTCGGGCCGGGTGGTGAAGACCACGATGTCGTCCCCAGTGGTGGCCTTGAAGACGACCTCTGCGCCGGTGGAGCGGCCGATCCAGTTCTTCTGCTGGATCTTTACCCGTTCGATGAAGTCCAGATCGTCCAGGTCGTCGATGAGCCGCTGGGCGTACTTGGTGATGCGCAGCATCCACTGGCTCTTCTCCTTCCGGATCACCGCGCTGCCGCAGCGTTCGCAGACGCCCTCCACGACCTCCTCGTTGGCCAGGACGCATTTGCAGGAGGTACACCAGTTCACGGGCATGGTGGCCTTGTAAGCCAGGCCGTTCTTATACAGCTGGAGGAAGATCCACTGGGTCCACTTGTAGTAGCTGGGGTCGGTGGTGTCCACCACCCGGTCCCAGTCGAAACCGTAGCCCAGCATTTTCAGCTGGCGGGTGAAGTTGGCGATATTCTGCTTGGTCACGATGGCGGGATGGACGTGGTTTTTGATGGCGAAGTTCTCCGTGGGCAGGCCGAAGGCGTCAAACCCGATGGGAAACAGCACGTTATAGCCGTCCATCCGCTTTTTGCGGGTGACGATGTCCATGGCGGTGAAGGGACGGGGATGGCCCACATGGAGCCCCTGCCCGGAGGGGTAGGGGAACTCGATGAGGCCGTAGAACTTGGGCTTCTCACTGCGGTCGGATGCGGCAAAGATATTGCCTTCCTCCCAGCGTTTTTGCCACTTGGGCTCGATGGCCGCGAAATCGTATTTCAAAATCATCACACTCTCTTTGTATGTTGTCCGGGCACGTTCCGGCAAAAATTTCGTACAGGAGGTATTATATCGGATTTTTTGCGGAATTGCAAGGGGTTTTCGCTACTTTTCCATGTCCGGGAACAGTACCGCCAGCCAGTATTCTGACGGTGCCGGCGCCGGCGGCTTGTATCTCGCCGCTCTCCGTGATACAATCAAGGCAGTGAGGAAATGTTGGGAGGCGATTTCATATGAAAATAATCGATACGCGCGGCATTACCTATATTGAGCCTCTGGATGGAAGCCGCGAATGGTATTGGGGGAGCGATTACGCGAAGGGAGACCTGTATGAGGCAGAGGAATTGTACCGGGATTACCATCCGGTAACCTGCAACCGCCTGATATTTGTCCATTATCCCGATGGACGTGTGGTTGAGCCCATTAAAGGAAAAGACGGGCAATACTTCGGGCGGCCGGTTTCATACCAGGGGGAAATTCACATATTATTGGCGGACTTTCCGAGATCATCGCTCCATATTTTGCGATATGATGATCGTACAGATCATATCATCCAGATCGCGTCCCTGCCCCTTGCGGCGGTGGAGGACTGCTATAATCTGCTGCTGCGGCGCGCTCCTTTAATGCTGACCCGGCAGGCCAACAACGGAAAGTTTCAGATCGTCTGGCCGGAAAAAATCGAATTTGATATTGATGAAACAGAGAGCTTCTATGACCGGCAGGGCGGCAAGCTGTTTTTCTGCCGGTGGCATGACGAACCGGAATATCAAGAAGAGATCGTCATTCGAAAATATCCTTCCGGAGAAGTTTTGGAGGTTACTCCGGGTGCTTGGAAGGATATGCCGGATGGTCAGATATGGGTTTTGCAGTAGGTGGCTGGTCATCCCCAATTGCCGACCGCGTCCCGCAGAAAGTGAAAAGGGCCGTCCGCGCATCGCGCGGACGGCCCTTGCTTCTACTTGTGAGGGGCGGGAACTACTCGTCGTCCTCGTCATCCTCCTCGTCGTCCTCATCCTCGCCGCAGGCGCCGCAGCAACCGCCGCAGCCGCTCAGGTCGGAGAGGTCGAACTCCAGCTCCTCGCCGCAGTTGGGGCACAGGACGCTGCCGTCGGCCAGGATGTCCTCGTCAAAGAAGATCTCCTCGTCGCAGTTGGGACAGGTGGTCTGATAGACCTCCTCGTCCTCCTCGTCTTCGTCTTCATCGTCCTCCAGGTCGAAGAGGCAGGACTCCACGTCCGCCAGGTCTTCGCTGACGGCGTCCAGGCCCTCCTCCAGATCGCTCTGCTCGTCCCGGATGTCCTGCAGCTCCAGTGCGACGTCATCAAGGATGTCCATCATCACTTTGAGGAGCTTGCCCTCCTTGGACTTGACGTCCAGGCCGATGCCCTCCGCCAAACCCTTCATATACGCGACCTTTTCCAGAATCTCCATAGCAATTCTCCTTTCAAAAAGTCATGTTGTCAGGTTCTCCTCTAAACACACGGCCCCAGGCCGATGGAACACAGATTTACTCCTTGCAGCGGGAGAGGTACTCGCCGGTGCGGGTGTCGATGGTGATCTTGTCGCCCACGTCGATGAACAGGGGCACCTTGATCTCCGCGCCGGTCTCCAGCACGGCGGGCTTGGTGACGTTGGTGGCGGTGTTGCCGGCGAAGCCGGGCTCGGTATCGGTGACCACCAGGTCCATGAAGTTGGGGCACTCCAGGCCGAACACGTTGCCCTTGTAGGAGAGCACCTTGCACATGGTGTTTTCCTTCACGAAGCGGAAGGCGTCGCCCAGCAGGTCCCGGGCCAGGGGCACCATGTCGTAGGTCTCCTGATCCATGAAGTAATACAGGTCTCCGTCGTTGTAGCTGTACTCCATATCCTTACGCTCGACGAAAGCTTCCTCGAACTTGGCGGTGGGGTTGAAGCTGGTCTCGGTGACCGCGCCGGTGACCACGTTCTTCATCTTGGTGCGAACGAAAGCCGCGCCCTTGCCGGGCTTGACGTGCTGGAACTCGACGACCTGCATCACCTTTCCGTCCATCTCAAAAGTTTTGCCGTTGCGGAACTCGCCGGCAGTGATCGTAGCCATATTTTGATTTCCTCCTATTGGAATAATTTACACGGGATATCTTACCTACCGGACATTCTATCGTATTCCCGCCGTAATTGCAAGCTTTTTGCTGAAAAAATGGGATAAAAATTTTCCTATCCCTTAAAGCGTGGGGCACGGCGGTCAAAATCTCCAACATACGACGCCTATTGTTCCGCAAAATTCTCTAAACCATTCATTCGGAGGGACGTTTCCGCCTCTCTTCATGGTCCATCTCATCGGACCTTCCCATACGCGAAACAGCGTTTCGCGCAAAAAGTTCTTTTTGATCCTTTTTCTTTCAAGAAAAAGGATGTATGCCTACCTCCCCAGCGCCGCCCGGATGGCTTCGCCGATATTCGCGGCCTCGATCACCCGCAGGCCCTCCTGGGGCGTGGGCTTCTTTCCCCGCCGCAGGGGTACGATGCAGGTCTTGAACCCCAGACGGCAGACCTCGCTGAGGCGCTGGTCCAGATTATTTACCGCCCGCAGTTCTCCCGTCAGCCCCACCTCGCCGATCGCCGCCAGATCCGCCGCGACGGGCCTGTCCAGGTAGCTGGAAGCCAGCGCCAGGATGGCCGCCAGGTCGGCGGCGGGCTCGTCCAGCGTCAGGCCGCCGATGATATTCATGTACGCATCGCAGGCGGACACCTTCAAGCCGCCCCGCTTCTCCAGCACCGCCAGCAGCATGGCCGCGCGGCCAAAATCAAAGCCGTTGCTGGAGCGCCGGGCGTTCCCATAGGAGGTGGGGGCCAGCAAGGCCTGGATCTCCGCCAGCACGGGCCGCACGCCCTCCATCACGCAGGCAACGCAGGTCCCCGGCGCACCGTCGGGACGACCCGAGAGGAGCATCTGGGAGGGGTTCTCCACCTCCTCCAGCCCAGCGTCCAGCATCTCGAAGACGCCGATCTCGTTGGTGGCCCCGAACCGGTTCTTGGCTGCGCGGAGGATGCGGCAGGTACTGTGCTGCTCCCCCTCGAAGTAGAGGACGCAGTCCACCATGTGCTCCAGCACCTTGGGTCCCGCGATGGACCCCTCCTTGTTCACGTGGCCGATGACGAATACCGTCACGCCCTTTCCCTTGGCCAGCTGCATGAGGGCCATGGTGCAGTCCTTCACCTGGCCGATGCTGCCCGGAGGGCTCTCCAGCGTGCCGTTATACAGCGTCTGGATGGAGTCCACGATGAGGACGTCCGGCTCCTCGTCGGAGACCGATTGGAGCACGTCCTCCAGGGCCGTCTCCGACAGCACCAAAAGATTGCCGCCCGTCACGCCCAGCCGCTGGGCCCGGAGCTTCAACTGCCGCACCGACTCCTCGCCGGAGACGTACAGCACCCGGTTCTTCTTGCACAGGCTCCCGCAGATCTGGAGCATGAGGGTGGACTTGCCCACCCCCGGCGCGCCGCCCACCAGGACCAGGGAGCCCTTCACCGCGCCGCCGCCCAGCACCCGGTCCAGTTCCCCCATGCCGGTGCCGAAACGGATCTCCTCCGTGGTGTCGATGTCCGTCAGAGCCGCCGCCTTCACGGAGTGGAACGCGCGGCCCGCGCCGGAGGACCGACCCGATCTCGTCTTAGGCGCGGCCTCCTGCTCCACGATGGTATTCCACGCGCCGCAGGCCATGCACTTGCCCGCCCACTTGGGCGTCTCGCTGCCGCACTCTGTACAATAAAATATGGTCTTCGCTTTCGCCATAGCCCTTCTCCTTTGTTGACGGCGGCAGACGGATGCCGGGGCCCGCCTGCCGCGCGTGTTTCCTGCTTCTATTATACAACAAGCGTTTCCACTTGACCAGTCCTATTTTACCGCGGCAGGGGAGGGCTGGTTGAGGTGCCCCAGCACGGAGGCCAGGATGGTCACCGCCAGCCGGTTCTGGTGGGCCTGGGTATTCAGCAGGGCGGTCTCTTCGCCGTTGGACAGGAAGCCGCACTCCACCAGGATGGCGGGGATCTCCGCCTTCTTCAGCAGGTAGACCCCGCCGCCCGCCGCCTTGACGCCCTTGGCCCGGTCGTTGACCGTCTGGTTCAGGGCGGCCTGGACGGCCTCCGCCAGCTCCAGACTGCCCACGGTCTCGCCGTAGAAGACCTGCGCGCCGTGGACGCTGGGGACCTGGGGCAGGCTGTTCTGATGCAGGCTCACCAGCACGCCGCCGGAGACGCCGTTGACCTGAGCCACCCGGTTTTGCAGATCGGAGTTCTTCCGCTGCCGGACCGCCGCCGAAGGATCGCTCTCCGTGGACACGTCCTCCCGGCGGGTCATGTCGGTGCGGACGCCCAGCAGGCGGGCGATCTCCTCCATTTGCAGGGCCACCTTTAGGTTGACCTGGGACTCGGCGGTGCCGTCCGAGGACACCGCGCCGGGGTCGAACCCGCCGTGGCCCGGATCAATGACCAGGACCAGCTCCTGCTCCAAAGAGAGATTTTTGGATGCGTTGACGGCGGCTCCCTGCCACAGGATCGCGGCAAAGACGGCGAACAGCGCCAAAAGCGTCACGACATACAGCGCGGTCCATTTTTTAAAAGTAAGAAACATGCGATCACCCCCTCCTACCCTATGCCTGTACGGGGGAAAGTATGCCGCACATCTTTTCCGGCCCCGCATAGGATGGAGTACGGACGCGCCGCGTCCCGATTTTACATGAAGGAGGAATCTTCCCTTGGAGAATCCCAATCCGAATCCCAACGCCTGCGGCGTCATGGAAGGCTCCCTGCCGGGGAAATGCGCCGGCATGGCGTTTCCCTATATCCCCATGCAGGAGAACAGCGCCCAGCGCTACGACCAGACCCAGGCGCTGGCCGCCGGGACCCTGTTCCCGGGTTTGAACCTGCCCTTTTTCCGGGCGGTCAAGAGCAAGATGAACTGTCCCAACAACGCCCTGTGCGAGCTGATGGCCCTTGGGTTTACCATCAACGAGCTGGGACTGTATCTCGATACACATCAAAACGACAAGGAGGCCCTGGCCCTCTATCTGGATTACGTAAAGCTGGCCAAGGAGGGCCGGGCCCGCTATGAGTCCATGTATGGCCCCCTCCAGCAGACCGAAGTCACCGCCGCCGGGTACACATGGCTCAACGATCCCTGGCCCTGGGAAGTGACGGAAGGAGGAAAGCAGTAATGTTCGTCTACGAAAAGCGCCTGCAATATCCGATCAAGATCAAGAACACCAATCCCAAGCTGGCCGCGCTGATCATCAGTCAGTATGGAGGACCGGACGGCGAGCTGGGCGCCTCCCTGCGCTATCTCAGCCAGCGGTTTTCCATGCCCTATCCTGAGCTGAAGGGGCTCCTGACGGACATCGGGACGGAGGAACTTGGGCATCTGGAAATGATCGGCGCCATCGTCCACCAGCTGACCCGGAACCTCACCGATGAGCAGATCAAGACCGCCGGGTTCGATGCTTACTTCGTGGACCGCACGGCGGGCGTGTATCCCACCGCCGCCTCCGGGTTCCCCTACAGCGCCGCCAGCATGGCCTGCAAGGGCGATCTGATCGCCGATCTGACCGAGGATCTGGCGGCGGATGGGGCGATAGCGTAAGAGCAACAAGGCCGGAAAGCCTTGAAAACACTGGATTGTTGGTAGGACAAGCCTTTTCCTGCGGCGATGGTGTAAGAACAACCTGTTAAAATTTTCGATGGGACAAGCTGTTTCCAAGGTAAAAGATTTTGATTTCAGCAGGAGGACACATACAGGTATCCTCCTGCTGTATTACAATTTCCCCTTCTCCGTAGGAAAATCTTAAGAAATTCCGTAGAGAAATTTGAGAAGATTACTGGTATAATAAGGACAAATCCGTCTTTAGAACAAGGAGCAACAAAATGGGTATCAATATTTTAGTGGTAGATGACGAAAAAGAACTGGCCGATGTGATAGAACTTTACCTCACCAACGACGGCTATACTGTCCATAAGTTTTACACCGGCGCAGAAGCTCTGGACTGTATTGAGCATACCCATTTAGACCTGGCAATTTTGGATGTGATGCTCCCGGATGCGGATGGTTTTGAAATCTGCAAGAAAATCAGAGAAACGTCTTACTACCCTATCATCATGCTGACTGCAAAAGTGGCAGATGGAGATAAGATTATGGGGCTGACTATCGGAGCCGACGATTACATCACAAAGCCCTTTAATCCTTTGGAAGTCGTTGCCAGGGTAAAGACCCAGCTTCGGCGGTATATGCACTACAACAATCCGCCAGCAAAGCCGGAAGAACCGGCCCATGAGTACGATATTCGAGGGCTTGTCATCAACAAGGACAATCACAAATGCTTCCTGTTTGGGAGAGAATTGCAGCTGACCCCTATCGAGTTTTCCATCCTCTGGTATCTCTGCGAGCGGCAAGGAATTGTCGTTTCTTCCGAAGAATTGTTCGAGGCAGTATGGGGCGAGAAATTCCTGCAAAATAACAATACTGTCATGGCCCACATCGGGCGGCTGCGGGAGAAAATGGGCGAACCAGCCAGAAACCCTAAATTCATCAAAACCGTATGGGGGGTAGGGTATACCATTGAAAAATAAAGCTAACCACGAGTTTCGCCAGCTTCGTGTTAAGATTTTTCTCCGCACCATCGCTATGCTGGTGATTTCCGCCTCTATAATCTACATCACATACGCTGTTCTCCTGCGGGGCAACTTTGCAAACTTGATGATGGCCCTCCTGCAAAATATCTTTGGTATGGACTACGATGCAGCCCTTAATTTATATGACCGGATATTCCGGAGCCACATGGACGCTATCATTTTGCTGTCCGTTCTGGCTGTATTCATTGGCCTGCTTTCCGTTTTTCTCCATTGGATCACCAGATATTTTGAGGAAATCAACAAGGGGATGGAAACGCTGCTCCAAGATGCTCCCGGAGAAATCTCCCTGCCCCCGGAGCTGTTGTCCATTGAGCGGAAAATGAATATCGCAAAGCATACCTTTGACCGGCAAAAAAGCGATATGCTGATTGCCGAACAGAAAAAGAATGATCTGGTGATGTATCTGGCCCACGACTTGAAAACGCCACTGGCCTCCTCCATTAGTTATCTGAACCTGCTACGGGACGAAAAGCAGATTTCGGAGGAATTGCGTGAAAAGTATCTGTCTATTTCTCTTTCCAAGGCGGAGCGTTTGGAGGACCTAATCAACGAGTTTTTGGAAATCGCCAAATATAACCTGTCCACGATTACGCTGCAATGTCGGGAAATCAATCTGACCCGCCTCCTGGAGCAGCTTGTGTACGAGTTTCAGCCGATTTTGGACCAGAAGAGCCTGACCTGCCGCCTTGCGGCGGAGGAGGATATCATGCTGAACTGTGACGCCGACAAGATGCAGAGGGTATTTGACAATCTTTTGCGAAATGCCGTCGTTTACAGCTACGACCAAACGGAGATCACCATTGAGGCCGAAAGAGGCGATAGTGGGGTTACGTTACAATTTTCCAATCACGGCGGGACAATTCCAAAAGAAAAGCTGGAACGGATTTTTGAGCAGTTTTACAGGCTGGACACAGGGCGCGGTACAGACGGGGCCGGGTTGGGCCTTGCCATCGCCAAGCAAATCGTCACACTCCATAAGGGGACGATCACGGCGGAGAGCAGGGACGGCCTGACGGTTTTTACTGTAACACTTCCTGTTTTGTAGGAAAATTGTTAGAAAATTCGTAGGGAAAACGCAAAACAAACATCAGCGGTTTTGGTATGATAGAACCAAAACCGCTGATGCTTTTTATGGGAGGAACATCTATGTTTATGATAAGAGAAATCCTGGGCTATTGTATCATCAGCGCCGTCTGCCTCTTGGGGATGGCCGTTCTCTACGTGCCCGTCTGCTTTCTGCTCCGAAACCGGGTGCCGCCGGCAAAGCAGATTGCCTATTTTATGTTCGGGGCCTGCGTTATCATCGTCCTGGCGGCGACGGTCATTGTCGGCGCGTCCAAAACAGCCGCAGCAGACCGCTCGCTGAACCTGGTCCCGTTCCAGGTCTTTCAAGAGACCTGGGGGATGCCGGAGCCGAAAAAGATCGCCCAAACTGCCGCGAATGTCGTGATGTTTGTCCCCCTGGGCGTTATGATGCCGGTGGCCTTCCGGAGAATGCGCAGCTTTGGGAAAACCGCTCTTTCCCTGGCGCTGTTCTCCTTCGTCATTGAGTTTACCCAGTATTTCACCGGCAGGTCAGCGGACATCGACGATCTTATGCTGAATACCTTGGGCGGGATATTGGGGTATCTGATTTTCTTTGTAGTGTCAAAGCTGTTCTTGAAAAAGCGTCCCCGCTGGACAAGCCGAGACTATCATCGCTTCGTGAGAAAATCGTGAGAAAGTCCGTAGGAAAATAGAGGAACCCTGTGTAAGCGAACGAGAAAATGGTGCTCTTGCTTTTGGTACAATGACAGTGCCAAGGCCAGAGCGCCTTTATTTTTTCAGCGGGAAAGGAGTTTTCACATGGAATTGCTGATTGACCATGTTTCCAAGCGATTCAAAGACAAAAAAGCGGTCAATGACATCAGCCTAAAGTTGACACCGGGGGTCTGGGGCCTGCTGGGGGCCAACGGTGCGGGCAAGACCACCCTCATGCGGATGATTGCCGGGATCATGCAGCCCACCTCCGGCCGGGTGGTATATGACGGTGTTCCCATTCAGAAGTTAGGGGAACAGTACCGGAGCATTTTTGGGTTTCTGCCCCAGGATTTCGGGTTCCACCCGGAGTTCACCGTCAAGGACTACCTGGCCTATGTGGCCGCCCTAAAGGGGCTCCCGGAGCGGCAGAGCTGGCGGAGGATTCACGAATTGCTGGAGCGAGTCTCTCTGCTGGATGTCTCGGGCAAAAAGATTTCCAAGCTCTCCGGTGGCATGAGGCGCCGGGTGGGGATCGCCCAGGCGTTGCTGAACGATCCGGAGGTGCTGATCCTGGACGAGCCCACCGGGGGCCTGGACCCCGGGGAGCGGGTGCGCTTCCGCAATCTGCTGTCGGAGTTCGCCCATGACCGGATCGTGCTGATCTCCACTCACATCGTTCCCGACGTGGAATATATCGCCACCTGCCACGCCATCATCAAGGGCGGCAAGCTGCTGGCGACGGGGACGACGGAGGAACTCGTCAAACTGGTGGAGGGTAAGGTGTGGAACTGCACTATCCCGGCAGAGGCCGTACCGGAATATGAGAGCAAGCTGCAAATCACCAATCTGCGAAACGAGAACGATGGCAGCGTCTCTATCCGCTATCTGTCGGACCGGCCCCGCAACGCCGTCTCCAGCACCGCGACACCCCGGCTGGAGGACCTGTATCTGTGGATGTTCCCGGAGAGCAGCGGAGAAAATGACAGGAGGTATCGGTAAATGAGAATCTTTCGTTTGGAACTGAAACGGGTCTTGAAGTCAAGGCTTACCTGGATTTTGCTGGTGTTGGCATTGATTCTCTCCGTCCTGCTGGCCTATCTCCCAACAACTTACTGCTACAGCAACTACACGGATGAGTCCGGGAACGAGGTCAATCTGACTGGGCTGGCCTCTATCGCCTATGAAAAGGAGCGTCAGGCGGATGCCATCGGCATTGTCACCCCGGAGCGGGTGCGGGAGGCCGTGGAAATTTATCAAGCCTGCCTTACGTCCTACGGCGTCACGGAGTCCTACGATCTGCCGGAGGGCGTCTATGAAAAGGAGATCCTCCCCATCGCTCCTCTGCTCCACGGCGTCAAGGAGGCTTTTGCCGACCCGGATACCGGCATGGCCCCCACCATCATGGAGATCGACCCGGCACAAATCGATGACTACTATTCCGTCTGTGAGGCCCGGATTGCCTCCCTGATGGCGATGGAGCAGCCTGACAGCCCCGCCGTCCAGCGCAAGGCCGTTGAGATGTACCAGAAGGTGGAAAAGCCCTTTGAGGTCTATCCCGGCATGAGTTCCACCATCTTGGATTACCAGAATATCATGGGCTTTCTGGTGCTGCTGTTCTGCGTGGTGATTGCAGCCCCGGTGTTTTCTGCGGATTATCAGTCCGGCGCGGACGATATTCTGCGTTGCACCCAAAATGGCCAGGCCAGGCTGGGGGTATCCAAGGTGTTAGCCGCCCTGTTCGTCAGCGGGGTCGCTTTTGTGATCTGCGCCGTCGTGCATATTCTGGTGGTCAACAGCCTGTTCGGCTGGGAGTGTACCAAGACCTCCATCCAGATGATCTACTCCATCGTAACCCTCACCAACATGAACATCGGGGAACTCCAGCGCCTGTTTGCTGTGGCCGATCTGCTCTCGGTGCTGGCCTCTGTCAGTTTCACGCTGTTCCTCTCCTCCAGAAGCAAGACCACTGTGGCGGCTCTGGCCTCCGGGCTGGTGTTCTGCATCGCGCCGGTGGTACTCTCCATGACGGTGCCGGGGGCGCTGTCCACCTGGCTGTGCAGCATCCTGCCTGCCAGCGGCACCAGCATCCAGGCCAGTATCCTTTACGCCATTACCGACTTCAAGTTTTTGAGCCTGGGCGGGCTGGCGGTCTGGACGCCCTATGCCATGATCGGGGCCTGTATCATTGAGATACCGCTGTTCGCGTTCCTGGCGGTGCGCTCCTATTGTAAACATACTGTAAAATGACTTTGTCTTGAATATCCAAAATTACTGCCGCACGACGGCAAAAGAAAAAAAGCCGTCGTACAGCACAATTTGTCACGCTCTAAAATGACGGCTTTTGAGAAATCGAAAGCCGCCATTTTTTATATCCACTGGCGGTAATAGGAGGATGCCGCTATGCGATTATGGAGAGACAGGCACTTGTCAAAAAAAGCCTGCCTCCCGTAGCGGCATCCCCTACCCATGTTTGCGAAAATAGTCGTTTTCTGACGGCTCATACTGTTATGTCCCGCGCCCGAATGGCCTTGCACTGTCCGGGTGCTTTTCTATTTCCAGGCCAGCGACACCGGCCCCGCTGCCGCTCCCCGCCCCTCCGTTCAGACCCCAAAAATCTGAACGGAGGAAAGGACGATGGAAATTACCATCAAAATCAACGGGCGGTTCATGTCCGTTGATGTCAGCGCCGAAGTTGCCGACTATTTGGAACAGGCCAAACGGAATAACCGGAAGTTCTACCGGGAGCGTCAGCGGTATTGGGACGGACGCGAGTGTGACGAGTACATAATCAGCACCGAGGGCCGTTTGCCCTACTGCGCCACGCCGGAGGAATTGGTCTGCCAGCGGGAAACGCTGGATGAAATTCTGGCGGTGCTGGCCCTCTGCACCCCCACCCAGCGGGAGCGGTTTTTGCTCCATGCGCTGTATGATTTCAGCTATGCGGAGATTGCCGAGATGTGCGGTTGTACCAAAGGTTCGGTACAGACTTCCATCAACGCTGTCAGAAAAACTTTTCAGA